>Ga0315273_10002006_pt1 | contig 23721 bp, 19 predicted proteins | sample YL17G02_0_MG_FD_205753 | JGI IMG/M metagenome (GOLD analysis project Ga0315273, IMG submission 205753) | Sediment microbial communities from Yellowstone Lake, YNP, Wyoming, USA - YL17G02_0 | ecosystem: Environmental > Aquatic > Freshwater > Lake > Sediment | place: USA: Wyoming | collected...
GCTCACCACCTCGCCGCGGTGGTCCTCGCGACGGTGGCGGAAGAAAGCCAGCCCCAGCAGGGCGATGATCAGATCCGGGGACACGAAGGCTCCGGCCTCGTCCACGAACATGACCCGGTCCGCGTCCCCGTCGAAACAGATCCCCACGTGGGCCTTTTCCCGCAGGGTCCTGGCCTTCAGGTCGCTCAGGTTGGCCTCCACCAGAGGGTTGGGGGGGTGGTGAGGGAAGCGCCCGTCCGGGGTGTCGTACATGGTGATGAGCTCGGGCTGGAGACCCCGGGAAAGCTCGTGGATGTACAGGGAAGCCATTCCGTCGGAACAGTCCACCACGGCCCTGATCCCGTGGATGCCTTCCCGGTAGGGCGACAGGTGACGCAGGTAGTCTCCGCGGATGTCCAGGGACTTCAGGCGGCCGGGTGCAGTGTGGCCGAGCACGGGGCTGGCGCCGGCGGTTAGCCTCTCCAGCTCCTCCAGCCCCGAGCCGTAGCCCACGGGCACGGCCTGGGCGCGCGAGATCTTCAACCCGTTGTACTCAGGCGGGTTGTGGGAGGCGGTGATCATCACGCTGCCCGCATAGCGGTAGAAGGCCGTGGCGAAGTACACCGAGGGGGTGGTGGCCGGGCCCAGGTCGGTCACGTCGCAGCCGGCCTCGCGGATGCCGCGGCTCAGGGCTTCAAACACCGCCGGTGAGCTTTCCCGTGCGTCGCGTCCGACCAGGATGTCGGAGGCCTCGAGCAGCCCGGGCAGACTGCACCCGATGCGGTAGGCCGCATCCGCGTCCCACTCCCGGTTCCAGACCCCGCGGATGTCGTAGCTCTTGAAAACGCTCATGGGCACCTCCGCTACCCCGCGAGTATAGCACCCCCACTTGACTCTCGGCGAGCGGGAGGCTATAATCCTCCTAGCATGAACCAAGCGCGCGCGACTTCCCGCATTTTCTCGGGTTGGTGGTGGTTCCGGCGGTAACCGGGGCCACATAGGCGCGCCAGCCTTGATGCTCCGGCTACCTGAGGTAGCGGGGCTTCAAGGCTTGTTTTTTTTTGAACAGGCCGCAGGCCCTCGTCGGGCGACTGCGGCCTTTTTCTTTGAAGGAGGGTTGCCATGAACGTCCGCATTCAACCCCAGGGCGCCGATCGCGCCCTGGCCGAGATCCCGGGGGACAAGTTCACCCCCCTGGGCCTGGCCCTCAAGCTGGGGGCTCGCGCCCTGTTGGAGTCCGCTTCCTTCCAAAAGGGGCGCGAGCGCTACTCGATCCTGCTGTTGAAGGAAGCCTTCACCCTGCAGCAGGAAGGCGAGGAGCTGCGCGTCCTAAAGGACAGCGGGCGGGAGGGGTGGAAGAGGCAACCTGTCGGCGAGGGTGACATCCTGGACGCGTTGGCCGGCTACGCGGCTGAGCACGCGGATTTCCGGCCCTCCTTCCCCTTCCCGGCGGGAGGCGTGGGGTACCTGGCCTACGAGTATGCCCGCCGCTTCGACACGGTGCGCTTCCGGGAGCGCGACGATCCCCTCGGGCTGCCGGAGGCCTGCTTCCTGTTCGGGCACCTGTACCTGGTGTACGACCACTACACCGAGCGGATCACCCTGGTCGGCCTCAACTACCGGGAGCACCGCATCGACCTGGAACGGGCGATGCAGGAGACCGTGGCCCGCATCGGGGACCTGGACTTCAACTTCCTTACGGAGCGGCGGACCACCCATCCTGCGGAAATCCTGCGGGAGGCCGGCGAGCCGGAGAGCTTCCTGGAAGGGGTGCGGCGCCTGAAGGAGGAGATCACCGCCGGAAACCTTCTCCAGGGGGTGCTTTCCCGGAGGTTGAGTGTGCGCACGAGCCTGCCCGCCCTGGAGGCCTACCGCAGCCTGCGCTCGCTCAATCCCTCCCCGTACCTGTTCTACCTGGACTTCGACCGTTTCCAGCTTTTCGGCGCCTCTCCGGAGGTGCACGTCAAGGTGAAGGGAGGCAAGGTCACGCTGCGCCCGATCGCCGGGACCCGGCGCCGCGGCTCAAGCGAGGCCGAGGAGCTGGCGCTGGAGAGGGAGCTGCTGCGCGACGAGAAGGAGCGGGCCGAGCACCTGATGCTCGTGGACCTGGCGCGCAACGACCTGGGCCGGGTCGCGGCGCCCGGCAGCGTGCGCGTCACGGAGAGCATGGCCGTGGAGAAGTACTCCCACGTTATGCACCTGGTATCGCAGGTGGAAGGGGAGCTGGCTCCGGGAAAAACGGGGTTGGACGCGGTGCGGGCCACCTTCCCGGCCGGCACCGTAAGCGGAGCGCCCAAGATCCGGGCCATCCAGACCGTCGACGCCCTGGAGCCCCACCGTCGCGGATTCTACGCCGGCATCGTGGGCTACGTGGAGCCCGGCGGGAGCCTGGACACCTGCATCACCATCCGTAGCTGTGTGAAGCTGCGCGATCGCCTGATTCTGCAGGCCGGCGCCGGGGTGGTGTACGACTCGCGACCCGAGCGCGAGCTGGAGGAGACCGAGGAGAAGCTTGCCGCGCTCCTCGTGGCTTCCGGCCTGGAGGTGAGCCCATGATCCTGATCATCGACAACTACGACTCCTTCACCTGGAACCTCTACCAGTATCTGTGCGAACTCACCAGCGAACCGGTGCGCGTGGTGCGCAATGACCGGATCACGCTCGAGGAGATCGAGGCGCTCGCCCCCTCGCGCCTGGTGCTGTCCCCCGGGCCGGGGCGGCCGGAGGAGGTGGGCATCACGGTGGAGGCCGTGCGCCGCTTCGCCGGGCGCCTGCCGATCCTGGGGGTCTGCCTGGGCCACCAGGCCATCGGCTACGCCTTCGGCGCGCGCATCGTGCAGGCCCGGCGGATCGTGCACGGCAAGACCGAGCAGATCAACCTGGACGGCCGCGGCCTGTTCCGGGGCATCCCGCTGCCGGCCACCGTGACCCGCTACCATTCCCTGGCGGTCGAGGCGGCCAGTCTCCCGGAGGAGCTGGAGATCACCGCCACCTCCCTGGACGGGGAGATCATGGGGCTGCGCCACCGGGTGCACGCCGTGGAGGGAGTGCAGTTCCATCCCGAGTCGGTGGGCACCCCGCTGGGTAAGCGCCTGCTGGCCAACTTCCTGGCCTACAAGCGCGAGCCCTTCCCGGCGGCCCAGCTCCTGTCCCGCGTGCTCTCGCGCGTGGACCTGTCCTTCCTCGAGATGGAGGAGTTCATGGAGGAGCTGACCGACGGCAACCTGAACGGCTCCCAGATCGCCGGCTTCCTGGTGGGCCTGAACGCCAAGGGCTACTCGCCGCGGGAGATCGCCGGCGCGGTCTCGGTGCTGCGCCGCAAGAAAACCCCCTTCCGGGCCGGCGGGCCGCTGCTGGACACCTGCGGCACGGGCGGGGACGGCATCGGCACCTTCAACATCTCCTCGCTGGCCGCCGTCACCGCCGCCGCCTGCGGGGCTCGGGTGGCCAAGCACGGAAACCGGGCGGTCAGCTCCTCCAGCGGCAGCGCCGACTTCTTCCGGGCCCTGGGCGTGCCCACGGACCTCGACCCGGACCGGGCGGCGGAGATGCTGGAGAGGACCGGCTTCGTCTTCCTGTTCGCCCCGCTGTACCACCCGGCCATGCGGCATGCCGCCCAGGTCAGGCGGGAGCTGGGCATGAAGACCATCCTGAACCTGGTAGGACCCCTGGCCAACCCGGCCGAGGCCCGCTTCCAGCTCATCGGGGTTTTCGCCGAGGGGCTCTGCCGCCCCGTGGCCGAGGCGGCGAGCATCCTGGGGGTCGAGCGGGCCATGGTGGTCCACGGCCTGGACGGCGAGGATGAGATCTCGGTCACGGGCCCAACTCGCGTCGTGTCCCTGGAGGGCGGGCAGATCCGCGAGTGGCTGTTCGAGCCCTCCTCCCTGGGCCTGGAGGCCTACCCGCTGGAGGCGCTGCAGGTGGACACGGTGGAGCGCAACGCGGAGATCGCCCGCCGCCTTCTGGCCGGGGACGAGGCGCCGGCAGCCATCCGCGACGCGGTGCTGCTCAACGCCGGGGCGGCCCTGGCCGTGGCCGGTCTGGCCGAGGGCATCGAAGAGGGCTACCGGCGGGCCAGGGCGGCCCTGGAAAGCGGCGACGTGAGCGCCAAGCTTGAGCAGATCGTGGCCGTCGGGCGCGAGCTGGGGGCGGGAGCCCGGTACTCCGGGGCGGGGGCATGAGCCTGCTGGCGGAGATCGTCGCGCGCCGCCGGGAGCGCGTCGGCCGCGAAGGCTCATCCCTGGGGGCGAGCCTGCCGCCGCGCCGCCGGGTGCCGGTCGTGCCGTTCCGGCCTGGGTCGGGTGCGGCGGTAGCCCGGTACCCCGGCGCGGTAGGCCGGTACCCCGGCGCACCGGGGCTGATCTGCGAGATCAAGCGCCGCTCCCCCTCCCGCGGGGGCATCGCCCCGGGGCTGGACGCGGTGACCCAGGCCGGATTGTACGCCGCCGCCGGGGTGCGCTTTCTGTCGGTGCTTACGGAAGAGGATCACTTCGACGGCTCGCTGGCGGACCTGGTCGCGGTGAAGGAGCGCTTCCCGGGCCTCGCGGTGCTGCGCAAGGACTTCCTGCTGGATGAGGCGGACCTGGAAGTCTCCGCGCGGGCCGGCGCTGACGCCGTGCTGCTGCTCGCGGCGCTGCACGACGGGGAGGCCCTGCGGCGGCTGTGCCGCCGCGCCACGGAGCTGGGGCTGGCCGCGCTGGTGGAAGTTCACGACCTGGAGGAGGTGCGCAGGGCGCGGGCGGCGGGCCCCGCGCTGACCGGGGTGAACAGCCGCGACCTGGCGAGCTTCCGGGTGGATCCATTGCGCCCCCTGGCCTTGCGCCCGGCCATCGACTGGGAAACGACCGCGGTGTACGAGTCCGGGGTCGGGGGGCCGGAGGGCATCATGCTCGCCCGCTCCGGCGGCTTCGAAGCGGTACTGGTCGGCGAGGCTGCGGTGCGCCAGCCGGAGGGGGTGGGCGAGCTCCTGGCCGCGCTCGACTCGCCGCTGGCCGCTCGCGGGTTCTGGGCGCGGGTGGCCGGCCGCCTGGGCGCGTCACAGCCGGGCGCCGCGTCCCGCCCCTCCGGTGCCCAGCGCCCGCTGGTGAAGGTCTGCGGGCTCACCCGAGCCGGAGACGCCCGCCTGGCCGCGGGCCTCGGTGCTGACCTCCTGGGTTTCGTGTTCGCCCCGTCGCCGCGCCGCGCCGACCCTTCAATCCTGAGGGAGCTGGCCGACCTGAATGCGCTCAAAGTGGGCGTGGTAACCGAGCCCGAGGGCACCGGGCAGGCCCGGGAGCTGCTGGAGGAGGGCTTGCTGGACGCCCTGCAGCTTCACGGGGAGGAGCCGCCCGGGCACTGCCTGGCGGCCGGTTTCCCCTACTACAAGGCGATGCGCATGCGGGACCTCGCGGATGTGGCGCGGGCCAGGGAGTATGCCTGCCCCCGCGTGCTGGCCGACGCCTGGTCCGAGAAGGCCCCGGGCGGCACCGGGCGGCGCGTGCGCGAGGACCTGGTCGGGGAGCTCGCCGCCGAAAGGCCCCTGTGGCTGGCGGGGGGTTTGGGGCCGGACAATATCCGGGAAGTGGTGCGCCGCTGGCGCCCGGAGCTGGTCGACGCCTCCAGCCGGCTGGAGTCCTCCCCGGGGGTGAAGGACCGGGCGGCGCTGCAGCGGTTTTTCGGAGAGATGGCGGCGGGAGGTGAGGCATGAAGGCGAAGATTTCGGGGTATTTCGGGGAGTTCGGAGGGCGCTACGTGGCCGAGGTGCTGCGAGGGGCGCTGGATGACCTGGAAGAGGCTTTCCTGGCGGCCCGAGCCGATCCCGCCTTCACGGCGGAGCTGGACCGCCTGTCGCGCAGCTTCGTCGGCCGGCCGACGCCTTTACTTCAGGCGGAGAACGCCGCCCGCGCCCTGGGCGGCGCGGCGATCTGGGTGAAGCTGGAAGGCCTGGCTAACACCGGGGCACACAAGATCAACAACGCCCTGGGGCAGGGCCTGCTGGCCCGGCGGATGGGCAAGCGGCGGATCATCGCCGAAACGGGGGCGGGGCAGCACGGGGTGGCCACGGCGGCGGTGTGCGCCAAGCTGGGTCTGGCCTGCAGGGTGTACATGGGGGAGAAGGACATCCGCCGGCAGAGGCCCAACGTTTTCTGGATGGAACGCTTCGGAGCCGAGGTGGTGCCGGTGCGCGGCGGTTCCGGGACACTGAAGGACGCGGTCAACGAAGCTCTGCGCGACTGGGCCGCGAGCTTTCGGGATACCCATTACCTGCTCGGCTCGGCGCTGGGCCCGTCCCCCTTCCCGGACATGGTGCGGGAGTTCCAGTCGGTGATCGGACTGGAGACCCGCGCCCAGCTCGCGGAAGCGGGAGTCACGCCCGCGGCCCTCGTGGCCTGCGTCGGGGGCGGTTCGAACGCCATCGGCTTCTTCAGCCCGTTCCTCGGGGAAGGCGGACCGCGGTTGATCGGCGCCGAGGCCGGGGGCCGGGGCAGCCGTCCTGGCGAGCACGCCGCCCGCATGAGCGGGGCGGGGCGAACCGGGATCGTGCAGGGCTACAAGTCGCTGTTCCTGTTGGACGAGGACGGGCAGGTCTTGCCGACCCATTCGCTCGCCGCCGGCTTGGACTACCCGGGCATCGGGCCCGAGCTGGCGCATCTTGGACGCACGGGCAGGATCGAGTTCGTCCGGGTGGAGGACCGGGAGGCGGTGGCGGCGCTGGATTTCTTCGCCCGGCAGGAGGGCCTGATCTTCGCCCTGGAGTCGGCCCACGCCGCCGCGGCCGCCATGCGCCTGGCGCCGACCCTTCCGGCCGACCAGGCGCTGGTGATCAACATGTCCGGCCGCGGGGACAAGGATCTGTTCATTCTGGCGCCGGTCCTGGACGGACAAGCTTGGGGGGAGTTTCTGAAGCGGGAGGCGGGCAATGCTTAAGCGGATCATGGCCCACCTGGTGGCCGGCTACCCGGACGCGGAAGGCGCGCTGGCCGCCGCGCGCGGGCTGGCGGAGGGCGGGGCCTCCTACCTGGAAGTGCAGTTCCCCTTCAGCGACCCGACCGCCGACGGGCCTCTCATCCAGGAGGCCTGCGACGTCGCGCTGGCGGGCGGTTTCCGGGTTGCGGGAGGCTTCGAGTTGGTGCGGCGCATCCGCGCTGCGACAGGGCTGCCGGTGTTCGTCATGAGCTACGCTAACCCGGTGGTCGTGCGCGGGGTCCAGGCCTTCCTTGGCGAGGCGCGGGAAGCGGGGGCTGCGGGGCTCATCGTGCCCGACCTGCCCGTGGACGCGGACGAGGGGCTGTTCGCCCGTGGACGCGCGCTGGGCCTCCAGATCGTGCCGGTCGCCGTGCCCGACACCCGGCCGCGGCGCCTGTCGATGATGGCCGGCACCGGCGCCGGTTACCTGTACGCGGTCCTGCGCCGCGGCATCACCGGCGAGCCCACCGCCATCGGGGAGGAGAACTTGGCCTTCCTGGGGGTCCTGGCGGGCCTGGGGGTGCGGGTGCTCGCCGGCTTCGGGGTGCGCAGCCGCGCCCAGGTGCTGGCCCTCGCCCCGCGCGCCCACGCCGTGGTGGTGGGCTCGCGATTCGTCGAGGCGGTGCGCGCCGCCGCTCCCGGCGGCCCGGCGGCGGTGCGGCAGGCCGCCCTGGAGGCGATAGCTTCGCTGCTGCAATAGCAGGAGCGGGAGCTGGCCGGGTCCGCTTGAGCGCCGCCCCGCCCGGGTGAGCGGCCCCGCCCGGCGGCGTCTTTTCGCTTCGCGCCCCTTGACAGGCCGCCGGCTTTCCGGCAATGATTCTACACGTAGAAACGTTTCTACGGGTAGAAACAGCATGCGCGGAGTCGTCGAGATCGCGGAGGCCCTGGCGCGGGTGGAGGACCCGCGGCTGATCGCCGCTTTCCTGCGGAGCATACTCACCAAGCGGGAGCTTCAGGAGGTGGGGGGGCGTTGGGAGCTGGTGAAGCGCCTGGCCCGCGGGGAAAGCCAGCGCGCCATCGCCCGCCGCCTGGGCATGAGCTTGTGCAAGATCACCCGCGGTTCGCGGGAGCTGAAAAAGAAGAACTCCGCCTTCCGGCGGGTCTTAGGCGAATATTTATCGAACAAGCGAGGAGGTTGAAAGATGTCCGTCCAACAGTTGAAAGCCGTGCTTCCCGAAAGCGAAATGCCCCGCCAGTGGTACAACCTGGCCGCCGACCTGCCCAAGGGGATGAACCCCCCGCTGGGCCCCGACGGACAGCCGGTGAAGCCGGAAATGCTGGCGCCAGTGTTCCCGATGAACCTCATCGAGCAGGAGGTGTCCAGCCAGCGCTGGATCGACATCCCCGAGGAGGTCCTGCAGCTGTACGCCTTGTATCGGCCCTCGCCCCTGCACCGGGCGGTTTTCTTGGAGAAGGCCCTGGGCACCCCGGCCCGCATTTACTATAAGAACGAAAGCCTCTCGCCTGCCGGCAGCCACAAGCCCAACACGGCGATTCCGCAGGCCTGGTACAACAAGCAATTCGGGATTAAAAAACTCGTGACCGAGACCGGCGCCGGGCAGTGGGGCAGCGCCCTGGCCTTCGCCTCCTCTCTTATAGGCCTGGAGTGCAAGGTCTACATGGTGCGGGTGAGCTTCGACCAGAAGCCCTTCCGCCGCCTGATGATGCACGTTTGGGGAGCCAAGTGCATCGCCAGCCCCAGCCACCACACCAAGGCGGGCAGGGACGTGCTGGCCCGCGACCCGGAATGCCCCGGAAGCCTGGGCATCGCCATCAGCGAGGCGGTGGAGGAGGCGGTCAGCGACACTTCAGGCCAGACCCGCTACTCGCTGGGCAGTGTGTTGAACCACGTTCTCCTGCACCAGACGATCATCGGCCTGGAGGCCAAGAAGCAGCTGGCCATGTTCGGGGAGAAGCAGCCGGACGTGGTGATCGCCTGCGCCGGCGGCGGCAGCAACTTCGCCGGGTTGAGTTTTCCCTTCGTGGCCGATAAGATCGCGGGGGCCAAGATCGACATCATCCCCGTGGAGCCGACTTCCTGCCCGACCATGACCAAGGCCCCGTTCGTCTACGACCACGGCGACCTGGCCAAGATGACCCCGCTCCTGCCCATGCACTCCCTGGGCCACGACTTCGTGCCCCCACCCATTCACGCCGGCGGCCTGCGCTACCACGGGATCGCGCCGCTGATTTCCGCGGCCATCGTGGAAGGCCTGGTCACCCCGCGGGCGGTGCCCCAGCTGGAGTGCTACGCGTCGGCCGTGCAGTTCGCCCAGACCGAGGGGATCATCGTGGCGCCCGAGACTAGCCACGCAGTGGCCGCGGTCATCCAGGAGGCCAGGAAAGCGAAGGAGGAAGGCAAGGAGAAGGTGATCCTGTTCAACTTAAGCGGTCACGGGCTGATGGACCTGCGCGGCTACGAGCTGTACTTCCAAGAAAAGCTCCAGGACTACGCCCTGCCGCAGAAGGACATCGAGCAGGCGCTGGAACGTATCAAGCATCACCCCAAGCCCGCCTTGCTGGCCACGGGGAAGAAGTATTGATCGAGCGCTACGACCTGGAGGAAGGCTACTGCCGCAAGCTCGGGCATCACCTGGCTTTCAACTATTGCCGCCGGGTGAACCAAGGGTTGCCATGTGTCCTGGCGCGGGACTGCTGGTACGAAAGCTTCCCGGTCGCGGAGTTTCTGGCGGGGCACTACAGCGAGGAGGAGCTGGGGTGGAAGCCGCTTGCGGGTTTCACGCCGCAAGCGGGTTTCACGCCGGCTCCCGGGAAACTGGAAACGCTGCTCGCCATCCTGGGTCGGGTGCGGAAGGAGGTCTGACGTATAGTTGCGTGTGGGGAGAGGTTCGGGTAATCATTAGGCTATGGGTTTCCAATGGCTCACCTTGGTGCACCTGGGCATCCTGTCCGTGGCACTGGTCCTGGCCACCTGGATCCGCACCCGGGTCCCCTTCTTCCAGAAATACCTGATCCCCAACTCCCTGACCGCTGGGGCCCTGCTGCTGGTCTTCTACAACCTGGCGGCCCGCCCCCTGGGGCTGGATGCCGCCCCCCTGGGGGACCTGATCTACCACCTGCTGTCGATCTCCTTCATCGCCATGAGCTTGCGCAGCCTGCCGCCGAAAAAGACGGGAAAGCGGGTCTTCGCCACCGGCCTGGCCATCACCGCCTCGTTCACCCTGCAGGGGTTGCTGGGCATGGGCCTGGTTTTCCTCCTGCGAGGCCTGGGGTCCCAGGGGCTTAATCCCGCGATCGGCCTGTTCGTGCCCCTGGGCTACGAGATGGGACCGGGTCAGGCCTACTCCATCGGGGTCGGCTGGGAGGCGCTGGGCTTCGAGGGGGCCGGCAGCCTGGGCCTGACCTTCGCCGCCCTGGGCTACCTGTGGGCCTGCTTCGGCGGGGTGTTCCTGATCAACCTGGGGATCCGCAGGGGCTGGATGGAGCCGCGCCGGCTGGGAAAGGACGCCCGCGTCGGGCTGCAGTCCGGGGTCTACCCGGTCGGGACCCGGCTGCCGGAGGGTTCCCGCCTCACCACGGACACCGAGGCGGTGGACACCATGGCCGTGAACTTCGGCGTGGTCCTGGTCTGCTATCTGGCCACCTTCCTGCTGCTGAAGGGACTTACCGCGGCTCTCTCACTGGCAGGCAAGGAGGGGCGCGAGCTGGCGGTGAACCTATGGGGCATCTCCTTCATCTTCGCCGCGATCCTCGCCGCCGGCGCCAAGGGCTTGGCCCGCAGGGCCGGAGTGGACCACGTGCTGGACCCGGGCGCCCTGACCCGCATCACCGGCGTGTCCGTGGACCTGCTGGTGGCCGCCGCGCTGGGCGCCATCTCGGTGGTCGTGATCGCCCGCTACTGGCTGCCGATCCTGGTCATGGGCGTGCTGGCCGGCTTGCTAACCATCGGTTACTGCCTGTGGCTCACCTCGCGCCTGTTCGAGGACCATCGTTTCCAGCGGGCCATGATCTACTACGGCGCGGCCACGGGCACCCTGCCCACCGGCCTGGCCCTGCTGCGCGTGGTAGACCCGGACTTCGAGACCCCCGCCGCCGTGGACTACATGTACGGCTCCGGGGTCGCCTTCTTCCTGGTCATCCCCTACATCCTGGCCATCAACCTGCCCATATACGGCTTCACCCGGGGCGAGCCCCGGTACTACTGGCTGACCGTGGGCCTGATGCTGGGTTACCTATTGGTGATCGTGGTGCTCGTGCGCCTGCTGGCCGGCAAGAGGGCGTTCGCCTCGCCCCTTAAGCTGTGGCTGCCGGCGTCGCCGGAGAAGAAGAAATAGCGGTACGGCTTGCCGAGCGAAGGTCCGCCCTGCGGCCCTAGGCCTCGGCGGCTGGGTTCCAGGGCACGGCCTCCAGCCTCTTTACCAGTAGGGTCGCGTAGCTGCCGCGGGGAAGGAAGAACTCGAGGGCTATCCGGTGCCTGCCCGGGTACAGCTCGTCGTCGCCTGGCTCGCTGACCGTCAGGTCCCGGGGGAAGACCAGCGCCCCGCGCTCCACGCCGTGGACGCTCACCCCGGAGAGCTGCCGGACACGCAGGTCGCTCCAGCCGATCTTCTCCTTCTCGAGGACCGTTTCGGCGATGCCGCGCACGACAGGGTCCGGGACCTCGGAATCGAAGCCAGGCACGGGCAGCCGGGTCTCCCGCAGCGTCTCGCGCAGGCCGGCGGGGAGGCTCTCCGGGTATAGGAAGCGGCCGTGGCGGTAGGACCTGCTCAGGAGCGTGAATCCGTGCTCCCTTGCGAGCCCGCTCAACCAGCCGCCCAGTATTTCGTTGAACAGGTAGGACTGATAGGCGTTGAGCACGAACACCAGGAAGCGGCGGTCGAGGCGGCCGATCGCCTGCCGGAAGGCGCCCCGGTGCTCCGCCAGGCACTCCAGCACGGGGCGGTAGTCCCCGAAGGCCAGGGGCAGGCATTCGGCGGAGCGGCCCCAGTGCTCCAGCACGGCGGTTTTCAGGGCGCGGGTGCGGCGGTCGTCGTAGCGGGAAGGGGTGAAATACAGCCGCAGGGCTTTCTCCCTCCGCCCCAGGAAAAGCTCCTTGCCCATGAAACCCTGCCCGTGCCGGGCGGAACCGAAACGCTGCTCGTCGTAGTAGTTCGGTAGGCCGGAGTCGCGCACCGCCTCCAGCGCCTGCAGGTAGCGCCCGCTCAGGTGAGGGTCGATGTCCCGGACCACGATCCGGAAGCGGTTGCCGGAGAGGTCGCGCGCAGAGAGCGGGCGGTCCGTGTAGCCGCGCAGGCGCAGGCTGAAGTTCTTGTCCTGGATTTCGGATGGCAGGCGCCCCGCGGCGCGCACGGAGGCGAGCTGTTCAGTGTCCCCGAAGCGGTCCTTGATGCCAGCCAGCGCGATGTCTCGGCGCTCTACGCCCAGTCGCCGGGCCAGGTAGTCCAGCAGGTCGAAGGTGTCCCACTGCCGCTTGCTCAAGGCGAACACGGCGAAAGGACCGGGCCGCGGGCTCAGGTCGACTTCGGCCTGCTCCTGCACGACGAAGTCCTCGGGGCGCACCTTGATCTTCACGATTGCCGTTAATAGTATATCATAGGATGCGTGACCTGACCTCCGGCCCCGAGGGGCGCCTGGTGTTCACTTTCGCCGTGCCGATGCTGATCGGCAACCTCTTCCAGCAGCTGTACAACCTGGTGGACAGCATGGTCGTCGGGCAGTTCGTCGGCAAGACCGCCCTGGCCGCCGTGGGCTCCTCGATCCTGTTCATCGCCGGCGGCCGCTGGAAACGCAGGGCGCTGGCGATGAGCACAACGGCTACAAGGAGGTAGAGCCATGGCTAAACCCGCTGATCCCTTCGGCGCCCGCACGGTTCTCAAGACCCGCCTGGGGCGCTTCACTTATTTCAGCCTGCGCTCCCTGGAGAAGCAGGGGCTGGCCGAGGTGTCCCGCATGCCCTATTCGGTCCGGATCCTTTTGGAGCAGGCGCTGCGGCAAGTCGACGGCTTCGCGGTGCGGGGGGAGGACGTGCTCACCCTCTGCCGCTGGAGCCAGGCGGAGTCCCGCTCCCGGGTAATCCCCTTCAAGCCGGCGCGCGTGGTGATGCAGGACTTCACGGGGGTGCCGGCCATCGTCGACCTGGCCGCGATGCGGGACGCCATGGCCGAGTTGGGCGGGGACCCGCGCCGGATCAACCCGGTCGTGCCGGTGGATCTGGTGATCGACCACTCGGTGCAGGTCGACCGCTACGCCTCGGTCTCCGCCCTGGCGGCCAACGCGGAGCTGGAGTTCAGCCGCAACCGCGAGCGCTACGAGTTCCTGCGCTGGGGGGCGAAGGCCTTCGACGGCTTCCGGGTCGTGCCGCCGGCCACGGGCATCGTCCACCAGGTCAACCTGGAGTACCTGGCCCAGGTGGTAATGACCCGCGGCGAGGGCGGCGGCCAGACGGCCTTCCCCGACACCCTGGTGGGCACCGACTCGCACACGCCCATGATCAACGGCATCGGCGTGCTGGGCTGGGGAGTGGGGGGCATCGAGGCCGAGGCGGCGCTGTTGGGCCAGCCCCTGTACATGCTCATCCCCGCGGTGGTGGGTTTCCGCCTCGCCGGCGAGCTGCCCGCGGGGGTCACGGCCACCGACCTAGTGCTCACGGTCACCCAAATCCTGCGCAAGCATGGGGTGGTGGACAAGATCGTGGAGTTCTTCGGCCCGGGGCTCGCCAGCCTGAGCGTGGCCGACCGGGCCACCATCGGGAACATGTCGCCAGAGTACGGGGCCACCGCCGGTTTCTTCCCGGTGGACCGCCAGACCCTGGACTACCTCTCCTTCACCGGGCGCGCGCCGGATCAGGTGGAGCTGGTGGAGCGCTACTGCAAAGAGCAGGGGCTGTTCCGCCTGGAGGAGGCGCCGCAGCCGGAGTACGCCTCGGTGCTGGAGCTGGACCTCTCCTCCGTGGAGCCCTCGCTGGCGGGCCCCCGCAGGCCGCAGGATCGCATCCCCCTGGCCAAGGCCAAGGGCTCCTGGCGGGCGGCCGGCGACGGCTCCCCCTCCCCCGAGGGGGTGAGCGTGGAGGTGGCGGGCAGGAGGGAACGACTGCGCGACGGGGACGTGGTCATCGCGGCCATCACCAGCTGCACCAACACCTCCAACCCGGCGGTCATGCTCGCCGCGGGCCTCCTGGCCCGCAAGGCCGTCAGGCTGGGTCTGGGGGTCCCGGCCTACGTCAAGACCAGCCTGGCCCCGGGCTCGCGGGTGGTGACCCGCTACCTGGAGGCCGCCGGGCTGGCTCCCTACCTGGAGGCGCTGGGCTTCCACCTGGTGGGCTACGGCTGCACGACCTGCATCGGCAACTCCGGGCCCTTGAATCCGGCGGTAAGCCGGGCCATCCAGGAGAAGGGTTTGAACGTGGCCGCCGTGCTCTCGGGCAACCGCAACTTCGAGGGGCGCATCCACCCCGAGGTCAGGTCCAACTACCTGGCCTCCCCGCCGCTAGTGGTGGCCTACGCCCTGGCCGGCAGCATGGAGATCGACCTGACCACGGAGCCCATCGGCAGGGACCGCAACGAGCAGCCGGTGTTCCTGAGGGAGCTCTGGCCCACCCCCGCGGAGGTACAGGAGGCTATCCGCTCCTGCCTTTCCCCGGAGATGTTCCGCGCGGAGTACGCCGACGTGTTCGACGGCAACGAGACCTGGAACCAGGTGAGGATCCCCGAGGCGGAGCGCTACCAGTGGAGCGGCCGCTCCACCTACATCCTCAGGCCTCCGTTTTTCGAAGGCCTGTCGAAGGAGGCAAGCGAGCCGCCGGCGGTCCGCGGGGCGCGAGTGCTGGCCTTGCTTGGCGACTCGGTGACCACGGACCACATCTCCCCGGCCGGTTCCATCAGCCCCGCGGGCCCCGCCGGGCGCTGGCTGCTCGCCCAGGGCGTGGCCAAGGAGGAGTTCAACAGCTACGGTTCCCGCCGCGGCAACCACGAGGTGATGATCCGCGGCACCTTTGCCAACCTGCGCATCCGCAACCGCCTGGTGCCGGGCGTGGAGGGCGGTTTCACCCGCCACCTGCCCTCCGGCGAAAAGCTATACATCGCCGAGGCCGCCGAGCGCTACGCCGCGGAGGGAGTGCCGCTGGTGGTGCTGGCCGGCAAGGAATACGGATCGGGCAGCTCGCGCGACTGGGCGGCCAAGGGCACCCTCCTGCTGGGGGTCCGGGCCGTGATCGCCGAGAGCTACGAGCGAATCCACCGCTCCAACCTGGTGGGCATGGGGGTGCTGCCCCTGCAGTTCCGCGCCGGCGATAGCGCGGCCTCCCTGGGCCTGACCGGCGAGGAGGTCTACGACCTCGATCCCCCGACCGGGCCGGCGCAGGAGCTGGCCGTGGTCGCGCGCGTCCCCGGGGGCGGGGAGAAGCGCTTCTCGGTGCTCGCCCGGGTGGACACCCAGGTGGAGCTGGAGTACTACCGCAACGGCGGCATCCTGCCCGCGGTGCTGCGCGGCTTTTTACAAGAGGGCCGCGCGTGAGCGCCGGACAGAAGCCCGAGGGCTTCCGCGTCGAGTCGGACAGCATGGGCGAGGTGCGCCTGCCGGCCGGAGCGTACTGGGGCGCGCAAACCCAGCGGGCCGTGGAGAACTTCGGCATCTCGGGCCTGCGCATCCCTGCCGGCCTGGTCGAGGCGCTGGGCCTGGTCAAGCGCTACGCGGCGGAGGTCAACGCGGAGCTGGGCCTGCTCCCGGCGGAGATCGCCGGGGCCATCGTGCGCGCGGCCGATGAACTCATCGCAGGGAAATGGAACGAGCACTTCCCGATCGACGTGTTCCAGACCGGCTCGGGCACCTCCTGGAACATGAACGCCAACGAGCTGCTGGCCAACCGGGCCAACGAGCTGCTGGGCTACCCCCTGGGGGCCAGAAAGCCGGTGCACCCCAATGACCACGTGAACCGCGGGCAGTCCTCCAACGACGTCATCCCCGCGGCCATCCACATCGCCGATCGGCGGGCCGCCGAGCCCCTGCGCGCCGAGCTGGGCCGGCTGGCCGACGCCTTCCGGGCCAAGGCGACGGAGTTCCGCGAGGTGATCAAGCTGGGCCGGACCCATCTGCAAGACGCCGTGCCCATGACCCTCGGACAGGAGTTCTCCGGCTACGCGGCCCAGCTGGCCCACGGCCTGCGCCGGCTGGAGGACGCCTTCCCGCACCTGGAAGAGCTGGCGCTGGGGGGCACGGCCGTGGGCACCGGCCTCAGCGCCCACCCCGGACTGGCCCCGCGGGTCATCGAGCGCATCGCCGGGCGCACGGGCCTGCCGTTCCGGCAGGCGGACAACCTGTTCGAGGCCCTGGCCTGCCGCGACGCCCAGGCCGCCCTCATGGCCGCGCTGGACACCCTGGCCGGCAGCCTGCTGAAGATCGCCACCGACCTGCGCCTTCTGGCCGGGGGGCCGCGGGCCGGGTTTGGCGAGATCCGCCTGCCTTCCCTGCAGCCGGGCAGCTCCATCATGCCGGGCAAGGTCAACCCGGTCATTCCGGAGATGGTGGCCCAGGCGGCCGTGTACGTGAAGGGCAAGGCCCTCTCGGTAGGCCTGGCGGCAAGCCAAGGTCCCCTGGAGCTGAACATCATGATGCCCCTCATTGCCTACGAGACCCTGGACTCTCTGGCTTTGCTTACCGAAACCTGCCGGGTGTTCCGGGAGCGCTGCGTGGAGGGCATTGAGGCCGACCCGCAGCGCTGCGCCTACTGGATTGAGTGGAGCCTGGCCCTGGTGACCCCGCTGGCCACGCGCATCGGCTACGACCGTGCGGCCCAGATCGCCTACCGGGCATTCAAGGAGGGCAAGACCGTGCGCCAGGTGGCTCTCGAGCAGAAGGTGTTGAGCCCCGCGGAGATCGAGGCGGCCCTCGACCCGCGCTCCATGCTGGAGCCCGGCCGGCCATGAGCGGTGACGCCAAAGCCCAGATCGTTTCCCTCCTCCGCTCCGCCAGCCTGTTTTCGGCCCTGGGGGAGGAGGAGCTGGACACGCTGGCGGACTACGCGGAGGTGGTAGAGCACCTCAAGGGGGAGGTGATTCTGCGCGCCGGGGATGCCAGCGACGCGCTGTACATCGTGAAGCAGGGGGAGGTGGTGGTCAGCAAGGAGGTGGCGGAGGGGCAGAGCATCACGCTGGCCAGCTTCATCACCGGGGACTGCTTCGGGGAGCTGGACTTCTTCTCGCGCACCCCCCGCAACGCCACGGCCGTGGCCGAGCAGGATACGGCGCTCCTGGTCTTCCCCCGCAGGACGGTCCCCTTCGACCGCCTGATCGAAACCCGCCCGCACTTGTTCGCCAAGGTGCTGCACGCCTTTCTCACCACGGTGGCCCAGCGCATCCGGGCCACCAACCGCCTGATCATCGAGAACGCCCCCTGGGTCAAGGAGCTGCGCCGCCAGATCTACACCGACTCCCAGACCGGCCTGTTCACCAAGCCCTACCTGGAGCAGGAGGCCTCCTCGTTCCTGGCCGACCCGACCGCCCTCATCATGCTGAAGCCCGACAACTTCAAGCAGCTCAACGACGGCTACGGGCACAAGGCGGGTGACGGGGCGATGACGCTGCTGGCCGCCGTCCTGCAGCCCTTCCTCGGCTCGAGCGGCTTCGGCGTGCGCTACCGGGGCAATGAGGTCGCCGTCGTGCTGCCGGGCGCCGCAGAGCGGGCGGCACAGGAGGTGGCCGAGGGGCTGCGCCGGGCCGTGAACGGCCTGGACCTTTCTTCCATAACTGGGCGCCCTGACTTCCGCTTCACGGCCAGCCTGGGGGTGGTCGTGCACCGCGGTGCGGCGGTCGGTTGGCCGGCTTCGATCACCACCGCCTACGACCTTTTATACCGGGCGCGCAACGAGGGCGGCGACCGGGTGTATACGGGCTGAGGCCAGGGGGGAGCGTGCGCGATCTGTTGAAGGAAGTCGGCATCCTGACGGACCTGTCGGAAGAAGAGCTGCACCAGGTGTCCGCGTTCTTCCACTTTCACGGCTACCGGCAGGACGAAGTGATCTTCCCGGAGGGGGCCGCCGGCGAGGAGCTGTACATCGTGGGGGCGGGCAGGGTGGCCAGCTTGATTCGCCTGGCCGACGGCACCGCGCATCAGGTCGGCGAGTTCGGTCCTGGGGATTTCTTCGGCGAGATGGCGATCATCGAGAAAGCCCCGCGCTCCGCCACCTGCCAGGCCAGGGAAGCGAGCTCAGTTTTCGTGCTGAAGGCGGCGGATTTCTACCGGCTCATGGACGAGCAGGCGGGCATCGCCATCAAGATCATGAATCGCATGCTCGACGCCACGGCGGGCCGTTCCATCCGCTCCAGCGAGTTCCTCTCGGACATGGTGCGCTGGGGGGACGAGGCGCGCAAGCGGGCCGTGGTGGACGGCCTGACCGGCCTGTTCAACCGCCGCTTCCTGGACGAGGCCCTGCGCGACGGCCTGCAAAAGGCCCGTGCGGCCGGGACCCCCATGAGCCTGATCATGATGGATCTGGACAACTTCCGCCAGATCAACCAGCACTACGGGGCCGAGACTGGCGACCGGGCCATCCAGGCGCTCGTACCGGTGCTGCGCTCGGTGCTGCGCGCCGACGACGTGCCGGCCCGCAGCGGCGGCGACGAGTTTGCCATCCTCCTGCCCAACACCCCGTCCGCGGCTGCCCTGGGTCTGGCCCAGGCCATCTGCGCGGGTGTGCGGAGCCTTTCCTTCTTCGAGGACTTGGGCGGCCCCCTGCGCCGCATCACGACCAGCCAGGGTATCGCCTGCTTCCCCGAGCACGCCTCGGACCTCAAGTCATTGTGGGAGACGGCGGACCGCGCTCTGTACCGTGCCAAGGAGCTGGGTCGGGATCGGGCCGCGCTGCCGGCGAAATCCGCCTGACTTTGCGTATCCGATTTTTTCGGTTATATTAGGTTCAGGTGACGCCCGGCGCCAGGCCGGCGATAGCTTCGCTGCTGCAATAGCAGTAGCCGGGTTGATGCCGCGCTATCGCGGCGCGGGCGTCTTGCCGTATGCCCATAGCTGCGAGGGCCGGCGGCTTGCCGGCGAGCGTCCTTTCCGCGTGCGGAGAAAGGGGGTAGCGGTGTCCCAGGTCAGCATCCTCGGCAGCGGCAACGTGGGGGCCAACACGGCCTTTTTCATCGCGGAAACCGGCGTGGAGGACGTGCTGCTCTACGACCTCCAGGAGGGGCTGGCCACCGGCAAGGTTCTGGACATGATGGAGGCGGCCCCCATCCGCAAGTACCGCAACCGCCTGCGCGCTGCGGCGAGTCTGGAAGAGATCGCCGGCTCGGAAATCGTGATCCTGGCCGCCGGCAGGGTACGCCGCCCGGGCATGAAGCGCGAGGACCTGTACGCGGAAAACCGGGCCCTGGTTGCCGAGACGGCCCCGCGCATCGCTTCCCTGGCCCCTGAGGCGGTCGTGATCGTGGCCACCGAGCCGGTGGACCCCATCACGCTGGAGTTCGCCCGGGCGTCGGGTTTCCCCCGGGAGCGGGTGCTGGGCGTGGGAGGGTGCCTGGACGCCACGCGCCTGCGCTATGCCGTGGCTCGCGAGCTGGGCGTTTCCAGGGAGGACGTGACCGCGCTGGTGATCGGCCGGCACTCCGGCGCTATGCTCGCCCTGCCGCGCTACACCAGCGTTTCGGGGGTGCCCCTGCCGCAGCTCCTGCCCCCCGAGCGCATCGAGGCCCTGGTCGCCGAAACGGCCGCCGCCGGGGACCTGATCGTGCAGATGGCCCAGCGCTCCAGCGCCTTCTATGCCCCGTCGGCCGCCGTGGCCGACATCGTGAATGCCGTCCACATGGACCTGGGGCGCGTGCTGTGCGTTTCACTCGTGCTCCGCGGCGAGTACGGCCTCGCCGGGGTGGCCCTGAGCCTGCCGGCGGTGGTGGCCCGGGGCGGGGTCCGGCGCGTGCTTACCCCGCGGCTCACCGAGGCGGAACTCGCCGGCTTGAGTCACTCGGCGGAGGAGCTCGCTGAGCTGGCCTCCGCGCCGCAAATAGCGGGCTCCGCGCGGCCGGCGAAAGGCGGCGCCTAATGAGAAGGGCCAACCCGAAGGTGGCCGTGATCGGCGCGGGCAACGTGGGGGCCACGGCGGTGTACTACATCGCCGAGAAGGACATCGCCGACATCGTCATGGTGGACGTAGTGGAGGGCCTCGCCCAGAGCAAGGCCCTGGATTTCCTGCACGCCGCCCCTTTGCGCCGCTACAGCGTCCGGATCGAGGGCACCAGCGACTTCGCGGCGATCGCCGGCGCGGACGTCGTGGTGCTGACCGCCGGCCTTCCGCGCAAACCGGGCATGGACCGCATGGATTTATTAAAGATCAACGTGGGTATCGCCAAGAACGCGGCTCAGGCTGTCGCCCGCTACGCGCCGGAGGCGGTGGTCGTGGTGGTCACCAACCCGCTGGACGTGATCTGCACGGTCGTGCTGCGCGAAAGCGGCTTCGCCCTGCGAAAGGTCGTGGGCCAGGCCGGCGTGCTGGATGCCGCGCGCTTCCGCTACTTCATCGCCGAGGAGCTGGGTGTCTGGCCCGGGGATGTCATGGCCATGGTCCTGGGAGGGCACGGGGACGAGATGGTGCCCCTGCGGGGTTTCACCTCGGTGGGCGGCCTGCCGATCACCGAGCTGCTGCCCCCGGAGGTCATCGAGCGCCTGGTGGAACGTACCCGGCAGGGCGGAGGGGAGATCGTCAAGCACCTGAAAACCGGCAGCGCCTACTACGCCCCGGGCGCCTCCGCGGCCAAGATGGTAGAAGCGATCGTGAAGGACGAAAAACGCCTCTTGGCCGCCTCGGCGTACCTGCGCGGCGAGTACGGACACAAGGACCTTTTCCTGGGGGTGCCGGTGCTGCTGGGGCGCGGCGGGGTGGAAAAGATCGTGGAGCTTCCCCTGAACGACGCGGAGCGCCGGGCGCTGGACAATTCCGCCGCGGCGGTACGCGAGGGACTGCGGCTGTTGGACACCTTCTACCAGCCGGGAGGTGAGCCCTGACGATGCACGAGTACGAGGCGGTGGTGGTCGGCGCCGGCGGGGCCGGGCTGTATGCGGCACTGGAGTCCAGCCGCGGCGCGCGCACCGCGGTGGTGTCCAAGCTGCACCCGCTGCGCAGCCACACCGGCGCCGCCCAGGGCGGCATCGGGGCGGCCCTGGGCAACCTCGAGGAGGACAAGCCGGAGTGGCACGCCTTCGACACGGTCAAGGGGGGCGACTACCTGGTCGACCAGCGCTCGGCGGTGATCCTGGCCGACGACGCGGTGCGCGCGGTGTATGACCTGGAAAACCGCGGGCTGCCCTTCAGCCGTACGCCCGCGGGCCGCATCGACCAGCGCCGCTTCGGCGGGCACACGAGCAATTACGGCGAAGCCCCGGTGCGCCGCTCCTGCTACGCGGCGGACCGCACCGGCCACATGATCCTGCAGACCCTCTACCAGCAGTGCATCAAGAACGAGGTCTCCTTTTTCGACGAGTTCCAGGTGCTGGACGTGCTGCTGGAAGGACAACGGGCCGCCGGCCTGGTGGCGCTGGAGCTTGCCACCGGCGAGCTGCACGTGTTCCGGGCCAAGGCCCTGCTTTTCGCCACCGGTGGGTTCGGGCAGATGTTCCGTACCACCTCCAACGCCTTCGCCAACACCGGCGACGGTCCGGCCCTGCTGGCCCGGCGCGGTGTGCCCCTCCAGGACATGGAATTCTTCCAGTTCCACCCCACCGGCATCCGGGGCCTGGGCATCCTGATCACCGAGGGGGTGCGCGGCGAGGGCGGCATCCTGCGCAACCGCCGGGGGGAGCGCTTCATGGAGCGCTATGCCCCCAGGCTGCTGGACTTGGCTCCGCGGGACATGATCAGCCGGGCCATCATGGAGGAGATCCTGGCCGGCAATGGGGCCCGCGGCGACCGGCGCATCGACGACTACGTGTTCCTGGACGCCACCCAGCTGGGCAAGAGCGTGATCGAGGCCAAGCTCCCGGACATCGCCGACTTCTGCCGCACCTACCTGGGGCTGGACCCCGCCGAAAAGCCGATGCCCATCCAGCCCACGGCGCACTACGCCATGGGGGGAATCCCCACGGACCTGGACGGCAGGGTGCTCGCCGACGAGCGGGGCACGGTCATCGAGGGTCTGTACGCCGCGGGGGAGTGCGCCTGCGTGTCCGTGCACGGCGCCAACCGGCTGGGCACCAACAGCCTGGTGGACCTGGTGGTGTTCGGCCGGCGGGCGGGGCTGGACATCGAGCGTTTCGTCAAGGGCGCTTCTTTCGTCCCCCTGGGCGACGACCCCGGGGGTCCGGCGCGGGAGCGCCTGGCCGAGCTCAAGGATGGAAAGAAGGGCCCTCACGGCGGGGAGATCCGCGAGCGGATGCGCGACGTGATGATGGAGAAGGTGGGTATTTACCGCAAAGGCCCGGACATGGCAGAGGCCGTGGCCGCGATCGCCTGGCTGCGGCAGGAGTACCGCGCGGTGCGGGCTCAGGACTCCTCCTCGCGGGGCTTCAACACCGACGTGCTGGAGATCCTGGAGCTGGGCAACCTGCTGGACCTGGCCCTGGTCACGGCGCAGTGCGCGCAAGCCCGCAGGGAGAGCCGCGGCGGCCACGCCCGGGAGGACTACCCGCAGCGCGACGACGAGGGCTGGCTGAAACACACCCTGGCCTGGCTGGAGGGCGACAGGGTGCGTCTGGGCTACAAGCCCGTGGACGTTTCCGTGTGGCAGCCCAAGCCCCGGACGTATTGAGGAAGGCAGCAGGCGGTGAAGATCATTCTGAAGATCCAACGCTTCAATCCCGAGACGGACCAGGCCCCGTACTTCCGGGAGTACCAGGTCGAGGTCCAGCCCACCGACCGGGTGCTTGATGCGCTCATGAGCGTGAAGAGCTCCCAGGACGGCAGCCTGGCTTTCCGCAAGAGCTGCGGGCATGGGGTGTGCGGTTCGGACGCCATGCTCATCAATGGAAAAGAGCGTCTGGCCTGCAAGACCCTGGTGCGGGACGTGGCCCAGGGCGAGGGGGACGTGGTGACCATCCAGCCCCTGAAGCATCTGCGCCTCCAGCGCGACCTCATGGTGGAGCAGGGGGAGTTCTTCGCCCGCTGGCGCTCCGTCCAGCCTTACCTGATTTCTGCCCTCCCGACCCCCGAGGCTCGGGAGCGTTTGCAGTCCCCCGCAGAGAGGCTGGCATACGAGGACCCGACCAAGTGCATCCTCTGCGCCGCCTGCTTCTCCGCCTGCCCGGTGCTGGACGCGAAAAACCCCCGCTTCGTGGGGCCGGCGGCCATTGCGAATGCGGCGCGCTTCGTTTTCGACAGCCGCGACACGGGCCTGTCCGAGCGCTTGCCGGTGCTCGACCACCCGGACGGGGTCTGGGCCTGCGAGAACCACTTCGAGTGCACCCGGGTATGCCCGCGCGGGATCAAGGTGACCAAGAACATCAACCTCACCAAGCGGAGGATCCGCGGATGAAGCTGTACGAGTACCAGGCCCGCGAGCTCTTGACCGCCGCCGGCATCCCGGTGCCTCCCGGGGAAGTGGCGGGGAGCCCCGAGGAGGCGGCGCGGGCCGCGGAGCGGCTGGGCCTGCCGGTAGTGCTCAAGGCCCAGGTTCTGGCGGGCGGGCGCGGCAAGGCCGGCGGAGTCAAGTCCGCCCGCACGCTCGAGGAGGTGCGCGCCCGGGCGCGGGAGATCCTGTCCTTGAGCATCAAAGACGTGCCGGTCCGGCGCCTGCTGGTGGTCAAGGCCGTGGACATCCGCAGGGAGTACTACCTGGGGCTGACCGTGGACCGCTCGGCCAAGAAGACCGTGGCCATCGTGAGCGCCTCCGGGGGGGTGGACATCGAGGAGGTCCG
>Ga0315273_10002007_pt1 | contig 23720 bp, 22 predicted proteins | sample YL17G02_0_MG_FD_205753 | JGI IMG/M metagenome (GOLD analysis project Ga0315273, IMG submission 205753) | Sediment microbial communities from Yellowstone Lake, YNP, Wyoming, USA - YL17G02_0 | ecosystem: Environmental > Aquatic > Freshwater > Lake > Sediment | place: USA: Wyoming | collected...
GCTCTTGTATGGGGCAAGTCTGTAAAGCATGCCAGCCAGAGGGTCGGGTTAGATCATGTGCTTATTGATGGCGATGTCATCAGCATAATAAAAAGGCTGGGATGAATCAGGTGAAGCGATGCCGACCTTTTTGGAGTCTATGAGGAATGTATGCATGCCCGAAGGCAGATTTGAGTGGAAGAGAATTATTATTTTCTGGTTTTTGTTGACCGTTGTGGGCGGTTCGCTTTTAGGTTGGGGATGCTCGGAATCCTTCCAGGCAGTATTCAGCGACTGCGCTCATCGGACTGGAATAACACTATCCGGATTCGTGATAACGGCATTACTCGTCGCTGCGGTCCTGCTGCCAGTTGCGGGCGGGTTGTTACTCGAAGCCAACTACGGAATCGCAATCGGTGTCGGGGTGGCTTTCATCGGCTTTTTCATAACACTCCCAGTCGCCCTTATCATTTTAAATGCCCGGTCCCTGCTGGAAGCCATGCTCCTGCCGCTGGCGGTCATCTTTTGTGCGCTCCTGCTTTTCATGAAACTCACGAAAACACCGATTATATCGAAGAGATGACTATCATGCCGACAAAAGAAGAAATCCAGAAAGTAATCGAATGGTGCGAGAAGCTAAAGAAGGAGCGCATGCGTACCTACGTCATTGAGCGCAACCATTTCAGGGACGAGATCCCATGGATGCGCAGGTTCCCGCTAATCGAAATCGACCGGCCTATCGAAGTGGCATCAAAGAACAACCTTGTATACGATTCTCCAACAAGGCAGCTCTGGCAGTTTCTGAACGGGAATTGGAGAAGGATAGAGCCGGACTTACGGATTGAGTAAGCGCTAGGGTGTGGCAAATTAAGTCTTCTCTTTATGCGGTTTTTCGTTGCTCTTATTAGGCAAACAATATGGATGCAGAAGTACGGCAGTAAATGGGCTGCATCGGTCTGCTAATGCATTTCATCAGCCTTAATTTGCTTCAGACTGTAGCTCCGGATTAGGCGAAATCTTATAAATCGTGTAAGAGAAGAGCAACTCATGCCCGTAACTGCCACTAGGTCGCTTTCTGGTCAGAAGGTAGCCGCATACGCCAGACTGGTCCAGGAGAACGAAAAGCTCTGGTGGAGCCTGCTCGTCTTCCTTGGTGCCCTCTTCCTTCTCGGGTCAGTACCGTTCTATCCCATTTACCTTGTTCCGTTGCTGGCTTTTATCTGCGGCTTTATCGCATACAGGAAGCCGTCAATCGGGGTAATCCTTGGTTTTGTGTTTGCGCTTCCAGCAGTCGCTTTCCAGTCCCCTGTATTTGGATGGGTATTCCTCATGCTCTTCGCCCTTGCCCTGTTCGAGGTATGGGAGAACTGGATGGTTATCGCTGCTTTGGAAGTATTCGTGCTCGCCCCGTTCTCTTTCAGCCAGCTCCCAGTATTCGGATGGATAACAATTCTTGGAATGGCCATGGCAGCACTTCATTTCGGATCGAGAAAATCCATTCTGATCTCAATTCCCTCTGTTTTCTTCATCCTTCTGCTTTCCTCAACCTGGGTCGTCCAGAATTCTGCGTTCATGCCGCTCAGGATGGACTTATATCAGCCAGGTTACCAGCCACTAATGTTCAGCAGGCTTCCCTCTGACCTGGTGAACCTGCCAGCAGCCATATTTTCTTTTCCCGGATCCCTTTTCAGGTCTGAGACAATATCTGAGATGACTAATGCAATAGGAGTTGTGCTTAACAACACAATAAATATATTATTCAGTGATTCAGGGCTTCTTCAGATCGCTGCCTGGGCTCTTGCGCTGTTCCTCACCAGCTACATTTCCGGAGTTTTGAAAGGAAGAAGGGTGCAGCTAATTTCTTCTCTCGCCCTCCTCGTAGTTCTTCCGTTCTATTACTGGATGGGTCTGCTTTTTGGCGTCGGTTTCAGGTACGAATTCGCACTTGCGATTCTGTTTTCCATTTTCATCCTCGGCCTGCTTGAGCAGTTCGGCATACATATTAGCAGGGAAAAGGTCGTTAGACGGAAAGAGGAGCTTAAGGTATTCGGAAAATTCGGTTTCAAGGACATGTCCATGGGAGAAGGAGCAGAGATGTCCCTTGATGACGTTGGTGGGTATGAAGACGTTAAGGCAGAGCTTCGGGAATCCATTGTTTTGCCGCTTGAGAAAAAAGACGTTGCATTTGCTTATGGCATTAAACCTCCATCAGGGATTTTATTCTTCGGCCCGCCAGGCACTGGAAAGACCATGCTCATGCGTGCCCTCGCCCATGAGATAGGATACATGTTTGTGGAAGTCAAGACAAACGAAATTCTCTCTCAATGGTATGGTGAATCCGAAAAGAACATGGTAGAAGCTTTTGACAGTGCCAGAAAATCAGGAAAGCCAACCATCCTGTTTTTTGATGAGATTGATGCCATTGGAAAGAAAAGGACCGAATATGCGGCGGATGATGTCGGGCCAAGGGTGCTCGCTGTTTTGCTTCGGGAGATGGATGGCGCCATAAAAACAAAGACCCCTCTTCTCGTCATAGGCGCGACAAACATCCCCCAGCAGCTCGATTCGGCGCTGATGAGACCTGGAAGGTTTGACAAGATAATCTACATGCACCTCCCTGATCGCCCTGCAAGAGAGGCCATATTCAAAGTGCATCTGAAAAAAGTGCCTTATGATAAGGACATTGATTTTGCAAAGCTTGCCCAGAAGACCGAACGGTTTTCCGGAGCAGATATTAAGAACGTGGTGAACGAAGCCATAAAGCTAGCTGCAAAGGATGCCACGAAAATGGGAACCATAATCCCAGTGTCCTTGGACCACTTCCTCCTTGTCCTGAGCTTCATAAAGCCGAGCGTTTCCATCGCATCCCTTGAGCAGTATGAGCAGTTCAGGCTTGACTTCGAGCGCAGGGTCGGTGCAAAAGAAGTGGAAAAACCCAAGGAAGAGATAGTGAAATGGGAAGATGTTGTCGGTTTGGACGATGTCAAAAAAACCCTGCTCGAAACCATAAGCGTGCCGCTCCTTCACGAGGAGCTAATGAAGGAGCTTAAGATCAAGCCAAGCAAAGGAGTTCTTCTTTTTGGCCCTCCTGGAACCGGTAAGACACTGATTGTTAAAGCAGCCACGAATGAGCTTAAGGCTTCATTCCAGGTGCTATCAGGAGCAGAGCTCATGAAGCGGGGCTATACCCAGGCGGTTGGTGTGATTAAGGAAACTTTCAACAGGGGACGCGAGAACACTCCTTCGATAATTTTCATTGACGAGATCGAGACGTTCGCTCCGGCGAGGGGAGTGACTTCATCTGAAATCGTAGGCCAGTTCCTAACTGAGCTGGACGGCCTGAAAGAGCTGAAAGGAGTTGTAGTCATTGCAGCAACCAACAAGCCAGGCCTGCTTGATCCCGCGCTTCTTCGTCCTGGAAGGTTTGACAAGATTTTCTACATACCGCCGCCTGATATCAAAGGGAGAGGACAAATGTTCGGGCTTTATCTTGGTAAGTTCGCCGAAGGCGTTGACCTGAAGGCGCTTGCAGATGCGTCTCCTGGTTTTAGCGGAGCTGACATTTCACTTGTCTGCCAGGATTCCAAGATGACGGTGCTTAGGGCGAGAATTGAAGGTAAGGAAGTGAAGATAACAACAGAATCCATTCTGTCTATCCTGAAAAAGCGGAAGCCGTCTGTGACCAAGGGTATGCTGGTTGAGTACGAGCAGTTCCTTGAGGTCTATGGCGAGCGCGGGGGTGAGGAGGGCGAAGAAGGGGAAGCTGCACCTCCGCCACCGAAAAAGCGGGAAGGGATGTACCGCTAGGGCATGTATTTTTATTAATAATCTGAGATACGTCCACAAAGTGAATACAGTATGAAAATCCTGCTCGTATATCCCGAATACCCGGAAACCTTCTGGGGCTTCAAGCACGCGCTGAAGTTCACGGATGCGAAAGTAGCATATCCGCCCCTTGGATTACTGACAGTAGCCTCAATGCTTCCCGAAGAATGGCAGAAGAAGCTAGTGGATCTAAACGTAGAATCTTTGAGGGAAGAACATCTCAAGTGGGCTGACTATGTTTTCATTTCTGCGATGGAGTTACAAAAGAAATCCGCTGTTGAAGTAATACGCAGGTGCAAAAGATGCGGAGTGAAGATCGTTGCAGGCGGTCCGCTTTTCACTGAAAACTATCAGGACTTCAAAAACGTTGATCATCTATTTCTTGGAGAAGCCGAGCTAACCGTTCCGGGTTTTCTGAAGGACCTGGAAAACAATACGCCAAGACACCTGTATACAGCCGAAGAATGGGCGGATCTGGAAAAAACACCCGTTCCAATGTGGGATCTGGCGGACTTGAAAAAATACTTTACAGTCACCGTGCAATATTCTCGAGGCTGTCCTTTCGACTGCGAATTCTGTCAAATAACAAAACTCTTTGGTCGAAATGTGAGAACCAAGACCGTAGAGCATGTGCTAAAAGAGCTTAATCTATTGTACGAAATAGGCCGGACGGGTAACGTTTTTTTTGTTGATGATAACTTCATCGGAAACAAGCATAAACTAAAGAGCGAAATACTCCCGGCAATAATCAGTTGGATGGAAGAACGAGGCTATCCCTTTCAGTTATTCACTCAGGCATCCATAAATCTAGCAGATGACGAAGAGCTCATGCGAATGATGGTTGAAGCGGGTTTTGATTCAGTTTTTGTAGGTATCGAGACGATAGATGACGATTGCCTGGCGGAGACCGGAAAATTCCAGAATAGAAACAGGGATCTTGTCGAAAGCGTGAAAAGGATGCAACGAGCCGGTCTGCAGGTCTGGTCTGGCTTCATCGTTGGTTTCGACAACGATAAAGAAACTATTTTCGATAGAATGATACGATTTATTCAGGATAGCGGAGTCACCCTAGCGATGGTTGGTCTTTTAACTGCGTATAAAGGAACTAGACTCATCAAACGTCTCGAAGCCGAGGGTAGGCTCTTAGGTAACGTTGAAGACGACAAGGATTTCACGATTAATTTCATTCCAAAAATGAATAAGGAAACTCTTTTGCATGGTTATGGGAGGATTCTGAAAACAATTTACTCTCCCGAACAATATTATCTGAGGATTATCACGTTCCTTAAAGAGTATAATCCATCAAAAATTGAAACCAGAGCATTACTATTCAGGAGCGACAGAAGAGCGAAAACTTTTTGGAAGCGTTTCCTGTTCCAGCTTGGTTACGCCTATTCTTCTTTCAAACACATTGCCAAAACAATCTTCTACCTCGGCATTTTTGATGAGGGAAGACTTTATTACTGGAAGCTTTTCTTCTGGTCATTGTTCACAAGGCCCCGTCTTTTCCCGGTTGCAATGTCTGTGTGGGCATATGGATACCACTTCCGCAAGGCACGGTCTTATCAAGCTTATCAAAAAAACTAAAAAAACAGGTCCCTCTCTCCAAGTTCTATTCTTTTGAGTCTGTCGCGTGTCTTGAGTCTTCTGTCCTGATTTTCTATTCTTTCTATCTCCTTTTCGATTATCTTTTCACCTTTCTTTTTCAGTGTCGGATTCGCATAGTCAATCAGAAATTCCTTGAACGTCAAAATCGCATTCGGCCTGCAAAGATAATGGATGTTCCCGGCCTTCGCCAGCTTCATGAATGCTTCGCCAGTCCGTTTGCTGCGGTAGCAGGCAGTGCAGAAGCTTGGCAGCATGCCCTGTTCGCACATTCCTTGCAATACTTCTTCAAGGGTTCGCTCATCCGCTATTTCGAACTGCCCTGCACAGCCTGAAGAATATCCTCCCGGAGACGTTTTTGAAGCGGCAGATGTCTGCGATATTCCGATCTCGAATGCTTTCTTTCTTATCCCGGGCCGCTCCCTTGTGGATATGATCATCCCAGTGTATGGCAACGAAAGGCGAATGACTGCTATCAGCTTGAGAAAATCAGAATCCGAGACTGGATACTCAGGACTGAAGACTACCGAAGGCGCGGGACGGAATCGCGGTACGGAAATTGTGTGTGGTCCGACTCCATGCTTTTTTTCCATATACTTTGCGTGTGCAAGGAGCGAAAGCACCTCGAACCGGTATTCATACAAACCAAAAAGCACACCCATTCCGTAATCGTCGATCCCCGCTTCGAAAGCGCGTTCGTGTGCGGTGATCTGACGGTTATAATCCGCTTTCGGTCCTTTGTGCAATCGCTCGTACGTTTCGCTATGATAAGTTTCCTGGAAAAGCTGATAGGTGCCGATTCCTGCTCTTTTCAACTTTCGGTAATTCTCAGTAGTGGTGGCAGCTATATTTACATTCACCCTTCTAATTTCGCCATTCCCTACCTTCGTTCCATAAATCGCCTTTATCGCATCGCAGACATAATCAACCGAATTTTCAGGATGTTCCCCGCTCTCAAGAAGGATGCGTTTGTGCCCCATGCGGATGAGGAGGGACGCTTGTTCCTGTATTTCCCGCATGCTTAACTTCTTCCGTTTCAGCTTCTTGTTCCTGCAATGGAACCCGCAATAATCGCAATCATTTACACAATAATCGGAAAGATAAAGCGGAGCGAACAGCACCAAACGGTTTCCATATATCTCGTTCTTCACTTTCCATGCTGATCTGAAAAGGGAATCGAGATGCCTTTTAGAACGAATCCGAAGGAGGGTGGCCGACTCCTGAAGGGTGAGTCCTTTTTTCTTCTCCGCCTTCACGAGAATTCTTTGCAGTAGTTCTTCATTTGGTGTTTCTGCGCTTTTTATCAATTCACGTATTCTGCATTCATCAAGATTGAACATTGATGTAACAATCGCAGAAAAGATATTTAGGTCTTCTGAACTCTATGGTGCTATTTGGAAGGCCGTTGCTCAAAGAATGCGCAATATTTATATACTAGAATGTGCATCTATTATACATGGTGATTGAATGAATGTGAATTTGGGAACTCCCTACGAGGCGATAATAAGCAAGATTATTGAAAAGGAGTACGCGGGGAATCAGACCGAGGTCATACGACAGGCTTTGCTTGTTTACGAAAGAATGATCGATGAAGAGGAGGTTGTTCTGGTTAACGAAGGGATCGAACTTGAGATGCAGGCCATAAAAACAGGCAAGGTGAAAACAAAATCATTTGACCAGATAAAAAAGAAGTACGGCCTGTGATCCAATGGAAGTTTTTTTCTCAGAGAATGCTGAAAAGGAACTGGATGGGATGGATCCACAGATAAGAGAGCTTTTCTTTAAGCATGTGGAAAAAGTTAGAAACATGCCGCCAAGAAGGCATATGAAATTCGGACTCCCTTTCAACGTTGAAGATGTCACAAAGCAGGCAAGAATGGTCTATCATATTGAAGAAAAAAAATTGTATGTATTGCGGTGTTTCAAAGATCATAAGGAATATGAACGATGGTATAAATCATTCAAGTAAGCGCGTTCCCAGATCAGTCGGAGCCCTTCCGAGCGAATAGAGGAGATCAAGAGTTTCGCGGATTGTATCCTGGGTTTTGATGTCCTGGGTTTTGCCCGGGTATATGTCATATTTTCCTCTATACTGTTCAGGAGTCAGGTTAATCATCAACGAGTTTCCTCCAGCCAGCAAACCTTTTCTTTTTCCGCCTCTATCGAGTGTCTCGAGCGAAGTTGTAACCAGTATCTTCGCTTTGGGATCAACGAAACGGGAAAGCGCGATTGTTTTCAGTGCGAGATTGAGCGAAACGGGTTTGGTTTTCATTTTTCCAATTGGAGTATCAGGATGCGGAATCAGCGGCCCGAACGAGTACATATCCGGCTTAAGCGATTTCGTAAGAAGGACGTCGTTGATCAAGTCCTGTTCCGTAGTCCCGGGAAGACCGATTATGAATCCTGTTGCAACCACAAATCCATGTGCGGTTAGTTTTCTTATTAAGCCTAACCGATCATCGAGCTTCTTTCCCGGCCTCATGACCGCATAAAGTTTTGGATTTGAAGTTTCGAACCGAAGTAACGCTCCATACGCCCCTGCTCCATATAATCGCTTATAACAATCAAACGAGCGCTCGCCAATGGACAAAAACAACAAAACCCCGTATCGCTCGCGTATCCGTCTTACAAGTTCGACCAGCATATCATCTGAGTAGTACTCATCCTCACCTGACTGAAGAACAAGGGCCTTGAATCCCAATTCCTCTACCGCATAACCGACTCGTTCGACAATCTCATCAACACTCATTCGATATCGCTTCGTTTTGGTATTGTTCTTGTTTATCCCGCAATACGCGCACTCATTCTTACAAAAGTTCGAGAACTCGATTATTCCATGCACGCAGCAGGAGTTGCCGAGCTCGCGGGAACGGATGCGATTAGCTGATCCATAAATCGTTTCGAGTCCAGAGTCTTGAGTCTTGATGGAATTTAAATTCCATCGAGAGCTTGTGCCAGAAGGGCGCATGGTCTTGAGGATGATTTCCATCTCGCTTCTGGATAGAAATCCTCCATTTTCCGCTTTTTCGAGAATGGATGCGATCTCTCCACTAGCTCTCCCCCCTGTTATCGCACCAATATCCTTCTTCTTCAATTCGAAAAACCGCTCTTTCCATGTTCCAAGAATCGCGAGCGCTTCGTCTTGGTTTATCTTGTCAATTATGATCCCGCCTTGTGCATATACATAGTCGCCCGCACTAGCCTTCAAATCACCGATTATGCTCGCCGTTCTTCTCTCCCCAAAGTAATCTATGGTAGCAACCCTGCCCTTAATGGATATAATTCTCCCTGGAATGGCGTAGCACATCAAAAAGGAGATTGGATAAAAGAGAATAAAAATAAGAATGAAAGAAAAAAATCAGAGGATGTTCAGGCTATTTGCCACGATCAATGCGCCGAACACGAGCGAAATCATGTTCACTACTTTGATCAGTGCATTCAGTGCAGGACCGGAAGTATCCTTTAGAGGGTCTCCGACAGTGTCACCGACAATGGCTGCCTTGTGGGCGTCAGAGCCTTTTCCACCATAAAGGCCTTCCTCAATCAGCTTCTTGGCATTATCCCATGCAGCTCCTGCTGTGCACGAAAACAAAGCGAGCAGGAAACCAGAGGCAATAACACCTGCAAGAAGGCCTCCAAGAGCAGCTGGTCCGAGCAGGAACCCGACAACCAGAGGTGAGGCAACCGCAATAATCCCTGGGATTGCCAGTTCCTTTAGAGCGGTTTTAGTGCTGATGTCAACGCATTTTGCATAATCAGCCTTTGCCTTGCCCTGCATAAGTCCTTTGATTTCGCGGAACTGCCTGCGCACTTCTTCCACTATCTGGAATGCAGCTTTTCCGACTGCAGTAACCAGGAAGGAAGAGAACACGAAAGGTAGCAGCGCTCCGAGGAAAAGTCCTATGACTACAACCGGTTCCAGAAGGTTTATGCTGGTAAGCTTGGTCTCGTCAGCGAAAGCTACGAACAGCGCTAGCGCACCTAGAGCAGCACCAGCTATCGCATATCCTTTTGTAGTAGCTTTCGTGGTGTTGCCTACTGCATCAAGCGCATCCGTAACCTCGCGGACCTTTGGCGGAAGGCCAGCCATCTCTGCGATTCCTCCAGCGTTATCAGTAATCGGTCCATAGGAGTCAACTGCAATAACGATTCCGCTCAAAGAGAGCATTGCAGCAGCAGCCAGTGCTATTCCATATAATCCTGCAAGCTTGAACGCAATTGCAATTGCGGCAACTATAACAAGTGCAGGGATTGCCGTAGATTCCATTCCAACCGCAAGCCCGGATATTATGTTCGTTCCTGCCCCTGTTTTTGCTGCTTCTGCTATCCGCTTTACAGGTCCGTAACCTTTGTCAGTGTAGTACTCGGTTATCAGGAACATAGCCAAGGTAACCAGCACACCAAGGAACACTGTAAGGAATAGCGCCATGGCCTGTAGGTAAAACCAGCTAATGATAAGCATCACTATGGATGCAGCAACAATTCCGTTGTAGAACGCGCCCATTATTTTCTTCGCTTTTCCGAGCCGAACGAACAGCGTCCCTATTATGCCGGAAACAACTCCGATCGCGCCTATTCCAAGCGGAAGAAGCAAATACTCCGGATGGGTTGCTGCCATTGTCGCACCGAGCAGCATTGCAGCGATTATTGTTACTACGAAAGATTCGAAAACATCAGCAGCCATGCCAGCGCAGTCTCCTACGTTGTCTCCAACGTTGTCAGCAATCACGGCAGGATTTCTGGGATCATCTTCAGGTATTCCTGCTTCAATCTTGCCAACGAGATCCGCTCCAACATCCGCTGCCTTTGTGTATATGCCTCCACCAACCCTTGCAAACAACGATATTAACGAAGCACCGAATCCATAGCCAATAAGTGGCATGAGTCCGAAAAACCAATATAGCAGGCTTAGCCCAATTAGGCCGAGCCCGACAAGCGCCATGCCTGTGACTGCTCCGCCCCTGAAAGCCGTAGTAAGCGCAGCATCAACTCCTGATTTTGCAGCCTCTGCAACGCGGACATTAGCCCTTACCGAAACCTGCATGCCAATGTATCCTGCGAGCGCGGATGAGATTACGCCTACAAGGAATGCCACCGCAGTATTTGTCCCGATGGCATACCATATCACTGCCAGCAGGATCACTACTATTGGTATCAGGGTCTTGTACTGCCTGGAAAGGAAGGCGTTTGCGCCTTCCATGATCGCACCCGATATCTCCTGCATCTTCTGGTCTCCCTTTGGGGATCGCAGCACGAGATAGGTAAGCAGGCCGGCGTACAAAAGCGTCAGAATGCCGGCAAGCAGTGCGAGTGTTACAACATCTATCATTCATTCACCTCGAGTTTTTGCGAGAGGTGAGCCATGACCGAAACATCGGTCATGCAATCGCCTCTCAATCTGTCAAATAGCCAGAAAAAGGAAGCTGAGAGTGCTTTTAAAGGTTGTGCTCAGCGAGCGGAATTATGGGAGCATGCCTTTCAGGCTTCTGCAAAGATCATTTGCCCTAAGCACGCTTTGGTTGTCGAGATGTGCATTAAGTTTGATCCTAGCAGCAACTATCCCCGGTGGGTTCTCATGAACGTATTCCCAAACCTCCTTGAATGACCTGAAGCCAGAGTTATATAGGATGAAAACCGAGGAATAGGCCAGCAGCGAATTGGTCTGTTCAGAGCAGTTCACGCAGTCCGAATTGATATTCTGCATGATCTCCCTGTAATACCTGGACCCTGTAAGCAGCCTTGCGTCTATGTAATTTCCGACCAGGTTTGCAATGAAGCTCAGGCCATAGTCAAGATCCACCTTTTTGGCTACATACTCCGCGAAGTAGAATTCGAAAGCCACTGCCTCCACCTCGTCTATCCATTTTCCCAGTTTAGTCTCACCGTGCGAATAGTCATAGTTATGTGCCTGTTCATGGACGTAGCTTAGGAGGGGCACCAGCGAAGGGGGTCCTTTAACATCATCGTTCTCGCAGGTTTGCGACGTCTGAGCGGCATTTGTCTGGCTGCCTGTCCATCGGAGATTCTCATCTATGAAGATCTTGTTCGAGATCCTGATGTTTCCGATATGGCGTTTCCTATAGCAGGCCAGGGCGCTCTTCCCGCACGTCTTTTTCAGCATGGGGGTCGGCACGAAGACGACCTGTTCAGATGGAAGCGGTTTCCTTCCCGTCATCCCTTCGAGGACCGGTTCCCAGTCCTTGAACTGGTCAGACGAGGTTATGCTCCTTGAAGGAACGAACCGCTCAACCAAACCAGCCTTTTCATCGTTTTTCGAGAAGAACCTATGGTCAGCGGGATTGAGGCGGATTGAAGTGCATGCAGGTGATAAAGCAGATGCTGCGACCAGAGCGAAAACCATCATTTTCCTGCTTGCCATACTTATATTATAATTAAAACATTTAAATAGGTCTGTCACTAAATCGTCGCAGGCTCCGGGAGCGCGAGGCAATCCAATTCCCTTTTTTTCTCTTCCTGTTCGGCCTCGAGCCACTTCTGTTCAGAAAGGTTCCTTAAACTAATCTTGTTTTTCATGCGCAACCCTATCATGCCAACGACTCCGAGATAAACCACGTAGAACGGCAATATCGCTGCTACAAGCCCAGGTGTAATAAGTTCGATTATCGGAGCAGTGGCGAGGCTGCCTATGGCAGTCGCTATCATTGCCCTGTTCTGGTCCTTCCCAAGTTCCTTCATCTCATCTTTTTTCTTCTCAAGCTTCTTTTCAAGCCTATCAATCTCTGCCAACCGTGAATATGCCTCGCAAGCAAATTGGCTTATGCTCTCGTCCACCCTTTCGTAGAAATATATCAGATCTGCAAGTGCTTCAGACTGTTTGTCAGAATTGTCTTCGCAGGAAGATCTGACTGCATTATAGTCATCCCGGTGAAGAATGGTGAAGCTTATTATCGCTTTCGCAGCTTCATTCCTCTCATTGTCACTAATATTGATGTCGGTTGCCGCTGCCACGACAATCGGAAGCACCCTCTGTATAGTAGAATCCTGGGAAACTGCTTTTTCAAGGAGCTTCATGTAGTTCGAGCCGTGTATCTTTCCTGATCCGAGCACGCGGCTGATCTCCGCCTCTTCCCTATTTTGGGGGTCTGCTTTTCGATTCTCCTTTTGCGAAGATTCGATTTTCGTCAATAAGAGTGCCAGCAGCGCCTTTCTGGCATCCATCAGCGGCCTTTTCTTTTCTGCTTTGTCGGTTTTATATTTTCTTTGAGTCTTTCTTTTTTTGCTTTGGAGTGGCCAATCAGGACGAGGTAATTGAAACGGCGGCTCGAGTTTTAGGGGATCAACCGGAAGATTCGAGCAGTTGAACCTTTGTTTTTCAGTTGTTGCTGGAGCTGATCGTTTCCAAACTTTTCCCATAATATATTTTTCTTCGCGACAATTTTTAAATCTGCGTCTTACACCTTCTGACACTATAAAAATCGATTCCCGAAACCGGACACCGAACACTCGACACGGTACACAAAAATGAAAATTGGGCCCGCCCAGTTCAAATGTCTCGGGTTCAGTGTCTCGTGTCTTGGGTTTAGCGTCTTGGGTCTTGGGGTTTTCGGTTTCGGGTACCGAGTTTTGTAGATGCTGCTTTCCGAACTCGTTTTTATCAGATTTCATTCTTTTCACCTCTTTTTCCTTTGCTCCGCTATCCACGCCCTCGAAACCGGGCTGCGGCAATCAGTTGACCGGAAAACCGAGCGAAACGGCGTACCAGCCTTCAAATTGCGTCTTGTGTCTAGAGTCTTGGGTCTTGATTGCGTTACATTTTCTCACCTTCTTCTGTGATGCTCTTTTTCAGGTTGAAAAGCATCGAGCGGATCTTGACCAGCCGGTTCATGAAGTCCAGATGTTCCCTTTGCGGCAGTACCTTGAGCTCCTTTGTCATATCCAGCCAGAACTCCAATTCGTTGGCTTCAGCTATGCATGTCACGACTTTCTGCCGCTGCTGAGGCTTGGACTCAAATGCGCCCATCTCTGCCAGGTTGGCGCAGATTGAGGATGCTGCGGCCAGCAGTTGCTCTTTTGTCCTCAGGGACATCTGTTTTCCCTCGAAAAAGAGGAATAAATCTTTTGAGAGCAGAAAACCATCGTCATAGACCTTTAGGTTCTTAAAATTCTGAGTCATTTTTCCACCTCCGAATCAAACCAGTTACGATAGCTGTTACCATTCCAAAGTCCATCGAAATCCCATAATACGTTTTCCATTTTTTCACCTATATACCCGTTCCGGAACCTGATTTCCACGGGGAATCACGCCGAAGAATGCTCATGAATTTTCCATAAAATTTTCTTTTCCATCTTAACCACCCAAACCCTTGCCCGGCTCCTCCTTTCCGTGGAAGTTTGAAAGCGAGCTTCAGTCCGAAGCCCGCAACTTTTATTTCACGGGCTGACGGAATGAAGCGAGCCAAACTTCCCTACGTCGTCGTAAAAAGAGAGAGAATGACAACGGTGAGGAGTTTTTATTCATTTAGCAGTTTGCGTGAATATCCTAATCAGGACTAGCAAACTGCGACCCGAAGCGAGACCGAAAAGAACATTAAAGCTTTCGGCTGCAAGCCGAACTGCCGCAAGGCAGCTTGAGCTTTAAGTGCTTTTCAGGTCGAGCGAGGGAAAATGATTAAAACGGAGCATCGGGCAATTAAGTTAGACCGTAGGTTACAGTGTGTCAAACAGTGGTATTTTTAAACATTTCGTGGCATAATATAACTATCACTATGAGGTGGAAATATGGGTGCTGAAGCAGTTCAAGTTAGATCAAAGTTGCCTGACGGCCGAAGTATGAGAGCGTTGGAGGGTACTTATACCCAGAAAATGATGTTTACTCTCAGTTCAAGTGGGTTATACACCCCTGCAAATGAAGGAATCATGTCAGTAAAAGAGCACGACCAATCAATTCAATCCGGTGCTTACAAATCAGTAAACGTCACTGGTTGGTGGAGAACCGGCGAATACGCATTCTATCCGAAAGGTTTTGAAAAGAGAAATCTGCCGTTAGGAGATAAGCTGGTTTATGTTGAAGATGGCGTTGCACATACCCTGAACATCCCCGATGTCCCGGTAAAGCTTGCAAATGGGCAAACAGTTGGCCTGAGGCAGGCAATTGGCATGGGAGTTATCAAGCTTGAAAAACTCAAGCTGGACCCAATCGATGATAAGGCAGATGTCGTTTCAGTGACAACTGATTTTGACCCTGCAACCGATGTTAAAGTTGTTGATATAATGAGGCCAAGTGCCTGGGCTTTGGTTGATGCTGATGGTTATACATTAAAGTCACAACCATCCGATGCTGGAGTTTCAGAAGCAAGATATTCTCGCGTTAGGCATTCTGATGATTTTGAGGATGGTTCTACAGGTTATCACGGCTCTCTGGCCCGCAACGTCGGCTACTACTACGGCGACGACAGGCGTGGCGTCGATGCCATCGGCGAGTGGCAGGGCGGTTCTGGGGTGGCGTTAGTTAGTGGTCGCGGAGCGACCGCACCCCTAGTGGGCGTTCCAGAAGAAAAACTGGCTAAGATTGCAGACCCGAAAGCTTTGGTGCAAAGAGCCGAACAATTGCAGACTGCAGCAACCGAACTGACAGAACGTTTGGGGAGCGTACTTACTCCAGAAGCTTATGCAAGATTAATTAAACCAACTTTGGACGAAGTAGCCTTTCTCACAGAATTGGCAGGAAAGATAGAAGCAATTTCAAAGTAAGTTTCGTTTTTTAATCCTTCTTCCTATTCTTTTATTCCCTGGGCTTGTAGGCTTAGGGCCACACACTCGCTTACAATGCCAATAGTCGCCTTGTTATTGGCTATGAAATACAGTAGCGACAGTTAGTAGTTTATTTTTTTTTGCGAACCCTGTAGTTGCAGTGGAGCACGTAACGCTCAACCTATACCGAGCTAAAACCGTGTTGTTAAAATAAGCGGGTTACCTTTTGCGGCTCTCTGGCCCGCAACGTCAACAACTACAACAACGACGACAGGCGTGACGTCAATGCCAACAACGAGTGGCAGAACGGTTCTGAAATGACCTTAGCCTACAATCTTGGGATTTTATTTCTTTTTCTACTGATATCTCTATTGTGAAAACCTACAACGACTTATACGCCGAACTGTGCTCATACGAAAACCTCGCGCTAGCCTTCAAAAAGGCAAGGAAACGGAAGGCCCTCAAAAATTACGTGATTGCATTTGAAACCGACCTGAAAGAGAATTTGTTGAAACTTCAATTCGAGCTTCAGGTATTCACCTATCAACCGGCACCAATCAAGACGTTTATCGTTAGCGATCCAAAGACAAGAAAGATTGGTGCTTCTGATTTCAGGGACAGGGTCGTTCACCACGCCCTATACAATGTGATTTCGCCCATTCTTGGAAGCAGCTTTATTTTCGATTCATTTGCGAACCGGAAGGGAAAGGGCACTCACAAGGCCATAAAACGTTTCGAGAATTTTCTAAGACGCATCTCCTTCAATCATCGCAGGGTTAAATTGGGGGGGGGGGCGAGCGGATTTTGGACGACAATGCGATCATCGGTTATGTGTTCAAGGCAGACATAAAGCACTACTTTGAAACGATTGACCATGGCATTCTGCTGAGATTGATAAGAAAACGTATCAAAGACGAAAAGGTAATGTGGCTGATAGAAATCATCCTGAAAAATCATAGGACCGAAATTCCCGGAAAGGGGATGCCATTGGGGAATCTGACCTCCCAGTTTTTTGCCAATTTTTATCTCAACGAACTTGATTATTTTGTGAAGCACAGGTTGAAAGCAGGATGTTATATCCGTTATGTTGATGACTTCCTCCTCTTGCACAAGGACAAAGAAGTTTTGTCCGAATGGAAAGAAGCGATAGCTGATTTTCTCGGGCAAAATCTTGAGATTGAACTACACCCTGAAAAATCCAGGATAATTCCATTGAAGCGAGGCGTTACCTTTTTGGGGTTCAGGGTATTTGCGAAATATCGGTTGCTCAAGAAAAGCAATGCCAGAAGAATCTGGAAACGCCTCGGAATATTCAAACGCAGATATGACATTGGCGAGATGAAAAGGGATGAGATTGTTCAGAGTTTGGAAGGGTGGTTTGCCTATGCGGAATTTGCGGATACTTACGACCTGCGAAGGAAGGTCGCCGCCAAGTTCAACGACCTTTTCGGCAATGCTATTAATCGCTGACATTCTGTCGCATCCTCCTCACCAAATTGCGTCTTGGGTTTTGGGTTCAGTGTCTTGTTTCTACTTTATATCATCTTGAATCTTCCTCACCCTATCCATAATCCCTCCTTCCGTCGCATTCCTGATGCTCCGGTAAAGCTCGTCCTTCTCGGTGTGTATGTAAATCATCGTTGTTTCCAGCTTTTGGTGCCTGGCAAATCGACTTGTAAGAACGACGTTGCCATTGTTCTTCTGGGAGAAATTGGTTACGGCGTAGTGCCTAAGGCTGTGCGTTGTCAGGCGGTGGAGAAGCTTGGGAGTTTTGCCTTCGGCTAAGCCATACGTCTCATCCAGCTTCGCCTTCCTGACAGCCTGCCGGAAAACATTCCGAACATAGCCGGTAGCAACGTACGGGCAGGAATTACGCTCAGGAAAGTAATCTGCCCAGAATAAATGTCCCTTACGTTTGACAATTTCATCTTCGTAGTCGCTGATGAACTTCAGCGTCTGCTCGAAAAGCTGCGGCGGAATCGGCATATAATCTGTCCGGTCGCCCTTGGAATTATCTATCCGAAGTTCCCTTGTCTTTAGGTTAATGTCTTTGACGTTAAGTTTGACTGCTTCCCCTATTCTAAGGCCAAGAACTGCCTGATAAGTGAAGAGCAGGGCTATCTTCGGCTCTTCCACGGCATTCAGGAACCGGACCAGCTCCTCTCCTGTAAATCCCTTGTTCATGCTGCCATACTTCGGCAATCTTCTGCGCAGAAATCTTCTTTTCCGGGCATCCGAAAGCAGTTCTATCGCCCTGACAAGGCGCTGCTTTGGCAGGAAACGGCCGAAGTTTTCCAGAGTCCACTTGGCTTCAGGCCAGAGATTCTTGATTTCCTTCCTTGTGGGTTTCCAGTCTGAAAGTTGCGTTTCCAGTCTAGCGTTCTGGGTCTTGTTCGGATTTGTCTGAGCCCACACTATCCCGCAACCAGACTGCCCAAACTCGGGACTGGAAACCGCGAGTTTGGCTTGAGGAATTTCAGACGTAAACCACCAAGACTCAGGACTCAAGACCGGAGACCAAAATAAGGAATTGGGCCCGCCCAGGATCGAACTGGGGGTCTTCGCTGTTCCTCGAAGAAACTACCTGCGTTTCTTCTTGTAAGAGCGACGTCTTAACCACTCGACTACAGGCCCGGATGAAAACAAGTTTACTGAATTAAGTTTATAATTGATTGGAGAGACCCTCCATGGGTGAAAATATCGCTGACAAGGTGCTTCGTTTCTAAAGGGAATGATTCGGAAAATAAAAAAAAATATAAAAAAAATCAGACGTTGTAGTACCTTTCCAGCTCGTAAGGAGATACTGACTTTCTTACCTTCTTGTACTCCTCAAGCTTGAGGTCGATATAATCGCTCAGGAATTCGGAAGGGACAACTCCCTTGATGAACTTGTTGTCTGATTCCAACGCTTCCATGGCTTCGTACAGCGAGGTTGGCAAAGGCTTCACTGTCCTCTTGCCTTTCTTTTCCGATTCAATCGGTTCACCTGGCTCGATCTTGGACTTGATGCCATCGAGTCCGGCTGCAACAACTGCAGCCATGGCAAGGTGCGTGTTTGCCGAAGGGTCGCATCCTGCGAAAACGATCCTCTTTGATTCCTTCAGGTTCTTTTTCGCTGAAGGGACCCTGACCAGCGCATTGGGTGATGTAGCGCTCCATCCAACAGTCAAAGGATCAGCTGCCAATCTACCATAGGAGTTCGGAGTTGCAGCAGTGAAAAGGCAAAGCGCTGCAGCGTGCTCCAGCAAACCTCCGACAAAATAATATCCTGCCTGGCTGAGCTGGGCATAGCCGTCCTTGCCGTCATAGAAAAGGTTGTTGTCAGCTGCTTTCCACAGGCTCACTGCGATGTTCATGGCATTCCCTTTCTCCCCTTCGATCGGGTATGGCATGAATGTGGATGATGCGTTTACTGCTGTGGAAAGGTTCCTGACCACGAACTTGAGTGTTGCCACGGCATCTGCTGCTGTCTTCAGCGGCCTTTCGCTCATCTCGAACAGTTGCTGTGCAGTTGCCGACCTTCCGTGCATGTGCGTATCAACAGACATGCCGAACGAATCCTCCATAGTCTCGCAGATCTGCGTCCTTGCAGCATACATGCTGTCATATGGCTGGCTTACCCATGCCCCTTTTCTTATTGAAGATAAAGGAGACGGTCCCCATATCGCTTCCCTGGAGTCCATGACTGTTCCGGAACCCCTTCCAGGTGCGGTCCTGTCAGTAGTCACAGAATCGAAGATATAACATTCCACCTGAGTTCCAACCTTGCATATCTTCAGCCCGGCTGCCTCGAGGTTGGTGTCCATCCTTTCGCAAACATATCTGCTGTCCTTGAGGAACTTTTCTGAGCTCGCAGAAACCACCAGGTCGGAAATGAGCCTTACTGTGTTCGGTTCCCATGGAAGCCTCGCCAGCGTGTCCGGATCCGGCAGAAGCGCCACTTCTCCCTGTGGGGACTGTCCGAATACTTCGCTCAGGTCTGCAGCGTATACTCCCTTTCCGAAAGCATCCTCGGATATCTTCCGGTTTGACACCGTAGTCTTGTGCAGAGCTCCGGTTACGTCAAAAAACTGGAAATCAATCCACCTAATCTCGTTCGTAGCGATGTATTTAAGCACGTCATCTATGGCTGACAAAAAACCACCTCTGTAGAATGAACTAAGTGAATAAATAAATAGCTTTCGTCAAACACCATTCTCCTTGTCGGTAATCCACGGTTCGCTCAGTCCACTCGTTTCACTCGCTTCTTTCGCTTTCCATTCCCCTTAAATTCTCCGATGGCTTCTCTTTGGAGGGACGCTCCGTCGCTCTTCGAGCACCAGCTCCCAAAATGCCTGGCATTTCGGGATCGCTTCGTTCGCGTCAGTCGTGGGAATTAGCCTGATGGGGCAAGAGTTTAAACATTTTCTCCGCTAATCTGTCTTCATGCTTTTCGGTACGTCTGGAATCAGGGGGCTCTTTGGAAAGGATATTACAGAGGAGCTTGCCCTGAAGATTGCAAACATATTCGCTGAAACGGACGTAGTTGTTGGAAGGGACACCAGGCAGACTGGCATGCCGCTATCCGAGGCAGCTATTTCCGGCGTTATGGCAAGGGGGAAGAATGCTATTCAGCTTGGGCTTGTACCCACACCAACCCTCGCACTTTCAACAAGAAAGCATGCGTGCAATGGAATAATGATCACAGCATCGCACAATCCTCCGGAATATAATGGGCTGAAGCTGTTTTCGAATGGAATGGAGATATCGCGCGCGAGAGAGAAAGAGATAGAGAAATCATATGAAAGAGGAGACTCGTTCCTTGCAGAATGGGACGAGGTCGGGAAATCCTCTTTTGAAAAGGGTGCGATATTCGAGCACATGGCCCTGATTCACTCGCTTGTGGATGCAGCTGCAATAAAAAAACGAAAGCCTAAAGTCGTGATTGACTGCAACGGAGCAGGAGCAGCAATGACCCCTAACCTGCTTAAGGACCTTGGCTGCGACGTAACGGTATTGAATGGCGGGACCGTCGGATTTGGAAGGCCCTCGGAACCAAATGAAAAGAATCTTACTGAGCTCGCAGCACTCGTTTTGAAAATGGGCGCTGACCTTGGACTCGCTCATGACGGGGATGCTGACCGGACAATTGCGGTAGATGAAAAAGGCCGCGTCCTTCCGCTAGATGTCCAGCTTGCGATAATGTGCCAGCATGAGTTACGCGGATCGAAAAATAAAAACAAAAAAATTGTCACTACAATGGAAGCATCGCTCGCCGTAAGGGAAGCAGTGGAATCGGTTGGGAGCAGCATAACGATAACTCCAGTCGGATCGCTTCACGTTTCAGAAGAGATGGAAAGGCAGAAAGCAATTTTTGGAGGAGAGCCTTGTGGCGAATATATTTTCTCAAAGGGAATTATGGTTCCTGACGGACCGCTCGCTGCTGTTAAAATGATTGAAATATTCGTTCAAAACGGGCTACTAAGCTCGCTCGCATCAAAATTCAAGACAAATCCAATGGCAAGGGAGAAATTCAGCGCGAAAAAGAAATACGAAGTTGTTGATGCGATTAAAAAAGAAATAAAAATCGAAGGGAAGCGCTCGGAAGAGGATGGCATTCGCGTAGATGAAGACAACGGATGGTTCCTCATACGCGCTTCAGGCACAGAGCCGTTCGTGCGCCTGACAATGGAATATAAATCAAAAGACAAGCTCGTAAAAAGGAAGGAAGAACTCTCATCATTGATAATAAATTGGATAAAGAAACTCAGCTAGGCCTTTCTTTTCCCCGCAGCCTCTTTCAGCTTATTTTCTCCTGCTTCAACTGTTTCATTTGACAGAGAAATGCATCCCTTCTCAATCAGAATCATTCTAGCAACGTTCGTTAGCCAGATGCTGTCATCTAAACTGCGAATCGTTTCCAGTAGAGGTGCGGTGAGGTGTTGCCTGTCAAACCTTTTCATTTGCTTAAGTGCCCTAATACGCACTCCCGGATGTTCATATTTGTCGAGAACGATCTTTTTGAGCCACATAAGGGCTTTCGGATCCCTTGAGTCCGCAACTCTTTTGATGTCTTTCGCTCGTTCTTCTACCATCAGCAGCCATTCTGATTTTTGCCGTGGTATCTTTCTTTTCATACCCGACTCTCCGCTTCCCAGGTTCCGCCGTCAGACTTTTCCTTGAATTTATTCATGGTCTTTCTGGCAAATTCCCTGAGCTTTGGATCTTCGGTTTTGCATATGAATTCGTTAATTGCGTCTCTCCCATTCTGGCCGAATGCAGCTATCATGGTGAGGGCGACCTTCCTTGCAATGGGATGATTGGCTCTGTCCAGGGCAAGTTGTTTTAAAAATGCTAAATCTGGTGATCTTTTAACTTCTGTCATTTTGCTGCCTCTACTGGTCCCCCCAAGTTATTAAGAATGAAAAAGAATAAAAATCAGAGTATAAAAAAACCAAAAAGCCCGTGGTTACCCAGTCAGGCGAGGCCTTCCATTGCAACAGCATGATTCTGGAGCACTTGTGCAATCTTTCTTTTGTCATTCTCGTTCAAGCCATTGCTGCCGTGCCTTCTGTCGAATTCCTTTAGCAGGTCTATGGCGTATTCCCTCACCAAACCATCATCCCTGGTTCTGTTCACGAAATCGAGTAGCGGTTCGAGTGCTGGCCTTCCCAGATGTGATATGTCCAGCAAGGCCAATTTCCGTAAAAGAGAGTTCGCCGTTTTATCGGACGCAAGCTTATTGAGAAACTCGAGCTTCGCTTCGGTCATTCTAGGCTGTTTGATTTTGTCTATCATCTTTGTTACCTGTCTGGTCCCCCTGTTATTTATTAAGAAAGAAAAAAAATAAAAACAAATCCAAGGCTAATCCATCTCGCCCATGCCGCCCGGCATTCCACCGGGTGGCATTCCTCCTGACTTGCCCCTGGAACTGATGATATCATCAATCCTCAGGACAAGCCTGGCAGTCTCGGTTGCAGAGCTTATGGCTTGCTTCTTCACGCGCGCTGGTTCGAAGATTCCCTTTGCCCTCAGGTCATCAACTTTTCCAGCCATGACATCAACACCGAATGCTATGCCATCTCCCTTCTTATGCTTGTTCTTCAAGGTAACGAGAGTGTCAATCGGGTCCATTCCCGCATTCTCTGCAAGCGTCCTTGGGATAGATTCGAGCGATTCAGCGAATGCCTGGATAGCCAGCTGTTCCCTGCCTCCGATTTCAGTGGCATAGGAACCAAGCTCCCGTGAAAGCTCCATCTCGACTGAGCCGCCACCTATGACGTATTTACCATCAATAAGCGCTGCAGACACCGCGCCCCTTGCATCAACAACTGCCCGCTCGACTTCGCTTACAACATGGTCGGTTCCGCCGCGGACGAGTATGGTCACTGATTTCGGGTGCTTGCATTTTTCTGCAAATACCATTGCTTCGCCTGCGACCTTCCTTTCCTCGACAAGGCCTGCAAAACCAAGGTCATCTGCCTTCAAATCATCAAGCGAGGATGCGACTTTCGCGCCAGTTGCCCGTGCGAGCTTCTCCATATCCGATTTCTTCACCCTGCGCACTGCAACAATCCCTTTCTTTGCCAGGAAGTGCTGCGCAACGTCATCAATGCCCTTTTGGCAGAAGATTACGTTTGCACCTGATCTCTCGATCTTCTCAACCATTTCGCGGAGCATCTTCTCTTCCTGCTTGAGGAACGATTCCATCTGGTCCGGTGATGTGATCTCGATCTTTGCATCAACTTCAGTCTTCTCAATCTCGAGTGCTGAATCAATGAGCGCGATCTTCGCGTCCTTCACGGATTTTGGCATGCCTGAGTGCACGACCTCCTTGTCCACAAGCACACCATAGATGAGAGAGGTGTCCAGCACTTCGCCGCCTGCTTTCTTCTCAAGCTTGATAAGCTCGTTGTCAATCACGATCTTGCCATTTTTCTCTTCTGCAACAAGGCCGATCGCCTCTACAATGAGTTCTGATATCTTCTTCTTCTCATGCTCAGTGCCTATCCCTTTTGAGCCCATCGCGACAAGAGCAATCTTCGTGAGTATCTCCTTGTCTGAAGGCTTGACATTCTCAGAGATTTTTGCCAGCGTCTCCTCCGCCTTCTTTGCTGCAAGCTCATAGCCCCTGATTATCACCGTCGGGTGGATGTTCTGGTCCAGCAAATCGCCGGCCTTCTTGAACAGGTTGCCTGCAATCACGACCGAGGTAGTCGTTCCGTCTCCGACCTCCTTGTCCTGCGTTTTCGCAATTTCCACCATGAGCTTTGCTGCAGGGTGGTCAACGTTCATTTCCTCAAGAATGGTCGCACCATCATTGGTTATCACGATGTCGCCAAGGTCAGAAACAAGCATCTTGTCCATGCCTTTGGGACCAAGCGTGGTCTTCACTATATTCGCTACCGCGTACCCTATTGCGATGTTAACTCTCATCGCGTCACGGCCAAGAATCCTCTGCGCCCCTTCAGGGAGCACGTACATCTGCTCTCCACTCATCTGTTTTACCATAATTTCACCTCTTAATATGAATGATCTTGATGCCAGAATTCATTCTCCCATTTTTCTGAAACCAAAATTTGACTATGTACCCTTTAGAGAAAAAAGTTTAAAAAAGTAGC
>Ga0315273_10002008_pt1 | contig 23718 bp, 20 predicted proteins | sample YL17G02_0_MG_FD_205753 | JGI IMG/M metagenome (GOLD analysis project Ga0315273, IMG submission 205753) | Sediment microbial communities from Yellowstone Lake, YNP, Wyoming, USA - YL17G02_0 | ecosystem: Environmental > Aquatic > Freshwater > Lake > Sediment | place: USA: Wyoming | collected...
ACGCCGAACTGGCTCACCCAGACCTCGACGTCCTTCGAGCCCAGGAAGTGCGACACCGGCAGGACGGCGACACCCTGCTCGGCCCATTCGGCGCTGAAGAGGTTCTCGCGGTGGTCCGTGGAGTTGAGCCAGCCCGAGACGACGACGCGCGGCGAGCCCGCCGCCCCCGCGCCCCACGCGATGTTCTCCCCGAACGAGGTCGCGATCTCGCCGCGGTAGCCGACGGCGTCGAACGTCGCGGGAAACGGCTTCCCGCACGGGGTGTGCGAGAAGTCGGCGCAGCGGACGATCGCCAGCGCCTTCAGGATCGACGAGCGGTTGAGCGGGTAGACGACCCGGAGCGGCGCGACGCCCTTGCGGGCCCGCGCGTAGTCGAGCAGGCAGACCATCGTCCGGTCCTGCGAGACCGCGTCCGACGGGCCCGGGCAGGCCGACTCGGGCGCGAGGTAGGCCGCCCAGGGATCCTGCGCGGCCCGGGCCCGGTCGACCCTGGTGCGCAGCCAGCCCGGCGGATCGCGCACGACGAACGCGCCGAGCGAGGCGAGAAGGAGGACTGCCGCGGCAATGCGGAGGAACGGCGCCATGCCGTTTACCTATCGGCGCCCGAACGGGCGGCCTGAACCGCCCGGCTAGCGAATCCCGGTGTCGATCGCGAAGTTCAGGCGCGTGAAGCGCCCCGCGACGACCTTCGCGCTGAGCGGCATCATGCGCTTCGGGCCCTGCACCGCGTACACGCCGGGCCGCAGCGCAATCCGGTAGGTGCCGTCGCGCGCCGTGACCACGCGCCCGGCGACCACGCCGCCGCGCAGGAACTTCAGCGTGACGCCGGCCGCGGGGGCATCGCAGGGCGACTCGGCGGTGCACACGGGTGTGACCGGCCCGCGCATCACGACGCCGAACAGGCCGCTCCCGGTCGTCGCGCCCGCGCTCGACACGAGCGAGAAGCCGAGAACCACCAGCACGGCGGCGCGGCGCATCACCACATGGTGCCAGAGACGCAGAAGGGCCGCCCGGAGGCGGCCCTTCGCTACGTCGTTGTATGTCGCCGAACCTACGGCGTGAACTTGCTGATGAACGTCGACCAGTTGCCGAGCGCGGTACGTCCACCCGGCCCATGGCTCGAGCCACCGCACGTACCGAGCAGGTTGTCGCCGGACCCGCCGAAGAAGAACGGGCCTCCCCACAGCGTGTACGTGCAGGCGTGGGCGATGTACTCGCTGGCGATCCAGATCGACTTGCCGTCCACGGCGGCGGCCCCGTAGTCACCCCAGCGGGTGCGCGGCGGGTTGCCGACCTGCGACTTGTAGCTCGTGAAGCCGTCGTCCTGCGCCTGGCCTCCGCCGCCGGGAACGACGTTCCACGGGCCGACACCGACGATCGCGTCGATCGATGCGAACGCCGCGCTCGGATTGAGCGTGTCGCCGGTGGCCGTGAAGGCCATCACACCCCGACCGCTCGACGTGACGCCGATCGCCGGGTACGTGAAGTCATAGCCGGTCGCGCCGAGATAGCCCTGGAGATCGACCTTCCCGGCGTTCGGGTTGATGATGTACCAGGCGATCCCTGCCCGCTGCGGGCCGCCGTCGGGGTTCACCGCCGTGTCGAGGGCGCCCCACAGCTTGCCGTTGGCATACATCACCTGTTGCATCCGGGTGTCGTTCGAGTCCGGCCTCGAGATCACCTCGTTGTGCGCCGGCTGGCCTCCGAACAACAGTCTCCAACAGCCGGTCTGGCCGTTGAAGAGCAGCGTGACGGTGTCGTTGATGCAGAACCCCTGCGACGTGGCCGTCGTCGCAAGCGTCCCCGACCCGGGCTGCTGCTGCTTGGGCGGGATCGCGTACTGGTTGACGTCCAGCACCTTGTTGCTGAGGCTGAGCGCCGGCGACACGCTGTCCAGCGACGCCGTGTTCTTCAGCGTCCAGACGATGATCTGCTTCGAGGTGTAGCTGCCCCCGGTGCCCGTGACCGGATGCGTGGCCTCGTCGGCGGCGTTCGAGCTCAGGAAGAACTCGCGGTCGCCGCCGCCGGACCCCGGAGACTGAGCGGGCCAGAGAGTGAAGCCCGGCTGAGTCGACCCGGCGTCGCTCGGCACGTTGACCATCCCGGACGTGTCGATGTGCACCATGTTCACGCTCGGGGCGCCGGCGGCGAGCTGCGCCTTGGAGAAGGCGTAGACCTGCGCACCGCTGAAGCCGTTGCAGCACCACGGGTACGCGTTCGTCGTCACGTAGAACCCGTTTGCGTCCGCCCCGATATGCGGGTAGTCGCCGAGGTACGGGCCGGGGTTGACGCCGCCCGTGTTCGTGCCGTCGTTCGTAACGTCGATCCTGTAGATGTTCCACAGGCCCGTCGGGTTCGACGTCTTGCTGACCGCGATGTCGAGGTGATTCACGAGGGTAAACGACCCGTTCGGGCGCGTCTCGAGCGTCAGCACGACGACGAACCAGCGCTGCGTGGCGGCGTCGTAGTAGCAGCTCGGGTCGGTCACGAACTGCGCGCGGACTCCCGTCGTGCGGTTGATCGCCGGCGCGTAGCCGTAGAACGAGTTGAGGTCGACGGCGTGATTCACGTTCCTCGGGAACCCGCTGACGATGTTCGTGGGGGTGTTGTCCGGGAGCGCCGAGGCTCCCGTGGTGCTGTCGTAGACGTTGAGGACGTCGTTGACGGCCTCGAGCACGTAGCCGTTGCCGGCGCACATGCCCTGGTCGGGCGGCTCGACCGTGAACTGGTTCCCGCCGCGCGCGTAGCGCTGCTGGTACAGGTTCAGGCCCTCGAAGCCGAAGTCGAACTGCGGGTTCGACTTGGCCTTCTGGCCGCTGTTCACCGAGGCGCCGTTGCCGCTGCCCTGCGAGAGGCTGCGGTTGACGATGGTGCCCGTATAGGGACCCGGACCGTCTGCTTCGTCGAGCTGGCCGGAAAACTCCGCCTGGGTGACGTCCCAGCCACCGGACGGCGTGAAGTCACCCGTCTGCGGCGACCCTGTCCCCGCGAGCGGGATCTGCGCGCCGCTTGCACTGCGGGCTCCTGCCGGCGCGGCGATCCACACCGCTACGACCGCGCTCAAAGTCACCGCGAGCGCGAGCCAAGAAAGCTTGCTTCGCATTCTCTCTCCCCTCCTGTGTTTTCCCCCGGCGACGGCTGACCGCCGCCTCTGACGACGGCGCGACTATAACCCAGTTTCCAGGTTCAAGCCAGGTGCGGCTTGGCCATCGCGCGGTAGTCGAGCGCCTTGTCGAGCACCTCGTCCTCGACGCCCGCCTCGCGTGCGGCCTCGCGCAGCGAGCGGCCCGACGCGGCGGCGGCCTTGACGATCTCGCTCGCCTTGTCGTAGCCGATGTACGGGTTGAGCGCCGTCGCGGCCGACAGGGTCAGCTCCGCATAGTGCTCGCAGGTCTCGCGGTTGGCGACGATCCCGTCGACGCACTTCTCGGCGAGCAGCCGCGACGCGCTCGCGAGCAGCTGCGCAGACTGCAGCAGGTTGCGCGCCATCATCGGCACGTAGACGTTGAGCTCGAAGTGCCCGTTCATGCCGCCGATCGCGATCGCCGTGTCGTTGCCGATCACCTGCGCGGCGACCTGCGTCACGACCTCGGGGATCACGGGGTTGACCTTGCCCGGCATGATCGAGCTGCCCTTCTGCAGCTCGGGCAGCGAGATCTCGGCCAGGCCGGCGCGGGGGCCGGAGCCCAGGAAGCGCAGATCGTTCGCGATCTTGGTCAGCGAGACGGCGACGGTCTTGAGCGCGCCGGAGGCCTCGACCAGGCCGTCGCGCGCCGCCTGCGCCTCGAAGGGATCGGCCGGCGCGCCGATCGTGAGTCCCGTGTCGTCGGAGAGCCGCTTGCGCACGCGCGCGGCGAACTCGGGATGCGTGTTGAGGCCGCTGCCGACGGCGGTGCCGCCGAGCGGGATCTGGCCGAGCCGGTCGAGCGTCGAGCCGACGCGGTCGAAGCTCTGGCGCGCCTGCGCCGCGTAGCCGCCGAACTCCTGGCCGAGCGTGACGGGCACCGCGTCCATCCAGTGGGTGCGGCCCGACTTGACGACGTCGTCGAACTCGACCGCCTTGGCCTGGAGCGAGTCGGCGAGCTTCTGCAGCGCCGGCATCAGGTCGTTCGTCAGCTCGTCCAGCGCAGCGAGATGGACGGCGGAGGGGAAGACGTCGTTCGAGGACTGGCCCATGTTCACGTCGTCGTTCGCGTGGACGTCCTCGCCCGCGAGGGATGCGATCACCTCGTTCGCGTTCATGTTCGACGAGGTGCCCGAGCCGGTCTGGAAGACGTCGATCGGGAACTGGTCGTCCAGCTCGCCCGCGGCGATCCGGCCGGCGGCGGCGGCGATCCGCTGCGCCTTGTCTGCGTCGAGCAGGCCGAGGTCGGCGTTCACGAGCGCGGCTGCGGCCTTGATGCGGCCGAGCCAGCGTGCGACCGGAGCCGGGATCGGCTCGCCGGAGACGGGAAAGTTGGCGATCGCCTTGCGGGTCTCGCCGCCCCAGAGCTCGCGCGAGGTCTCGGTCTCGCTCACAGGTCGGACTCTAGCGCGTGTCAGGCGACGGCGTGAAGCCTGCGGCGCTCGAGCGGGCGGTCGCGCAGGGCGCGGCGCTCGAGCTCGCTCAGCGACGCGATCGGCGCCCAGCCGAGGTACCCGCACCGGGGACACTCGCCCGTCTGGAGCTGGCGCCACGGGCCGTTCCCAAGTCGATGGTGCTGGCCGCAGCGGAGGCACTCCACAGAGATGCTCTCCATCACCCACTGCGTCGGCCGGAGGAGGGAGGGCCGTGACCCCCGGACGAGGGATCAGCCGCCGCGCGCGGCCGCGAGCAGCTCGTCCCAGGAGCAGAGCTTGACGCGCGGGCGGCCCTGCTCGGCGCCGCGCGCGCACTCGACCCGGTCGATCGCCTGCCAGCCGGCGTAGGTGACGACCTCGACGCCCCGCCCGGCGAGCAGCTCGAGCACCCGCTCGGCGCCTCCCGCTTCCGGCTGTCCGAGCCGCCCCGCGCGGGCGTCCTCGAGCAGGAGCTCGACCGTCTCGGTCGCGTCCTTCTTGTTCGTGCCGATCACGCCGCTCGGGCCGCGCTTGATCCAGCCGGCGCAGTAGACGCCGCGCACCTGCTCCCCGTCGGCGCCGACGACGCGCCCGCGGTTGTTGGGGATCGTTCCCGCGCGCTCGTCGAACGGGACGCCGGGAAGCGGGATGCCGTGGTAGCCGACGCTCCGCAGGACGAGGCCGCACGGCAGGACCTCGCGCTCGTCGGTCGGCACCGCCTTGACCCGTCCGGACTGGTCTGCGACGAGCTCGTTGCGGACGACCTCGACCGCCTCGACGCGCCCGTCGCCCAGGATCGCCACCGGCGAGGTGCAGAAGCGCAGGCGCAGGGTCTTCGGCTTGCCCGACCGCTCGCGCAGCGCGTACTCGCGCAGCACCTCGGCGTTCCGCCGGGCGGTCGTGTCCTCGGCGAGGGCCGCCTCGCTCGCGGCGTCGAGCTCGAGGTCGGCCGGATCGACGACGACGTCGGCTCCCGCGAGCTCGCCGAGCTCCTGGAGCTCGGGCGTCGTGAACGCGGCCTGGGCCGGCCCGCGCCGCGCCAGCATCACGATCTCGGAGCTGCCCGACCCGACGATCGCCTCGATCGCAGCGTCGGTCGTGTCGGTGGGGCGAAGCTCGGCCCCGGTCAGCGCGAGCATGCGCGCGACGTCGACCGCGACGTTGCCCGCGCCGACCACGACCACGCGCTCGCCGGAGAGGTCGAACGACAGGTCCTGGAAGTCGGGGTGGCCGTTGTACCAGGCGACGAAGGCGGTCGCCGGCCACGAGCCGGGGAGGTCCTCACCCGGAATCCCCATGCGCCGGTCGGTCTGCGCGCCGACCGTGTAGACGACGGCGTGGTAGAGGCAGAGCAGGTCGTCGTGGGAGAGGTCGCGCCCCACGTCGACGTTGCCGAAGAAGCGGAAGCCCGGGCGCTCGGCGATCTTCTCGAACGCCTTCGAGACGGTCTTGATCTTGGGGTGGTCGGGCGCGACTCCGAGGCGCACGAGACCCCACGGAGTGGGGAGGCGCTCGAACAGGTCGACCTCGACCGGCGCTTCGGCGGCGAGCAGGTGTCCCGCGGCGTAGAAGCCCGCCGGGCCCGAGCCGACGACGGCGATCCGGATCGGGGTGGAGCTCACCCGGACGCTAGTGCGAGCAGCCGCTGCCGCAGCCGCCGACGTGAGCCTCGGCCTCGCCGCCCTCTTCCACCTGGAAGGAGTGGCCGCAGCCGCACGAGGAGCTCGCGTTCGGGTTCGAGATCGCGAAGCCGGCGGCCTGGATCGAGTCGACGTAGTCGATCTCGGCGCCCGTCAGATGGGGGGCGCTGAACGGATCGACGACGACCGGCACGCCGTGGAGTGAGACCTCGTAGTCGCCCTCCTGGGGGCCGCGGTCGAAGCCGAGCTGGTACTGGAACCCGGAGCAGCCGCCGCCCTGGACCGCGACGCGCAGCACCGCCGCCTCGCCCTCGGGCTCGTCGGCCATCAACTGCTTGACCTTCACCGCCGCCGCCTCGGTGAGCGAGACGAGCGTCGTCTCGGTGCGCTCCTGAATCTCCATGCCCAGATCGTAGCAACGGACCCCGCGGGCGCCTCCCCCCGATGGGCTTTGTGACACTCGGCTCAGGCTCGCCGAGCAGGCTTCGCGGGGCGATTGTGGCGACCGGACCGACTCTGCTAGGTTGGCGTTCGCGGTGCTACAGGCCTGGTTCCCGTTCCTCGTCTACGCCCTTCTCGCGCTCGCGATCCCGGCGACGATGATCTGGCTCTCCTTCCTGCTGCCGGGGCGCCCGAAGGCGCGCACATCCGCCAGGATGGTGCCGTTCGAGTCGGGCGTGTCGACGGGGGCGCCCGACCAGAAGCGCCGCTTCACGGTCAGCTTCTACCTGACCGCGATGCTCTTCATCCTCTTCGACATCGAGATCGTCTTCCTCTACCCGCTCGCCGTGATCCTGCACCGGCTCGCGTGGTTCGGCTTCGCCGAGCTCGCGTTCTTCGTCGCGATCCTCGCGATCGCCTACGTCTACGTCTGGCGCAAGGGAGCGCTCGAATGGGAGTAGAGCCCGGGAAGAGGCGGCTCGCCGACTACGGGCTCCAGAGCGAGCGCGTGCTGTGGGTCGGCAAGGGCCCCGGCCGCTTCGAGCAGGAGCTCGGCGACCTCGAGCAGGCGCTGATGCTGACGACGATCGAGAAGGCCGTGCACTGGTCGCAGACGAAGTCGATGTGGCCCGACCAGTTCGGGCTCTCGTGCTGCGCGATCGAGATGATGTCGGTCGTCAACTCGCGCTACGACATCGCGCGCTTCGGGATGGAGGCCTTCCGCGCCTCGCCGCGGCAGGCCGACCTGATGATCGTCTCCGGCCGGGTCGCGCACCGCATGGCGGCGCCGCTGCGGCAGATCTACGACCAGATGCTCGAGCCGAAGTGGGTGATCGCAATGGGCGCCTGCGCGAGCTCGGGCGGCATGTTCAACAACTACTCGATCCTCCAGGGCGTCGACCGGATCGTGCCGGTGGACATCGACGTGCCCGGCTGCCCGCCGCGCCCCGAGGCGCTGATGGAGGGGATCATCCGCCTGCACGAGAAGGTCCAGGCCGGAGTCCCGCCCGCCTACGAGCTGCGCGGAGTGGCGAGCTGAGCTGGGACGCGGTACCCGGCCTCGTCGAGGTACGCGAGGCCCACGGCGAGACCACGCTCGTCGTCGAGCTCGCCCGGCTCGTCGAGGCGGCGATCCACCTCCGCGACGAGGAGGGCTTCGCGTTCCTCGCCGACGTCGCCGCCGCCGACTACCTCGGCTGGGGGCAGCGGGGCGTCGCCGGCTACATCGGCACCCGGGCCGGCCGCGACCTCAACGCGCCCGGGACGCAGGGCCTGGCGAAGCTGCCCGGTCCGAAGCCGAAGCGTTTCTCGGTCAGCTACCACCTGCTCGCGCTGGGAGACCGGCCGTCGCGCGTCCGCCTCCAGGTCTGGGCAGACGAGGGCGAGCCGGTGCCGAGCGTCGTCTCGGTCTGGCCGACCGCCGACTGGCACGAGCGCGAGGCCCACGACCTGATGGGGATCACGATCGCGGGCCACCCGAACCTGAAGCGGATCCTGATGGACGAGGACTGGGAGGGCCACCCGCTGCGCAAGGACTATCCGATCGGCGGCGAGCCGGTCCGCTTCTCGGGGGAGGAGTAGGTGGCGATCGCGCCGGCGAGGACGACGCCGATCTACGAGGGCACGCGCATCCCCGCGCCGATCCCGACGGTGCTGAGGGTGCCCGAGGCGCTGCGCGAGACCGGCGAGATCCTCGAGATCAACTTCGGGCCGAACCACCCCTCCACCCACGGCGTCCTGCGGCTGATCGTCGACCTGAACGGCGAGGAGGTCGTCGGCCTCGAGGCCGTGGTCGGCTACCTGCACACCGCGTTCGAGAAGACCATGGAGCAGAAGACGTGGTGGAAGGCGATCCCCTACCCGTCGCGGCTCGACTACCTCGGCTACCAGGCGAACGAGCTCGCGTTCGTGCTCGCGATCGAGAAGCTGCTCGCGCTCGAGACCCCGCCGAAGGCGGTCTGGATGCGGATGCTGATGTGCGAGCTGAACCGGATCCAGTCGCACATCGTGTGGCTCGCGACCGCCGCGCTCGAGCTGGGGGCGATCTCGATGTTCTGGTACTGCTTCCGCGAGCGCGACGCGATCCTCGACCTGGCGGAGCTCGTGGGCGGCGTGCGCATGCACACGCGCTACTTCCAGGCCGGCGGGCTCGCCGAGGACATCCCGCCGGGGTTCTTCCCCGAGTGCCGGAAGCTCGTCGAGTCGATGCCGAAGGCGGTCGACCAGTACGAGCGCCTCGTGAACAGGCAGCAGATCTGGCTCCAGCGCACGAAGGGGCTCGGCCTGCTCTCCGCCGACGACGCGATCGCGCTCGGGCAGTCGGGCCCGGTGCTGCGCGCCTCCGGGGTCGACTGGGACCTCCGCAAGCACGAGCCCTACCTCGCCTACGACGAGGTCGACTTCGACGTCCCGGTCCACGCCGAGGGCGACGTCTACGCCCGGTACCGCGTCCGCATGGAGGAGATGCGCGAGTCGACCCGGATCGCCGCCCAGTGCCTCGACCGGCTCGAGCGGATGGAGGGCGAGCCGTGGATCGCGGACGACCGCAAGGTCGTGCTGCCGCCGCGCGAGGAGCTCCACACCTCGATGGAGTCGCTGATCCACCACTTCAAGATCGTCACCGAGGGCTACCGGGTGCCCGAGGGCGAGGTCTACGTCCCGGTCGAGTCGCCGCGGGGCGAGTTCGGCTGCTACGTCGTCTCGGACGGCGGCCCCAGGCCGTGGCGCGTCAAGTTCCGCACGCCGTCGTTCGTCGCCCTGCAGGCGACCGCGACCTGCATGTCCAGCGCCTACGTCGCAGACATGATCGCGATCGTCGGCTCGCTCGACACGGTGATGGGGGAGGTCGACCGGTGAGCGCCCTGCACGACGAGATCCGCGCCGTGGCCTCCCAGTACCCGGACCCGCGCTCGGCGATCCTGCCGGCGCTGCGCCTCGCGCAGGAGCAGCACGACGGCTGGCTGCCGCCCGAGGCGCTCCGCGAGGTCGGCGAGGCGCTCGACCTCACCCCCGCCTACTGCAAGGCGGTCGCGTCGTTCTACGACCTGTTCCGGCTCGAGCCGGTGGGCGAGCACGTCGTCGAGGTCTGCACCAACGTCTCGTGCGCCCTGCTCGGGGCCCAGCGCACGCTCGAGGCGTTCGAGGCCGAGCTCGGCATCCACTGCGGCGAGACGACCGCCGACGGGAAGGTGACCCTGCGCGCCGTCGAGTGCTACGGCGGCTGCGGCTGGGGCCCGGTCGTGTCGGTCGACGAGCGCTACCGCGAGCCGGTGGGCGCCGATGACGTGCCCGCGATCGTGGAGGAGCTGCGGCGTGGCTGACCGGCTTCAGATCGTGCTCGCGGGCACGGAGGAACGTGGCCTGACGTCGTACGGGGAGTACGCGGCCGTCGGCGGCTGGAAGGCGCTCGCCAAGGCGCGCGCGATGGAGCCGGACGCGGTGATCGAGGAGCTGCTCGCCTCGGGCCTGCGCGGGCGCGGCGGCGCCGGCTTCCCGATGGGCCGCAAGGCGAGCTTCATTCCGAAGCCCGGCGTGCGGATCAACCCCGCGTACCTCGTGATCAACGCGGACGAGTCGGAGCCGGGCACGTTCAAGGACCGCGAGGTGATGCAGAAGGTTCCGCACCGGCTGCTCGAGGGCGCCCTGATCACCGCCCACGCGATCGAGTCGCAGCACGTCTTCATCTACATCCGCGGCGAGTACCTGGCGGAGTTCGAGACGTTGCGCGCCGCGCTCGAGGAGGTGCGCGCGCACGACCTGCTCGGCGGCGTCACGATCGTGCTGCACCGCGGCGCCGGCGCCTACATCTGCGGCGAGGAGACCGCGCTGCTCGAGTCGCTCGAGGGCAAGCGCGGGCAGCCGCGCTCGAAGCCGCCGTTCCCCGCGATCTCGGGCCTCTACGCCTCGCCGACCGAGGTGAACAACGTCGAGACGATCGCGACGGTGGCGCCGATCATCGCGATGGGAGGGGCCGAGTACGCGAAGCTCGGCGTCGAGAACTCGTCCGGCACGCGCGTCTTCTCGCTCTCGGGCAACGTCGTGCGCGGCGGCAACTACGAGCTGCCGATGGGCACCTCGCTGCGCGAGCTGATCTACGACCTCGGCGGCGGGATCGCCGACGGCCGCGAGCTGAAGGCCGTGATCCCGGGCGGCTCGTCGGTGCCCGTGCTCACGCCCGACCAGATCGACGCGACGCTCGACTTCGACTCGATGGCCGAGCACGGGACGATGCTCGGCTCCGGCGCGGTGATCGCGATCGACGACCGCTGCTGCATGGTGCAGCTCGGCCTCCGGGTGGCGCAGTTCTACCGGCACGAGTCGTGCGGGAAGTGCACCCCGTGCCGCGAGGGGACGCGCTGGATGGTGCAGATCCTCCGCTCGATCGAGGAGGGCCGCGCGGGCCAGGGCGATCTCGACCTGCTGCTCGACGTCTGCGACCGGATCCTCGGCAAGTGCCTCTGCCCGCTCGGCGACGCGGCGGCGATGCCGGTGGCGAGCTACGTGTCCCGCTTCAGAGCCGAGTTCCAGCGCCATATCGACGAGGGCGCCTGCCCCTACGGCGACGCGTCCTCCCTCGCGCGGGTGCTCGCACCCGCCGACCAGCACGCACCCCGCGCCGCCGAGGTACCGGCGTGAGGAACCTTGTGCTCATGAGCATTCGGCGGTTCTGGTGAGTGACCTCGTCACGCTGACGATCGACGGCCGCTCGGTGCAGGTGCCGAAGGGCACCGGGCTCGTGGAGACCGCCGAGGCGGCCGGGATCGAGATCCCCGTCTTCTGCTACGAGCCGCGCCTCGGCGCGCCGCTCGGTGCCTGCCGGATGTGCCTCGTCGAGGTCGAGGGGATGCCGAAGCTCCAGGCCGGCTGCACGCTGACCGCGGCCGACGGGATGGCGGTCAAGACCGCGCAGACCTCCAGGCTGGCCGCCGAGGGGCAGGACGCGACGCTCGAGTTCATCCTCGTCAACCACCCGCTCGACTGCCCGGTGTGCGACAAGGGCGGCGAGTGCCCGCTCCAGGACCTCACCTTCCGCTACGGCCCGGGCTCGACACGGATGACGTTCGAGAAGCGGACGCACGACAAGCCGATCCCGATCAGCCCGCTGATCGCGCTCGACCGCGAGCGCTGCATCCTCTGCTACCGCTGCACCCGCTTTTCGGAGCAGGTCGCCGAGGACGGCCAGCTCGTCGCGCTCGAGCGCGGCGCGCAGTCGATGATCGCCACCTTCGAGGACGAGCCCTACCGGGCGCCCTTCTCGGGGAACGTGGTCGAGCTCTGCCCGGTCGGTGCGCTGACCTCGACGCAGTACCGCTTCCAGGCGCGGCCGTGGGAGATCCAGGACGTGCCGACGGTCTGCGCCCTGTGCCCGGTCGGCTGCAACACCTCCGTGACGACGCGCGAGGGGAAGGTGAAGCGCGTCCTCTCCCGCAACCACCCCGAGATCGACGAGGGCTGGCTCTGCGACAAGGGCCGCTTCGCGACGCAGCACCTCTACGCGGAGGACCGGATCCGCGAGCCGCTCCGCCGCGGGCGGCGCGGCTTCGAGGAGATCTCCTGGGACGACGCGCTCGACGAGGCGGAGCGGCTGCTGCGCGCGGCCGGCACGCGGATCGTGACCGCGCTGTCGGGCTCGGAGACGATCGAGCAGGCCTACGCGCTCGGACGGCTGATCCGCGGCGGCCTCGGCGCCCACAACGCCGTCTTCCCCGAGGAGGTCTCGGACGCGCTCGATCCCTTCCGGCTGCCGCTCTCGGCGATCCGCGACGCGCAGCTCGTGGTCGTGGCCGGCGGCGACGCGGTGGTCGAGCGCGCGCCGATCGTCGATCTCTGGCTGCGCGCCGCACGCCGGAACGGCGCCCGTGTCGAGGAGGTGCCGGGCCCGGAGCTCGACACCGCGCTCGCGGCCGAGATGCGGGCGGCCGAGCGGGCCGTCCTGATCTGGTCGGGCCCCCACGGCGAGGGCGGCGCGCGCGCGGCTGCGCTCGCGACGGCGCTCGGCCTGCACGGCCGCGAGGGCTCGGGCGCCTTCTACCTCCCGTCGACCCCGAACGGCCGCGGCGTCTGCGAGGCGTGGGCCGCCGCCGCCGACGCCGACGAGACCGACCCGCGCCCGCTCGGGCTCCTGATCGTCTCGGGCGACGAGGCGGCCGCGAACCCGGCCGTGCGCGCGCTGGCCGAGCACGCCGAGGCGGTGCTCGCGGTGACGCTGTTCCAGGGCCTCACCGTCGGCTGGGCCGACCTCGTGCTCCCCGGGACGAGCAACCTCGAGCGCGACGGCACCCTCGTGAACCTCGAGGGGCGCGCCCAGCGCCTGCGCCGCACCGTCCTCCCGCCCGCGCCCGACGAGCTCGCCTGGCTCTCGAAGCTCGCCGCGCGGTTCGGGGTCTCGCTCTCGCCCCATGCCCCCGTCGTGTTCGAGGAGCTCTCGGCGAAGCTGTTCGGCGGCGCCGCGTTCGGCGCGGCGGGAGACCGCGCACCCCTGCCGCCGCCCGCACCGCTCGGGAAGCCGCCGACGATCGAGCCGGCCCCCGTGCCGGTCACGGCCGCGCTGCGGCTGCAGCGCTACCGGCCGCTCTTCTCGGGCGCCGCCGTCGAGCGGACGCCCGAGCTGCAGTTCCAGCGCCCGGGACCCGAGGTCGAGCTCGCCCGCGCCGACGCGGAGAGCCGCGGCATCGGGCAGGGCGACGAGGTGCTCGTCACCTCGAACGGGACGTCGGTCACGCTGCGGGCGCGCCTCTCGCGCACCGTGCCCCCCGGCGTCGTCCGGGTCGCCGACGAGCACGCCGGCGCGCTGCAGCCCGGGGTGGAGGTGACGCGCGCATGAGCCAGGAGGTCTGGTGGATCGGCCTGATCGAGGCGTTGATCATCCCGAACCTGCTGCTGCTCGCGTTCGCGTACACGACGTGGTTCGAGCGCAAGCTGCTCTCGCGGATGCAGCTCCGCTACGGGCCCAACCGGGCGGGCCCCTACGGGCTGGTACAGCCGTTCGCCGACATGATCAAGCTGCTCCACAAGGAGGCGTTCGCCCCCTCCGACGCGATCAGGCTGCCGTACATCATCGCGCCGGTCGTCTCGGCCTTCACGGCGATCCTCGCGTTCAGCGTGATCCCGTTCGGCCCGGGCTGGACGATCGGCGGCTACACCGTCCAGGGCGAGGTGGTGGACGTACCGATCGCGCTGATCCTCGTGTTCGCGCTCGGCTCGATCGGGATCTACGGCTTCATCGTCGGCGGCTGGGCCTCCGACTCGAAGTACTCGCTGCTCGGCTCGATGCGGACCTGCGCGCAGCTCGTCAGCTACGAGGTCTCGATCGCGCTCGCCGTGCTCGGCGTCGTGATGATGGGGCAGTCGCTCTCGCTGGTGGACATCGTCGCCAAGCAGGGCTCGACGATCTGGTTCGTGATCCCGCAGCTCGTCGGCTTCGCCGTCTTCCTCGTCGCCGGGGTGGCCGAGACGAACCGCGCCCCGTTCGACCTGCCCGAGGCCGAGTCGGAGCTCGTCGCCGGCTACCACACCGAGTACAGCGGCATGCGCTGGGGCCTCTTCCAGATGGCCGAGTACATCAACATGATCACCCTCTCGGCGCTCGCGGTGACCCTCTTCCTCGGCGGCTGGCACGGCCCCTGGTTCCCCGGGCCGCTCTGGTTCCTGCTCAAGCTGGTGCTGTTCATCGCGGCCTTCATCTGGGTGCGCGCCTCGCTGCCGCGCCTGCGCTACGACCAGCTGATGCGGCTCGGCTGGAAGGTGCTGCTCCCCGTCGCGACCGTGAACGCCCTCGTGACCGCGCTCCTCGTGGTGGCGGTCTAGTGCAGCCCTTCGACAGCGTCAAGGGCTTCGGGGTCACCTTCCGGCAGATCTTCCGCAAGCCGCTCACGCAGCAGTACCCGGAGTACAAGCGGCCCCTGTACCCGCGCTTCCGCGGCCGCCATCGCCTGCACCTGCACGAGAACGGGCTCGAGAAGTGCGTCGGCTGCTCGCTCTGCGCCGCGGCCTGCCCGGCGGACTGCATCCGCGTCGTGCCGGCCGAGAACACGGCCGAGCACCGCGTCTCGGCCGGCGAGCGCTACGCGCGGATCTACGAGATCAACCTCTCGCGCTGCATCTTCTGCGGCTACTGCGAGCTCGCCTGCCCGTTCGACGCGATCACGCTCGGGAACGAGTTCGAGCTCTCCGAGTACGTGCGCGACGACCTGATCTACACGAAGGACATGCTGCTCGCCGAGCCGATCAAGCAGGTCCCGGTCGCCGACCCCGCGCTGTACGACACGCCGATCCCCTACTACAAGACGCACTCGTAGGGGCACTGATGGGTAACTTCCTCGTCTGGGTCGTCTGGGTCGTCGCGGCCTTCTCGTGCCTCGGCTCCGGGATCGCGGTGATCAGCTTCGCGAACCCGTTCTACTCGGCGCTCGCGCTGATCGGGAACCTGGCCTCGCTCGCCGTCCTCTACCTGCTGCTCGCGGCCGAGTTCGTCGCCGCCGCGCAGGTGCTCGTCTACGCGGGCGCGGTGATGGTGATGTTCCTGTTCGTGATCGCCTACCTCGGCGGCCAGGCCGATGCGCCGTGGGCGGGCGGGCCGAGCGTGCAGTCGGTCGCGGCGATCGCGGCCGCGGCCGCGCTGCTCGTCGAGGTGATCGTCGTGATCGGCCTCGCCGCCGGAGGCGACCTGTCCACCGCGGCGCAGATCCCGAGCTCCTTCGGCAGCCCGGCCGCGATCGGCCAGGCCTTCCTGACCGACCACCTGCTCGCCTTCGAGCTGACCTCGGTCGTGCTGCTCGTGGCGGCGGTCGGCGGCGTGATCCTCGGCCACCATGCCCGGTCGGGGACGACGTGGGGGGCGTCGAGCCGGTGAGCGGGCCGAACGTCGCCTGGTACCTCGCGCTCGCCGCCTTCCTGTTCGCGACCGGGATGCTCGGCGTGCTGCTGCGGCGCAGCCCGCTGATCGTGCTGCTCTCGCTCGAGCTGATGCTGAACGGCGCCAACCTGGCGCTGATCGCCTTCTCGCGCCAGCACGGCCGCCTCGACGGGCAGGTCTTCGCGCTCGCGGTGATGGCCGTCGCCGCTTCCGAGGTCGTCGTCGGGCTCGGGCTGATCGTGGCGATGGCGCGCAAGAAGCTGACCCTCGACGTCGACAAGCTCTCCACGTTGCGCGGATGATCATCGGCGGCTGGATCACGCTGCTCTCGCCCCTCGCGGGCGCGCTCGTGATCACGCTCGCGGGCACGCGGATCGGCCGCCGCACCGCCGGCTACATCGCCACCGCCTCGACGATGATCGCGTTCGTCGCCGCGGTCGTGGCGTTCGTCGTCGCGCTCGGCAAGAGCCCGGACGCGCGCAGCCAGCTCTCCACCGCCTACACGTGGATCGCCGCGGGCTCCTACCAGTCCGGCTTCTCGATCCTGATCGACCAGCTCTCGATCCTGATGATGCTGATCGTGACCGGGGTCGGCTCGCTGATCATCGCCTACTCGCTCGGCTACATGGAGGGCGAGGACGAGGAGCGGCGCTACTTCGCCTACATGGCGCTGTTCGTCTTCTCGATGCTGCTGCTCGTCGAGGGCGGCAACCTGATCCTGCTCCTGGCCGGGTGGGGGATGGTCGGCCTCTCCTCCTACCTGCTGATCGGCTTCTACCACCAGCGAGCGAGCGCGGTCGCGGCCGCGAAGAAGGCGTTCGTGATGAACGCGGTCGGCGACGCGACGATGGCGGTCGCCCTCTTCCTGCTGATCAAGTACACGGGCTCGCTCTCGTACGCGGCGCTCGGGCAGGTGCCGGCCTCGAACCGCTGGGTCGTGAACCTCGTCGCGCTCGGCCTGCTCGGCGGCGCGGTCGCCAAGTCGGCGCAGCTGCCGCTGCAGACCTGGCTGCCCGACGCGATGGAGGGGCCGACCCCGGTCAGCGCCCTGATCCACGCGGCGACGATGGTGACCGCGGGCGTCTACCTGATCGTACGCTGCCACGTCGCCTTCCAGGCCGCGCCGCACGTGCAGGACCTCGCCGCGGTGCTCGGCACCGTCACGCTCGTGCTGGCCGGCCTGATCGCGCTCGTGCAGGTCGACATCAAGCGCGTGATCGCGTACTCGACGATGTCCCAGATCGGCTACATGTTCCTCGCCGCGGGGATCGGCGCGTACGCCGACTCGATGTTCCACCTGATGACGCACGCCTTCTTCAAGGCGACGCTGTTTCTCGCCGCCGGCCTGCTGATCCATGCGCTCGGCGGCGAGCAGGACCTCCGCAAGATGGGCGGCCTGCGGAAGCTGATGCCGTTCACCTTCCTCGCCTTCCTCGCCGGGAGCCTGGCGCTCGCCGGGATCCCGCCCTTCTCCGGGTTCTTCTCGAAGGACCCGATCATCGCCTCGGCGCTCGCGCGCGGCGGGGCGCTCGGCGACGTGCTCTGGGTCGCGGCGCTCGCCGGTGCCTTCCTGACCGGCGTCTACGCCTTCCGCCTCGTCTTCCGCGTCTTCCTCGGCGAGCCGAGCGCGTTCGTGCGCGAGCACCTGCACACCGGCCACGGCGAGGGGCCGCTCTCGATGCGCTGGACGGTCGGCGTGCTCGCGGTGCTCGCCACGGTCGCCGGCTTCCTCCAGTTCCCGCCCTTCTGGACGCCGGTCTCGAACTGGCTCGAGCCCGTCGCGCCGCCGCTCGTCGACCCGACGAACCCGCAGGAGCTCACGACGCTCGTGATCGGCGTTGCGCTCGGCCTCGCGGGGATCGCCGTCGCCTGGCTGCTCTACGGCTCGCACCGCTACGCCGTGCCGCGGCCCCGGGCGCTGCTCGAGCGCAAGTTCTACTTCGACGAGCTCTACGACGCCGCGTTCTACCGCCCCGCGACCTGGGTCGCGGCGTCGCTGCGGCGCTTCGTCGAGGAGCCGGTCGTGGACGGCTCGATCGCCGAGGTCGCCGCCGGCACCCGCGGCGTCGCCCGCTGGACGGGCCTGCTCCAGACCGGCCTGCTGCGCACCTACGTGCTCGCGATCGCGGCGAGCCTCGCCGTCCTCCTCGTCGTCTTCGTGGCCGTACGCTGATGCTGACGACGGTACTCATCTTCCTCCCCGTCGCCGCGGCGCTCGCGATCTGGATCCTGCCGCTCTCGCGCTTCGCGGCGGGGTCGTTCGCGCTGCTCGTCAGCCTCGTCGAGGTCGGGCTCTGGGTCGACCTGCTGATCCGCTTCGACTTCGCGAGCTCACAGCTCCAGTTCGCCCAGCAGACGAGCTGGATCTCGAGCCTCGGCGTCTCGTACTCGGTCGGCTTCTACGCCTTCTCGATCTGGCTCGCGGGGCTCTCGGTGGTGGTGCTGGCCGCCGCCGTCGCGTACGCCTTCTGGGTCGGGCGGGAGCGGGCGCGGGCCTACTTCGGGCTGATGCTCTTCCTCACCGGCGCCGTGATCGGCGTCTTCACCTCACAGGATCTGCTCCTCTTCTACGCCTGCTTCGAGGCGATGCTGATCCCGCTCTACGTCCTGGTCGGCGTCTGGGGCGGGCCCGGGCGGCGCGCGGCGACGATCAAGCTCGTGATCTACACGATGGTCGGCTCGCTGCTGATGCTCGCCGCGCTGATCGTGTACGGGCTCGACGAGGGCACCTTCGACCTGAACGCGATGGGCCCGAGCTCGAACACGTGGATCTTCCTCGGCTTCATGGCCGCCTTCGCGATCAAGGCGCCGCTCTTCCCGTTCCACGGCTGGCTTCCGGACGCCTACCGCAAGGCGCCGCCCGAGGTCGCCGCCGTGCTCTCGGGCGTCGTCTCGAAAACTGCCGTCTACGGCCTCCTGCGGATCGTGATCGCGAAGTTCCCGGGCCCCGTGGGCGACTTCCGCGTGCCGATCCTCGTGCTCGCCACGGTCGGCCTTCTGTATGGATCGCTGCTCGCCTTCCGCGCGCCCGACCTGCGCGGGATCATCGCCTACTCGAGCCTCGCGCAGATGGGGCTGATCACGCTCGGCCTCTTCGCGGCGAACGACCTCGGCTTCGACGGCGCGATCCTCCAGTCGGTCAACCACGGGCTCGTCTCGGCGGCGCTGTTCCTGCTCGCCGCGATGGTGGAGCGGCGCACCCAGACCGGTGAGCTCGACCGGCTCGGCGGGATGGCGCGCGGGCGGCCGCTGCTCGCCACCGTGCTGATCACGACCGGCGTGCTCGCGCTCGCCGTGCCGCTCTCGTCGAACTTCGCCGGGGAGTTCCTGGTGCTCGCGGGCGTGTTCCAGCAGGGCTGGGCCTGGGGCGCGCTCGGCGCGGTGGCGATGGTGCTCGCGGCGATGTACGCGCTGCGCCTGATCTCGGCCGTGCTGCACCGCGACCCGGGCAGCGCGGTCTCGGACGCGGCGCTCGACCTCCGCCCGGCGGAGCTCGGCGTGGTCGTCCCGCTCGTCGCGTGCCTGCTCGCCCTCTCGGCGTGGCCCGCGGCGATCAGCGGCCACGCGTTCGGCGGAAACCAGGCCGCGACGCCGACCGTGACGAAGCAGGCTAAGAGCTCCTTTCAGAATGAAGCACGGGCTGCCGGGCCGCGCTGGGCGGCGCGATGCGTCGTCCTCAGTCGCCCCAATAGCGATGCTATTGGGGCTCCCTGCGTCCTAACCTCGCACTCGCCCAACGCACCCCAGCAGCGCGTGGTCATTTCGAAATGAGCTCCAAGTGATCCACGGGCCGCACGTCGACTGGTTCGCGCTCGCGCCCTCGCTCGCGCCGCTCGCGGCCGCCGCCGTCGCGCTGCTCGGCTCGGTGCTGGTGCCTCGCTCCTGGCGTAGCCCGTTCGGGGCGGCCGTCGCCGCGGCCGGCTTCGTCGCCTCGTTCGTCTTCGCCGCGCTCCTCTTCGCCCAGAGCCCGCACGGCGAGCCGGTGGTCGCGGGCGCGATGGCGCGCGACCGCTTCGGCGCGATGGCCGCGCTGATCGTCGCCGCGGCCGGGCTGCTCGTGATCGGCGTCTCCTACGGCGAGCGGCTGCGTGACCATCCGGGCGAGTACTACGCGCTGCTCGCGGCGGCCGGCGGCGGGATGATCTTCCTCGGCTTCGCGTACAACCTGATCACGCTCTTCCTCGGGCTCGAGTGGTTCTCGATCGCGCTCTACGTCCTCTGCGCGATCGACGGCGAGCGCGAGCGCTCGCTCGAGGCCGGGCTCAAGTACCTCGTCGTCGGCAGCTTCGGCTCGGCGATCCTGCTCTTCGGCTCGGCGCTCGTCTACGGCGCGACCGGCCGGCTCGGCTTTGCGGAGATCGCCGCCGCGACCTCGGCGCAGCACCTCACCGGCGACGCGCTGCTCGTGGGAGGCCTCGCGATGCTGCTCGTCGGCTTCGGCTTCAAGACCTCGGCGGCGCCGTTCCACATGTGGACGCCCGACGTGTACGAGGGCGCGCCGACACCGGTGACCGCGTTCATGTCGGCGGCGACGAAGACGGCCGCGGTCGCGGTGATGCTGCGCGTGCTCCTCACGGCGTTCCCGGCCGAGAAGCAGCTGTGGACGATCACCGTCGCCGTGCTCGTGTGCGCCTCGCTCGCGGTCGGCAACTTCGGCGCGCTCGCGCAGACGGGCCTGAAGCGGCTCCTCGCCTACTCCTCGGTCTCCCATGCGGGCTTCCTGCTGATCGGCGTCGCCGCCGGCAACCGGCTCGGCACCGAGGCCGTCCTCTACTACCTGATCCCCTACGGCGCGATGTCGATCGGCGCGTTCGCCGTCGTGGCGGCGCGCGAGCGGGAGCTCGGGACCGACGTCACGCTCGACAACCTCGCCGGCTTCGGCTGGGAGCGGCCGCTGCTCGGCGCCGCGATGGGGACGTTCATGCTCGGCTTCGCCGGCTTCCCGCTCACCGGCGGCTTCATGGGCAAGTTCCTCGTCTTCTCGGCCGCCGACGAGGCGGGCTGGTGGTGGCTGACCGTCGTCGGGGTCGCCGCGACCGCACTGAGCCTCTACTACTACCTGGGCGTGATCCGCGCGATGTACATGCGCCCGGCCGAGGAGCTGCAGCTCGCCCCCGCCGGCGGCTCCCCGCCCCGCGAGCTCCTGCTGCAGACCGTCGCGGGCACGTGCGTCGCGATCACCGTCGCCTCGTTCGTCTTCGTGCAGCCGCTGCTCGACCTCGCCCAGAAGGCGGCGGAGTCACTGCCCTACTAGACGCGGTTCGGCGGGTCGCGGCCTTCGAGCAGCACGGCGCGGAGGGCCTCGACGCAGAGCCGGCCCATCGCCTCGCGGGCTGCGGCGGTGGCGCTGCCGAGGTGCGGCGTGAGGACGACGTTCCCGAACGAGAGCAGCGCCTCGGTCACCTCGGGCTCGCGCTCGAAGACGTCGAGCGCGGCGCCCGCGATCGTGCCGCGCCGCAGCGCCTCGACGAGCGCCGCCTCGTCCACCACGGGGCCGCGGGCGGTGTTGACGAGCACCGCCGCCGGCTTCATCCGCGCGAGCGCGGCCGCGTCGATCAGGTGGCGGGTCTCGGCGGTCAGAGGGCAGTGGAGCGTGAGCGCGTCCACCTCGCCGATCCGGGCTAGGTCGCGCATCGGCAGCACGCGCATCCCGTGGGCCTCGGCGAGCCGGCCGACCTCCCGGCCGATCCGCCCGTAGCCGAGCACCCCGAGCGTGAGCCCCTGGAGGCCGGTGCCGAGCATGAAGGTCGTCGACCAGCGCCACGGCTCGCCGCGCCGCAGGAAGCGGTCTCCCTCGGCGATGCGTCGCAGCAGGGCGAGGAGGAGGCCGATCGCGTGCTCGGCGGTTGCGGCGGTGAGCACATCGGGGGTGTTCGTGACCACGATCCCGCGGGCGCGCGCCGCCTCGAAGTCGACGTTGTCGGTGCCGACCGCGAAGTTGGCCACGATCTTGAGCTGCGGGCCCGCGGCGTCGAAGAGCGCCGTGCCCACCGGGTCGAGCGGAGTCGCAACGATCCCGTCCGCGCCGCGCACGTCCCCCTCACGGAAGTCGAACAGCCGCGCGAGCTCGGCCCGGGTGGACTCGGGCAGCGCCTGGAGTGCGGCGACGACGGTCAGGCCGACTCGGGCACGCGGCGTCCCGCGGGCACCCGCAGCACGCGCGCGATCCCCTCCGGGAGCCACCAGTTCCAGGAGCCGAGCAGCTGCATGATCGAGGGCACGAGCAGCGCGCGGATCAACGTCGCGTCGATGATGATCCCCACCGCGAGCCCGATCCCGAACTGCTTGATGTCGACGCTCGGGCCGGTCGAGAGGACGAAGAAGGCGAACATCAGCACGAGCGCCGCGCTCGTGACGAGCTTCCCGGTCCTCGCCAGCCCGAGCGCGATCGCCTCCGAGGTGTCGTGCACGTGGTCGTACGACTCGCGCATCCGGGTCAGCATGAAGACCTCGTAGTCCATCGAGAGCCCATAGAGGAAGGCGAAGATCATCAACGGGATCCAGGAGATGATCGCGTTGGTCGCGTGCACGCCCCAGATCGCGTTCGAGCCGTGCCCGTCCTGGAAGATGAAGACGATCACCCCGTAGGCCGCTCCGAGCGAGACGAGGTTCAGGATCACCGCCTTGAGCGGCAGCACGAGCGAGCGGAACGCGCGCATCAGCAGGACGAAGGTGAGCAGGATCACGAACGCGAGCATGTAGAGGAAGTTCCCGTAGACCGCGTGCACGAAGTCGCGCTCCTCGGGCGCGACGCCGCCCAGCGTCGCCGTCGTCCCGCCGAGCGCGGCCTGGATGCTCCGGATCGTCCCCCTCGTCGCCTTCGCGGCGCCGTCGGTGGACGGGAACGCCTCGACGAGCGAGGTGCCGCCGCGGCGCCAGCCCGGCCCCGTCGGCACGACCGCGCCGTTGACGCCCTCGACCGCGGCCACCTTCTCGGCGATCGGCCCGGGCGCCGCGCCGCCCTCGACGAGCACGACGAACGGCTTCAACACCCCGAGCGAGACGCCCGCGGAAACGAGCGCGGCCCGCCCGTCGGTCGCGTCGCCGCGGCCGGGCAGGTCCTTCGCCTGCGACTCGCTCGGGTTGAGGCGCAGCGCCGGGAGGAGCAGCAGCGCGACGATCGCAAGGCCGGCCAGGAAGACCGGTAACGGCCGCTTCGTCACGAAGCGGGCCCAGCGCCACCAGAAGCCCGTCTCGGCGTCGGTCGCGTGGACGACGCGCTTGGGCATCACCCGCACCGAGTTGATCCGGGGCCCGAGCATCGAGAGCATCGCCGGAACGAGCGTGATCCCGCACACCACGCACACGGCGGGGATCAGCATCCCGCCGATCCCGATCGAGCGGATTACGGGGATCGGCAGGATCACCAGGCTGAGCAGGCCGATCGCCACGGTCGAGCCCGACACGATCACCGAGCGGCCCGCATGCGTCATCGTCTCGACGATCGCGGTCTCGACGTCCTTCCTGTGCCGTAGCTCCTCCCGGAAGCGGAAGATCATCAGCAGCGAGTAGTCGATCGAGACGCCGAGCCCGACGAGCGCGACGAGGAACTGGACGATGATCGAGACCGGCGTCACGTAGGTCAGCGCCCAGATGAAGCTGAACGTGACGAGGATCGAGCAGGCCGCGGCCACGATCGGCATCAGCACGGCGGGCAGCGTCCCGAACACGAAGAGCAGGATGATGAGCGCGCCGATCCCGCCGATCAGCGCCTCGGTGAGGACGCTCGGGCCTCCGCTACCGCCCTCGGCGAGCTGGAGCGGATCGCGTCCGGTCAGGTTCGCGACCACACCCGGCGGTGCGGCCCCCTTCAGCGCGGCGCGGGCGCCGGCGATGTCGACCGTCTGGGTGAAGCCCGCGTTGCCGGCCGGATAGATCGTCGCGAAGGTGAGGTGGCGGTTCGCGGAGACGTACGCGGGGCTCCCGGTCGAGAAGAACGAGCCGACGCGCGAGCCGGGGACCTTCGCCGCGGCCGCAGCGATCGCCGCGGGAATGCCGGTCTCCCTGGTCACGTCGCCCTTCGACCTGAAGACGACGACGAGCGGCGCCTGCTCGCCCGTGCCGAAGGTCTTCAGCGCGCGCTGGTTCGCCTCGTAGGCGGGATACCCGGGGATCGAGAACTGCTCGAGCCAGCGCTTCGAGACCTGCTGCGCCGCGTACATCCCGAAGAACGCGAGCCCGATCCAGGCGACGAGAATGAGCTTCCGTCTCCGGAAGACGAAGTGTCCGAGACCCGCCAGCACG
>Ga0315273_10002009_pt1 | contig 23718 bp, 21 predicted proteins | sample YL17G02_0_MG_FD_205753 | JGI IMG/M metagenome (GOLD analysis project Ga0315273, IMG submission 205753) | Sediment microbial communities from Yellowstone Lake, YNP, Wyoming, USA - YL17G02_0 | ecosystem: Environmental > Aquatic > Freshwater > Lake > Sediment | place: USA: Wyoming | collected...
GTCAATCAGGCCCTGTATTCTGAAACGGTCGAGCGCCGGTACTGTTGCCGACAGCTGGTCCGCATGACCGCCATATCGTTTCAGCAGATTTTCATCTATCAAACCTACCTTATATTGGCAGGTCACCCTGAGCCAGAGGTTGTAGTCCTCGCACGCCAAAAGCGACTCGTTAAAGCCGCCCATTTTTTCAAAAAGCGTCCGCCGCAGCATGACCGACGACGGCGTGATCATGCACCGTTCAATGCTTGCGGCAAACAGGTCGCCCTCGGATTTCTCGTGCGTTTTCGGCGGATTGACCCGCCTGCCGCGTCGGATCCAGATCTCGCGCGTCTGCACAATATGCATGTCCGGGTGCTCGGTTGTCCAGCGCACCTGTTTTTCGAGTTTATCCGGCAGCCACTCGTCGTCCGAGTCGAGGAACGCGAGCCATGGCGCAGAGGTCGCCTTGACTCCGGCGTTCCGCGCCGCGGATACACCGCGGTTTTGCGGAAGCTTGATATATCGGAGCCGTGGATCAATTTTATTGAATAGGGATAATTCCGATGTGCCATCGGTTGACCCGTCATCAACGACCACGAGCTCGAAGTCACGGAACGTCTGGTGTAAAACCGATTGTACCGCCCGCTCAAGCAGGTGCGGGCGGTTATAGGTCGGGATGATGACTGAAACAATCGGGAGCATAGATAGAGGCTCACTATGTCCACGCGCTTCTCAGTACTGCAGCGCATTCTGTCCGGTGATATTTTTGCTTAACCGGTTCTTCGCCTTTTCGATATTGAGTTTCGTCAAGCTATCCGGATGAAGCTTGTAGGCCGTCGTGAGTTCCCTGATGGCCCCGTCATAGTTGCCGTTTTCCAATAAATAAACCGCAAGGTTGGTGTGGGCCTGATAGTGGTCTTCGTCGTCGATCGTAAGATTGTTTGCCGCGATAAACTCCTTTACGGCGTTTTCCCGGTCTCCTGTGCACCATAAAAGAGCCCCGAGGTTATTATGCGCGTGATAATCCTTTGGATTGTACTGCAGCGCGAGCCGGTAGGCGGGAATGGCCCGGCCGAAATCGCCGGACTTATGGAACTCGTTTGCGATACGGTAATACGAATAGGCGTCAAGATAGTCCTCCCGTATTTTAATCAATGCATCGGCGGAATTGTTGACGAATTCGGGTATGTTTGCCGCCCTGTCCATGCTGGTGAAGTTTTCCAGCAATACCGGAGGGCTGCTGTTTCCTGCATCATCGATATGCGTGATAAACAGCTGCGTATACGGCCCGTTGACCTTCGAAGAAAACACAAGCCACTTACCGTTGGGAGACCAGCTGTGCCAGGAGTTCATCATGCCCGTATTGCAGGAAAGCATGCGCGCCGTACCGCCCCGGGCAGGAACGATGTACAGCTTCGAATCCGGCTGTAGAAGCATATAGTTGTTTGCCTTGCAGAATACGATCCATGTGCCGTCCGGCGAATATTTCGCAAAATAATTGCTCATACCGTTGTTCGAGGCGCCCTCGAGCGGCGATGCTTTTCCGCCCCTGCCGCCATTAAAGGGGACACGGTACAGATCATATTTGTACGACCTGCCCTCATTGGCAATGAAAGCTTCTGCCTCCGGTCCGCCGACAAGAGCCCTGCGCTGGCGCGTGAACTTATCGAGGTTATATGCCTTGCCGCGGCTGAAGACCAGGTACGCGCCGTCCGGGCTCCAGGTTGCGTTTGTCTGAACGAACCTTTTATCGTCCGCTCCCGGCAGGGAAGTAATAATCCCCGACCGCCGGTTGTAAATCGCCACGATGCCCTTGATGAGGAAGAAAAGCTGCGAGAACATCAGGTCCGGCTTGTACACCGCAAGCGCCTGGTCCTTGACCGTCCCCGCCACATAGCGGCCGTCCGGTGAAATCTGGCATAACAGCCCGAAGGTCGGTTCTTTGTCTTTCTCGCGGAAGCGTGCCCAGCTGATGATTTTTGTCCTGTCAAGCAGTATGTCCTGCACCATGGGCAGAATGGCGTACGCCCCCTTGTCGTTGCCCGAATCCACTTCCAGAGCCAGTGTTGCGCCGTCTTTCGAAAAAGAATGGCAATTGCCGCACACCTTCAGCTTCTGGAGCACGACCCGCGGCCTCTCCTCCGAGGAAACCACACCATAGTGCCACTGGATGTTTGAGGGGTCCTTCACCGCCTCCTCAAACGGAAGATTGACTTCGCGGTAGAAAATCGGCGCGATCACGGAGTCGCGCGACAATGCGATTGCTACCCGGCCGGAGGACAGAATCTTTTTCGACCGTCTGGCGTTGACTCCGTGAATAACGATGACGGCCGTTTTATCGGCATACCGTTGTTTTATCGTTTCCCATGCATTTTTCGCTGGTTTCCAGTTTTGATTCTTACAGGTAAACAGCAGTTCCGCGACGCCGCCCTGATTCCCCACGGATATTTTCCATGAATCGACCCCCTTCACCGTGTCGTGCCAGCGGAGCGTCGGCGGAGCCATGTCCGGAGGAAATACCGTTCCCTCGGCGGGATAATCAACCGTAACATCTGCGGTCACCGGTTTCTGATTTCTGCACGATGCTATGGCTGAAATGAGGATGACGAATGATACGATTGTTGCGGAACGGGTGAAGGCAGACATCGGCTCCCGACGAGGTTGACGGAAAATGCTCATGCCGTAACACCACCTTCTCCAGCTGATAGGAAGCTTGATTTTCCGGGACGTATGCACTACATTACTTCTCGCACCTGCCGTCAACGGCTTCACCGAAAAAAATAGATACTCCAGTATAGTGTGTCAAATTCGATAAAGGGCGACTTCGGCTCCGGAGAAAAGATGAGGGGAGGCATTTGAAGTTCCGGAAGAAACGGCAACCGAAGCTCAAAATACTATCGGGGGCAACCTTTATTTTGCTTTTTTACCCTGTTTACTCTTAAGATATTTGTCGATCAGTTTGAACACCTCTTCGCGTTCGTTTTCCGGAATCCCTTCGAGCCGTTCGACGATTTTCCATAAACTGCTCCTTTTAAGGCCGCCGCTCTTCCCTTCGCCCGTATCGTAAAGCGCATCAGGTGTGGTGCCGAGAGTTTCCGCCACCACAGGGATAAAAGTGCTGGAAGGCAGGCGGTAATTTCTTTCATAGGCCGAAATGACCTTCTGGGTCACGCCGGTTTTGCTGGCAAGCTCGGCCTGGGAAAGTCCCTTGTCCTTGCGCAAGTTCCGTATGTTCCTGCCAATAATCCTCGCCGCAGGATGATGGCCACCAACTTGTTAAACAACAAATAGTTGGACCTACCTGCCTGGCGGCAGGTTTGATTATTTTAGCCTCTTTAGGTACCAACGAAATCGATTTCGTTGGTAAATGCGCCAAGCAATAGTATATTGAAATTCCGTTACAGAGGCGATTGCGGGAGACCGCAGGGAAGGGAATATTGTATGTCAATGTACATGATAAAAGTGCACGAAGGTCTGAAGGGCCTGGAAACGATTTAAATGGAAGACCATGAAGAGTATGAGGTCGGTCAGACGATTGCTATTCCGCCGAAAGACCCGATCACCGTTCAGGACCAGCACGGGAACGGGGTCAGGCTTTCACCTGCCTGCGCCGATTCATCCTTCGCAGTGCTACGGAGAACGGAGGCTTCGGCAGGCAGGCCGAAAATGTCGATCTACGGCACGGTGATTGAAAAGAGATAGTGAGTTAAGGCAATCCCGGAATGTTTCGCAAGGAGCATGATGTGAAAAAATTAGCCGGTATATTTTGTCTTGCGGTGGTTGTAGTGTCTCTGTGCTGGGCAGTTTGTACGGCCTTCCTGTCCCCGGCAGCGTATAACAATTACAATGAAATTCAATTGGGCAGGATCAGCGCCTCCGAAGGGACAGCACTGATTGTCAAGAACGGCGTACCGGAAATCTGCAATTCTTCCGGCCATTTTTCAGTTGAAAAACCGATCGTCTGTCAGCTGGGAATGGGGCTCTGGTTCATCACATCCTTAGCCGCGCTTTTCTCCGGGCTGATCCTGTTAAGGGGGAAAGATAATCGGGAGACTTGATTGGTGCATTGCCTTTACAGTCAATAACAGCTATTTTTTAACGTTAATGGCAGGGAAAGGTGTCGTAAAATAACAAGGACAGTAATTGGAGAGTGTAGTAACCATTTCAACCGTAGGATTTCTGGCCGGAATCATATTCTCTATGCCGGTAGGGGGACCGGTAAGCATTTTCATCGTCTCCAACGGACTTCAGGGTCGCTGGCGTTTTTGCGTTGCAGCAGCAACAGGTTCAGGGATCATCGATGCCCTGGTTTGTTTTATCGTAGTACTGGGTTTTGCGAAAATCGTTGGCGTGGTGATGTACATACTCCCTTACCTGCTCCTGGCGGGCGCCGTTGTCCTATTATAATCCAGTGCGATAACCCAATTAACCTCTTTGATATATATATGTTATCTGCTTAATACAAGCTATTAATCTGCTTAATACAAGCAATTTATACACTTGTATTTGTTTTTTTTAATACATTTTTCAACCAACCAAAGATCCTTAGGTACTCATGGGTCAGGCCGAGAACTCAAGGTGAACGGTATAATTACCTGTGGTATTTATGAGATACGTTAGTGGTAGTATTTACTCTACTCTTAAACTTCCCCTGATTCTGTGCCCGGAGAGCTTGTACCGCAGAATGAGCGGTTTCCGTTTCCGGTTGTAGTTCTCCTGCCGTTCCGCCGGAAGGTCGGAGATTTTTCCGTGCGAAAAGCCGAACTGGGAAAACCAGTCGGCGGTCTGGGTGGTGAGCACGAAAACGGATTTCAGTTTTTTCGCCGCGGCCCGTTCAATGAAGTACGAAACCATGCGCCCGCCGGTCCCCAGTCCCTTATACATTTCGTCAACCATCATGCCGGCGATCTCCCCCTGCCGGTCCGGATACACGATGAGCGCGGCGCAGGCGTGGATGGTGCCGTCCACTTCGTAGATGGCGTAATCGTCGATATGTTCAGTGAGATCGTCCTTGGTGCGCGGAACCAGGATGCCTTCGTCCACGGCCGGCTGCATGAGCCGCAATACCTCAGGGACGTCGCCTGCGGCCAGGGGTCGTATATTGTCGTGCTGGTTGGCGTAAACCATGGTGCCGAAGCCCCTGTTGGAGAAGATCTCCTTGAGGAGCATGCCCTCGGCGCGTCCGTCGATGACATGGACCCGCTTTACGCCATATTTACAGGCGCGATAAGCGTACGCGACAAGGTCGAGCTGTTCATCGTACCCCCTTCGGGCGTTCAGGTCGAGGAATTCCCCCGCCTGGGCCGTTTTGAGCTGGGAAATGACGCCGTCGCTTGACACGTATACCTCTTTCGGGATTTTATGGCCTCCGGCCATGATCCCGAGCCGATCGGTGACGAAAAAGAGCTTTGCCGCGCCGAGCTCTACGCTTATTGAGAAGGCGATTTCGTTTGACGAAAGATTATACGGATTTCCCTTGGCGCTCCAGCCGATGGTGGGGAAAATGGGGATGATCCCTTCCCCGATGACCTTGTTTACAATGTCAACCTGCACTTTTTCCACGATCCCGCTCGACTGGAAGTCCACACCCTTCCGCACGCCGATACTTTTTGCCCGCACCCAGTTGCCGATTACGCCGTTGGCCCCGTTTTCAGCCAGCATGGTCATAACTTTGTTGGTGACGTCGAAGGCGGCCATTTTGATGAGAGGAACCGCCTCGGGCGGCGAGACCCGGACACCGTTTACGGTCTTGCATTTTATTTCGTATTTATTCAGCACCTCGTTGATGCGGTCCCTGGCCCCCGGCACCAGGATGACGTTGATTCCCATCCGGTGAAGCAGCACGACGTCCCGTATGAGGAGCGGAAACAGGTGGTGTGCGATCAGGCCGCTTTCCAGCTTGATGACGAAGGTTTCGCCTTTAAACTGGTTGATATATCCGAACGCCTGCCGGATGATTTCGACCTGCTCTTTGAGCTTCAGCCTGTCCATATAATACCTATCCTATTAAATTGTATCGATTGTACCCCTCACCAGCTTTCGCGGGTTCGGGTCGGCATGTAGAAACGCACGGCCGTGTGTCTCTACACAATGGGCGATTCATGAATCGCCCCTACAAAATCGCCATCCTCCCAAAGGGAGCCTTTAGCCAAAAATAAATTTATTGTTTTAAAATAATTCGCGCCTGAAACTTCTACTTTTTTGCAAATGCCGGTTTGAGCGCTTCCCTGACCGAGCGGAGGGACGTGTAGGAGTTGATCGAATAATACTGGTACCAGCCGCAGTTGCGCCGGCAGGCGCGCATGAGCCTGCGTTCAATGGCCGCTTCACGTGTGGTAAGCCACTGCATAAGGCTGGTCGTCCGCAGGTCCGGGCCTTTGCGGTCAAGGATATGGCAGGGGTAGAAGAGCCGTCCGTCCGGGGCGATGATGACGGTCGCGGATGAACACCGCTTCCGGCGGTATGCGTCGAAATATCCCATAGGCGTGTGGATCGTATTCGGGAAACGGATGCGCAATTCGCGCACCTTGCGTTCGAGTGCGGCCATGTCCGGAAACTGGTCGTCGGCGCCGTCCATGCGGGCGGCGGGAAGCACGACGATGTTCGCGCCGTTTTCGTGGCAGCGCTGCACCTTATCGTCGAGCCGGTCTATGGTGCCGGCAGTCACCACGGTCTGCACCGACACCTGCAGCGGAAGGACGCACAGCCACGGCAGCTGGTCGAATAGTTCCAGATTGTCGTGCCCCTCATCGATTGACACATGAAGAAAATCGATGTTCCGCGCGTATTCGGCGAGCGGATACTTGGCGAGGTTTTTTTCGCTGGTGGTGAAGAGCAGGTAGAACCTGCACCGCCGCGCGTAGGCGAGCAGTTCGCCGATGTCCGCGCGCAGAAGCGGTTCGCCGCCCTCAAAGCTCACCATGAGCACCGACGACCGGGAGAGGTTGCGCAGGACTGCCTTGATGTCCTCGGTTGGCAGGTCGGGAGACTGATTGTTCTTGACGTTACAGAACTTGCAGCCGAAATGGCAGTGCGAGGTCACCTTGAAGGAGGCGTACAGGGGAAACACGGCTTCGCGGTGCAGCGCATTGTAAAGCAACCCGTTTAAGGTCGGAACATATGCAGTAAGCGGAAGTCTTCGCATGGCTTTAAAATGGCTCTTTGATAAACAGCCGGGCAATAACAATAATAGAAAGTATTTATTTTTTCATAACGGCGATTTCTACTTCGGCCGTACCGGGGCCGATAAGGCCGATTTTTTCCGCAGCGGCAAGCGAGAGGTCAATAACGCGGTCATTTTTATAGGGGCCGCGGTCGTTGATGCGCACCACGACTTCAAGGCTGTTCGAGAGATTAGTCACTTTGACGCGGGTGTTGAACGGCAGGGTCCGGTGGGCCGCGGTCAGCGCGTGCATGTCGTACCGCTCGCCGTTCGCGGTCGTCCGTCCGTCAAATTCTTCGGCGTAATACGAAGCAATGCCGGTCTGCCGGAACGAAGAGAGCGAGGTGTCCTGGTCTTCAGTCGGCGAAGCCCCGCCGTAGCGAGACGTCCCGGAACAGCCGATACAAAACAACAGTACCGGAAGGAGGATAAAAGATGCGAGGTCTTTTATTAAATTTGATGAAACCATTACTATTTCATTTCTGGTTTTGTGTCGACGGCTGAAAACAGTGCTGTTTTTTAACAAATCCTCGGCAGCAGCTCCCCGGGCGGAACGTCCACGACCCGTGTCCCGCCTATCGCCGTTCTCATTATTGCCGGAAACTTTCCTTTTTTTTCAACAAAACCGATCATGCATGCGCCTTTGCCGAGTTCATGCGAACGGAGGGCGGAAAGCGCCGCTCCGGACTCTTTTTCCGGCACCACTGCCACAAATCTGCCCTCGTTGGCGATGTGCAGCGGATCGAGCCCTAGAAAGCCGCAGGCGCTCGTGACCTCGGGCGGCACAGGCACGGCGTCTTGACTTATCGAAATAGTCACTCCCGACGCCGCCGCCAATTCGTTCAGCACCGCGGCGCAGCCGCCGCGCGTGGCGTCGCGCAGGCAGTGCGTGTGCGGGGCCGCGGCAAGCATGGCCTCGACCAGCGTATGGAGGCACGCGCAGTCCGACACCGCCAGCGAGGCGAAATTAAGCCCCTTCCGCGCCGCGAGAATGGCGATACCGTGAAGCCCCAGGGGCCCGCTGACCAGCACCCGGTCGCCGGGCCTCGCGTTTGCCGCGGAAATGTCCCGGCCCGCCGGCACTACGCCGATGCCGCTCGTGGTGATGAACATGCCGTCGGCCTTGCCTTTGTCAACTACCTTGGTGTCCCCGCAGCAGATGGTGATGCCGGTGCGGCCGCACTCGTCTCTCATTGAGCGCAGCATGCGGCGCAGGAGCCCGGCATCGAGGCCTTCCTCAAGGATGAGCGCAACTGAAAGCGCAAGCGGGACGGCGCCCATAACGGCGAGGTCGTTGACGGTCCCGCATACCGCAAGCTTGCCGATGTCGCCACCCGGAAATTCGAGCGGCTGGACCACAAACGAGTCGGTCGTAAAGGCTATACAGCCTTTTTGCAGGGGAAAGACCGCCGCGTCTTCGAGCACCGCGTCCGCGGCCATGCCAGTTTCCGGAAGGATTATTTCGTGCAGGAGATCGTCAAGCCCGCGCCCGCTGCCGTGGGAGAGTTGGATCGTTTTAATCATAGGGTATTTACCAGCCGTATTTAAAATACGCCGCGCACGAACCCTCGCTCGACACCATGCAGGGGCCCACCGGATGGCCGGGCGTGCATGCGGTACCGAACAGCGGACATGCATCAGGGCGGCGGAGCCCCTTCAGCACATCTCCGCACGAACAGCCGGCGGGCGTTTCATCGATGTCAACCGCACAACCGAATTTCCGCGCCGCGTCAAAGTCCGCGTAACGCGGCCGCAGTTTAAGCCCGCTCGCGGGCAGTGTCCCGATGCCGCGCCAGATCGCGTCGCAGGGTTCGTAGATCTCGTCAATCAATTTCCTTGCAGCAACATTGCCCTCTGTCCGGACGACCCGCGAATACATGTTTTTAACCGAGGGCCTTTTTCCCGCAAGCATGTCGAGCAGGGAAAGGACGCCGGCGAGGATATCGAGCGGTTCGAACCCGGCAATGACGCCGGGGATTTTGCGTTTGACAAGAGGTCCGTAGGCGGCCTCCCCGATGATGGCGCTCACGTGGCCGGGGAGAAGGAAGGCGTTGATTCGCAGTTCCGGGTCTGAAAGAAGGGCTTCGAGCGCCGGCGGCACCAGCCGGTGGGCGGAAAAAAACGACAGGTTCGTCCGATTTTTCGAAACGGCTTCACGCACCGCGGCTGCGGTCGACGGGGCCGTGGTCTCAAAACCGACGGCCGTGAAAACGGTTTCCTGCCCCGGATATTGTTCAGCGATGTCCGCGGCCGCAAGCGGCGAGGTGACTATGTCAACCGCCGCTCCCTGCGCCTTGGCCTCAGCGAGGGAGGTGCGGTTCCCCGGCACCCGGAAAAGGTCGCCGAACGCCGCGATGCGGACGTTTTTTTCAAGCGCGAGTACGGCCAGCGCGTCGAAATACGGGGCCGGAGTGACGCACACCGGACAGCCGGGCCCGGAAACGAGCTCCACGTTTTCCGGCAGCAGCTTTCTCATGCCGAGCCGTCCTATTTCCATGGTGTGGGTGCCGCACACCTCCATGATGCGGACCGGCCCGAGGCCGCCGGCGCGGTTTTTGATGGCGGCAATAAGCCTTTGGGCTGTCGCGGTGTCGCGGAACGTCAGCGTGTTCATGGGGCGGCTGTTTTTTCCAAGAGTTCGCGGATGAGCGCGAGGTTGTCGAGCGCTTCCTGCTCGTCGTACTTCTGGATCGCGAGCCCGGCGTGGACCATCACGTAGTCGCCGACTTTGACGTCAGGGAGTACGGACAGGTCGGCGGTCGTGGCGGTCCCGTCGACTTCAACGTCGGCGCGGGAACCGGCAATCCGCACCACTCTGGCCGGGATGGCGAGGCACATGCATCAGACTCCTGTTAGGTGGTCTTTATTTTCTGGAGTTCGCGGGTCAGAAACCCGATGTGCGTGAGCTCCTCGTGAATGAGCTGTTCGACCTCGGCCTTGCCCGCGCCTTCGGCCACCGCTTCACGCACCGAGACATAGAACACCACAGAGTCCTTTTCGAAAGACAGGGCGATGTTCAGGATATCCTGCGGTGTTTTGCAGCCGGCGGCAAGCGCTTCCATGTTGGAATTCCTGATGAACACATGGTTGTCGGCCGTTGCCTTGAGATACAGCGCGATCTCATCCGAAGGGTCGTAAAGGTTTTCATCTTTCGCCTGCGGCGGCAGTTTGTTGCGGAGCGCGGTGAAGATCTCGACATGTTTCTTTTCCCACACCGCAAGTTCATTCAGGAGCTTTTTGATCGAAGACCCGGCCGCGTTTGATGCGGCGGCTGCATAGAATGCCCTGCCGTTTTTTTCAATCTCAATGCCGATGCCGAATATCTGGTCTGCGGTAAGAAGCTGTTCCATTGCCTTTCCTTTCAAAAGGGTTGCTCCAGTTACATAAAAATAAATTTAAGCGCGGTACAAGACCTGTTTCTGCCGTCTCATTCCGGCAATCACCGCCTGACCGTAGGAGATCGATTCATCATTGGGCGGGACGAGCCGGTGGACGACCGGGGTGAGGCGGTTTTTTTTCAGCAGGCCGACGGTCAGTTCGAGGAGGAGCGCGTTCTGGAAACAGCCGCCGGAAAGGCACACGAGTTCCGTGCGGTTCTGCAGAGCAAGGCGGCCGGCCACGAGCGCGGTCGCCGCCGCAATGGCGGCATGGAACCGCGCGGCAACGGCCGGAGGCGCTGTCCCTGCCTTTAAATCGTTGAGCGTCGCCATAAGGATTTTTGATCCGTCAATAAGCAACGTTCCCGCGTTATCGGTTTCTATAAAGGGACCGTACGCCGGCGGTTCCAGAGACGGCATCGCGGCAGTCGCCGAGGCCTCGAGCATGATCGCGGGCTGGCCCTCATAGGTGCGGCGCAGGCAGACGCCGGAAAGCGCGCTCATTGCGTCAAAAAGACGGCCCATGCCGGTGGTCTCAACGCACGAAATTTTCTGCGAGAGCATTTCAATGACCGCACGCCGGTCCTTTTTCGGCGTCTTCGGGAACAGCGTTTCCACGTTTTCGCCGAGGAGCGGAAACAAGGCGCCCATGGCCATGCGCCACGGGTGCAGGATAGCCGCTTCGCCGCCAGGAAGGAGCATGGGTTTGAGATGGCCGGCGCGGATGAATCCGGAACAGCCGCCCACGAAGAACTCGCCGCCCCACAGAGTTCCGTCTTCCCCGTAGCCGGTGCCGTCGTACACCACGCAGACGGCATTACCCGTAATGCCGTTTTCGGCCAGGCAGGCCGCCGCGTGTGCGTGGTGGTGCTGGACGCGGACAAGCGGGACGCCCGCGCCGGCGATGCGCGAGGAGAGCGCGGTCGGGTGAAGGTCAATGGCGTAGCATTCGGGCTCCACCGCGAGCACGCGCAGCAGGTGGTTTTTTATTTCGTCAACCTGTTCCAGCGTTTCGAGGTTTTCGGCGTTGCCCACATACTGCGAAACATAGCACGACGAACCGCGGCCGACCGTGACGGTGCTCTTGAGCACGCCGCCGCAGCCCACGATGCCCTGCACGCCGCAGGGCGAGGGCAGGGGGTCGGGCACGAAGCCGCGGCCCCTGCGGAGCAGGAGCGGCGCGCCGCCGGCGACGCGCGCGATGGAATCGTCGGTGCGCGCGAGGATGGGCCGGTCGTGCACAAGAAAACCGTCCGCGACCCCGGAGAGCCGCAGACGCGCGGCGTCATTGGTGTGCACCATGGGTTCGTCGGTCAGGTTGGCGCTGGTCATTATAAGGACCGCGAAACCAGACTTGTCAAACAGAAGATGGTGGAGCGGCGAATAGGGTAGCATGATGCCGTAGGTCGGAAGGCCGGGCGCGATTTCGTCCGCAAGCGGCAGGACCGCCGGGGCAGTGCGCTTCCGGGCAAGCACAACGGGCCGTTCCGCGGATTCCAGAAGCCGCGCCTCTGCATAGGAAAAAACGGCGATGGCATCAGCCGCCCTGCGGTCGCGCGCCATGAGTGCGAACGGCTTTTCCTCACGGCCTTTCCGGCTGCGCAACCGCCTGACACTGTCGGCGCTGTCGGCCCGGCAGGCAAGGTGGAAACCGCCGATGCCTTTTACGGCGATGATACGGCCTTTCTTTAAAAATTCGACGGCAGGGGCGAGCGGGTCGGCCGTTTCGACAAAGTGCCCTTTACTGTCAAGAAACAACAGCTTCGGGCCGCATACCGGACAGCAGACCGGCTGTGCATGGAACCGCCTGCTGGCCGGATTTTCATATTCTGCGCGGCACGCCGGGCACAGGGGAAAGTCCGCCATGGCAGTGTTCGGCCGGTCGTAGGGCAGGGAAGCGATTATCGTGTAGCGCGGCCCGCAGTCGGTGCAGTTGATGAACGCATGGCCGAACCGCCGGTCATGAGGGTCGCGCATTTCGCGCAGGCATGCTTCACAGACAGCAGTATCGCGCGCGATGTCGAGCTCGTTTTTTCTGCCTGCCGCGGATTCCGCTATGGTAAAGTCAGCGGAGAGGCACTCCGCTGTCCCGGATTTCGATGTTTCTATGGAGCGGACAACGGAAAGCGGCGGCGCTTCCTCCCGGAGAAGTCCGGCAAACCGGTCGAGTGTTTCCTGCGTGCCGAAAGCGTTTATCGCGACCCCTTCGGCGTCATTCCGCACAACGCCCCTTACGCCGAGCCGCAGCGCCAGACGGTAGACGAACGGCCTGAAGCCCACGCCCTGCACCGTGCCGCGGACGCGGATAAAGCGGGAAATGAAGGAACCGGTACCGTCAGGCATAATTTGGAAAAATAGTTCATTAACACCGGAGGTTCTTAAGTTGCCAGAGAACACTATTCATGGTTCCGGATGTCGTTTCCTATTAAATAGTAATCCCTCTCCGCTGGAGAAGAGGGATTAAAGGGGTACGGCGGAAATCGAGTATCAGACAATAGTATTAATCAAAACAGCCAGCTTGTCTTGAGCGTCCAGCACCAGTCTTCTGCCTCGACCAGAAGTTCGTTCCACATTTCGTACGAATAGGCGGCGCACGGCAGCCGCATATGGTCGCGCGCAAGCTGGCCCGTGATTGCGAAATGGCCGTTTAAAAAACTTTTCTTTGCATACACCGACCATTTCAGATAGCTCTTTATCGGGTGCGGAATAGCGGGCTCATTCCATAACCACACGCCATACGGCAGAGGTTTGCTGCCATAATTTATCAGGTTCGAAGGGTCATTATAATACCTGGCGCGGAACCACTCCAGTTCACCATTGAGTACGTCAAGTATTTTAAAGGTCGGAAAGTTGAACCCGACGGTCACCGGCATTTTCTGCCAGAGCTTATTATATGAAGGCGCTATTAATACAGGCGCATTATACTGATCTATCCCGGTATCAGGATAGTCTTTCAATCCGATAATATCAGCCTCGGCGTAAAGCTTCAGATCGTTCTCTCCGAGCATCTCTTTCCACGGTAAAAAGGCCTTGGGGTCTATGGAAATCCGCCCCATTACTTTTGTGCCTTTAAAGGTATACCATGCGGTGTCGCCATTCTCCGCGATGTACCGGTAATTGATTAGAGAGCTTTTCGGCGTGGTAAGGTCTCCGCCGAATATCGGGAACGAATGATCGGTATATATCGAGAAAAGGTTTGCAAAGTCAACGCCCGCGCCGATATTGACAAAATGCATGTCGGCCACGTCATAGTTGACCAGACCTGCAAAAGACCAGTTCATTGCCGGCGCAACCGTGGAGCTGATAAGAAGAAGATCGAGTTTGAGGCTCTCGAAAAAATTGCCCTGCGCATGCAGCCCGAGCAGCCGCTGCCACGGCGCGTCAAATCCCATGTCAAACCAGATAGGATAGGTGCCGGTGCGGAAAAGGTAGTCGCCGAAGTTGCGGCCGTCGGGGTTATATTTGAACCTGAAATAGCCGACCTGACCGAGAAACAGCGGCATCGCAATATCGCCTATATGGTATTGAGCATACAGGTCGCCCAGAAAAACATCCTGCCTCATGTTTTTGGTGAACTTATCGGCCTCTCTCATAGGATAGGAGAAATAAAGCTTGGTGCCGAGTGTAAAGGCCAGTTTCAAGTGCTCGCGGTATATCGCGTCAAAACCGAATTCAATGACCGCGTCTTCGTACCAGGCATGGTCTATCTTAAATTGACCTGTCCCAAAACCAAAAGTAGCCACATCTTCAAATTTAAGGCTTCCCTTCTCTATCTGTCCGGTCTGGAAATGGCCGTACACATGCGGCCGCAGGACGACCCCTTCGGGAAGTTCTATACCGCCCTCAGCGGCCAGTACCGGGAAAGAACACACCAGCGCAACGAGCATTCCCAAAAAGCAATATTTCTTTAACATTGTTGCCCCTTTCGTTTAGGTGATGAAGCGCGGATTAAGGACAGATCATTGTTACGGGCTGTTTGCATCAACATGTCCGGCTCTACTCACTTATAAAGATTCAGCAGGACAACGGATAATATATAAAAATGGCAGGCGGCAGTAAAGCCGCCTGCCCTATCTTCGTGAAAACTCATCCTTATTGCACAATAAAACTGCCGCTCAGGCTCGGCGTTTCGGTCCTATCGGCCGATGTGCCGACACGCACACCGTAGGTCCCGGAAAGGACCGTCCAGATACCGTTATGACCGTTGTTGGCATAATCGGTGCCGTTCGGATTATACACCTGCATCTCCTCGGCGGTGAGCTGGAAATCGACCGTCGTGTTTGCTCCGGCTGCCAGAGAGACTTTCCTGAACCCGCGCAGGTCCTGTACTCTCACCGGCAGAGACGGAGTTGTGGTCGGCATCGAAAGATACAACTGCACAACCTCTTTTCCCGCGACTGCTCCCGTATTCGTCACGGTGACCCGTGCCCGTACCATATCCCCGGCCTTGATCGACGTCGGATAGACCTGCAGATTGGAGTACGAAAACGTGGTGTAGCTGAGGCCGTGCCCGAACCAGAACAGCGGGGTCACCCCTCTTTTGTTCATTCTGAAATAACCGTGCGCCGTGTCCGACCTCGGATAGGCCAGAAGGCTGCCCGCCAGAGTGAAGTTCGGCAACTGGGAAGCGTCCTGCGGGAACGTGACCGGCAGCTTGCCGCTCGGATTGACATTGCCGAACAGAATGTCCGCCATGCTGTTGCCCTGCTGCTGTCCCGGATACAGCGCAATGAGGATCGCGCTGACGCCGGCGTTGGTCCATGTTCCTGCGCTGGCAGCGCTTCCGCCGGTAAAGACGACAATGGTTTTTGCCGTCGTTACGGCGAGCGCGGCCGTCACCGCGGTTTCGCCGGCAGCGTCTATCGTCAGGCTCGGCCTGTCGCTTCCCTCTGTCTCTCCGGATACGCCCACGAAAACGACAATGTGGGTCGCGCCAGCAGTAGTGGTCTGAAGGGTCGAAGCGCCGGTCCCGACTGCCGCAAGAAGGCTGGTGATACCCGCGTAGGGAGTTATTGAGGCGCCCGGTGGCGGAGTCACCACGCTGCTGCCGCCAGGACCCAGGCGGCAGGTATTATAGTAGGGTCCTGTACAAGCGATGACTGCTCCGGTCTTCGGCAGCGGTAGTACCGGGACACCTGCTACCAAGTTGTTCCGTACGAGGGTGATACCCGCCGATCCGTTGTCCCTGCACACCTGTACGTGCGCCGCAGTATTTGCTGAATAACCGCCGGTGCGGACGTATCCGGTCACCATGTCGCCCATCATTTCATGGGCCAGAATGATCCTTCTCGCATGAACACTGACAATGCTGTCGGTCATGGAGATAACATTGGCGACGGAATACACATCCGGACTGGGCATATCAATGTCGGAGCCCCAGTTCAAGCCGGCAGTGTAACTGTCGAACCGTCCACCCCAGTCGGTCATGACAAGGAATTTGTATCCCCACTCCTCGCGCAGCACCGTGCTCTGGATATACCGGTTCGACCCCGCATAGCTGGTGGTGGGAGTGCTGAGCAGGTTATAGGCGCTCATGATTCCCCAGCACTGCGACCGCATGACGCTCGGCTGCCAGTTGTACATGTACATTTCCCGCATTGAGCGCTCGGTCATGACCGCGCTCATGACGTCCCTGTTCTGTTCCTTGTTGTTGCAGGCAAAGTGTTTGATCGTGGCGATGACTTTTACCGACTGGAGCCCCAGAGCATCGGCCGCCATCATGCGTCCCGAAAGATAGGGGTCTTCGCCGTAATATTCCGACGCTCTGCCGCCCTGCGGATGATACACGAGGTCGCCGGCCGGGCCAAGAGAACAGTTTCTCCCGAGCGCCCTGAACTCCTCGCCCTTTGCCTTTCCCTGAGCGAAAGCGCATACAGTGTCCCACGTAGCCGCTTCACCGGCGCAGGTGGGAAAACATGTCGCGTTTCCGTTGCCCCTCACGCCATGTGGTCCGTCCGCCATATAGATGGCGGGAATCGGAGCGGAAGCGAGGCCCAGCATGTTGCCGTCACCGCCGCACATCGTGGCCTCCGCATTTTTAGACATTAGCCCGATTAAACTGTCGGAGTGGGTTTTTATCCTGCTTCCAAGGGCAATTGCCGATATGTGGGCGATATAGTAGGTGCCCGCTACCGCGTTCGACGCCTGGAAAAAAATCGTATAGGTCTTGGCGGTAGTGGGCAGGTTGATATTAACAACGATCAACCCCACATCACCCTTAACTTCGCTCAGTGTAAGATTAGTTCCTCCGGCCGCCGGATTGATGGTAAGGCTTACGGATATCGAATCATACGCCGCTGTCGGAACAAGAGTAAACTGGACCGAGCCGCTGTAGGCCGTTCCCGTACCGGTGTTCGGGCCGTGGAGCATGACGCTGTCAACAGCGACGGTCGTTAAATCGGCATTGGCAGCCAGCGAAAAGATCAACAGTAATCCGAGAATTTTCAGTGTTTTCATTGGTGTCCCCCTCACTTAACCAGAGATAGTTGAATGTTTTTTTCGACTTCCCCATACCGCAGGGACGCCACGTATATGCCCGCAGCGACCTTGTCTTTTGCAAAGTCCCACTGGATTGCCCTGCTTCCCGACTGCAGGTCAAAGTTCTGAATAAGGGCACCGTTGACGTTATAAATAGCGAGTGTTGCATTTTTCGCCGCGGCAGGCAACGCGTAGTGTATCGTCACCATTCCTTTGGCGAAATCAGGAATGCACTGAAGAGAAGTTTGTGAGGCTTTCAGGAACTTGTCGTTTTTTACTCCCGAGCCGAGCCACCTGAACTGATTGCTGTCCATAGTCCAGGTGACGGCGCCGGCAAAAAACGGTACCACCAGCAGCATCGTCATGAAAAGGCATACTACTTTTTTCATAACACCCTCCTCCTTAAATGGTTAAATTGATAGACATTCGTAAACAACAGGAAAAACCGAACATCATCCTCACTTGTCCCCACTCTATAATTAATGATAAATGATGCCGTGTCGATAATCAAGTACAAAAGCGATTATTTCAGCCCGTCTGTTCTGCCGTTGAAAAAGAAGGCTGACGCCCCGGGGTTTTTTCCGACCGTCATTCATTGGGTAAAAACTCTATAAAATACTATAGAATACTATAGCTGCCGGAAAGACCCCGGGGGGGGGGGTCAATACCGCGCGTCCGCGAACTCCACCCATCCGCCGACCTTGACAAGCGCCTCGTCGAACGGGTTTACGGCGAACGCGAACGACTGTGACCCGCCCTTCCACGAAAAGGAGAGCCTTTTCGCCGCCGGCTCCACGGAGCAGACAATCTCCGGCTTTTGGGAGAGCGCGAACAGCTCGCTGATTTTTTCTTCCGGCAGTTCAATGGCCAGCATGCCGCAGTTGAACATATTCTGGCGGAATATTCGCGCGTAGTTTTCGGCGATGACGCAGGTTATGCCGTTGACCTCGAGCGCCCACGGCGCGTGCTCGCGAGACGAGCCGCACCCGAAGTTCGCGTGCGTCACGATGACGCGCGTTGTGCCGCGCCACGGCCCCTTCGGGTCAAAACCGTCGAGCTTCAAGTCCTCGAGCAGGTGCGGTTTGAGCGCCTCCTTTTCGACCTCGGTGAGGTATTTCGCCGGGATGATTTCGTCGGTGTTGATGTCTGACCGGTCTAAAAAAAGTACCGGACCTCCGAAAATTTTCATATTCCCTCCATAATAAGAACGTTTTTTTGCGTACCCCCACGTACCCCCAATTGTAGGGGCAATTCATGAATTGCCCCTACGGTAAGAAAATCATGATAGGATCTCCTATTTATTGTTCTTATAAATATTTCCTCGGGTCAACAAGATACCCCGCGATACCCGCGGCCGCGGCCGACACCGGGCTCATGAGATGCACCATGCCGCCCTTGCCCATGCGGCCGTTGAAATTACGGTTCGTGGTTGACGCGCACACCTCGCCTTGGGCCAGCACGCCGGTCGACATGCCGAGGCAGGCGCCGCAGGTCGGGTTGGTGACGCAGTATCCCGCGTCCATGAAAACGGCGACGAGCCCTTCGGCCATTGCTTTACGATAGACCTCCGGCGTGGCAGGGCAGAGAATGCCGCGCACGTGCGGAGCGAGTTTACGGTCTTTGACGATTTTTGCCGCTTCGCGGATGTCGGAGATGCGGCCGTTGGTGCATGAACCGATATACACCTGGTCGACCCGGATTTTCTCCTTTTCAAGTCCTGCAAGCCTTTTCACCTGATCGGGCTTGAACCCGACGGTCGCCGACGGCTCAAGCTTCGCTACGTCAATCTCCACCATTTTTTCGTATGACGCGCCGGGGTCGGACCACCACTTTTTATAGGAGGCAAGCGTCTTCACCTTGTCCCCGCCGGAATAGTCCTTGACGAACGGCCATAAATAATCGAGTGTCACCGCGTCCGGCCGGAAGATGCCGGAGGTCGCTCCCGCCTCGACCGCCATGTTGGCCATGGTCATCCGCTCTTCCATTGACAGGGCGTCCGCGGTTTCGCCTGAAAACTCGATGACACGGTCGGTGGCGCCGCTTACCGTCAGTTGACGGATGATTTCAAGGATCACGTCCTTGGCGTATACGCCTTTGGGGAGCCTGCCCGTGACGCGCACGAGAATGGTTGCCGGCTGCCTGAACGCGCAGACCCCCTTGAGGATGCCGACCTCAAGATCGGTCGTTCCAACGCCAGCTGCGAACGCTCCGAACGCGCCGTGCGTGCAGGTGTGGCTGTCGCCCATAATTACGGTATATCCCGGCCTGATGAAACCCTTCTCCGGGAAGAGCGCGTGACAGACGCCGTTTGATCCGATGTCGAAAAAGTCTTTGATGCCGTGCCGGTGCGCCCACTCGCGCATGATTTTGCCCTGCGCCGCAGACTTCGAGTCCTTGGCGGGAGTTACATGGTCGATGACCGCCTTGATTTTCGACGTGTCGAACACCCGGTCTTTTTTCCGCCACACAAGGTCGGCTATGGCGATGGGCGTCGTGATCTCATGGCACATGACCACGTCGAGCCTGAGCACTCTGGTGCCCTTGAAGGGTTCGTCAACGACATGCGCGTCAAAGATTTTTTCGGTGATTGTTCTGGCCATAACGGTCCCTTTCGTTATTATGACTTCTTTTTTTCCGTCTTTAAATAATCCACATGCGGAGGAGAGATGCTCCACACCGCCTTAAAAAGTTTTATGCCGGTATTCGCCAGCCGGTGCGGTAAATGCGCGCTGAAACACAGGCTGTCGTTTTCGTCGATGGCATACGTCTCTTCTCCAACGGTCAGCCGGGCGTTTCCCTGAAGCACATACCCTATTTCAATGCCCTCGTGGCCGCCGCCGCTCATGGCAGTGGAGCGGCCCGGTTTGACCTCGATGCAGAAAAGCTCGGCCGGAAACGCGGACGTCTGGCTGGTCATGAGTTGTTCGTACTGCACGCCGTTGTTTTTCATTTTAAGCCGTTCGCGGCCTTTGTGGATCCGCACGGGCTCGAGCGGCGAAAGCCGCCTGAACAGTTCCGCCATATCGATGGCGAGCGCGCGGCACACCATGCACAGCGAGTCGATGGACGGCGACACGATTCCCCGTTCGATCTGCGAAAGCATACTGATCGAGATGCCGGCGCCCTGCGCCACGTCGCCGAGTTTGCGGCCGCTTTTTTCCCGGAAGAGGCGGAGCGTTTTGCCGAGTTCCGGCAGGACGGTTTTAAGTGTAGCTGTATTCATTACAGTAATAATAAAATATGGCCGCAGTGAAGTCAAGGGAAAAACCAACAGGAATACCGGGGAAACAGGCGTTATTTAAATTATATTCAACTCGAATAAAAATCACCGGTTGGGCAATAATTTCCGGTGGTATGCGTAAATCAAGAGTGATTTGTTGTTATACGTGAAACCCTGAACGATGGAATCTGCACTGATGGCTGAAACGGCGAATACTGCACCCGATGGCGGCGAGGTTCCTCTGGGTGAACTCCAGAGCGAATCGCAGCTTAACATCGAAGACATCGACAACCTGAAAAAATTGACCGACAGAAAGGTCATTGAGATCGCTTCGGGCGACATCGTTGACCATATCCAGGACGACGAGTATCTGCTCGATTCGATCGGTAAGAAGCCCGGTACCTACTACCGCGACATCATTTTCGCGCTCATCCAGATACGGCTTCCCGAAGAGGAGGCAAAACACGACTGGAAGGAGATCCTGAAGCATAAATATATCCTGAGCGAGAGGCTCGGCCGTAACGTCGGCATTCATGTGGCCACGCTTGACTATTTCACCAACATCAAGAAACAGCTCGCCTTCCCGAAGATCGTGGATGCCCGGGAATATATGGACACCGCCAGCCGAGCTCTCGTGGATGAATTGACAAAGGCATATAACCGCCGGTTTTTTGATGAGGAGTTCCGGCGTCTTTTTTTGCAGGCGCGCGCGGGCGGCAAAACGTTCTCGCTTGTCATGCTCGACCTCGACCACTTCAAGCAGTACAACGATATCAACGGCCACATTCAGGGGGACATCGCCCTCATCGAGACCGTGCGCATCCTTCACGCGGTCTGCAGCCAGGACAGCACCGTGTGTCGCTACGGCGGCGAGGAATTCACGGTGCTCATGCCCGGGTTGTCGCTTGATGAGGCTGGAAAAGCCGCAGAAAATATCCGTCAGGCGGTGTATGATTATCGTTTTGTCAATGAACAGGCGCTGCCGACCGGTCGCCTTTCCGCATCGCTCGGGGTCACCGTGTACCGCGACGGCATACAGGAGCCCCAGCAGATGGTCGAAGAGGCCGACGCGGCGCTGTACCGCGCGAAAAACGACGGCAGAAACCAGGTGCGAACCCATGTCCCGGCGAATGCGCTATGACAAATGAACATTTTATCCGCGGTGATTCACGTGTCGTGTGCCTCCTCGGCGATCCGGTGGTCCATTCGCTGTCGCCGCAGATCCACAACCACGCGTTCCGGACACTCGGCCTCCCCTATGTCTATATTCCGCTCAGGGTAAAGGCCGAAGGCCTTCGGCATGTCATCTATGCGCTGAGGAGCGTTTCGGCGCTTGGCGCCAACGTTACTCTGCCGCACAAGCAGCGGGTGGTCCACTACTGCGACGTTCTTTCGCCGCTGTCGTACCAACTCGGCACGGTCAACACGCTTTTTTTCAGAAATAACCTGCTCCACGGCACCACGACCGACCCCGAAGGCTTCCTGCGCGCCCTCGCGTCCGCAGGACACGACGCCCGCGGCGGACATGTCGTGATACTGGGGAACGGCGGCGCGGCGCGGACCATTGCGGCCGCCCTCGCGCTGGAGTGTATTCCCGTGACGCTTACGCTCGCCGGCCGGAGTGCGGAACGCGTTAAAGTCCTGGCATCGGAAATTTCCAACGCCATGAATTTTCCGGTGCAGGCGTTCGGGCTTGACGACAAGGACCTCGGTGACGCAATGGCGCGCTGCACCCTGCTCGTCAACTGCACGAGCGCGGGGATGCGTCCGCACATGGACGAGACCCCGCTCGATAAAAAATATCTGCGTCGCGGGATGACGGTGTTCGATGCCGTCTACAACCCCGCGAAGACACGCCTGCTTGCCGAAGCCGAGGCGGCCGGCTGCAAAATCCAGAACGGCCTGCGCATGCTGCTCTACCAGGGGCTGGCCTCATTCACCCTGTGGACCGGCATTGACGTGCGGGAAGAAATATTCAATCTTGATGAGTTGCAAAAGAGCTGTTCCGGTTAGGGTATGTGCATGAAATGGAAAATCAGGCCTTCAAAACTCTCCGGCACCATAACAATTCCGCCCTCGAAATCCCACACCATCCGGGCTATTCTTGTAGCCGCGCTCGCTGACGGAACATCAGTCATACGTAAACCGCTCCTGCACGGCGACGGCGCGTCGGCCGCCGGCGGGGCGAGGGCCCTGGGCGCGCAGGTGACGGAACGCAACGGCGACCTGGAGATACGGGGAATCGGAAAGCAACACGACGGCGGTTCGGACCTCTTTGACATGGGGAATTCAGGCACCAGCACCAACCTTTTCATGGCGGCCGCTGCGCTCGGTGCACGGCAGCGCACGTTTAACGGCGACGCCTCGCTGCGGTCGCGGCCGTTCAAGCCGCTGCTCTCGGCGCTCAAAAAACTCGGCGTTTCATACGCGTGCGAATCGCCGAAGGGTGATCTGCCTTTTGTCATAAAAGGCCCTCTCAGAGGCGGGAAAACGACGGTTAACGGCGTTTCGTCGCAGTTCGTGTCGAGCCTTCTCTTTGCCTGCCCGCTGTGTGAAGGAGACAGCGAGATCACCGTCGAGAACCTTCACGAGCGGCCGTATATCGAACTCACCCTCTGGTGTCTGCAAAAACAGGGGATCAGGGTGTCGTTTTCAAACGACTTCGCCCGTTTTCACATTGCCGGCGGGCAGGCTTATCAACCTTTTGAGACGGCGATCCCGGCCGATTTTTCGGGAGCCACTTTCGCGGCGTGCGCCGCCGCAATCGCGGGCGGGGAGCTCACGCTTACGGGTCTTGACTTTTCAGACCCGCAGGGTGACAAGGGCGTATTCGAGGTCCTCAAGCTCATGGGCGTCGAGGTAGTGCACGGCCCTGACGGTGTGACCGTACGCGGCGGCGGGGCGCTGTGCGGCCGGACCATAGACCTCAACGCAATGCCCGACGCGCTGCCCGCGCTTGCCGTCGTGGCCTGCGTTGCGGAAGGCGAAACGCGTTTTGTCAACGTTGCCCAGGTGCGTATCAAGGAGACCGACCGCATCGCGGTCATGAAGGAAGAGCTTTTGAAGATGGGTGCCGCAGTCACGGAGCATGAAGACGGTCTTACCATAAGGCACAGCGCGCTCAAAGGCGCAAAGGTAAAGGGCCATGACGACCACCGCGTGGTCATGGCCCTCGCGCTTGCCGGCATGATCGCCGAAGGCGAGACCGTCATTGACACCGCAGAAGCCGCGACCGTGACGTATCCGGGTTTTGCGGAGGACTTCAGAAAAGTAGGGGCGAAGATTGATGTTATTGAAAAATGATCTCCCGCTAATTCCGCAGAATGAATAATTTGCGTACGCGATACTTTCGTTTACGCTTCGGCTGACATCCGCCTTATCTCCGGTTTCAAGTGTTGCTTTTCTTCTATACCCAAGTGTTCTCAAAAACGATACGATTAAATAAGATATAGATAGCTGCTATTGAGTATCTTCTACATAACAGGTTATTATGTGTTCTCAAA
>Ga0315273_10002010_pt1 | contig 23709 bp, 16 predicted proteins | sample YL17G02_0_MG_FD_205753 | JGI IMG/M metagenome (GOLD analysis project Ga0315273, IMG submission 205753) | Sediment microbial communities from Yellowstone Lake, YNP, Wyoming, USA - YL17G02_0 | ecosystem: Environmental > Aquatic > Freshwater > Lake > Sediment | place: USA: Wyoming | collected...
AGCAACGCGAACTTCACCGCGTCCGCGCAGGTGCTGGACGGGCCCGGCTGGGAGGTGACGGTCACCGTGTAGCTCACCCCCGCGAGAAGAGAATAACTCCCCAGGCTGTTCCACTTGCCGCCGTTCCCCTGCTGGTTGATGGTGACCCGCGCCGTACCGCCGGAGTGCTTGATGTCCACCGGCACCGCCGTGCTCCGCGACGGCCAGGCGGTCCACCACATCGACACGTCGTAATTCCCCGACGCCGTGGGCGTGAAGCTCCACGTGTACTTCGCCCCGTCACGGCTCCAGACGGAATTCGACCCGTACGAGCCGCTCGCCCCGGAGATGTCCCATCCCCCCGTGTACGACGTCCCCGAACCCCCGTTGTCGATCACAAATTCCGACGTACCTCCCAATACGGTGATGAGCCGTGTGGCCGGGGCCGTAGTTTCAAGTCCCAACGCATCCGTTGCCGTGAAGGTGACGGTGTGGATTCCGGGATTGTTGAATATCTTCGCCCCTGGGGTCTTTACGGTCGAATCCGGAAGACCCGAGCCCGCGCCGAATCTCCAACGATAGCTTAGGGGAAGGTTTCCGTCAGGATCCGTGGCATTTCCGGAGAAGTCTACGGAGTCCCCCTTGTTGATCGTCGTATTCTGTACAGGGGCATCGATGACGGCGATCGGCGCAATGTTCCCCGGTGCACCACTCATCGTCAAGGAAATGGGCCCACGATCGGGAACGGCACTGTAGTAAATAACTCGCGTTGCCCCCTCCACGATTGAATATGCCGTGGTGATGATTCCACCCTGTTGGACCTTCACGGAGGACCAGCCGGAAGGAACCTCGCTCCGCAAGGTCAGGGGCTGATCGTAGATGGCGTCATCCAATGTATCCGTGAGCGTCAGCACGATCTGCTCTGTCGTACTGGAGAAGACGGAAAGAGAGGAATTCGCCTTCTCCCGGATATACTTCACCAGCGCGTCGAACGGACCCACCCAAAGGTTCCTGGTCTTCAGGTAGTCGAGGTAATTTTCCAGTTCACCGATGTCCCAAGCCCCGTACCCGGTTCCATCCAGGCTGTGGAAAAAGGTGACCAGCCATCTCCCCTGCTGTTCCGCGGCATCCGTCTGGTAATAGACATCATCAAGGGAATCCGGGGAGCAGGCCTTCACATTGTAGAATTCATATGGTTCCTGATTCAGGCGGCAATCGACTCCTCTGGCCGCGAAATAATAATTCCGGGCAACCGTGGACACATTGGAATTTACATCCCCGTACGGATATGCGAGTGAAAAAACTTTCTGCGATGTGATCTGGGCGTCGATCAAAGATCGTGCGCCCCCCATTTCATCTTGCACCAGGACGGTGGAGAGACTGGTCAAATACGGGTGGGATTTCGTGTGGCTGCCGATCTCATGGCCCGTCATGGCTGCATTCTTCCACGGGTCCCATGCACTCACTCTATCGGTGATGATATAGAAGGTTCCCTTCATCCCTCGCGCGTTGAGGGCGGGTATCCCGAGGGAGAGTTGTGATTGTGCACCATCATCAAAGGTCAGCGAAATGGCGCCTGCCTTGTTATTCGGCCATGCAGTGATACCGTGCGCGGCAAACGAATTCCCCCCGGACACCAGAAGGAGGAGGACAGTCATTCCCCATTTGGTCGCAGTGTTCAATGGATTCCTCCGAAAGTTGACTGCATTTTCGTTTCTGTTTATTGCAATAAATATTCCATACGGATTTAACCTGTAAATCCCTGAGATACAATTATATATTTTCGCTAGCCGCCCTCTTCCTGGGAAAAATATTTCCCCTATTGGGAATAAGATTATTCCCAGCAGGAGTATTTCGAGATACTTCTATAATGCTTTTTTACGGTTTGCCATTCGAAGTGGACGTACTACCAGGTGTCCCCATTGATCCGAAAGATTTGTATTTTGAATGAAAACGGGTATGTTATGCGGAGTGAATAGGGGTTCCAATAATAAGACATTGATATCCAAAATTATTTATGGATGGGGGAATAAATGACCACCGTTTCGATCATCCTTCCTACCTACAACGAGGCGGACAATATGAAGTTGATCATCCCCAAAATCTCCGAGGTGATGAACAGAAGGAATCTTCCATTCGAAATCGTGATTGTTGATGACGATTCGCCGGATGGAACCGCCGAAGTTGCCTCGGGCATGGCAACATATTTCCCCGTAAGGGTTCACCTCAGAAAAAATGAACGGGGTCTCGCCACCGCCGTAATGAAAGGAATCGAGCTCGCAAACGGAGAAATCCTAGTGATCATGGACGCGGATATGAGCCACCCCGTCGAAATGCTCCCCTTCATGATCGAACCCATCATGGAGGGAATTTGCGGGGCGACCGTGGGATCCCGCTACACGGAAGGGGGAGGGAGCGAAAACTGGCCCTGGATTCGTCGCGTAATCAGCCTTGGAGCAGGGTACCTCGCACGGGGAGTCACAAGTCTGTCGGATCCAACGAGCGGTTTCATGGCGATCCGGAAAACCCTTCTGGAAGGCGTGCGACTGGATCCTGTCGGATGGAAAATCGTTCTCGAGGTCGTCGTTAAGGCGAATCCTTCTCTGAAGGAAATACCGATATACTTCGCCGACCGCATCAAAGGAGAGAGCAAGCTGTCCATGAATGCCCAGCTCGATTATCTGCGTCACCTGTGGAAGCTCTACCATTTCAGGCACCGGGACTGGTTCAAATTTCTCAGTTTCTGCCTTGTCGGCTTCTCTGGTATGGTAATCGATACGGCGATCCTGGTATTGCTCGTCGAAATCCTCGCATTGGATCCAAGGGTGGCAGCCGTCTTCGCATTCATGGGAGCGGTTACCTGGAATTTCAAGTTGAACCAAAACTGGACTTTTACCGGGATCGAATTTTCCAGGAATATCTATTGGAGATACGTATCCTTTTTCCTCATTTGCACCATCGGGCTGTTAATCCGGATTGGCATGATGCATCTCATCATTCGATATACCGTGATGGGTCGAGGCAAAGGTTATATCTTTGCCAGCATAATAGGTATTTTTTCGGCAACCTTGTTCAACTTTTTCGGAAGTCGTTATGTGGCATTTGCACGAAAGCGGTTCCAATCCTGAACGACAGGAATTGCCGATGGTTTCGTCTTTGAGGGGTACGGGATCACGCTTATCTCTTCGACTTTTTCGGGATAAATCCCCCTTCCGTCGGGATGACAAAACCGTGCATTGCAGTCCGGGAAAGGTCGTTTTTATACTGTCTGTCCGCTATCGGAGTCACCCTTGGAGTGCTGTCCGCAGCGCCCGTATGGAAGAAAATATATATTTTCCCATCCCCGGGGGCGGCAACGATCTCCTCCCGATGATCACCGAATAGATCGGCCCCCCAGAGGCAATCCGCGGAGAGTTTATCCATGACCTTTCCGCCGTATTTCTGCACCACGCCTCCCTCCATGATGCAGATTTCCCGTACGCCATCTCCGTCCCAGTCGACGGGAAAACTGTAATACCAGGAAGGTGGAGGATTCCACAGGAGACGTCCGCCGGAGTCCCACAAGAATCCTGTTGGCTCGATCAATTCCGCTCCTTCCTTGCTCCATTGTTTTTCAAGGATGTCGATACCGAGGCACTGCATTCCTTCCTTACCCGGAACAATCTTGCCCACCCATCCTCTGTCGATATGGCGATACCCCCAGTTGGCCCAAAGGGTTTTCCCCCGATGATCCACAAGATACACGCCGATTTTTTCTTTCTTCTCCCCCCACCCTTCACGACCAAAAAAGATTTGTTTCCCTTTTTGGGACGCCACGATTTTTGCCGGAAAGACGACATCCGGGTGGCCTGAATAAGGTACATTTTCTTCGATAGCCCACAGTTCCGTCCCTTTATCTCCGATGCAACGTTCTCCCCAAAGAATTTCCTCCTTGCCATCCTCATTGATGTCCGTCACTGGCAGGGAATGGGAGCCTCGATATTGGTCCAATTTCTGTGTCTTTTTGAGCCGGGCCCAAAGATACTTCATCTTGTTGTCGATATTCCAGAACTTGATCAGACGCTCCCAAAGCCCGGAAGGGAAAAAATGATCAAGACCCAGATTGCGTTCCCAAACCCGGTTGAGATTCTTGTCAAACGCCCACATTCTCTGGACCTTGTAGATGCCTCGAACGGCGACGACATAGGGGTCTTTTCCGTCAAGATGCGCTATCGCGAGGAAATTCCGGCTGTCGTTGCCGTAATCGCTCCCCAGACCTTTCAAGGAGGGCCATTTCGCTTCCTTTTTTATTTGCCCAGACATACCGTCGAGAACGGTGATTCGTTCCCCGTCATAATCCAGAGGATCCGGGGACTTGTTCGTCTTCAGGATCACTTCGGCCCGGCCGTCGCCATCCAGATCCCAGACAACCATAGGCTGGTAATTCAAACCCGATTCGATCCCCGATCCCAAGTCCAGTGTCCACAACCGTTTCCCGGAAGAAAGGAAAGCCGCAACCTTGATGGTGTCTCCCGATGTACTCCTGGCTTTTTCATAGGGATCGACGTTCTGGTATCCAGAATACGAAACGACAACTTCCGGCTCGCCGTCTCCGTTCAAATCTCCCGTGACCACACGGGCTTGCCTGTAAGGTAGTCCCAAGTCGAAAACCAGCGCCGCCTTCCCTCCGACGGACGAAAGAGCGACGGATTCTCTGGAAAACTCACTCTCTTTCCCTTCCTGCACCGTCCGCACGGCATAGACATGCCGGCTTCCCTGCGCAACGGGATCCGTATGGGAAGTACGGTCGGTTCGGGCGATCAACCGGTATGTTTCGTCACCCGCCCCGATTTCCTTTCGATAAACGTTGAAGGAAATCGCTTTCGGGTCCTCCGGAAGGAGACGCCAACTCAATATTACATGGTCCTCGTTCCTCAGGAAGGAGACCACACCTCTTCCCAGAACCGCCCGGCCCTCGTCAGAATATATATTTTCGGAGGAAGACTCTTTTTCTACCTTCATTTCAGAGCATGAAGACATGATGGCGGGGAGGAGAACCATGAGGGAAAATAGAATTCTTTTCACTGTAAACCCATGGGTATCATTTTTTTCCAGGTAAAGGATCGTACCTGTATAAGATCCACTTGTTCCTGACGCGACTTTTTGCAAGAGTCTTGAGCCAATCCGGCGCTTTTTCCGCCGAACCCAATTCGCTTACACGGGTTCTATTTCGTTTTTCATCGGACCCGAAATAAATATAGACAGGTCCGTTACCGGCGAGACCATTGACCCAAACATGAAATTCTTCCAAATTTCCAACATCAGGAAATTTGGCGTGTTGAATTCCTAAGTAGAATGGAATATGTTCTTTACGGCAAACGAACACCCCCGTTGGGTCGACCAATTTCCTCGCCGTGGGGATAGCCTCCCCCAGTTCTTCATCTTGCGCATGTAAATCCTCATATGTTCCCGCCAAGGCATATCTTGTTTCCTTCACACCGGAAATGAGGATCGGTAGAAAAAGGATCAAGGCGGCTATCTGTTTCCATCCCCGGGGTATTTGCGCGTAAATATATTGAATACATACGCCGGCGCCTGCTGCAAGAACAGGTATCAGGAACAGATAAAAACGGGACTCGTATTCCTTGAAACCCAACAGGCCAATCTGGAAAATTGTTGCGACAAGAAACAGAACGGGAAAAATATTCCTTGGTTTGAGGAAAAGAATGAAGATGCCGGGGAGAGAAAAAAGCAGAATGGGAAACGTTAACAGTTCCGTGGATAGGAAGTTTTGCTGCAGGTACTTGAAGCAATCCTTTACGTATGTCACCGCGATGTGTTTGGGATCATGCAATAAGACATCCTTGTAACTGGAGAATCTGGAAATGAGATGCTGTCTCGCCTCAATCGTAAATGGATCCCCTTCCGACGGGAAATACCTCATCGCCAGGTTTACGTGACCATACTGGGTCCCAAAGGGGGAACCTGTCACTTTCGCGACAATCCACCAAGCTGCGAGCACAAGAATACATGCGGCCAGGATGCAGGCAAAATCCTTCAGGCGATCCCGAACGTTCCGCGATTGGAACCAGGGAAAAACAAGCAGTATCATCAGAGACAAGCCGTTTGCTCGAGTCAGCAGTGCACATGCCGACACAACTCCCGTGACCCCCCAAAGAATCCTGGACTCCCTCTGCATTGCCAGGAAGGCAACCAAAAAACAAGAAGAATACAGGGCGAGAAAAAACATGTCCTGAGTGGCATAGCTGGAACAGGTAAGGAACAATCGGGAGCTCATCAGTCCTACCAGGCTTCCCCATGCGGCATACCGCCCTCCAACGTGATAAAAAAACACGAAGCTGGTAATCAGCACGATCGCGCTGGATAGACAAGATACAAGAAGACCGGTAGTAAACCAGTCTCGAAACAGGCCATGGAATGAAGCAAGGATAATACTGTAGAAGGGAGGGTGAAATTCAAGCAACATGGGCTCCCCCTTCAGGAGCCGCAGTGCATCCGGCAGGTTGCGGGCTATGTAATCTGTTTCGGTCTAGTAAGTGAAATAATTTCGATTAAATGCCAAAAATGCGACCAAAATTGAAGCCAGCAATGCCGCGCAGCAACCAGCGATCAACTCTGTTTTGGGAATATCAACCGATAATTCGGGTTTCTTCATGATTTTTAGAATATTGTTATCCGCCCATGTTTTCAAGATTTATTTCTGTGCGTCATGGATAAAATAAAAGCCAACCCTGTCCTGCGGGTTGGCTTTCAATGTGCCCCGTAAATTTTAACGAGTTATGACGTGCGCTCGACCCCTGACATGGCGAGCCACTTGGCGACACCGGCCATGTGGAAAATTTTCCCGGTCCCCCGTTTCGACCCTGCGCCGATGGCGTCGAAGGTCCGGGCCCCTGCCTTCTCGTCGAGAATGCCTCCCTCCCGAAGGAACGCCAGCGCGGTGTCGCGCATCGCAGGGCTTTGGCGAAGCCACCGTCCCCAGCTGTTCGCATCCACCTCTCGCCCATTTTTATTTCCCGTCAGGAACGGGATGAAGATCCCTTTCTCCATGAAAAAGGAGGATGTCTTGTGAAGGAGCGTCGGGCGGGTGATCGGGATGAGGGATTTATCTTCCACGATTCTCGCATAATCCGGGAATCTCCTCCGGTACATTCGATGATAGAAGCGATCATGGGCGGCCTCCTCGGGTGGAATCCGCCGAAGCATCCGGAGAAGTTCTAGATCGCCTGAAAACGGGCAGTACACATCGACAAAGGACCGCACGATCACCATCTGCTGCACGATCGCGTGCGCGCTGCGGTTGGCCAGAACAAGATCGTTCCAAAGTGCAGCCAGGGAATCGTTGGCGGGGGTGAAGCGTTCGACCTGAAGATGGAGATCATGGAGAATATCGGGCCATTCGGCTCTGAGCCGGGCAACGAAATCCCTGTTCAGGTAACCTCGCAGTGTGTCGTCCTCCCGGATCTCGAGGATCGAATCGAGGATGGCCTCGGTGATCCGTTCCGGGCCGATGTTCGAGACCTTCTGGTCGATGTATACGGACACGTACCTCCCAAGCCTCGACAGGAGGGAAAAATACCTGTCGCAATCGAGGTAACCGCCCCCGTTGAAAACACCCCCGAGGTATCCGTCGAGCACTCCGGAAAAACCGTCCCGACGAATCTGACGCGCGGCCAGATAACGATCGGGAAAGACGATCATCCCCGTCGAATCGAACAACCTTCCCAGGTCTTCTCCCGCTTCATCCCCTTCAAGCCACGTGTGGATCCATCGGGATCCTCGTAACTTTGCGACGGATCGTGCGATGGAAACTTCAAGGGAACGATCATCTCCGTAGGTATAACAGGGCGGATCATAATCCATCGGCCAGGAGGCCAGGAGGAAACGGGAATCCTTGCCGGCGCTCTGGAAATGCGCAGGCCTGGGATCGAGGATCGCGATTCGACGGCACGATTCGATGAAGGCATCCGTCACCTCTTCTGGCGACGGCCCTTTTTTACCAGGGAATATCTTCCACGGGGAATCGGGGTTCCCGGAGAAATATCCATCGGATTTCGTCGATTCCCAATGGAAGGAAGTGCACGGGGGCACGACCCGGATTCCTTTGAGGAGGAAACGGTCTCCGATCGTGTACCCGATGTAGGCCCACTCGGCCATGGCGGTGAGATCAGGCGCAAGGTCGATGATCCCAGACCGTGCAAGCGCCACCGGGTTGGTGGATAGCAACCAGCCTCCTTCGATCTGGCTGTGGTACAGGGTGAGGGATCCGATGGGATCCGTCGAGACGTGGCAAAGGGAGCGGGAAAGATCGACCACGACCAGATTGAAGGTGCCGCCGGCGATCGAGCGCATCGCGGCTTCGTAGCCATCCCTTCGACATCCGTTCGCGAAACTTCTCGCCTGCTCTTCCCTGGATGCTCCCCTCGGGGCCGTTGATGTGTACAGGTACCCGTCCACGAGGACGAGAACCTGCCGGTCGTCCGACCACACGAAGGCGCCCGTCTTGCCGGCGTCGATCGGTTCGAAGCGTGCGACCCGCACGTCTTCCCTCGGGGCGGCCACCTCGCTGTTGGAGGGGACCGGCCAGATCGAAGGGATGTCTTTCCCGTTGAAAATTCGAACCGCGCTCCCCACGGCAACAAACAGCCCGTACATCGACACCTCCATTTTTCCTATCATTATCCGACTACTGCGATATTCCGGCCAGAAGTATTCTTATGAATTGAAGGATAAAACGCGTGCGGAACGATATTACAAAAGGAAGGATAAGACGGAATTCATTTTCGATAAATTACCTGGTATCGATGCTCAGAGCCTCCCCTTCAGTGTATTGATGTGGTAATCCCTGTTTTCGATCCGGTCGCCGGGGCCGATCGTCCGGAGGACGTTCTTGATCTGATAGCGCAGCACCAATTGATTATAGGCCAGATCACATAGGCGCATCGGCGGTCCATCGACCTCGGGGTCTTCCTTGCCGCAAATTGTTTTGTCGTCCAGCGCTCTTATGAGCAGATTCCTCGCGGCCTCCCCCGCCAGCCTGCCGGAAACGCGAAGGACGTTCCCTTTCGTCGTGGCGTCCCCGCTCCCATAGAGGTCAAGGAGGACGGGGACCGACTCATCGGGAAAGACCTCGGCGATCTTCCTTGCAAGATAAATATCCCGGGTCCGATGCACCTTCCTTCCGTTGATGATCTCCTTTTCCGGCAAGGAGAGGTTCTGCAGGGAAAGAGCGATCCCCTCTTCCTTCCTTTGATGGAAGGTTTTGTAGATGGCTTTATTCAGCAAATCCTCTTCCACAAGAAATTCAACGTCCTTCAGTTCCTCGAACGCCTCGCCTGCGGAATGACTGGATATCCGGTTGATTTTCTGCTCTTTCTTCATGTCGAAGCTACGGTTGACATCCGGTTTCTGGGGCTCGGATGCCGCCGCCACCGCCATCAAGGATGCGAGGCACCATACGGCAAGGACTGTAATGAAGGGGCGGTTTCTCCGTATCGTCATGGCAAGATCTCCTTATTGCTCGAACGGCCGTTTATTGAAATCGTAGTAATCGTAAATCCCCTGATAAGCCCCCAGCATCGACCATAGCTCCTGGTCGCTTTTTCCTTTGAGATAATTATCAAGATAGACATATGTTCCATTCCCGTCGGTGTTATCTTTCGTGAAGAAGATGATCCCCCGGTGGAATGTCTCCAGGTAGTAGTTCCCCGACGTACAGGTGTCGATCAACATCCTCTTGAATCGCAGCTGACTTTCATCGACCTCGAGATCTTTACGGAATACGATGGCCCTGGAACTGTAGTGCGGCTTGGGGCAGGGGCTTGCTCCGCAAGTCCCGTAATTCCCGGAAGTGTCCGTATTGATAATAAAGTACCTGCGGTGATCCGGGTTTGTCGGGGAAGGAGAGGTTCCATCCGGGGAAAACCATGGCGTTGCGCCGGAACCGGAAAATCTCTCCGGAGCGCCGTAATGCACCGACTCCACCTTGTAATACGTCGGGTCTCCCGTCACCCGATAACCGATATAATAATTGTACGGGGGATTTCCCCGAGGATCGTTGAAATCATAGGGCATGATCCCGCTCGTTCCGTCCTGGAAGTCCGGCCACCAGTTCGGATATGCCTGGCTTTCGATCATTCCGCGAACGCTGACGCTGACCCACGGGGAGGAGTACGTCCAAATCCTTGGATCGTCGAGATGGTAAACGTCCGACATCACAGTGGTCGGCATCTCCCCCGGTTTTGGAAAAATCCCCCCGATTCCGTAATTGGAATGTCCGGTCAATATGATATGGGCATTTTCCGTATAGAGGGCGCGTTTCGCCCCTTCGATATCCTCGACGATGTGGATAAAGTACGTTTTCCCCTGGGACAGGTTCGTGTATTTCCATGCGTCCCCGTCCGGGTAGGCTCCCATCGCCTGAATCCGCGCGATGTAGTCGGGCTTGTTGGCGTCGTACACCAGCAACAGGTAGATATGCTCCGTATTCAACGCCTGGCTGGTGACGTCGAGATAGGCGCTTGCCTCGTTCGACCATGCACCCAGGTCGTCCTGGACCTTGAAATAGATCGTGTGTCGGCCGCTGGAGAGCGCCGACGTGCTGAAAGAGGCGGAGCCGCTCAAAACCCCGTCGATGTTCGATCGCCAACTGTAGGCAAAGACGGGGCCTCCGTCACTGTCCAAGCCATGACCCGTGAAATCGACTTTCCCTCCGGGCAGGGCCGGATTCGGAGTGATGGAATCGATCGTGGCGGTCGGCGGAAGGCTCCCACCCCCGCCGACTCCGGCAAACTTGACCGCATCGGCGCAAGTGCTGGACGGGCCCGGCTGGGAGGTGACGGTGACCGAGTAGCTGACACCCGCCGCAAAGGAATATAAACCCAGGCTGTTCCATCTGCCACCGTTCTGTTGCTGGTCGATGGTTACCCGGGTCGTTCCACCGGCGTGCCGGATGTCCACCGGCACCTTCGAACTCCTGGACGGCCAGGTGGTCCACCACATGGAGACTTCATAATTGCCCGACGCCGTCGGGGTGAAATTCCAGGAATACATGCTCCCGTCACGGCTCCAGAGGGAATTCGATCCGTACGAGCCGCTCGCACCGGAAACATCCCACCACCCGGTAGACGACGTCCCCGGGCCCCCGCTGTCGATCACCACCTCCACGGATACCGCGTTGACCGTCACCGTCACCGTCGCGCTGTTCGATACTGCTCCCGGGGTATCCGCCACCGTGTAGGTGAACGTATCCACCCCGGTAAACACGCCGACGGGGGCATACGTCACCGTGCCGTCCGCCTTGGGGACCGCGGTCCCGTTGGCCGGGGAGGCCACGATCGCAACCGACGCGGGGTTGATCCCGATGTCGTCGGTGTCGTTGGAAATCACGTTGATCGAGACCGGCGTTCCCTTCGTCGTCGTCGCCGTGTCGTTCACCGCCACCGGCGGCTGGTTTTTCGCGTTGACCGTCACCGTCACCGTCGCCGCGTTCGACACCAGGGCCTGGGCGTCCGCCACCGTGTACGTGAACGTATCCGTCCCGGTGTAGGATTCCCCTGGGGTATAAGTCACCGTTCCGTCTACTTTCGGAACCGCAGTCCCGTTGGTCGGGAGAGTAACGATCTTTACGGATGCGGCATCGATCCCGGCATCGTCGGTGTCGTTGGAGAGCACCTTGATGGAGACCGCCGTGTCCCTTGTCGTCACGGCGGAGTCGTTCCTCGCGACCGGCGGCTGGTTTCCACCGCCGCCCAGATAGGCGAATTTGACCGCGTCCGCGCAGGTGCTGGAGGGGTCCGGCTGGGAGGTGACGGTAACCGTGTAGCTCGCACCCGCGACCAGGGAATAGATGCCGAGGCTGTTCCACTTCCCTCCGTTTCCCTGCTGGTTGACGAACAGATATGCCGTCCCCCCGGAGTGTTCGATGTCCACCGGCACGCCCGTGCTTCGGGACGGCCAGGCCGTCCACCACATAGACACGTCGTAATTCCCTGAAACCGACGGAGTAAAGCTCCAACTGTACGTGCTCCCGTCACGACTCCAGACGGAATTGGCCCCGTAGGGGTTGCTTGCACCGGAAACCGACCAATCTCCGGTAAACGACGTCCCCGGCCCCCCGTTGTCGATCACCACTTCCGCGGATACCGCGCTGACCGTCACCGTCACCGTCGCGATGTTCGACACCGCGCCTTGTCCGTCCGCCACCGTATACCGGAACGTGTTCGTCCCGGTGAATGTCGCGTTCGGCGTGTACGTCACCGAACCGCTTCCGTTGGGAACCGCGGTACCGTTGACCGGGGAAGTCACGATCGCAACCGACGCGGCGTTGATCCCGACGTCGTCCGTGTCGTTCGAGATCACGTTGATCGAGACCGGTGTTCCCTTCGTCGTCGTCGCCGTGTCGTTCACCGCCACCGGCGGCTGGTTCACACCACCCCCGACATTGACGAACCGCACGGCATCGGCGCACGTGCTGACCGTCGACCCCGAAACCGCTTTAATGGTGACGCGCCCCGTCCCGTTGAAATAAAACTGTCCGAGACTGTTCCATTTCCCCGCGTTCTGCCGTTGGTTGACGCTGACCGCCTGGCTGCCGTCGCGGTGAACGATCGTTACGGGGACGTTCGTCGCCCGGGAGGACCAGCCGGACCACCACATGTAGACTTCGTACGTACCGGCGGGCTGGGAGGTAAACTGCCAGGTGTAGGTGTCTCCATCCCGGGACCACAGGCTGTCGGCCCCGTAAGGAGATGTCCCTCCGGAGACGGACCAGACTCCCGTCGACGAAGTCCCGCTGCCGCCATTATCGATGATGAAGTCCGCAAAGGCATTCCCCGCGAAGAAACAGGTCAATAGAACCAGGGAAAACAGGAACCCCCCCGCTGGATATCGTTTGTTTTCCCTCATGAGAACCCACCCCTGTGAGCAGATTTCTTAAAAATACAAATACAATCCAGAAATTGAAACCGCAAAAATAATGCCATGGACGTTGGCGACCATGGCATCGTAACTTATTGAATTTATTTTATAATTTTTAAAGTGATCTGTGTACACCTCGTGACCCAAGGAAAGTATTTCCATCTTTGTGCATTAAAGTTCCAATCTTTCTCATTTTCCCGCCAATATGGACTGCCTGGTCAGTTCGGTCAGTTCCATCCTCAGTCCCCTGTTGTGGGCTACCTCGATGATGTTCTCCCCCCAGTCCCAGTTCGTTTCGAGAATGGAGGCGCCCCCGTCCGTCACGGCGACGTCCCATCCGAGCGTTCGCAGATCGGAAAACGCAAGAGCGGACTTGACGATGGTGGATTTGACTTCCTCCCAACAGGGGACCTTCATCCCCTTGAAGGTTGCCCCCGTGTCGAAGCGACGCTCGATCTCCGAGAATACCGGTACGGAGTCGGATTTTCCTACGGCGTTTCCCAGGCATCCCGTGGCGACGTCCACCGGACAAACCCAGTTTCCCGAATAGCCCGCGTCGAAGTTATCGGTAACGCTGTTGCCGATGGGGATTTTGACGACGGCATAGGGGATAGTTACCGATCGTTCCCCAACAAGGAAAGTAACCATCCTGAACGTGCCAAGGCCGGGGCCCGGCATGATCGGCCTCAACTTCGGGTGCGAACGAACAAACTCCTGAAACAGGTAACCGACCGGATTGTGCCTGTCGTCCGTCACCTGTCGGTATAAACGGTCGAGATCGATGCTTCCACCTTCCAGGTTCGTGATTCTCCCGTTCGCTATATCGAATACGGAAATCCCCCATCCGTGCCCGCCGTCGATCGGCTTCACGATGTACCGTCCGGCGGGCAAACCATCGAGGAATCGGCTTACATCCGGCTTGGACCGCAGGATGGGGATCCCTTTTGGGACATATGTCTCCTTGATCAGGAAGACTCCATAGACGGAGGGCGTAGGAAGTCCATTTGAAATACACATTTCGTAGAAGCGCAATTTGTTTTCGACCAGTTCGCGAGCTTCCTTTGGACAAAGGCTTTCCTGCAGCGTCTCCCGTTCCCGCAGGCTCAGGTATTCCCTGGCCTGGCGTAGTTTCTTCTTCGAGAATCTTCGCCGGTCGTATACGTCCGGTCCCATGCCATAGAAGATGCGGGATGAAAGAATGCGCAACAACACTTTAAGGAAATTACCGTCTTCGTGGTCCGCGAGATTCCTGGATACCCCGGTGTAGTTTCGGGCAGTCTGAACGATTCTACGAATCATAGTAGAAGCAACCATCGCCGTCGCCAAGGGACAAATACCAATTTCCGTCCTTGGCAAATATATCATGTGATACATCGCTGTTGTTCTTGTAAGTAACCGGAGAATAATTTATATCACGCTCTCGGAAGCCATTGCCCCGAAACAGGTCCTCACGTTCGGGGGTTGAAGCGCGCGCAATCAGGTAATGGGCCCCCGCGATGGCGGCGCGCCGGGTCGCCTCCCAAAGCAGATGTTCCAGAACCCGGTTCTCCACCTTCCGTCCCGCAAGTTCCAATATTGCGGCAAACGGGAGCCCGTCTTCATCGACGCTGCGATGGATCACCGAGAAACCCAGCAGTTGCTCTCCGAGGGACAATTCAAAGGATTGAATCCCGGGAAACGGGTATCCCGAATATCGCCAGTTGAGGTAGGAGGAATCGCGCACGGAGAGGACCACGTGCTCCCCCGCCAATTGCTCCCAAAATGCGTCATACCTGCCGTCAAAAAACGTGACGTCACGGATAATTCCGCCCGTCCCCTTCCTCTGCGATTTTACCGCACGACCGACCGCGAGAATCCAGTCGACCGGCTTCCAGATCGCCATGCTCGCCGTTGCGGCGATTCCCCCCGCAGTCCCCCTCTGTTCCAACCCCCGCCGCATCAGGCCGCTCGCCTTGAGCGGCTTGATATACTTTCGCCGCCCGCTGAAGACTTCCTTTCCCCCGAGCGCCAGGGTGATCTTGTTGGCCGGCTCGTTCGCCGACGTCGAGAGGTGGAGCGGCGACAGCTCCCTGGCCAGGGCGGCGAGTTTCAGCTTCATCCCGGCGGACCGCGCCGCTGGATCGGCCGCCAGATCGCAACTGCAGGACGCGTTCAGTTGCTGCGTTCCCGCCTTTACCCGTAACGGGATCAAGCCCTGCACGCCGACGATCCTACCTTTTTCCTCCGCGACCAGGAACGACGGGAACGCATCCGTTCGGGCCGGATTTCGATCGAACCGCCAATTCCAGAGCTTGAGGCGCTGGCCGTAGGATCGCTTCCCGAGGGTGCGGTCGAGCAGTTCGGCGATGGAGGGGGAATCGTCGGGGGTGGCGGGACGGACGATCGAACCGGTCCTTGTCACGGGAGCAATCGGTCTTTGAGGGCCATCCGCTTCGTCTTGCCGGTATCGGTCCTTGGGATCTCCTCGACAAACAAGATCCTCTTCGGGATCTTGTACATCTCGAGGCGGGATTTGCAATATTTGCGGAGATCGATCTCCAGACGCTTGTCCGGCTCGCCGCTCGGTACGACGAACGCGACCACCGCTTCCCCGGTCATTTCATCCGGTGCGCCCACCACCGCGCAATCGACGACTCTCGCATGATCCATCAGGACCGTTTCGACTTCCATCGGTGTCAACTTGAGGCCATCGATGTTGATCTGTTCCTTCAGCCGGCCCTCCCACGTGAGGAACCCGTCCGAATCCACGGTCCCAAGATCACCTGTCCGGAACCAGCCGTCGGTGAAATACGGCGTCGAATCCATCCCCCAATATCCGCTCGTGAGGTGGGGGCCGCGGATCAGGATCTCGCCGGTTTCATTGACGAGCGGGGACGACGGCAACCCCACGCGGACCTCCGCGCCGGGCGTCGGACGTCCGACCGTCTTGAGTTTGTCGCGATGATCGTTGTAGCAGATGTAGCAGCTCCGGCTGGCTTCGGTGAGCCCGTAGTACATGTAGAACCGCGTGTCCGGAAGCAGCTCGAGAACCCGCTCGATATATTCCTCCGCCATGGGAGCGGAATTGACGATGATGTATTTGAGTCCGCGAGCATGCCTTGCGAACAGATCCGCAAACTGGTCGACGATGATCTTGAACCCCCCCGGCGTCCCCGGGAAACTGCTGATCCGCTCGCGGGAAATCTTTTCAAGGATCCGGGGGATGTCCTTCAACCCTTCCTCGAGGAACAAGGTCCCGCCAAGGGTCCAGTAGATATGGGTGTGCGCCAGACCGAAGAGATGGGTCAGGGAAAGCGTGGTAAGTTCCCGGTCGCTTTCGTCGATCCGCGCCCATCGCGTGATCGACCGGATCGTGTGCTGGAGATTGTCGTGGGACAGGCAGACTCCCTTGGGAACTCCCGTCGCGCCGCTGGTGTACATGATCAGCGCCAACGGGTTCTTGCCGGCGCACAGGCGGTTCATCGGCATCTCCGGGATGCGGTCCAAATCCGGCGGGACCGTCACCAAACCTGGGATGTGGCCATACTCCGCACGTTCCCCGGGCGCCACCCACAGGGAAACCTGGCAGTTGCCCTGGACGTATTCGAGGTGCGCGGGGCGGGAGCGATGGTCGACGATCAGGACGGTGCAGTCCAGGAAGAGCGCGCCGAGGTAGGCGCAGAGATAGTCCACGGAGGTCGGAAACGTGAGGATGACCCGATCGCCGGAGCCCGCACTTCGTGAGGCCAGAACGGTTGCGAAACGCCGCGCCCGGCTCAAGACCTGCGAGTACGTATACGATGCGCCGTCCGGGGCCACCAGGAACGCCTTGTCCGGGAGCCGCTGCGCGGTCGCGATGAAATTCGCGGCGATGTTCATCCGTCGAACCGGATTGCGTGGGACTGCAGAATGGCCTTGATGTCCCCGATCGAATCCAGCGATACCATCTCTTCGGGCGTCATCCCGTAGCCGAACGATTCCTCGACCGCCGTTGCGATCCGAACCATGGCAAGGCTGTCCCAGGTTTCGATCGCGTCGGGACCGTTCTCGTCGCGATACTGGTCATCGTCGATCAGGAGGATCTCGATGAGAAGATTTCGAAGTTTGAGGTCGTTGGGTGACATGCAATCCTCTCCCGGTTTCCGGATCAGGTCCTATTTCGGCCAGTCGACATCGGGGTCGTGGATCAATTCGACGTTCAATCCCGCAATATTCGGCAACGCGAAATTGAACTGGAACTGTCCGATCCCCTGCTGCTTCTCGCGCGCGATAAAGCGGATCCCCTTCCCTTCCAACTCTTTCTGGGTTTCGTCGATGTCCTTGGCGCAGAATGCTATGTGGTGGTACCCGCCGCGCCCCTGGTTGAAATTCTTGAGGACCCCCTTGTGGGGGATCATGAAATGAAGTTTCGTTTCGCCGGCGCATTTCAGGAAGACGTTGGTGACGTGGTATTTCTCGATGGTCTCCCTCGCTTCTTCTTCCAGGCCCAATACCCGCTTGAATTCCTCGATCTGGGCCTCGTCGCGGGCCACGATCCCGATGTGGTGCAACCGAAGCTTGTTTCCTTGATAGGTCATATCGTAAATCCTTTAGCAATAATTATATTGAATCCGATCAAGATTCCAACGTATCACCTATGCAACATTTCCATTCTTCATTTCTCCGAATATTTTCACTGCAAGATTGCAATTGTATTTTTCAGGAGCAAAAACAGCATATACGTCAATTGGCCTATTTCCGGGACGTACTATTTTCTGCAATAATTTCAGCGCCGGAGACATGAGGCGCAGGAGGAACAGTGGGAAATAGATGACGTTCAAGTCCGGTCTTTTCGACAGCAACCGGGAGAGCAGTTCCGCATGGGTTGGGCCGTCGGGTTCTATGAGATTCAGGGTGGACGGCATATTGGCGAAATCCTCCACGTAGGCGCGGATGACATCCGCCGCCTTGTATACATCGCATAATCCGATTCGACTCTTCTTCCCCCCGATGCACACGAATAGCGGCCCCACTTCACGCCCCAGACGTCCTGGAGCTTCAAAATCGGTATAGTCCACGAGAGCTCCCGGCCTTATCACCCGGACCACGACACCATTCTCAATGCCGAGTGCCGATGCGACTTTTTCCGATTCAAGTTTTCCCCATACGTAAGGTCCCCTTCCCTCTCCATCGGGGACGAACGGGGTATTTTCATCGACGGGTCCCCCCGCTTCGTTGCTCGTTTTCAGCACGGCGATGCTGCTGATGTGGATGAATTTCCTGACGCCGGCATTCGCGCTTGCAACGAGGATATTCCGCGTCGCATCGATCGAGTTCCGCGAATGCGCTTCCTTGCCTCCGGAGGTTTCCGCCGCGCAATGGACAACGACAGAAACATCCTTCAACACCTCGTCAGGGATCCCTTTCCACAGGTCGGTGGCCACATATTCGACTCCGGGAATTTTCTTCGAGGCAGGCGGCATGCTTCGTGCGGCCACCCTCGTTACCCAATTCCGTCTCCTCAGCTCCTGCGCGACCGCTTTCCCCAGGAACCCGGTTCCACCGGTAACGAGAACGATCCCTCGCTCCGTATCTGCCCGCTGGAGCTGAAGTTCGGCTTTTTTTAGTTCCGCCTCCGCACGGGAATTATTTTCCTCCTCCGCACTTTTCAGATACTTTGTGACCTCCTCGCATATTTCAACCGTCTGGAGAATCGCAGCATTGCTGATATCCATCGACTCCCCGGAGAGAAGGTGACCGTAAAAAGCCCTTATGATCTCGACCAGGCCCGGATAGCTCTTCTGTTTCCTGAATACTCTTTTAAAGAGGGATTTCGTCGTTCCGGAAACGGTTTGCCAGGATTGCCTGTACGGATTGATGACCTTTGATATTCCCGACGTTCCCGGCCCCGCAAGAGCGACGACGGTTCCGCGTACGAAGTCGGCATGCAGGCTTCCGTTCGTCCCTGTCACTTTTATGTAGCATTCGATCGGCCTTCCTTCCAACGTCACGAGAAGATTCCCTGTGACGTCTCCGGCCTGAAGGATACCGTAGGCATTTCCGCGAGGATCCACGATGACAGCTTTCATCCGCACGCAATCCTGCTTTTCCTTCTGGAGTGTGTACTTCATGAAGTGCAGCAGCAGATATACCGGGTGAGGCAGAATATCCACCAGTTGGTCCAACGGGGACATCGTCGGCCTGCCGTCCTGGGAGCCTTTGACCGGGTTGAACGAGAAATAACTTTCGACGTGCACGATCCGGCCAAGTTTTCCGATCACCGCCATGGCGTTCCGTGCGGGCGCCTCGAAAAGCAGCTGATGCCCCGCGCAGATGCGCAATCCCTCGTTCTCCGCCAGGGATATTATTTCCCGAGCGTCGCGGAGGTTCAATGCGAACGGCTTTTCGACATAGATATTCGCCCGGTGCCGAAGGGCCAATGCGGACAAGCCGGCATGGGTTGAAGGGGGGGAGCAGACATGGACCACATCCGGCTTTATCCTCGTCAACAATTCTTCCGGATCCGAAAAAAGCTGAAGGTCAGGGGGCAGTTCGGTGCCCTTCCGGATCATCTCGATCGCCGGGTCGGCCAAGGCAACCACGCTCGCATTTTCCTGAAGGGAGATCGCCTTCAGGTGATGCATTGCCATGTTTCCGGCCCCGAAGATTGCAACGCGCAACCTTCGTGTGGGTACCGCGAGTTCTGTTTCCATATTCACTCTCCTCTGTAGTGGACGAATGTGGAAGAAGATATCCCCAGAGTGCGACGCGGGATTCAGTTTATCGTTTCGAAGGAGTCCAGATGACAACCCGTTGCCCACGGAAGTACCTCCACCAGGCAACGAAAATCGACGCGTTCACAAGGGTGAAATACACCGGGATTTTCAATATCTTCCAGGATGAGGCATAGACATCCTTTATTCTGGTGATAAAAACGGATCCATAAAACAATAATTGCAGGATAAAAAGGAATAGGTATGCTTTAGATTGCACCGCCAGGTAAAGGTTCGAAAGGAAAATAAGCACCAGGAAAAACGGCACAAGCCACCGGAGAAGTTTGTGACAGAAATATTGATACGAAAATAAACCGTATTTGAAGATATTCAGGTATTCCGTGTGTCTGAAAAATAACGTCAGCCCCCTCAATATGGTTCTTACTTTCCGTTCGAACTCGCGTCGCTGATCGGATACATCGAAATAATAGCCGATTGCCTTCGGGTCGCATGTACCGCGCATCCCCGCTTTCACGCTATTCAGCAGCGTGCGGAAATCGCTGTCGATATCTTCCGAAAAGTCATGGCAAACGGATATTCTTGCCGCGAAAAAGGAACCGCTGAGTCCGACAGGCGTGTTCGCCCTTGATTCCAGCCGTCGTAACCACATTTCATATCGTACATAAAAGTTCTCGCCACTCACCTTCCCATCCTTTCCGATCACCCGGTCTTCGCTGCTCGCGCAACCGATATCCGGATCGGCAAAGTTGGAAACGATCTGCTCTACCCCTGCGGGATCCAGCATCGTTGAGACATCGGTGAAAACGATGATCTCCCCTCTCGCGCGCTTCAAAGACTCCCTCTGCGCGTTTTCCTTTCCTCCACGATTTACAATATCAATTAACTCCACTCCCTTTTCGGAAAAACTTTTAATATATTCAGTAGTCCTGTCGGTAGAACCGTCCGAGGCGACGATGATTTGCAGCTTTCCAGGTGGATAGGAGACAGACAGTGTGTTTTCAATCTTCTTTCGGATCTGTTTCTCTTCATTATAGGCAGTGATGATTACAGTAACGGAAGGAACATAATCATAAGTCTTCTGTTTTCTACCTCTAAGGAGAGCGAAGATATTAATTGATGCCGGGTAAAGAAAGTATGCATGCAGGATCATGCAAATGGAAATAAAGAAAATGTATTTCATCATCTTACGTTATTTTTAACCATTCCATTATAAACGGTTGCCATTTTTTTTCCGATAATGTTGTAGGAATAGTTTTCTTCTACAAATTTTCTGGCAAAAAGACTCATACGTTTCGAAAGTTCATCGTTTTCGAGCAGATCGGAAACCCTGTCCACAAATTCCGCTATCGTATCGGCCAGAAGTATATGTTTCCCATTTTCAAGATCTAATCCCTCGGCTCCCACAATTGTTGAGACTACCGGTATCCCTTGTGAAAAGGCATCCAATATCTTGATTCGGGTACCGCCCCCTTCCAGGATCGGGCAGATGAAAACTTTAGCTCGTTGTACATGGGGTCTTATATCGTCTACGTAACCTAATATATTGATATCGTTACAATCTCTACCAAAGGAATGAAGTTGTGCCGGGGGGTGTTTCCCGATAATCGTCACCTTCAATTCAGGATATTTGCTTTTCAGGATAGGCCAGATCTTGCCGAAAAAATACAACATTGCCTTTGCATTGGGATAATAATCGAGCGCCCCGGTGAAAATCAATTCCCTGGACATTGCATTTCTTGGAGAATATTTGAAATATTCGCAATCGACACCATTTTGGATGACGCCAACATTTATCCCTTCGTCAATTTCTTCCAATCTGCCTTTGTCCATATCCGAAACAGCGATATTCAAATCAAACTTCCTGCAATACTTTTTTTCATATTTTTTTATTGACGTATGCTCCTGCAGATAAAATATACGCCTTAAAACATTCTCCTCATTCTCATACCTTCTATACATCTTGTGGGACTCGACATCATGGTGGGTTAGTACCTTGATTACACCTATTTTATCTAATATTGGCTCAATCATACCGATGGTATCTGAATGTACTAAATCTATCGATTTATCTGATATCAGTTCCAGTGATTGTTTCAATAATTGGCGAGATCGGTAGATGTAGGCAGAGTATGGTGTTCTTGTAATTATAGATTTTAATAAAAGAAATGCTTTTTTAATACTGCCTAACTCATGAGGAATTATATAAACATTTTTACAATATTTTTTTAAATCTCTTTCCGCCAGTTTTATATCTTGAACAAAATTTTTATCAATATTTCTGTAATAACATATTAAATGTACGTCATGGTACTTGATCAAAACTTTTAGAAGATTTCTACTTCTTTGCAAACCCCCATATCCGGTTTCTGGAAACAACAGAAAATGTGATATCCATAATATTTGCATAATAAAATGATTGTATATTTATTTTATCTGAATCAAACCAGGAATGTAGACGCAAACAAGATACGTTACAAATACAATTTAGTAACTTACTTTACTTATATAATGGCAAGGTCCAACACTAATAGCTTACTATAATTATTAATTACCATTCAAAAATAATTATTGGCATCTAACATATCACTCGCTAGTGACATACGAAATACTATCTTTTCATCACGAGGATGTCATCAAAAAATCGTTTGAATTTTGGCGTATTTGGCGAACAAACAGGAGCATCAAATGGTAAATACCACCAATTTTTTTCTGAAGTACAGGCATCGGTCCCGACTCCAAGATTGCTGCATTTTGTACAGGCCGGGTAATCTGTCATCCAAACAAGCCGATTGTATAATCCTCCCGCTACAAAATAAGTTGATTGACCAGACTTCCCCATACGGTAATTAAAGGATTTACTCTCCGATGACGCATATACGTTCCCGTCCTTGTAGATACGGATAAACCCGTCCCTGGCGCCTGCAGCAGAAGCCGGACGAAAATGTATTTCCCATTGCACCCATGTACCTGTAGGAACCTTCTTGTAACCAGGATACGTTGTATAGTCAGGGGGGCCTTGTTCGTTTACGAATGTTAGCGTGGCGTAATCTCCATTAATTTTCATGTTTCCACTAGCGTCTCCGGCCCAAAACCAATCGATAAATATCCTTTGATTTGCACCATCAAGCCCAAATTCCGCCAACATATATTCGTCGTTGAACAATGCTTGAGATTCCATAAATTCATAAAAGGAGACATAAATCTCTGTGAAAGATCCAATGGATGCTGAATCAATCTCCCATCCCGTATCCTGCTGTCCAGCAGCGTAAGTCCCTTCTATCCCAAATCCTCCGGTATGAGGTTTCGTAGATGTAACTTTCCCGTTATATCTCCCCCAATATTCTCCGGAGGGTTTCGTTCCTTCAAAATCTTGCGCTCTCACCAAAGACCAGCCGGAAGGTATTGAGTAATTGCCCGGTGTTTTTCCGGACAGTAACCCGGCCTTCCCGGGAGGTGTTGGTGAGGGGCCAGGCACGGGATCTGGGGAGACAGGTTCGTTAATTGACAACCCTGATGGAGGAGAAGGAATTTGAGCGGAATAAGCCACACCCAAACCTATTGAAAAAATCATGCAGACCGAGCCAATGATCGTTGCCAACATTTTTTTCATCTTATGACCCCTATCGATGGATTCCAAAATTCTCTCTCGTTATTATACCCTCTATCCCGTATCGGGTGGAACCAACAGCATCCATTTTATCTATTATAGAAATTACTGCAATCGGTGTGCCGATTTAATAACAAATGAAATCATTTAGTTATTACTTTAGACTCATTTTTAAATTTCATTTCCGGAATCACTATTGCATTTTTGTAATTCTTATCCCTCAAGTACATTTTTATAAAGTTGACAATATTTATCTGCCATACTGTCCATAGAATAGTATTTACGAATTTTCTCTCTTGATGCGGCCCCCATCGTTTGAATCGTTTGTTTGTTTCTAATTAACTCCATGCATTTATCGGAATACGCCTTTGGGCTTCTTCCTTCAATAAGAAATCCTTGATAACCATCGTCTATCATTTCCTTAATTCCGCCTACATTAGGTGCCACAATCGGCAATCCACAAGCCATGGCCTCCAATAGGCTCATCGGGAAACCCTCATGCACCGAAGTATT
>Ga0315273_10002011_pt1 | contig 23700 bp, 16 predicted proteins | sample YL17G02_0_MG_FD_205753 | JGI IMG/M metagenome (GOLD analysis project Ga0315273, IMG submission 205753) | Sediment microbial communities from Yellowstone Lake, YNP, Wyoming, USA - YL17G02_0 | ecosystem: Environmental > Aquatic > Freshwater > Lake > Sediment | place: USA: Wyoming | collected...
CGGCTACGTCATGCTCAGCGCGCTGATCCATCTCACCGGGGTCGACCCAGCGGTGGGCTTCAATCTCGGCGTTGGACTGTGGTACGCGCTGGTGATGATCGGCGCTTTCGCCCTCGTATTCGACCTGGTCGGACTAGCGGGAAGAGCCCGCAGGGCAGTCGCGTCAGCGCAAGGCGACGATCGCACTGAAACGGGACGTGGGGTCCGATACGGGCTACTTGGTGCAGTGTTTGTCGGATTCTTGTCAAATCTTGAGGGGCTCGTCGAGCTGGCCTACAACATGCGCCTGGTCCCGCTCGAATGGATTCGCTGGCTGGACATCAAGCAATTGACCGATGCACCCCCGTCGGGGGGGTGGACGGGCGGCTTCTGGTGGTGGTGGCACGCATCCCGCGTTGTCCACGACAAGGACTTGTTGGGCAATTCGGTGGAGGTCATCGACGAGTTCCCGCTATTCAGTTTCTTGCTCGGCGACATGCATCCGCATGTGCTCGCCCTGCCGTTTGTCCTTCTCGCCATCGCCCTTGGATTGAACCTGATGCTCGGAGCTCGAGATTGGGTACCGGGCGTACGACCGGCCGAGCAGGATCGTCGCGAGCCGGAAGACCGGGACCAGGTCACGGAAGGGTCCGGCGCGGAAGTAGCACTCGCCCCGTCCTCTCAGTTCCGGCACCGGCTTCAATCATTCTGGCTCTCCCTGGGGGAGATGACAGGTCTGGGCGTGCCGGGCATCTTTCTCTACTCCGTAGTCCTGGGGGCTCTCGCTTTCCTCAACACATGGGACTTCCCGATTTACCTCGCCCTGGTGGCCCTGGCGTTGGCGGCAGGGCTGGCCCTTCGCGGCGGCCTGAGTGGCGGCGTCCTCACGCGTGCCGTGGGAGCAGGTCTCACCTTCGGCGTGCTGGGAGTGGCGGCATACTTGCCGTTCTACCTCGGCTTCCAATCGCAGCTGGGGGGGATTCTGCCGAATCTGCTGTTCCCCACGCGCTTGAGCCAGTATCTTCTGATGTTCGCGCCCCTGCTGCTGATCGTGGTCTTCTTCCTCGTCCAGCTCAGCCGGGAAGCGCCCCAGCGCGATCTTCGCCGTGGGTTCGCCGGCGTTCTTCCGTGGACTTTGATCGCACCCCTGGTGTTGATGGGGCTGCTGTACCTTTCTCTCACAATTTTGCCTCAAGGCCGGTCATTCCTGAGCTCGGTTCTCGACAACCCTGCCGTCAAGGCTGCCTTGGGCGACCGGACCGCCAACCAGCTGGCCGGGCTTGCGCTTCGCATCCGAGCGGCCACTCCCTGGACATACCTGTTCCTCGCCTTGTTCATTGCCTGGGTCGGCGGGCTGCTTTGGGCCGCACTGGGGCCAGACCACTCAGGTACCGACCAGGAAGGCGCGGAAGGAAGCCCAGGAGGCGGCACGGAAGACGCCGGCAGGCCTGGTACCCCCCGGCTTCCCACGGATGCCTTCATACTGATCATGGTCGGCCTGGCGCTCCTGCTGACTTTCGCCGTCGAATTTGTCTACCTACGGGACCTTTTCAGCACGCGCATGAACACCGTCTTTAAGTTCTACTACCAGGCATGGATACTTCTGGCTCTTGCGGCCGCGTACGCCGTGAGCCGCCTCGCCGAACGCCGTACGCCGGCCTTGCTCAGAGTGCCCGCACTTCTGCTGTGCGGGCTGCTTGTGCTGGGCGGGCTCTATTACCCCGTGGCGGCGATCCCGAGCAAGGCGGACAACTTCCGCGGCCGCCCGACCTTGGATGGGCTGGCCTACTTGAGAAACAGCAACCCCGCCGACATGGCAGCCATCGATTGGATCAGGGCCAATCTGCCCGGCGACGCAACGGTGTTGGAGGCCAGCGGAGGCTCATACAGCCCGGAAGGCGCGGGGCGGGTGTCGATGTCCACCGGCAATCCCACACTCCTTGGGTGGGACTTCCACGAGATGCAGTGGCGGGGACAGGCCTACGACCGGCTGGCGCAAGACCGGCCGGCCGCGCTCGAACAGATCTATCGGACTGCACATCAGGACGACTTGCCCGGTTTGTTAGACCGCTGGGGCATCAAATACGTTATTGTCGGTGCCCTCGAAAAACGGAAGTACGGTATGGGAGACGCCGCCCTGGCACGCTTCGATCGCTCGCTGAAACGGGTGTATGATAAGGACGGAATCACGATCTATGCCAGATAGGTCCGGGAGTGCTGCCTCCGATGCAAGCTGAACTGAGAATGGCGGACGGAACCAACGGGGCCCCCGCCGGCGTCACCGTAAGCCAGACATTCGTGGAGTGGCTGACGGTTGAGCGCGCCGCGTACGCAGGTGTGACAATGCTGGCACTCGGCGTGCGGCTCCATGACTTAGGCAGCACGCTCCTCGCGCCGGCGGCGGCCATCCAGGCCCTTCCGGCGTGGAGCGCGGCAAGCGCGCGTCCTTTCGATCTGACCGGGATCAGCCCGCTGCTTTTCGGCCTGCAGCGTCTTCTGTTCACCTCGATTGGGGCATCGGATGCCAGCGCGCGGTTCCTGCCGGCGCTGCTGGGAGGTTTGACGCCGCTGCTATTCTACGGCCTGCGGGACCGGCTCGGGCGCGGCGGGGCATTGATGGCGGCATTGCTCTGGGCGATCTCGCCGATGGCGATCTTCGCCGGACGCACCGGGCTGGGGTATGGCCTGGTGCCCCCGATCGCCCTGGCGTTCTTCGCGTGCCTCAACCTTTTCGCGCGCGAGCGTTCGTCGCGCTGGCTCGTATGGACCGGCATCATGTTGGGCCTCCTCCTGGCGTCGGGTCCGGGGGCGTACACAGTCCTGCTCGCGTTTCTGTTGGGTGCGGTGATCTGGCGGAAGTCACTTGGCGGTCTATGGGGCGGCCTCGAAGCAGGTTGGAAGAGGTTACTCCTGGCTGCGGTCCTGTCCTTGCTCTTTGCTTCGACGTTTTTCCTCGCGGCGCCATCGGGACTGGCCGCCGCCGCCGATCTGCTGGGAAAGTGGGTTACTGGCTTTGGGGCGGATCCCGCTGGCTACAGCGCCTGGAGCCTCCTGCGCCGGTTAGCGTTAAGCGAGCTGCTGGTGGTCGGCTTTGGGATCGGGGGGCTCGTGATGGCGGCGCGGCGGCGCGACCCGGCCGGCCTGTTCGCCGCCCTCATCGCCGGCCTGGCCCTGGCGGTGCCGCTCCTCAGCGCCGGACGGCACCCCGCGGACCTGGGGCTGACGGTGCTGGCGCTCACGGCCCTGGCGGGCCCGGCGGTGGCCTGGACCCTGAGCGTCGTGCCATCGTGGCGCCGCGAGATTGACCCGTGGCTGCTGATCGCATTGAGCCTGGTGCTGCTATCTTCAGCCGTAATGAGCCTGCCGAGCTACTTCGCCGCAGTCACCGACGAGTACCACCGCCTGTACTCCGGAGTGGGGATCGGAACTTTCGCGCTGGCGATCGCTCTGTGGGTGATTTATGGGGTATGGGGAAGCTGGCGCACAGTCGGCAGGGTCTTGCCGGTCCTCTGCCTGATCATTGGCCTGGCCTGGAACATTGACCAGCTAAGCGCGCTGAATTTCGATCGGGGAGCCGGGCGCGAGGCGGCCGTACTCCTGGAGTCCCCTGCCGGCGGCCTGTTGGACTTGAAGTCGGAGATGCACGCGCTATCGGGCCTGAACCGGGGCGGGGCGAATGAGGCTCAAACCGATCTCGTGCTGCCTCTGTCGGACTCAGCAAGCCTGACCCCGATGATGCGCTGGGTGTTGCGCGACTTGCCGGCCCTCCGGGTGCTCACCGGGCTGCCATCCGATCCGGCGTCGCTCGTGATCACAGTCGCGGACAAGGAGCAACAGCCCGGCGAGCAGTACAGCGGCACCCAGTTCGCGGTCCTTCGCGGCTGGCAGCCGGAGAGCATGACCGGTTTCGATGAGTGGCTGCGCTGGATCCTCTACCGCGAGGCCAAGACCCCAGTCCAAGAAAAGACGATTGTCCTGTGGGCGGATCGCACCAAACAATGAGCACTCTAGGGGAGTATTCGAAGATGGAGAACACGGGAGCCGAGACGCCCAGCTTTCTCGATAGGGCGCTTCTAACGGCGATGCGCCTCGACGGCGAAAAGCTGGCCTGGGCGGTATTGCTGATTGTCGCAGTGCTGAGTCGCACGATGGGGTTGGGCGATCGGGCAATGAGCCACGACGAAAGCCTACACGCAGTCTACTCGTGGCAGCTTTACGATGGGCGGGGCTTTCAACACCAACCGATGATGCACGGCCCGCTCAAGTTCATTCTGGATGCGGGAATGTTCTTCCTCTTCGGCGTCAACGACTGGAGCGCTCGGATCCAGGTTGCCCTATTCGGCATCCTGATGATCTGGCTCGTCTGGCTGATGCGTCCATGGTTGGGCAAGACGGGTGCGTTCCTCACCGCGCTCATGTTCACTATTTCCCCGGCTCTGCTCTATCACAGCCGGTACATCCGGGACGAGGTGATGCTCTGCGCGTTGCTCATTCTGATGATCGTCGCGATCTTTCGCTACCTGGAGACGCGCGCGCTGAAGTGGCTGATTTGGACGGCCGTTGCCCTGGGGCTTGCCTTCACAACCATGGAGGCGTCGTTTATCTTCGGCGCGCTCTTCGGCATATTCCTGGTCCTGGCGCTTGTGGCGCAGCTATGGGCGGCGGACTGGCCGCCCGCTGCGTCCGGCCGAAGGTCGAGCTTCCGTGTCCTGGGCTTGGTGGCGATCGCGGGTGTTGCTGCCGGCGCGGTGGCCATCATCTTTAAGGCCAATCTGATCGGCCTGGTCCTCGTCGGGGTGGGCGTTGCCGCCGCAGCTGTAGCCCTCGTTCTGGTGGCGGCCTCGTGGCGCATGAAGGTCCGCGTCTTCGCCGAGCTGGACCTGATCGTGCTGCTGATCACGCTCGTGCTGCCATTCACCTCGGCGCTGATTATGCAGGCGCTCGGCTGGAAGATCGCCCAGTTCAATAATCCCGGTCAGGTGACTCTGGCGATGGTATGGCAGGGCATCGCCGTGCTCGTCGCGATGTTCATCGTCAGCGGTGTCGTGGGATGGCTGTGGCTGCGCACGCGTTGGCTGATTGCGGCGGGCATTTTCTGGGCGATTGAGCTTCTGCTCTTCACGACGCTCCTCACGAACGGGCAGGGAATCGGGACAGGGCTGATCGGCTCGCTGGGCTACTGGATCGAGCAGCAGAACGTGATGCGCGGTGGCCAGCCGTGGTACTACTTCTGGATGGAAGTGCCGCTCTACGAATTCCTGCCGCTCCTGTTGAGCCTGGGTGGGATCGTGACATGGCTGGTCCGCTGTTTCCGCCGTCCGGCCCCGGACTCGGCCGAGAGTTCGGAAGCTGCAGCAGTCCCGGCTCGCACCGTGGGAGAGAGCAAGAAGAGCGAAGGTTCCCGGCCGGTCACGGCCGCCGCCCCCGGCGGGAAGAGCGCCGAGTGGGAACCGGCGGCACCTTTCGGTGTGCAACCGCAGTTCGAAGCCTTCATGGTCTTCTGGGTGGTGTCGACCTGGGCGGTCTTTACCTACGTGGGCGAGAAGATGCCCTGGCACGTCGTCTATTTCGCCACCTCGATGTCGGTGCTGGGAGGTTGGTGGCTGGGCAAGGTGATCGACGGAATCGACTGGCGAGCGGGGCGCAAGCGTGGGATTTTCTGGCTGATGGGCATGGTCCCCCTGTTCCTGGTCGTGCTGAAAGCGCTGCTGCCGACATCAACGAAGCGCCCCTTCGCCGACGTATCGGTCAACGGCCTGAGCAATTCGGCGCAGTGGCTGATGGCGCTCGTCGTCGGGTTGGTGTTGATCTACTTCATCTACGATCGAATCGTGGCGTTGGGAGGGCGGCAGGGCCTGCGGATCATCGCTACCAGTCTGGCGGCCATGCTGTTTGTAGGCACGGCAGCCGTATCGTACCGCTTTGTCTTCGTCAACTACGATTACGCCACTGAGCCCATGGTCTATGCCCACGGCACCCCTGACATCAAGCTTGCGATGCGTCAAATCGAGGAGATTTCGCGCAAAACCGTTGGTGACCACGCTCTGAAGGTGGCCTACGATGACGACTCGACCTGGCCGCTGGAATGGTATTTGCGGGACTATCCCAACAAGGCTTACTTCGGCGCAAACCCCAACCGGGCGGCGCTCGACGCCCCGGTGGTCGTGGTGGGCGATAAGAACGTCTCCAAGGTCAAGCCCTACCTGGGCGACAACTACTACCAGTTCGATTACCGCCTCGTGTGGTGGCCGAGGGAGACCTACAAGGGGCTGAACTGGCAGCGCATCCGAGATGGGCTTCTGGACCCCAAGCAGCGCGGCCAGATCTGGGACATCATTCTGCACCGGCGGTATGCGACCCCCACATCACAGTGGGATCCCGTCCATCGTTTCACCGTCTACGTGAAGAAGGATGTTGCCTCACAGGTATGGGACTGGGGCGCTACCACCGCGACCAAGACGGCCGAGGCTGCGAAGAATCCGTATGAAGGCGGCCAGCGGCAGGTCGCTGCGCTCCAGCAGATCGGGAGCGCCGGCGTTCCGGGGACCACAACCGGCCAGTTCAAGTTCCCGCGCTCGGTGGCGGTAGACGACTCGGGCCGCATTTACGTGGCGGATTCCGGGAACAACCGGGTGCAGGTGTTCAACCCCGATGGCAGCTTCCTGCAGGAGTGGGGCAGCACCTGCAAACTCGACACCAAAGAGGGCTGCCAGGGTGAGGGCCAGGGGCAGTTCAACGAGCCCTGGGGCATCGTCGTGGGCAAAGACGGCAGTGTCTATGTTTCCGATACGTGGAACCACCGGGTGCAGAAGTTCGACAACACCGGCAAGTTCGTGACTTCATGGGGAGTCTTCGAGTCGACAGGCGGCGAGCTTGGCAAGCCGGCCGCGTTCTACGGGCCGCGCGCGCTCGCGCTGGGGCAAGACGGCAACATATCGGTCATGGATACCGGCAACAAGCGCGTTCAGGTCTTCGCTCCGGACGGCACCTTCGTGGCGCAGTATGGCGGCGGAGGCGTGGTTGAAGGCCGCTTTGACGAGCCAACCGGGGTTGGGCAGGACGCGGCCGGCAACTGGTACGTCGCGGACGCCTGGAATCACCGCATCCAGAAGTTCGACAAGGACCACAACTACGTTTCCCAGTGGCCGGTCGACGGGTGGGCGAGCCAGTCGGTTGTCAACAAGCCGGCCCTGGCCGTCGACCCCGTGCGGAACATCGTCTACGTGACCGACCCTGAGAACTACCGCATCCTGGCGTTCAACACCGACGGCACCTTCAAGGCGACCTTTGGCATGTATGGGAACGACGACCAATCGTTCAGCCTGCCGACAGGCATCGCAGTCGGGAAGGATGGGCGCGTCTACGTGGCCGACGGCGACGGCCAGCGAATCATGGTTTTCCCGCCGCTGCAATAGGAGAGGAGCAGTCATCGCATGGGCTTGAAGCCTGACGGATGGATTCGCCGCGTGGCGATAGAGAAACACATGATCGACCCGTTCGTGGAGACCCAGGTGCGTAACGGCACAATCTCGTATGGGCTCTCCTCTTACGGTTATGACATCCGTGTTGCCGAGGATTTCAAGGTATTCACTTCGGGGGTGGGCGATCTGGCCGTCGTCGATCCAAAGCACCTCGACACACGCGCGATGGTGGATTTCCGCGGAACAGTTTGTATCATCCCCCCCAATTCCTTCGCTCTGGCTCGAAGCGTCGAGTACTTCCGGATGCCGCGCAACGTCCTGGGGGCAGTCCTGGGTAAGTCCACGTACGCCCGCTGCGGAATCGTCACGAATTTCACGCCGCTGGAGCCGGCCTGGGAAGGGTATATCACGATCGAGATCAGCAACACGACGCCGATGCCTGCCAAGATCTACGCGAACGAAGGCATCGCCCAGGTGCTCTTCTTTGAGGGAGACGAGCCCTGCGACGTTTCTTACGCCGACAAGAAGGGCAAATACCAGGGCCAGCTAGGGATTGTGCTGCCCCGGCTGTAGGAATCGGTTGCGGTTCAAGGAGGCGTCCCATTGAGACTACAGGAGTTCCAGGCCAAACGGATCTTTGGGCAATACGGCGTGCCGGTGCCGCAGGGCGAGGTGGCAACAACCCCTGTTGAGGCAGGCGAAATCGCCGCGCGCCTTGGCGGCACCGTCGTCATCAAGTCCCAGGTTCTGGTGGGTGGACGCGGCAAGGCCGGAGGTATCAAGCTTGCCAAATCCCCTGCCGAAGCGGTCGAGGTGGCCGGCAGAATCCTCGGGATGGACATCAAGGGTCTGAAGGTTAAGCGGGTGCTGGTGGACCCGGCCGCCGACATCCAGAGGGAACTGTACCTGGGAATGGTCCTCGACCGAGGAAGGCGGCGTGTGGTCGTAATGGCCTCGAGCGAGGGCGGCGTCGACATCGAGGAAGTTGCCGCCAACACCCCCGAGAAGATCCTCCAGGTGGCCGTCGATCCATGCGCCGAGCTCCGCGAGTACCAGGCGCGTGACCTGGGCATGGGCATCGGACTGCCTAAGGAGCACCTCGGCAAGTTCACAGGGATTTGCCAATCGCTCTACACCGCCTACATGCAGAGTGATGCCAGCCTGGCGGAGATCAATCCGCTTGTGGTCCAAGGCGATGGCTCCCTCCTGGCAGTTGATGGGAAAATGGTTCTCGACGACAGCGCACTGTTCCGCCATCCGGAGCTGGCCGCCATGCGCGATGAGGATGAGGAGACGCCCGAGGAGCGTGAAGCGCGCCTGAACGGGCTGAGCTACGTCAAGCTCGACGGCGAGATCGGCTGCATGGTAAACGGCGCAGGGCTTGCGATGGCAAGCATGGATATCATCAAGTTCTGTGGCGGCTCCCCGGCGAACTTCCTGGATATCGGGGGAGGCGCCAAGGCAGACAAGGTCGCCGCGGCGTTGCGCATTATCCTCTCCGATGCGAATGTGAAGGCCGTGCTGTTCAACATCTTTGGCGGTATCACGCGGTGCGATGAGGTCGCGCGAGGCATTCTCCAGGCGCTAGAAGAAGTGCCGACGAAGGTGCCGATGGTCGTGCGCCTCGTTGGGACGAACGATGTCGAGGGGCGGGCCATCCTGAGGCAAGCTGACATGGCCACCGCCGAGACCCTGGCCGATGCGGCCCAGCTGGTAGTCGCAGCGGCGCGCGGCTGAACTGGGCGCAGGTCCACTCTACATAACTGCGCGCCGAGGATCTGCGGGCCGCAATGCGACCAGTTGGGGGGCAGGAACCATGAGCATCCTTGTAGGGAGCGACACGCGACTGGTGGTGCAAGGCGTCACCGGGCGCGAGGGCGCCTTTCACACCGAGCAGATGATTGCCTACGGCACGCAGGTTGTGGCGGGCATGACACCTGGGAAGGGCGGCGGTTGGGCGGTGGGCCACGTGCCCATTTTCGACACTGTACGCGAGAGCGTCGAAGCGACGGGCGCAAACACGAGCATCATCTATGTGCCGGCACGGTTTGCTCCTGACGCCATCCTGGAGGCCGTCGATGCGGGCATCGCGCTGATCGTGTGCATCACCGAGGGCATTCCGGCGCTGGACATGCTTAAGGTGCGCGCCTACCTCGACCGGACGGCTGCTCGCCTGATAGGGCCGAATTGCCCCGGCCTCATCACGCCCGGGGAGGCCAAGGTAGGGATCATGCCCGGCCACATCCACACTCGGGGGCGGGTCGGCGTAGTGAGCCGCTCGGGCACGCTGACCTACGAAGTCGTGTACGCGCTGACTTTGCGCGGCATCGGCCAGTCCACCGCGGTGGGTATCGGTGGAGATCCGATCAACGGCACGAGCTTTGTGGACGTGCTCCAGCTGTTCGAGAACGACCCCGAGACGCAGCAAGTGGTCCTGATCGGTGAGATCGGCGGCTCAGACGAGGAGAAGGCTGCCGAATTCATCGCGACCAAGATGACAAAGCCGGTCACGGGCTTCATCGCGGGGCAGACTGCGCCCCCAGGCAAGCGGATGGGCCACGCCGGGGCCATCATCAGCGGCGGGAAGGGAACGGCGGCTGACAAGATCGCGGCGCTGGAGGCTGCCGGTGTGAAGATCGCCCGGCATCCCGGAGAGATCGCTGAGATGGTCGCAGTGCTGATGTAGAAGCGAGCACGTGAGCCAACTCCTTTCTGATTCGGCGGCCACGAAAGTGGCCGCGTTTGTTGGCGCCGCCGGCGGACGGGCATGGTTCGTGGGCGGGTGTCTGCGCGACGAGCTTCTGAGGCGCACCAGCCAGGATCTCGACATCGTCGTCCCTGAGGGGGGCATCCGGCTTGCCCGGGCGGTGGCGAAGGAATTCGGGGGCGCTTTCTTTATCCTGGACGCGGAGCGGGACGCGGGCAGGGCCATCCTGCGCGATGCGAAGGGGCAGCCGCTCGATGTAGACGTCGTCCGCATGCGGGCGCCCGAGATCGTCGACGACCTGGCTCTGCGCGACTTCACCGTCAACGCGATGGCCCGGGAGATCGGCAGTGCGGGCGGCAACCCAGCCATTCTGGACCCGTTCGGTGGCGGCGACGATCTGAGAAACGGTGTGCTGAGAGCGGTGACCGAGCACACCTTCCGTGACGACCCGCTGCGCATGTTGCGCGGGGTGCGGCACATCGCCGAGCTGGGTTTCCACTTCGAGGAAGCGACCTTCGGCCTCATCCGGCGTGATGCGCCGCTCCTTTCCGCGACGGCTGCCGAACGTGTGCGGGACGAGCTGACACGTGTGATCGTCTCGCCAGGCGCCTGGCAACACCTGCGCCTGATGGCGTCGCTCGGGCTCTTGGAACCTGTCCTGCCCGAAAGCGCAGCCCAGATCGGCGTGAGCCAGTCTCCACCTCACTACCAGGATGTATTCGATCACACACGGTCGGTCCTGGCCCACCTCCAGGCGATCCATGCGCTCCTGTGGCCTGAGAGCGGCTATACGCGGCCCTCAGCGCTGCACGATGATCCCACGGTGATCGCGGGCGCCAGCCAATGGGACGAAGTTCATCGCGTTCTTGAGCCCTACACGGGCGATCTGCACGGGCATCTGCTGCAGCCCCTGGGAGGGAGCCGAACGCGCAGGGACTGGCTGTGGTGGGCGGCGCTTGCCCATGACTGGGGCAAGCCCGGCACCCGCTCCGTCGACGAGGAGGATAGGATTCGCTTCTTCGAGCACGACCATTGGGGAGCGGAGCTGGTCAGAGCGCGCGGCGGGTCACTCAGGCTGGCATCGGACGAGATCGCTTACGTGGCCAGGATAGTCGAACTGCATATGCGCCCCGGCTATATGGCCCACGATTACCCTCCCAGCCGGCGGGCGCAGTACCACTTCTTTCGAGACGCGGCAGGGACCGGGCCCGAGCTCACCCTGCTGGGCCTTGCGGACCACCTGGCCACCCGGGCCGCGTCGCCGGAGTCCGAGCAATGGCAGCGCCGCCTGGACACGACTGCGGTGCTCCTCCGTGCGTTTTTTCGAGACCGCCGGACAAGCGTGGAACCGGCCCCGCTGCTCGACGGTCACCAATTGATGGCACGCTTCGATTTGAGTCCCGGCCCATCTGTGGGCCGCCTCCTGGCGGATCTGCGCGAGTCGCAGGCGGTAGGCGAGGTTGCGACCCTGGAAGAGGCCGTCGCCTGGGCTGCGGACCGCATCGTCCGAGATCGGGCAAAGGAGAAGGCCGAGGTCGAAAGGCGCCGGTCCGACGGCTGAGCTATTATTTTGACAGCGATCCCTCGCGAAGGTATAATTGTTGTGTTTTGCCCTCGACGCCTGTCCGGCGAGCGAGCTGCGATTAAGAGGCATCGCGGGCTTGACGCAAAGAGGATTTTGTTTGGGGGAGAGGAAGACGCATGCGGAATAGCGACCGAGTTCTGCTGATCTTTATTATCTTATTGACCCTGTTCTCGATTTGGGTGGTGCTGCCCATAGACCACCCGAGCTGGGTCAAGCAGGCGCTGGTGTGGCAAGGGCTTTCCGAGTATCGGGATCTCAGGCTCAAGGAAGGGCTTGATCTGCAAGGCGGCACGCAAGTCCTCCTGCAAGCTATGCCCGCGGGCGATCAAAAGCTCACCGCAGCTGATATGACGACGGCGAAAGCGATTGTCGAGCGCCGCGTGAACGGCCTGGGTGTTTCGGAGCCCCTGGTGCAGCTGCAGGGCACTGACCGCATCATCGTCGAGCTGCCCGGCATCAGCAACCCTGACCAGGCAGTGCAGACGCTCAAGAGCACCGGTCAGTTGGAGTTCGTGGAAATCGGTTCGTCCACCAGCCCGCCGTTCCCGAATATCTCTCAAGGCGTCTACGTGCGGACGACTAATAACGATACAACGCCCGACAAGGCCTCCCTAGGGAAGCTCGGTCTTCCCTACCCCGATCAGGTTTTCAAGACCGTAATGACCGGCCGCGGCCTGACGACGGCCAGCGTCCAACTCGACCAGTACGGTGCGCCGACGATCGGCTTTGAGTTGACCAGCGAAGGCGCTACTACCTTCGCTGAGTACACCAGGGCTCACGTCGGTGATATCCTGGCAATTGTTCTGGACAACGTGGTGCTCTCTGCGCCTCGGATCAACAGCGCGATCCCCGACGGCAAGGGAGTGATCGAAGGGAAGTTCACCCGCGAGGAAGCCGACAGCCTCGCCGTGCAGATGCGCTACGGCGCCCTGCCGGTGCCGCTGGAGATCGTCAACCGGCGGACGATCGGAGCCACCCTGGGGGCAGACTCCGTGCGTCAGAGCATCAACGCCGGTCTGATCGGCCTCTTCGCCGTTCTGCTGTTCATGATAGCCCAATACCGGCTTCCGGGGGTCTTCGCGGCAGTGGCGTTGATTTGTTACGCCCTCTACAACCTGGCACTTTATAAGCTGATACCCGTGACATTGACGTTACCTGGCATCGCCGGCTTCCTGCTTTCCACCGGTATGGCAGTGGACGCGAACATCTTGATCTTCGAGCGCATGAAGGAGGAGCTGCGCTGGGGCCGGACCGTGCAAAGCGCCTTCGACGCCGGCTTCATCCGGGCGTGGCCTTCGATTCGCGACTCGAATCTCTCCACAATCATCACTTGCACGATCCTGGTCATGTTCGGCAGGAGCTTCGGGGCGCAGCAAGTCACGGGTTTTGCACTCACCCTGGCAATTGGCGTGCTGATCAGCATGTTCACGGCGGTCGTAGTCACTCGCACTTTCATGCGGTTCCTGTTCGCCAGCCGGAATGCTGAGAGCCTGCGCACGAAGCCGCTCTTGCTGGATATGTAAGGGTCAGGAGACGAAAATGTTTCATATTGTCGAGAACCGCAGGTGGTATTTTCTGCTTTCCGCGCTAGTCATCGTCCCGGGCCTCATCGCCATCATCTATTCGATCGCCACCACGGGGCTGCCCTTCAAGGTAGCGATCGACTTCACCGGCGGCTCGCTCTGGGAAATGACGTTCGACCATGCCGTGCAGCCCGGCGAGGTGCGTCAGATCTTCGTCAGCAGCGGCGAAACGGACACGCAAGTGACCAACATCGGCAGCGGCGGCAAGACAGTAGAGATTCGCTCGAAAGCGCTGGATGAGGCGAAGAGGGCTGAGCTCCTGCTGGCGCTCAAGGCCAAGTTCGGCAGCGTCACAGAGGTAGAATTCGCCACGGTCGGGCCCACCATTGGCAAGGAAGTAACCCAGGCTGCGGCCTTGGCGGTCGTAGCCACTTCTCTCGCCATCCTGGGGTTCCTCGTCATCGCTTTCCGAAAGGCGCCGCATCCGGCGCGCTATGGCGTAACTGCAATCGTCGCGATGCTCCACGACTTGCTGGTGACCATCGGCGTCTTTAGCATCTGTAGCCTTCTGTTCGGTTGGGAGGCGGATGCCCTCTTCCTGACGGCCGTGTTGACGGTAATCGGTTTCTCCGTGCAGGATACGATTGTCGTGTTTGACCGGATCCGGGAGAACCTGATGAAGCATCGCGGCGAGTCGATGGCCCGTGTCGTCGACCGCAGCCTCCTGGAGACGATGCACCGGTCTGTCGCCATTCACTTGACAGCGCTGTTCGTGATGATGGCTCTGTTGATCTTCGGCGGACCGACGATCAAACCGTTCATCGCAGTGCTCCTGATCGGCGTCACCACGGGCACATACTCCTCGATTTTCAACGCCGCGCAACTCCTGGTTGGCTGGGAGGAGGGTGACCTCCTCGGGGTCAAGAGCCAAAACAAGGTCGAGGTGGCGAAACCGAGCCTCGCCTCGTAGTTGCTCCAACTTGTCGGCGGCACGATTGGGATTCCTCCCTCCGAGCTGCACCTGCTCACGCTTGCACCCGCGCTTCGCCCCAGGGATCGGCAACGGGACGGCCAGGGTGCAAGTGTTGTTTTGCCTGGGGATGAGAAATGCGCGCTTTGCTGTGTCAGGACGGGCTGCAACTCGACCCGAGCTACCCTGAGCCAGCTCCAAAGCAGGAAGCCGTAGTCCGGACGCGGTTGGCCGGCATCTGCAATACCGATCTCGAGCTTCTGCGCGGCTACATGACCTTTCGGGGGGTGTTGGGGCACGAATTCGTAGGAGAGGTGGTGGCAGCCCCCGACAGCCGATGGATCGGTAAGCGCGTGGCCGGTGACATCAATGCGGCGTGCCGCAGGTGTCCAACCTGCCTGGCAGGCCGCCACACCCACTGCCCGAACCGGACCACGCTAGGCATCTTCGGGCGGGATGGCGCCTTCGCCGACTACCTGGCTCTACCAATCGAGAATCTATGCGAGGTGCCCGATGACGTGCCCGACGAGGCAGCGGTGTTCACCGAGCCGCTGGCAGCCGCATGCGAGATCCTCGAGCAGGTGTCGATCCGGCCGGATGATCGGGTCGTTGTGTTGGGCGATGGGAAACTGGGGTTGCTCGTGGCAGCCGTGCTGCGCCTCACAGGAGCGGACCTTACCATGGTAGGGCGGCATGAGGCCAAACTCGCGGTGGCCGAGGCCTGGGGCATCGCCACCAATAACGCAGGCAACGTGACCAACGCGAGTACTACGGCGAAGCCGTTGCCCGCGCGGCAAGCCGATGTCGTTGTGGAGTGCACCGGGAGCCCTCAAGGATTTGCTGAGGCCTGCCGGCTGCTACGGCCGCGTGGGCAGCTCGTGCTGAAGAGCACCTACCATGGCGACTTCCAGATCAACATGAGCGCGCTCGTGGTCGATGAGATCTCGCTAGTAGGATCTCGTTGCGGCCCATTCGCCCCTGCGCTGCGCCTCCTCGCAGCCGGGCTGGTCGATCCGCGGCCGCTCATCTCGGCGACCTATGCGCTGGCAGACGGGAAGGCGGCCTTTGCTCACGCAGCCGTGCCAGGCGCGTTGAAAGTACTCCTGAAGCCCTAGGGCAGGGAGTCTCGACGTTCAGACAGACGTTGACTTTTGAGGTAAAAGTGAGTATGATTAATCTGCTATGATGTCAATCGGAAATGACTCTTCTTGGAGAGCCGGCGTCAGGCGCGTAGTACTCTGGACAATTCTCGTATCGGCGCTATTTGCTCTGATCGGCTGCACGTCTCCCGTCGAAGTATACCCGCGGCCGGCTGCAACCCCGGTGGCTTTGGCGACGGTTGTCCCTCAGCCACACAACGTCGCCATCGTAGGCGTCGATTTCGATCCTCCGTTCAACTACGCCAAGGTCGCGGAGAACGGAAGTGTTGCTTTGATGGTAGCCATCGAGAATCGCGGCCAAGATGAGGAGCTGGTCGTCAGCGTACATGCCCGGTTGCTGGACCCCCAGGACGGGCTGCACGAGCTGGTGTATGAGGCCGTCGATGTCAAATCGCTGAAGCCTGGGGAAGTTCGCGTAGTGCGCTTTGCGCCGGTTTCGGTCCTTCCACTGCGTGAAAAATACCGCCTGGACGTGGAGGTGCGACCCGTCAGCGGTGAGACCGTCACGTCGGACAACTATCTGACTTATGACATTGTCTCGAGGCAAGCAAACTGAGATGGGCAATAACCAAGGGCACCCACCGGTGCCCCTTGAGGTGCGTTCTCACTGTTGTCCGCTTGAGTGGCGGCTAGTGGCCGCACGATCCGCAGTGGCCGCCGCCGCAAGAGCCGCAGCCACCGCCGCCCTGGCAGCCGGCCACCATCCGGCTTCCGCCACCGTCTCTACTGATTGCCGCGAACGTGGATATGAGCCGCCGCGCCTGGGTGTTCGCGCAGTAGGGACAGGCCATAGGTCTGTCGGATTCGCTCATAGGTCGCAACGCCTCGAAGGGCGTCTCGCAATCAGCACACAAGTATTCGTACAGCGGCATTGAAGCACCTCGTAGGCTTAGGCCGAGCCGGACGCGGCCTGTTTAACGGTCATTCTAAGTCATCCACGCCGGAGCGTCAAATGCCCGTCGCCTGGCCCGAGCGCGTTTTGGTCGGCTTGCTGTTGGCGGCAAGCCTGGTCATCACGGGTTTTGGGCCGCCAGTCATCACAGACGGGGGGTTCCCGCCTCTGCGCATGGACGCCGATCAGGTGCGCCTGCAGCAGAAACTCGTCCTGCCGCCGCAGATCACCGCGGCTTCCGCCCTGGTGGTGGATGTGGATTCCGGCCGGACACTATATGCGGTGCGGCCGCGCGACCGGCTGCCTCCGGCTAGCACTGCCAAGCTCATGACGGCGCTGCTGACGCTGCAGCGCGCGAAGCTGGACGACCAGGTGAGGGTCTCGCAACGGGCAGCCGGTACCAGCGGCAGCCGCATGGGCCTGACCGCAGGCGAGCTACTCACCGTGAAGGACCTTCTGTACGGGCTGCTTCTGCCCTCGGGCAACGACGCTGCCGTGGCCCTGGCGGAACACGTATCGGGCAGCGAAGCGCAGTTCGTGGCTCTGATGAATGAGGCGGCGGCGTCGATGGGAATGTCCGATACCCACTACGCCAACTCTGATGGTCAGGACGACCCGGCCCAGGTCACGAGTGTTGGAGACCTGGTCAATGTGGCAAGCGCAGCCCTGGAGTATCCGGCGTTCGCGGAGATCGTAGCGGCGCAAAATGCCCGGGCGGCTGGCCACTCCCTGGAGAATACGAACCAGTTGCTGGGAGCGTATCGCGGTGCCGACGGCGTCAAGACGGGGACGACGGACCTTGCCGGCGAGTGCCTGGTCGCCTCGGTCACCCGCGACGGCCATCGACTGCTGGTTGCCGAGCTGGGCAGCAAAGACCGATACGCCGACGCCGAAGCGTTGCTGAATTTCGCGGCGGCAGGCTGGCGTTGGCTGCCTGCGACGCTCCCGGATAACGCTCTCTCCTGGGCGACCGGCCCCGATGGGCGCGCCTACAGGCTGCGCACCGAGCAGCCGGCGCAACTGTTCCTTCCTGCGTGGCAGTGGCCTTTGGCTGCCCCTGTGGTTGCGTTGAGCAGTACTGTACCGCTTTCGGGCACGGCGCCGGTTGGTACGCTGAGCTGGGTCATGGGCGGGCAAGTGCTGACGACTCTGACGATAACAACGTGGCTGAACCCGTGAAGACGCTCGCGGTATCACGACTTGGATATGTGAATGGCTGAAGAGCGGTTGCAGAAGGTACTGGCACAGGCGGGAATCGGTTCCCGCCGCGCGTGCGAAGAGATTATCCTGTCCGGCCGGGTCACCGTCGACGGCCGTGTCGTCAGTGTGCTGGGAACGAAAGTGGACCCGGACGGGGCCGTGATTTGCGTAGATGGTCAGCGCATTGCCGGCGAGCGCCTACGGTACGTGATGCTGAACAAGCCGGCCGGTTATCTCTCGGGCCTTGACCCGCGCGCCGAATATCCATCCTGGCAGCAGATTGTCAAAGTCCCCGAGCGGCTGTTCGCCGTCGGTCGCCTGGACCAAGATAGCGAAGGACTCCTCCTGCTGACCAATGACGGTGAGCTGGCCCAGCGCCTGCTTCATCCGCGCTACGAGCATCCGAAAACCTACCTGGCGCAGGTCGAAGGCAGACCGAACCCGCGCAAGGTCCGCCGGCTCCAGCACGGCGTGATGTTGGAGGATGGACCCACCACCCCGGCGCACATCGCCGTGCTTCGAGAGCCGCCATTTCCGGAGCGGCCGGTAGCGCCAGGCGCCGGGCGGAGTGACGAGAAGGGCGAGCGGTCAGAGCGGCCGCGCATGCGTGCTGAGGGGCACTCAGTGCCGCCGCGGGCCGGCCGGCCAGGTCGCATCGGCGCCACGAGCTGGCTGCGAGTGACGCTGTTTGAGGGTCGGAAGAGGCAGTTACGCCGCATGCTTGGGCTATTGGGCCATCCTGCGCTACGCGTTGTCAGAATCAGTATGGGACCCCTGCGGCTTGGCGACCTGAGGCCGGGCAAATGGCGAGATCTGACTGCGGGCGAAATCCGGGCGCTTCGGGACAGTGTGATGAAGCAAGGGACTGAAGTTGTGGAGACCCCGAGAGCATTGGCTCCCAGCACTATTGCCATCGACGGACCGGCGGCCTCCGGTAAGAGTACAGTCGGCGGCCTGCTCGCCGGGGAGCTAGGCTACCTCTACTTGGACACAGGAGTAATGTACCGGGCCATAGCAGCGGTCGCGCTCGATCGCGAGGTGACGATCTCCGACGAACCGGCGGTCACCATGCTGGCCGAGAACGTACGCCTGGACGTTCTGCCGCCGACTGTCGCAGACGGGCGCGACGTGACGGTCCTGGCTGATGGCGAGGACATCACACCCGTGCTCCGCACCCCGGAGGTCGAGCGGGCAGTATCACCGGTGTCCGCCTACGCCGGCGTCCGGCGCGCAATGGTGGAGGCTCAACGCCGGATTGGGCGGGCGGGGCGGGTCGTCATGGTTGGGCGCGACATCGGCACCGTGGTCATGCCGGACGCCGAGCTGAAGATCTACCTGGATGCCACGCCCAGCACCCGCGCGGAACGCCGTCTTCTTGAGCGCCGGGCTCGCGGCGAGCCGGTCGCCTACGAACTGGTGTTGGCCGAGCTGAAGAGGCGCGACGAATTCGATGCGAAGCGGGCGCATTCGCCCCTCACCCCCGCCAAGGACGCTATCCTGGTCAACAGCACCGATATGAACGTGGAGCAGGTGATGAGCCACATCCGGTTGCTGATCGAACGCTGGCACTATCGAAGACGGGAAGCGCGTTAGCAAGGAGGAGACGAGTGGCCAGAACGCGGAGGATTCCCATCGGCCGGTATGTGGCCGGTGCCGCGCTGAAGTTTCTCTTCTGGCTGTTCCTTCGCATTGAGGTGCGGGGAGCCGAACATCTGCCGGCCAAGGGTGCTGGGATCGTATACTACAACCATATCCACTGGTTGGACCCCGCCTTGATTTGTGGTACGATCAAGCGGTACGCCGTGCCGCTCACCAAGATCGAGGCGCGAGGCTGGCCGCTGGTCGGCTGGTTGCTCCGCACCTTCCACGTGATCTTCATCACCCGCGGCGTCGTGGATCGCGAGGCGCTGCGCGCAACATGGGAGGTGCTGGCCGACGGCGACATCTCCGTGATCGCCCCCGAAGGCACGCGCAGTCAGGATGGGCGGCTGCAATCGGCGAAGGAAGGGTTGGGCTTTATTGCCCGGCAGGTGCCCGATGCTTGGTTGATGCCGTGCGCGGTGACAGGTACGCCGGAATTCGCCTTCAAGCTCAGAACGATCCTGAAGCGCCCGCGGGTGGTACTTACTTACGGCCGGCCGTTCAAGCTTCGCTGGCCTCCTGAGAGAGTCTCCCGCGAGACCCTGCGGGCGATGACCGACGAAGCGATGGCACAGCTCGCAGACGCTCTGCCTCCGCAGATGCGCGGCGACTACGCCGAGGCGGATTCATCTGTGAACGAGTGGCTGGAATTCCTGGAAGCCTGGCCAGGCGAGAAGGGAGGAGTGCCCAAGTCTAAGTAGGCAGGGGGGAAGAGCGCCTGGGCCGGGGCGCGCGTCGCGCGCCCGGGTTGACGAGGAGGAGGTTCCCCATCGCGAGATGGGCGCTAATCCCACGGCTTGATGCCGGGGAGAAAATCGAACAGATCGGCGGAAGCCTCCAAGGTTGCCCCGCATGCCATCAAGCATGCATCACCCTTTTCCCTCCCCGTTTCTCGGTCATCGTTCCAGGGTAGATTCGGCGGAGCTACGCACAGAAGGGAAGGGGAGCTATGTGCGGGATAGTCGGCTACGTCGGGCCGCGCAATGCGGCCCAGGTAGTGCTGGAAGGCCTTCAGAGGCTTGAATACCGCGGGTACGACTCGGCAGGGATCGCCGTCATCCAGGATGGCAGGATCGCGATTCGCCGCGAGGTGGGCAAGCTGAGCAACCTGGCGGCGAGATTGGCCGAGGCGCCGGTCGCAGGACACGCCGGTATCGGTCACACGCGCTGGGCTACGCACGGCAGGCCCAGCGAGCGGAATGCCCACCCACACGCCGACGCTACCGGCGAGCTGGTGGTCGTCCAGAACGGCATCGTCGAGAACTACCGGGAGCTCCGCTCGGAGCTTGAGGCCGAAGGGGTGGAATTCAAGTCGGAGACTGACACCGAGGTGATTGCCCACCTGGTGGGTCTCCACTATCAAGCCGGCCGGCCACTACGCGAGGCGGTGCGAGTGGCGCTGCGGGAGCTGCGGGGGCCCAGCGCCGTCGTGGCGTTGTCCAGCAGGGAACCGGGCACCCTCGTCACCGCACGATTGGGCAACGCGGGTGGCGTGGCTGTCGGCTTTGGCGATGGAGAGATGTTCATCGCCTCAGACATGCCCGCCATTCTGGAGCACACGCGGCGCATGGTGTTTCTCGACGACGGCCAAATGGCCGAAGTAACCGCGGCGGGCGCCGAATTCCTCACGCTGGACGGACTGGCCTTCGAGCCGAAGGTGCACACAATCCCCTATGATCCGATCTCCGCGGCAAAGGGCAATTTCAAGCACTTCATGCAGAAGGAAATCTACGAGCAGGCCACATCGCTGACCGACACCATCCGCGGTCGGGCCGACCTGAGCAGCGGCCAGGTCTACCTCGAACAGGTGACCCTAACGGAGGAGCGAGCCCGGTCGCTGACGCAACTGGTCAGTGTGGCGTGTGGCACCTCGTATCACTCCGAGCTTGTCGGGCAGTTCATGTTCGAACGGTTGGCACGGCTGCCGGTTCGCGTCGAGTACGCATCCGAGTTCCGGTACCGAGACCCCGTGATCGACGGCAACACCCTGATGCTGGCTATCACACAATCGGGGGAGACCGTCGATACGCTTGCAGCGTTGGAGGAAGGGCGAGCCAAGGGAGCGCATCTCTCGGCGATTGTCAACGTCATCGGCAGTCAGGCCGCTCGCGTCTGCGACAGCGTCATCTACATGCACACGGGGCCTGAGATAGGCGTCGCGTCGACGAAGGCATTCACCGCGTCGCTGGTGGACCAATATCTCCTGGCAATCCACCTGGGGACGCTGCGCGGCACCCTTCGCCAGGATAAGACGCAGGCTTTGCTGGACGATCTGGCCCGCCTCCCGGCGCTTGCGGGCCGCTTGTTGGATCCGGCCGGTCGGACGGTATACGAGGAGCTGGCGCAGATCTTCTATCAGCGCAGCGATTTCCTGTACATCGGCCGCGGGATCAACTTCCCGATCGCCCTCGAGGGCGCGCTGAAGCTCAAGGAGATCAGCTACATCCACGCTGAGGGCTATCCTGCGGGTGAAATGAAACATGGGCCGATCGCGTTGATCGACGAACACATGCCCGTAGTGGCGATCGCTCCGATGGATGGCGTGTACGACAAGATGCTCAGCCAGATCGAGCAGGTCAAGGCCCGCGGCGGCATCGTCATCGCCGTCGCGACCGAGGGTGATGACTTCATTAAAACCAGGGCAGACCACGTGATATGGGTGCCGGCGGCGTCCGATCTCCTCACGCCGGTCCTGACGGTCATCCCGCTGCAGCTGCTGGCGTACTACATCGCGGTGCGCCGCGGCGCCGACGTGGATCAACCGAGGAATCTGGCCAAGAGCGTGACGGTGGAGTAAGCACGCAAATCATGCGGATCGCTTTCGTTGCTCCGTTCGGCTTGAGAGCCAAAGGCACGACCCGCGCGCGCGTCCTGCCGCTGGCCAAGGCCCTGGCGAAGCTCGATCATTCGATTGCGGTCTTCATCCCGCCCTACGATAGTCCGAAGGATTCCGGGAAACGCTGGACCGACATGGGCGTCGAGGTGTCCAACGTTGTTCTGCCGCACGGCTCGGGCGGTGCACTCTGGCATCTCGACCTGGGCTGGCGTCTGTGGCGGGCGGTCACGCACTGGCAGCCGGAGGTTGTCCACGTCTTCAAGCCGAAGGGGCCATCAGGTCTCGCCGGTACAGCCCTGCGCGCGGTGCGCAGCCGAGCGCGGCTGGTCGTGGACTCAGACGATTGGGAGGGTTTCGGCGGCTGGAACGACGATCCAAGGGCCGGTTACTCTCCGGTGCAACGCCGCTTTTTCGCCTGGCAGGAGCGATATGGGCTGTCGCACGCCGACGCCTGGACTGTGACCAGCCAGTGCCTCCGCAAGCGGGCGTCCGGCTTCGGCGCCCCGACGAGCCGCGTGTTCATCATGCATAACGGGCTGGCCGATCCGGCCGCGTGGCGCCCCCTCAACGGGGCGGAGGGCCCGGCTCCCGGAGCCGTCAGCGCGCGGGATGTCCTCCTGTACACACGTTTTGCCGGTGTGAGGCCAACGGACGTCGCGGACATCTGGGGGCGCGTGTTACCCCTAGTGCCCGGCGCCCGCCTGGCAGTGGTCGGGCGCGGGCTCGGCGGCGAGGAATACGAGCTGGCCCGGATGGTCGGCAACGTCGATGTGTTGGGGTGGAAGGAGCCGGATGAGCTGTCGCCGCTCTTCGCCGGCATGGCGTTGGGTTTGGTGCCATGGGCCGACGAACCCAAGAACCGGGCGCGACACAGCGCGAAAGTGCTGGAGATGATGGCGGCAGGCATCCCGATAGTGGGCTACGACGTGGGCGAGCTCGCAGCCACAGTGGGCGATGGAGGCGTTCTGGCGCCCCCCGGCGATGCGGCAGCGTTCGCGCGGGAGGTTGTAGCACAGCTCGCAGATCCCGAGCGGGCGGCACAGATGGGCGCGTGCGCCCGGTCGCGCGTGGAAACGTTATTCACCTGGGACCGTCTGGCTCAGGTAGCCCTGACCGCCTACGGAATGGGCCGTGGAGGATGAGCTTCTGAAAAGCCCGCGCTTTCGCTGGGCTGTCTGCGCGGCATGGGCGTCACTGATCTTCTTGCTTTCTGCGCAATCTCGCCTGCCCAGCTTTGTACCGCTCGGGATGGGCAACTTGCAGGCTCTCGGCGGGCATTTGGTGGAGTACGCGGTCCTGGCGCTGCTGCTGTACTGGGCGCTGCGCGGCGTCGGGGTACGGCACGCGGCCTGGCTTGCCTTCGGGGCGGCGGTGCTATACGGGATCAGTGATGAGTTCCATCAGGGGTTCGTTCCAGGCAGGCATCGCGATTTTTCCGACCTCATGGTGGACGCGGCGGCCGCGGGAGGTGCGCTGCTTGTGGCCGTCTGGCTCATCCGGCGTCGCGGTTCCCGTTCTCAGGTTCCTCTTCGGTGATCTCAGCCCCAGCGACCTGGGCGATCATGATCTCCCCGAACATCTCCGACTGCTCCATGCTGACCTGGCCGCGTTTCACGAGCTCCAGAACCGCAAGCAGCGTGACGATGATCTCCAACCTGCGGCGCGCGGTTCGCAGCAAAGTGAGAAACGAGACGCTCCTGCCGCCCGCAGTAACCCGCCGTATCAAGCCAATCTGATCGTCGATGGTGAGGGTGAACGGGACGATGACACCGTCGGGAAGCATTGG
>Ga0315273_10002012_pt1 | contig 23698 bp, 20 predicted proteins | sample YL17G02_0_MG_FD_205753 | JGI IMG/M metagenome (GOLD analysis project Ga0315273, IMG submission 205753) | Sediment microbial communities from Yellowstone Lake, YNP, Wyoming, USA - YL17G02_0 | ecosystem: Environmental > Aquatic > Freshwater > Lake > Sediment | place: USA: Wyoming | collected...
GAGTCGAAAAGCGCAGAATTCCTAAGGAAAACCACTCCAGGGATCTGCTCTTTCCGTTGTTTCGTCTTCCTAGCAGGCCGTGCGGACTTTCACCACGGCCTGCTAGGGCAGGCGTCTCGCGTGCCGGGACGGGGGGCGCAGGGCTGCGGCCTGGCGCTCGAGGAGATCCGATTGGCCGCACACAAGCAGACTCGCGGGTCCAAACTGCGTGGGAACCGGCCGGGCGAGCGCCGCCCGTTCGGGACGCCCCGGCCCGGCCTGTCGTCCCTGTGGTACATCCTCGGCGTCCTGCTCCTGCTCGCGATGGCGCAGACCTACTTCCTGTCCTCGCCGGCCGCATCGATCCCGTACAGCCAGTTCAAGGACGTGCTGCGCCGGGACAAGCTGACCGAGCTGACGATCGGCGACCAGACGATCCGCGGCAAGATGAAGACCGACAAAGGGCTGGAGGCGTTCACGACCACGCGCGTGGAGGATCCGAAGCTCGTCGAGGAGCTCGAGCAGCACAAGGTGAAGTACACCGGCGAGCTGATGAGCCGGTGGCTGCCGGACCTGCTCAGCTGGCTCGTGCCCGTCATCTTCTTCGTCGCCGTCTCGGGCTTCTTCCTGCGGCGCATGGGCGGCGCCGATGGCGGCGTGATGTCGTTCGCACGCAGCCGCGGCAAGGTCTACGCGGAAGACGACGTCAAGGTGAGCTTCGCGGACGTGGCAGGCGTGGACGAGGCGGAGAACGAGCTGAAGGAGATCGTCGAGTTCCTGCAGACGCCGAAGAAGTACACGGCCTTGGGGGGCCGCATTCCGAAGGGCGTCCTGCTGATGGGCCCGCCCGGCACCGGCAAGACGCTGCTGGCGCGCGCCGTGGCCGGCGAGGCCAAGGTGCCATTCTTCAGCCTGAGCGGCTCCGAGTTCGTCGAGATGTTCGTCGGCGTGGGCGCGGCCCGGGTGCGCGATCTCTTCCGCCAGGCCGAGGCGAAGGCGCCGTGCATCGTGTTCGTGGACGAACTGGACGCGCTGGGCAAGGCGCGCATGCAGTCGCCGCTTGGCGGCCACGAGGAGCGCGAACAGACGCTCAACCAGCTGCTGGCCGAGATGGACGGGTTCGACGCGCGCAAGGGCGTGATCATCATGGGCGCCACCAACCGGCCCGAGGTGCTCGACCCGGCACTGCTCCGGCCGGGGCGGTTCGACCGGCAGGTACTCGTGGACAAGCCGGACGTGCGGGGACGGGAGGCGATCCTGCGCATCCACACCCGCGGGGTCACAGTGGCGCCGGAAGTGGACCTGAAGGTCGTGGCGGCGCGGACGGCGGGGTTCGCGGGCGCGGACTTGGCGAACCTGGTGAACGAGGCGGCGCTGCTGGCGGCGAGGAAGAACAAGATCCAGGTGGAGACGGCGGATTTCGACGAGGCCATCGACCGTGTGATCGCCGGCCTGGAGAAGAAGCGCGTGATGAGCCCGCGCGAACGCGAGATCGTGGCGTACCACGAGTCGGGCCACGCGATCGTCGCCACCGCCCTGCCCGGCCTCGATCCGGTGCACAAGGTCTCGATCGTGCAGCGCGGCTTCGGCGCGCTCGGCTACACGATGCAACTGCCGCTGGAGGATCGCTACCTGATGACGCGCACCGAACTGCAGCACCAGCTCGCGGTGCTGCTCGCCGGACGGACGGCCGAGGAACTGGCGCTCGGCGAGATCTCGACCGGGGCGCAGAACGACCTGCAGCGCGCCAGCGACATCGCCCGCTCGATGGTCACCGAGTTCGGCATGAGCGACGCGCTGGGCGCCATCAGCTACGAAGGCCGCAAGCGCAACCGGTTCCTGGACCTTCCTCTCGGGCAGGAGCGCGGTCCCTACGCGGAAGACACCGCGCAGCAGATCGACGTCGAGGTGAAGCGCATCATGACCGACGCGCACGCGCTGGCGCGGACGGTGCTCGCCGACCGGGGCGACGCGCTGCAGGCGGTAGCGCGGCGGTTGCTCGAGAAGGAAGTGATCGAAGGCGAGGAGCTGCGCGAGATCGTCCGGCAGACCGCACCGGCCGCCGGGCCGACCACACCGGTCTCCGCACCGACGTCCCCGTAGGCCCCGGGGCTTCAGCCCCACGGTCAGCCCGTCCGTGATCTGACATGCAGGAGGGCGGACCTTCAGGTCCGCCGGCTGCGCTTCAGCACCCCAGGTCGCTGAGCAGCCGCTCCGCCACGCGCGCGGCGCCGCCCGGCGGACCCGTGCGCGTGACGCCCAGCGCCCCTCGTCGCGCCCGCTCCTCCGGCGACGCCAGCAACGCCTCGATCGCGGAGGCGACCGCCCGGCGCGACCCCCGCACGAACTGCGCCGCGCCCCCGAGCAACCGTTCCTGCTCCGCCATGCGCCGGGCCGTCGTCTGCGGCCCGCACCCGACAAGCGTCACGACGGGCTTGCCCAGCGCGGCCGCCTGCTCGTTGGCCGTCCCGGCCAACCCCACCACGAGATCAGCTTCCGACAGGAGCGATTCGAACGTCCTCCCCTCCTGCTGCGCACAGACGACAACCGCCGCCGCGCCGCGGCGCAGCGTGTCGCCGTCGCGCGTCCAGCCGGCCGCGCTCGCCGCCCGGTCCGCTTCGTCCACGGCGATGCCGCGCGGCCAGGCGCACTGCCACCGGGCCGGGTGCCGAACGAGCAGCACCAGGTCGAGGAGGCGCACCAGGTTGTCCGGCGCTTCCGTGCGACTGCCCGGCAGCAGGAGCACCCTCGGCGGCCCGGGCGGCGCCGGCACCGATGCCGGGAAACCGTCGACCAGCGGGTTGCCGACGAACGCCGCCCGGACGCCGCGCGCGTGCAGCGCGTCGGCCGTCGCCTGGTCGCGCGCCAGCACGATGGTCGCCCATGGGCGCAGGAGCGCGCGCTCGAGGGCCGAGTGCGGTTGCCCGTACACCGACTTGGGCAGCGCCAGGTGCGCCCCTGCCCTGCCGAACGCGATCCGCCCGAGGCCGAGCAGGAACACGTCCCCGCACGCGACGAACGCGTCGTCGGGTCGCCGCAGGCGACGCAGGCGGCGAACGTAGGACACGTAGGCGGGCACGCGGGGCAGGTCGCGCAGCAGCGCAAGGAGGCTGGCGGCGGGAAACCCGCCCGAGCGCGGAAGCGCTCCGGAGAGCGCGCAGGGGATCCCGTGGTTCGCGAACTCGGCGCCCGTCGTCACGAGCGGGGCGGCGATCAGCTCGAGGGCGGGACGCCGCAGGCGGATCTCCCGCGCGACGAGCGCCGCCGCGCGATCTTCACCGAGCCCGTTGGTCAGGAGCCACAGGCGCACGGAGGTCCCTCGGTCAGCAACTCGGCGGCCAGCCTCGCCGCGGCGCCGCGCGAACCGGCGATGGCCCGCAGGTCCCGGCTCATGACGCGCCGGCCCTCCGCGTCGTCGAGCCATCGTTCCACGTGCGTGGCCATGTCGGCGGGCGTCAGCATCGCCCGCAGCTCGGGCACCAGGTCCCGGCCCGAGAGGATGTTGGGCAGCGCGATGGGGCCCAGGCGGGCGCTCAGGCGCAGCATCAGGAACCGCTTCAGCGTGCGCGTCGGGCGCCAGCGCGTGCTCAGCCAGTTGACGGGCCCTTCGACGACGAGGCGCTCGATTTCGTTCAGGGGAATGGCCACCAGCATCGGCACGCCCATCGCGGCCAGTTGCAGCGTGTTGGTGCCGGGCAGCGTCACCACCATCCGCGACGCCCTCATCGCCGCGTAGCGGCCGTCCCTGACCAGATGCGCCGTCGCCCCGTTGCGCGTCCGCACGCGCAGCCCGCCATCCACCGGTTCGGCGACCAGTCCCGCGCGCGCCGTGGCCTGATCGAGGACGTCGCGCCCGACGAACTCGGAGAACGGCAACAGGCAGCGCACCGAGGGCCGGCGGGCGGCGAGGACGTCGATCAGACCGGCGTAGAACGGCACCATGAAGGCGACTTCGGAGCGGCGGCTGCCCGCCAGCAAGGCCACGATCTCGTCGCGATCCGGATCCAGGCCCAGCCTGCGCACGACGCCGTCGTCGGTCGCCTCGGGCACGCTGTCCACGACCAGTTCGCCCACCTCGGCGATCCGGTCGGCCGGCACACCGGCGGCGAGCAGCTTGCGCGTGATCCGGGCATCGGGCACGAGACAGCGGTCATAGCGGCGGATCCAGTGCCGGCTGGTGCCGTAGACCCACGCGGGGGCGCCGAGCAGCCTGGCGAGCAGGAGGGAGTAGAGCCGATCACCGCCGAGGTGGAGGACGATCGTGCGGTGATCGCGGCGGTGACGACCGGTCAGTCGATCGCGGACCAGCGCCCGCACGTAGGGCCCGAACGTCACGACGTCGTCCAGAGCCGGGTGCGACGAGAGGATCTCACGCTCGCGGCCGCCGGCAAACGCGCAGGGCGTGAGCACCGCGCGGATGCTCGCGCGGCGGTCCCTCGTCTTCACCTGGTCGAGCAGCGGCAGCAGCCAGCCGGCCACCTCGCCAGGTGCGTTCACCGTCACGACGAGCTCGATCATCCTCGGCGGCCCCCGATGCCACACTCGTGCGCCCGCACAGCCCGATGCGAGCGATGTTACCCGAAGCCGGCGAGAAGAAGTTGACGGTCTTCGCCTGGCCGCAGGCCTCGAGCGCCGCGAGCGAAGCCCCACCTGCCGGCGCTACCCGCCCCAGCTCCCCCACTTGCCCTGGAACGCGGCCTCGTCCTCGCCGCCGGGCACGGCGGCCTCGGCGGCCTTGAAGCCGATCTTCGAGCGGGTGCCGTCGCAGAACGGCCTGTTGGCGGACGAGTCGCACCTGCACAGCGCGAACGGCCGCCGCGTGACCGCGTACTCGTGGCCGTTCCAGTCCACCGGCTTCACGTCCTGCTCGCCCCCCTCGAGGCGATACGACCCGCTCTCGCGCACCTTGATCGTCACCATCTCCCCCTCCACAGACACGAAAAGGGTGGCCGCGCCAGCCGAGGCCGACGCCGCCACCCTTTGTCGTGTTGAATCCGGGATTCCGGGTTCCGCTGTCGGCCCCGATTCCGAGTTCCCGGATTCCCGATTCGCGCGAGCCCGCACCGTGCGCGAGCGCGCCTACCCCATGCGCTGCATCGACGACAGGAACTCCGCGTTCGACTTGGTCTTCGACATCTTGTCCAGCAGCAGTTCCATCGCCTCCACCGGCGACAGCGGGTTCAGCACCTTGCGCAGCACCCACACGCGATTCAGGTCCTCGCGCGTGATCAGCAGCTCTTCCTTCCGGGTGCCGCTCTTCTGGATGTCGATGGCCGGGAACACGCGCTTGTCCACCAGCTTGCGATCCAGGTGGATTTCCATGTTGCCCGTGCCCTTGAACTCCTCGAAGATGACGTCGTCCATGCGCGAGCCGGTATCCACCAGCGCCGTGGCGATGATGGTCAGCGAGCCGCCTTCCTCGATGTTGCGCGCCGCGCCGAAGAAGCGCTTCGGCTTCTGCAGCGCGTTCGAGTCGAGACCGCCCGAGAGCACCTTGCCCGACGGCGGGATGACGGTGTTGTAAGCGCGCGCCAGTCGCGTGATCGAGTCGAGCAGGATCACCACGTCCTTCTTGTGCTCGACCAGCCGCTTCGCCTTCTCGATGACCATCTCGGCCACCTGCACATGGCGCTGCGCCGGCTCGTCGAAGGTGGACGAGATGACCTCGCCGTCTACCGACCGCTGCATGTCGGTCACTTCTTCGGGCCGTTCGTCGATGAGCAGGACGATGAGGTAGACCTCGGGGTGATTGGCCGACACCGACTGCGCGATGTTCTGGAGGAGCATCGTCTTGCCGGTGCGCGGCGCCGCGACGATCAACCCGCGCTGCCCCTTGCCGATGGGCGTCATGAGGTCCATGACGCGCGCCGAGAGGTTCTCGGTCGCCGTCTCCAGCCGCAGGTGCTCCTGCGGGTAGAGCGGCGTCAGGTTCTCGAAGAACAACTTGTCGCGCGCCTGGTCGGGCGGCTCGAAGTTGACCGCCTCGACCTTGATGAGCGCGAAGTAGCGCTCGCCTTCCTTCGGCGGCCGGATCTGGCCGGACACCGTATCGCCCGTCTGCAGGTCGAACTTGCGGATCTGCGACGGCGACACGTAGATGTCATCGGGGCCCGGCAGGTAGTTGTAGTCCGGGGCGCGAAGGAAGCCGAAGCCGTCCGGCAGCACTTCGAGCACGCCCTCGGAGAAGATGTAGCCACTCTGTTCGGTCTGCGCCTTGAGGATCTGGAAGATCAGGTCCTGCTTGCGCATGCCCGTGGCGCCCGCGACGTTGAGGTCCTTGGCGATCTGCGTGAGCTTCTGGATGCTCATGTCCTTCAGCTCGGCGATGTTCAGGCCCTCGCCCGGCCGCTTCGCCTGGCCGGCTGGCGGCTTCGCGGCGGCGTCCTGGGCGTCTGGCTGGGCGTCCGGCTGGGCGGGCGGCGTGGTCGGATCGGCGGGCGCGGACTGGCCGTTCTGCGTGCGCGCCGGCAGGGATGGGCGCTTGTGGTTGCTTGGCATCGCGGTGACTGGTGTTCGACTGGTTCTGGATGGTTTCGAGGCTGTGCGTGCGGGGGGCGCAGAGGCCCCGCGGGACGGCCCATCGGGGAAAGACTTTCCAAAGAGGTTTCAGTATAGGCGCCGTCTCTACCCCTGTCAACCGGCGCTCGGGCGCCCTGCGCGCGCGCAGGCGGGTGCACGATCGCGGGTCAGTCCTCCGGAAAGATCTTGCCCGGGTTCAGGATCCCGTTCGGATCGAACGCGTGCTTGATACGCTTCATGAGCGCGATGGTCGCCGGCGTCAGCTCGATGGACAGGTAATCGGCCTTCGCGAAGCCGATGCCGTGTTCCCCGCTGATAGACCCCTCCAACGCCACGACGCCCTCGAACAGCACGCGCTGCGCCTGGTGCGCCCGCGAGGCCTCCGCCTCGTCGCCCGGATCCACCATGATGTTCACGTGGATGTTCCCGTCGCCGGCGTGGCCGAAACACGGGATCCGCAGGCGGAAGTCGCACGCGACACGCTCGACGAGGTCGAACAGGTCGGGGACACGGCCCCGCGGCACCACCAGGTCGTGGTTGAACTTCAGCGGCGAGATGACCTGCAGCGACGGCGACAGTTCGCGCCGCACCCGCCACAAGGCTTCGCGTTCCTCCGGCGTCGCGGCGCGCAGGATCTCGATGGCACCCGCCTCGCGGCACGCGGCCTCGACGCGGCGCGATTCCTCGGCGACCGCCTCCGCCATGCCGTCCACCTCGAGGAGCAGCAGCGCGCCCGTGCCTGGCGGTGCCAGAGACTCGCCCAGGTAGTGGGCCACCGCCTCGAGGCACTGCCCGTCCACCAGTTCGAGCGCTGCCGGCACCACGCGCGCGCGCAGCAGCCCGTCCACCGCCAGCACCGCCTCCCGCACCGTGGCGAACGTCGCGCGCAAGGTCGCCTGCACCGGCGGCTTCGGCACCAGCCGCAGCACGATCTGCGTGAGGATCGCCAGCGTCCCCTCAGACCCGGCCAGCAGTTGGGCCAGGTCGTAGCCCACGACGTTCTTCACCGCCTTCGACCCCGCGCGCACGATCTCGCCGGTCGGCAGTACCGCCTCGAGCGCCAGCACGTAGCGCCGCGTCGTGCCGTACTTGAACGCCCGCGGTCCCCCGGCGCACTCGGCGACGTTGCCGCCAATGACCGACTCGCGCAGGCTGGCGGGATCTGGCGGGTAGAACAGGCCCACCCGCTCGACGGCGTCCTGGAGATCGCCCGTGATCACGTTCGGCTCGACCACCGCCAGCAGGTTGTGCGTGTCGATCTCGAGGATGCGGTTCATCCGTTCGAGCGACATCACCAGGCCCCCGTGCACCGGGACGGATCCGCCCGTGTAGCCGGTGCCGCCGCCCCGTACGACGAGCGGGACGCGATGGGCATTGCAGAGCGCGGCCACCGCCGCCACCTCGGCAGTCGTCGCCGGCAGCGCCACCAGGTCGGCCGGCCGCCCGCGCTTCAGGGCGTCGGTGCCGTAGGCCTCGAGCGCGTCGGCATCGTCCTTGACGAACGAAGGTCCGACAATGTCGATGACGGCGGATCGGAAATCGAGGGGAATCACGGGGACGCGAATCTGAAATGGGCGGGCAGGGGGGCTGGGGAAGTGCCTGTCCGCACCCGCCACACCTGCCCCACCTGCCCTACTTGCCTACGTCTTCGCCCAGTCCGGCTTGTCGGTCAGTCCGGGCTCGACACGCGGCCCGGCGGCGATGACCTCCGCCGGCGTCCCTTCCTCGAACTTCTTGAAGTTGTCGATGAAGCGCGAGGCGAGGGCGCTGTAGCGCCGGATGTACTCCTTCTGGTCCGGCCACGAGTTGGCCGGCACCAGCACGCTGTCGGGCACGCCCTCGCAGGTCTTCGGCACCTGGAACCCGAACACCGGGTCCGTGAGGAACTCGACGTGGTCCAGCTTGCCGCTGAGCGCCGCGTTGAGGATCGCGCGGGTGTGCTTGATGCTGATGCGCTTGCCGACGCCGTACGGGCCGCCCACCCAGCCGGTGTTCAGCAGCCAGCAGGTGGCGCCGTACCGCCGCATCTTCCGGGCCAGCAGGTCGGCGTAGAGCGACGGATGGTGCACCATGAACGGCCCGCCGAAGCAGGCGCTGAAGGTGATCTCGGGCTCCTTGCCCATGCCCATCTCGGTGCCGGCCACCTTGGCCGTGTACCCCGAGATGAACTGGTACATCGCCTGCTCGGGCGTGAGGCGCGCGATGGGCGGCATGACGCCCGACGCGTCGCACGTGAGCAGGACGACGTTCTTCGGGTGCCCGCCGCGCTTCTCCGGCACGGCGTTGGCGATGAAGTGCAGCGGGTAGGACGCGCGGGTGTTCTCGATCTTGTCGTCGTTCAGATCGATGACGCGCGTCACCGGGTCCAGCGGCACGTTCTCGAGGATGGTGCCGAACCGGTGGGTACACGCGTGGATCTCCGGCTCCGCGCTCGGCGACAATGCAATGACCTTCGCGTAGCAGCCGCCTTCGAAGTTGAAGACCCCGCTGTCGCTCCAGCCGTGTTCGTCGTCGCCGATCAGGCCGCGCGTCGGGTCGGCCGACAGCGTCGTCTTGCCGGTGCCGGAGAGGCCGAAGAACAGCGCGGCGTCGTTGTCGGCGCCGATGTTGGCCGAGCAGTGCATCGGCATCACCCCCTGCAGCGGCAGGAGGTAGTTCATGACGGTGAAGATCGACTTCTTGATCTCGCCGCCGTACTGCGTGTTGCCGATGATGCAGACGCGCGAGGCGAAGTTCAGCACGATGAAGGTCTGCGACGCGGTCTGGTCGATCTGCTGGAGCGCCTGGAAGCCCGGCACGGCGATGACGGTGAACTCGGGCACCAGCCGGCGGCACTCCTCGTTGGTCTCCGGCGGAATGAACATGTTCCGCGCAAACATCGAGTGCCACGCGTACTCGGTGACGATGCGCACCGGCATGCGGTACTCGGGATCTGCGCCGACGTAGCAGTCCTGCACGAAGATGTCGCGACCCTGCAGGTAGCCCTGCAGGCGGTGATACAGCTCGTCGAACTTCTCCGGGCTGAACGGCCGGTTGTACTGCCCCCACCAGATGTGCGATTCGGTGGACGGTTCGCGCACCACGAACTTGTCGTTGGCCGACCGGCCGGTGTGCTTGCCCGTCGACACCAGCATCGGGCCTTCCCTGGAGATCCTGCCTTCGCGACGGAAGATGGCTTCCTCGTAGAGCGCCTCGGTCGGCAGGTTCCAGTAGACCTGGTTCAGGTTCGCCAATCCCAGGTTCTCGAGCCCGTAGTCACTCTTGAGGGCCAGCGCCTGGGCTTGCGCGGGTGTCTTGATGTCCAGGAGGTTCATAGCCAGTCCCTCACAAGTTTCTTGTCACCGATGAAGATCTCGTTCGGGGAGGTGGGATCGATCGCCCACTTGATGCGCAGGATCCCCTCGGTCACGTCCTTGACCGTCCCCGCGACACTCAGGCGCAGGTAGCCTTCGAAGCCGAACTCCTTGCCCGGCACCGTCACGACCCGGGCCTTGCGCAGGAGGAACTCGGACAACTGGACCGAGTTGCTGGCGATGGCCGGGTGCAGGTAGGCGCGGAAGTCCGGCATGCAGTAGAAGGTGCCCTGCGGCCTGGTGCACTTCACGCCCGGCAGCGTCTTCAAGTCCGCCATCACGATGTCGCGGTTGTTCTGGCAGTGCAGCCGCAGATTCTCCACGATGCCCTGGATGCCGAGCAGCGCCCCTTCGGCCGCTGCCTGCAGCAGCACCGATGCGCACGAGGTCGTCTGCGACTGGATGTTGCTCATCACCGCCGTCAGCTCGCGGCTGGCGACGGTCCAGCCGATCCGGAACCCGGTCATGCCGTACAGCTTCGCGATGCCGTTGATGGCGATGACCTTCGTGGACTCGGCATCCTTCTTCGTGAACTGGAAGCACGACGGCGCCTTGCGGCCGTCGAACACCAGCTGGTGGTAGATGTCGTCCATCAGGCAGTAGATGCCCTTCCGCTCGCAGAACTCGATGATCTGCGCGAGGAACTCCTCGGAGAACATAACCCCCGACGGGTTGTTCGGGCTGTTGATGATGATGGCCTTCGTGTAGCTGGTGACAGAGCGCTCGATGTCGGCCATGCGCGGGTAGAATGACCCGTCCTCCGGCGTGACGACGACCGGCACGCCGTAGACCATCTTGACCATCTCGGGATAACTCACCCAGTACGGCGCAAGGATGATGACTTCGTCCTGCGGGTTCAGGATCGCGTACAGCAGGTTGAAGATGGCCTGTTTGGCGCCCGAGGAGACGATGATGTTCTCCGGGGCGACGATCCGGTCGTAGTGCTCCTCCGTGTAGCGGACGATCGCCTTCTTGAGCGACGGGATGCCGTCGCTCGGGGAGTACTTGATGTCGCCGGTGGCGAGCCTGGCGGCCGCGGCGAGCAGCGCCGAGATCGGGGCCTTGTTCTTGGGCTCGCCGATGCCCAGGTGGATGACGGGCTCGCCCCGCTCGCGAAGAAGACGCGCTTCCTCGTTGAGCTTCATCGTGGGCGATGTGGCAATTGCCCTCGCAAGCTTACTGACGCTCATACCTGGCTCCTCATGTGGTCAGCAGGGGCGCGCTGACGTCGGCAGGGGCACGACATGTTGTGCCCTTACGATCTCTCCCGCTCACGGCCTCGCGTGTTTCCTCTGCATCCGCGTCTCGACCAGTTCGGGCACCAGGCCCGTGATCGGCCCGCCCAGCGCGAACACCTCGCGAATCAGCCGCGAGCTCGTGTAGGTGTACGCCTCGGCCGGCATCATGAAGACCGTCTCGATATCGGCGGCCAGGCGCCGGTTCATCAGCGCCATCTGGAACTCGTACTCGAAATCGGAGACTGCCCGCAGGCCACGCACGATCACCGACGCCCGGCGGTGCCGCGCGAAGTCGATCAGCAGCCCCTCGAACGCGTCCACTTCCACCTTCGGCTCCGAGGCGAACACCTCGCGCGCCATCTCGAGCCGCTCTTCGCGCGAGAACAACGGCTGCTTGTCCGGGTTCACCAGGATGGCGACGATGATGCGATCGAACAGACGCGCGCCACGCTGAATGATGTCCACGTGGCCGTTGGTGATCGGATCGAAGGAGCCGGGATAGACCGCCACGCGCTCCGGGCATGACGTGGATTGGTTCCGGTCGGCAGTCACATCAGGCCTCAGCGCAATCGGTGATGCCGTTGCCGGGGGACGCCGCGTAGAACGCCAGCGCGCTGTCCCCGGAACCCACGTCGCGCACGCGCGTCAGGTGCCCGGCCGCAGCCGGAGCGGGACGCCGCCGGGCATGCTCGAGCACGATCAGGCCGCCGGGCGCGAGCGCCGTGCCGACTGCCGCCACCATCGTCCCGGGATCGGGCAGATCGTAGGGCGGGTCGAGCAGGATCAGGTCGAATCCCGGCGAGGCCGGCGACGGCGCGACGGCCTCCACGGTGCCGCGCATCATAGCATAGCCCTGCGTGATACCGCACCGGGCCAGGTTCTCGCTGATGAGCGCCAGCGCGCGATGGTCGCGGTCCACGAACGTCACGTGCACGGCGCCCCGGCTGAGCGCCTCGATCCCCAGCGCCCCGGTTCCCGCGCAGCCGTCGAGGACGCGGGCGCCGGAGACGCGCGGCGCGAGGATGTTGAAGAGCGTCTCGCGCAGCTTGTCGGAGGTGGGGCGCAGCCCCGGCCAGGTGGGCGCGGCCAGCCGGCGGCCCTTGTGGATGCCCGCGATGACGCGCATGGCCCGTCCAATCCGAGAGAAAAGAGAAACGAGGAACGAGGAACGAGAATGCAGGACTCCGCCGCGCCGCCGGATGCGCAGCGGCCGTTTCAACGAAGACTTCTGAATCCTCGCTTCTCGCTTCTGCCTTTTCAACCCACCTCCGCCAAGCCGAACCGCGGCGCCCAGGTGCGGCGCACGAACGCGACCAGGAGGTCGTCCTCCGGCGCCTGCGCGAGCCACGCCCTCGCCTCGCGCCTCGCGTCTTCCATCAGCGCGCGGTCGCGCACCAAGTCGCCCACGCGCAGCGCCGGCAGGCCGCTCTGCCGCGTCCCGGCCAGGTCGCCGGGACCGCGCAGCTCCATGTCGCGCTCGGCGATCACGAACCCGTCGGCCGTCTCGGCCATCGCCTTCAACCGATACGCCCCTTCCTCCGACAGCGGCGCCTGGTGCAGCAGGATGCAGGACGACTGATGGCGGCCTCGGCCCACCCGTCCGCGCAACTGGTGCAACTGCGAAAGGCCGAAGCGTTCGGCGTGCTCGATGACCATCACCGCCGCGTTCGGCACGTCGATGCCTTCCTCGACGACGGTGGTCGCCACCAGGATGTGCAGGTCGCCCGCGGCGAACGCCTTCATCACCCGGTCCTTGGCGTTCTGCTTCATGCGGCCGTGCAGCAGCGCCACGCGGAACTCCGGGAAGACGTCCGTCGCCAGGTGGTCCGCCATCTCCGTCGCCGCCCGGAGGTCCACCTTCGCCGACTCCTCCACCAGCGGGTAGACGACGTAGGCCTGCCGTCCTTCTTCGATCTGCGCGCGGATGATCTCGTAGACCTCGGCGCGAGCCGCCTCCGGGCGCACCATCGTCCTGATCGGCCGGCGGCCGGGCGGCAGGTCGCGAATCACCGACACGTCGAGGTCGCCGTGGACCGTGAGCGCGAGCGTGCGCGGGATGGGCGTGGCCGTCATGACGAGCACGTCGGGATTCAGGCCCTTCTCCCGCAGCGTCGCCCGCTGCAGCACGCCAAACCGGTGCTGCTCGTCGATGACGACGAACCCGAGGCGATGGAACGTCACGCCTTCCTGCACGAGCGCGTGCGTGCCCACGACGAGGTGCGCGTCCCCGGACGCGATCGCCGCGCGCTGCACCCGGCGCGTGGCCGCGCCGATGGCGCCGGTCAGCAGCTCGACCCGGAACCGTGAGCCTTCGAGGAGCCGGCGCAGGTTGAAGTCGTGCTGCTCGGCGAGGATCTCGGTAGGCGCCATGAACGCCACCTGCAGGCCGTTCTCCATGGCGACCACGGCCGCCAGCAGCGCCACGATCGTCTTCCCCGCCCCGACATCGCCCTGCAGCAGCCGGTTCATCGGCGTCGGCTGCTGCATGTCGCCGACGATCTCCGCCAGCGCCTGCTTCTGCCCGGCCGTCAGATGGAACGGCAGCACGCGCCTCGCCGACTCGCGGATGGCGTCGTTCACCACGGGCACGAACGCCTTCGGCACCGCGGCGGCCTCGCGCCGCCGCAGCAGGATCCCGATCTGGAACAGCAGGAACTCCTCGAAGATCAGGCGGCGCTGTCCCGGCGTACGGTAGAGGTTCAGCGCGTCGAGCGGCGTGTCGTCGGGCGGAAAATGCGTGTCGAGGAGCGCCTGCCGGCGCGGCGGCAGATCCAGCCGCGCGCGAAGATCGACCGGCAGCGGATCCTCCAGCGTGTCCGGCAGCCGATCGAGCGCCTCGCGCACGAGCTTGCGCTGCACCTTGGCGGACAGGTCGCCGGCCTTCTCGTACACCGGCACGATGCGCCCGCTGCCCGCCGTCACCACCTCGTCGGCCTCGACGAACTCGTAGGCGGGGCTGGTCATCTGCAGGTGGCCGCGGTACACCTCCACCTTGCCGTACAGCACCACGTGCTTGCCGCGCGCGAACACGTCGCGCAGGTACGGCTGGTTGAACCAGACGACGCGCACGTACCCGGAGTCGTCTTTGACCAGCGCCTCGGTGCGCGAGGCGCGCGAGCGCCAGCCGGGCTGCGCCGCGCACTGCACGACCTCCCCGGCGACCGACACTCTCTGGTCCGTCGGCTGCAGCGACCCGATGGGCGCCAGCCGGCTGCGATCCTCGTAGCGGAACGGGAACCGGTAGACGAGATCCTCCACCGTCTCGAGCCCGACGCGGCGCAGATCGGCCGCCCGCCTCGGGCCGACGCCCTTGAGGAATTGCAGCGGTGTCGACAGGAAGTCCGCGTCCTCAGGCATGGGGGTTGGGGTTAGTGGTCAGTCGTCACTGCACGACCACCGCCTGCCAGCGCTGCTGCTCGATGGCGCGGATGCGGGCCGGCAGCGGGAACGGATCGTCCAGGTTGATGCCGCGCGGGTACTCCTCCGACCGCGTGTAGTAGCCGACGATCTCCTGCAGCACGACCTTGGGAACGGGGACCCCCCCGATCTCCGCCGCCTCCAGCTGGAACCGCGCCACGCCATCCCTGGTGCGCAGGATGCCCTGTGCCGTCACCAGCACGCGGCCGCTCAGGTACTTGAGCGGGTTCAGCCAGCCGGGGTTCCGCTCGCGTCGCACGGTGTCGAGATCCACGGTGGCCTGGCCCCACACGCGGTCATCCCCACCGATCGACACCTGCGGCCCGACGACGCCCGACGGCATGAACCACCCGGCGGAGAACGCGAGATAGGCGTTCACTTCGGTCTCGCTCACCGGCGTGCGCAGCTCGGCCCCCTTCGGCTGCTCGCCGCGCCGCGCAATCGCCTCGATCTTTTTCTGCAGCCGATCGGCGTCCTGCTGGGAGACGTTCTGGGGCGAGGCGGGGGCGGCGGTCGAAAGAAGGAGAACGGCCAGGCCGCCGGCGGTCAGGCGGAGCGCAAGGGAGGAGCGCATGCCCCGAGTGTAACAGACCCGGGGCCGCAAACGGCCGCGACTGCGGCCCCGGGAGGTGTCCAGCGAAGCATCGCCCCAAACCGCCGAGTCGTGCGCGGCGGTACGACGTATCCCTCGCGAGCCAGTCGGCGGACCTCCCCGCCTCCGCGCGGTCTTGTCGCGAACCGCGCTACGGCGAGGCCTCGCCGCAGTTTCCGCGGAGACCTGGGGAACGAAGGCGGGCAATGGCTCGCTCCGGGTCACGCCGTGCCGCCGCGTCATAGGCGGCCGGCCGCAGAGCGGCCGTCGAACCGACCTTGGCTGTCAAGTCTGCCAGGCCCCGAAGGGGCCCCAAGACAGATTCCAGGGCGGTCGCGTGACACTTGCTTCAAGCGTCACGCATCCGGCCCTGGAAGACGTCTAGCGGTTCTTTCGGCCAACCCCGGCACGGCCGGGCCCGACGCCGCGCGCCTTCGACAGGAACTCGAGCATCCGCCGCTCGACCTGGTCGAAGAACACCCGCAGGCGCGCCTGCTGGCGCAGCGTCAGGACCTGGTCGAGGTCCTGGAGGGCCTTGCGGACCTCCGCGCTGGCCTTCGCTTCGAGATCGTCGAGGGCCTTGAGCTTCTCGCGCAGTTGCGCCTCGTCGGGCGCCGGCACGGTGGCGGGACTGGTGAGGCGGGCGATCTCGGCGACGAGCTGGTTGTGCAGCCGCTGGTTGCGCCGGCGGCCGTCCTGCAGCGCCTTCAGCCGCGTGATGAACGGCGGGAACTGCGCATCGGTCAGGTTGAGCACCGCCTGGGCCTGCACGAGCACCCACCCGTCCATGATGTTCTGGAGATCGGCCAGGGTGGGCGGCCTCTGCGTGTCGGCGGCCGAAGGCGGCGGCGGCGGGACTTGCTGCGCCGACGCGATCGACGCCAGCGCGGACAGGACAAGCACGAACGGACACACGCCGCGAAGGGCCTTCATGGTACCTCTGCCTGCCAGCGAAGTGTTGTCTCAAACCGCCCGGCCGGACGGCAGTTCAGTCCGCTTCGCTGGCCGTTTGTTGACTGGCCCCGCGAAGCGCGGGGCGACGACATCTTCCAGAGCCGACCCGACCAACGACCACTTGGCCCCGAAGGGGCCCAAGACAGATTCCAGGGCGGTGCGCGAACCCGTGCTTCATGTGCCGCGCCTACGGCCCTGGAAGATGTCTAGGAGGGATCGTCGATCGCCGTCTGCAGCAAGCGCACGAACTCGCGCTGTTCGCTCGGCGAGAGCGACAGCACCATCTGGTCCGTGGCGCCAGGCGCCAGCGCAAACCCCGCCTCGGCGGCCGCGTCGAGGTCGAACGAGTCGGCCATCTCCGTGACGACCGCCCACGCCCGCTCTCCGTCCGGCGCCAACACGTCGGCGGCCCGGATCACGTCCGCTCCGCCGACGCGACTTTCCTGTTGGCCGCCCGCCGGCGCAACGACCGCGACCTGCTCGGCCGGATGCACGCGGAACACGCCGAGCGACCACGCCGTTGCGAGGACGCACACCGCGAGGGCCGCGATCGCTGCCGGCCGCCAGTCTCGACCTCCGAGCCACGCGGCCCATGGCCTGGGGGAACCCGCACCCGCGGCGATGGACTGGCGCACGCGGACCGAGAAGTGTTCCCAGAACAACGGCGACGGCTCGGGGGCCGCGACGTCCCGCACAGCGGCGAGCGTCTCGCGGGCGGATTCGACCTGCGCGCGGCACCGCGAGCACCGCTCGAGGTGCGGATGCGCGTCGCCGGTCTCGGCCAGCGTCAGCAGCACGTCGTCGGAAAGGTGCATCATCATCCCGCCTTCTGCTCCGCGAGGATCCGCTTGAGGTTCTGGAGCGCGTGGAAGAAGTTGGCCTTCACGGCGCCCACCGAACTGCCAAGGATGCCCGCGATCTCCTGGTGCGGCAGGTCGTGGTAGACCCGCAGCACGAGCGTCGCGCGCTGCTTGGGCGGCAGCTTCGCGATGGCCGCCCGGACCTGGATCGCCTGCTCGCGCTGGAGCAGGCTCGTCATCGGATCCGGCCCCGCGGCCGCCAGCGTCTCGCTCGCCTGCAGCGATTCCACCGTCGGCTTCCGCACGCTCACGCGGTTGAGGCACGCGTTGACGCCGATGCGATAGATCCAGGTGCCGAACGCCGCGTCGCCCTTGAACTTCCCCAACCCGCGATAGGCACGCAGGAAGACTTCCTGCGCAAGATCGGACGCGTCCTCGTGGGTGCCCACGAACCGGTGGCACAGCCGGTAGACGGCCCGGCGATGCCGCTCGACGATGACGTCGAAGGCCTCGCGCTGGCCCGACACGCACGCGGCGACCAGGGCCGCATCGTCGAGGTCGCGCAGCGGGGCCACGGCTTCCGGCGTGTCGGCGTGAGCCACGGTCACCGTCCATGCCGGGCCCGGGCGGCCCGCCCACCAGCGTTCGACTCGTTCCATCGAGATCGCCGTTCCCGGACGTCCCTGGTGCACCCGCCTGCCGAAGGCCACACCGTCCCCTGCACCCTTAGACTGGCGGGCCCGGCGATCGGTTGAAGGGCGGGGCGGAGCACGGCGGCATCGTAGCACGCGCGATTGTTTCAGTTGACTTTCGCCTTTCCTTTTCCTACAGTTGTGCCGCCGGACCGGGAGGTTGCCGTCCGGCGGCGCGGTCGCGCCGCCGGGCGTCTCCGGACGAGGAGGGACCGTGCTACCGCTCACCAAGCGCCAGCGTGAGATTCTCGACTTCCTGAACGAGTTCATCCAGCAGCACGGCTACGCGCCGAGCCTCGAGGAAATCGGCCGGCGGTTCGGCCTGTCCTCGCTGGCGACGGTCCACAAGCACCTGACGAACCTGCAGGAGAAAGGGTTCATCAAACGCGCGTGGAACCGCAGCCGCTCGGTGGAACTGGTGCCGACGCGCGGCGGCGGCCGCGCGCTCGAGCTGCCGCTGCTCGGCTACGTGGCGGCGGGCTCGCCCATCGAGGCCATCACCACCGCGGAGTCGATCTCGGTGCCCGAGGACCTCATCGGCAAGCGCGACACCTACGTCTTGCGCGTGCGCGGCGACTCGATGATCGACGAACAGATCCGCGACGGCGACTTCGTCATCGTCGAGGACCGGAAGACGGCCGAGAACGGCGAGATGGTGATCGCGCTGCTGCGCGGCTCGGACGTGACGCTCAAGAAGTTCTACCGCGAGAACGGCGAGGTGCGCCTGCAGCCGGCCAACGCGGCGATGCGGCCCCTGAAGGTGCCGGCCGACCACGTGCAGATTCAGGGAGTGGTCGTCGGCGTCATGCGAAAGTACTGACGAGGCCGGGCATGCCTGACCAGAAGCAGATCAACTTCACGATCGTCCCCGACGATGCCGCCCTCGGCAATCAGCCGCGCACGTACGCGAATTTCTGCGCGGTGGCGCACACGCCGTTCGACTTCACGCTTTCGTTCTGCGAGGTGATGCCGCTCTCCGAGCGCGACGTCCGGCAGGCCGAAGCCGAAGGCGTCGTGCGCGCGCCCGTGCGCGTCCGCCTCGTCACGCCCGTGAACTTCATCCCGCAGCTCATCGCAGCTCTGCAGGAGCACTGGCGCGTCTTCTCGGAGACCTACGGCAGCGGCACGCCGCCGCCGCAGGGGTTCGGCCCCGTACACTAGTAGGGCGGCCCTTCAGGGCCGCCGTCGCCGCCGGGGCCTTCAAGGCCCCGGCGAACGGCGGGGCTGAAGCCCCGCCCTGCATGCGAGCGCCGCCACCCATGAGAACGCCCGCCGAAACCCGCGCCATCGTCCGCACGCTCGAGGAACAGCATCCCGGCGCGCAGACCGCGTTGCACTACGGAAGTCCCTTCCAGTTGCTCGTCGCCGCCGTGCTCTCGGCGCAGACGACCGACGAGCGCGTGAACCAGGTGACGCCGGCGCTCTTCGCGCGCTACCCGGATGCGGCCGCGACGTCGCGTGCGCCCATCGCGGACGTCGAAACGCTCGTCCACTCGACCGGGTTCTTCGCCCAGAAGGCGCGCGCGATCGTCGGCATGGCACAGGCGCTCGTCACGAAGCACCACGGCTCGGTCCCGGCCGACATGGACACGCTCGTCGACCTGCCAGGCGTCGGCCGCAAGACCGCCAACGTGGTCCTGGGCCACGCCCTCGGCGTGCCCGGCCTCGCGGTCGATCGCCATGTCCTTCGCGTCTCGAACCGGATCGGGATCGCCCACTCCGAGGACCCGGAGGCCGTCGAGCGGCAACTGACCGCGGCGCTGCCCCCCAGGACGTGGACCGTCACCTCGGACACGCTGATCCTGCACGGCCGCCGCATCTGCAAGCCGACGCCGCTCTGCGACCGATGCGCCGTGCGCCTCGACTGCGAGTTCCATCGCAGCCTTGCCAACGCCGCGCCGCGGGCCGGCCGGGCCGCAGGCGCCGCCAGGAAGGTCAAGGCGCCGGCAAGGACGCGCGCCGCCGCGCCTCGCCGCCGCCACTGACATGCGTCGTCCCGCGTTCGAACAACTCGTCCAGGAAGCGCTCGCGACCATTCCGCCACGCTTCCGCCAGCGCCTGAAGAACCTGGCCATCATCGTCGAGGATGAACCCGATCCCCAGTTGCTCGACGACATGGAGGTGCCGGAGGGCGAGACGCTCCTCGGCCTGTACCACGGCGTCCCGCTCACCGAGCGGTCGTGGGACGACGGCAACCGGCTGCCCGATCGCATCACGCTGTTCCAGGACCCGCTCGAGCGCGCCTCCGACGACGACGAGGACCTGGTGACGGCGATCGGCGAGACGCTGATCCACGAGATCGGCCACTACTTCGGCCTCAGCGAGGAAGAACTCGAAGACATCGAGGACCGCTACTGGCACGCGCGGAACCCGGGCGCGGAGGAGGAGTGACGCGCGGATAGTGCGGGGTGCAGGGTGCCTGGTGCTTCGTGCGAGGTGCAGGGTGCGGAGTGCTTCGTGCGAGGTGCAGGGTGCCTGGTGCTTCGTGCGAGGTGCAGGGTGCCTGGTGCTTCGTGCGGGTGCGGGGTGCGGGGTGCGTGCTTCGGTAGGGCGAGGCTTCAGCCTTGCCGGAGCGTCGTGCCGTGGGACCGGCGTCTCGCCGGTCATCCAGGTACCGGGTGCAGGGCAACGGCACGCGGGCGTTCAGGGCCGATACCGCGCCGCGCCTCGGCAAGTAGTCCGCGACTTCACCCGCGATCTGTCCAGTCGGACAAAGCCGTGCCGCTCTCCGGCGGATTCACCGTCAAGATCGGCGTGCAGGCGAACAGCGAGGGTACGGCTGGCTCGTGGCGCCGACCCGTCGCCGTGTCGTGAAGGAAAGGAACGTGTGAAGGCTGCCATTCTCGCTGCAGGCAGAGGGAGTCGTCTCGACAGCCTTCCCGTCGGCAAGCCGTTGTGCCCCGTCAATGGGCGGGCCCTCGATGAGCACGCCATCCAGAAGGCCGCGGTGCTGGCAGCGCCGTGAACCGACGGCGCGAGTGGCTTCGTGAGCGCGCTGGCCCCTACGCGTGGGGAGCCGCGCCGCGTCCCGGATCGCCGCCGCCGGAGCCGATGTAGCCGACCTCGCGGTACCGCCTGATCTTCTGTGGGATGACGACGTTCCAGTACTCCTCGAAGTCGAACGCCGAGTAGTCGTGGAACGGGGCCAGGCCCGTGTCCACCAGGAGGCATTCGCACCGGTCGCCGGTCTCGACGACGAAGATGTTGTTGGGGCTGACCGAGACCTTCGCCGACGGGTGCCGCACGAAGAGGTCGAGCAGGCGATCGACGAACTCCCTCACCGCGTCACGCACCCGGTGGTGGCGCGGCGTGTCCGGGTCGCCCAGTCGGCCGTACAGGACCGCGAGCGACAGGCCGCCGAGCCTCTTCTTGATCACGAACCGGCCGTGCCGGTCGGCCTCGACAATCTCGGGAACCGGGATGCCCTTGCCGGCGAAGAAGCCGGTGACCTCGGCCTCCTCGAGGACGTGGTTGCGGCAGTACGGACGCGGCTTGGCCACCTTGAACACCGTGCCGGGGTGCTCCTCTCGGTCGAAGACGGTCCCGTTCTCGCCTTCACCGATCTTCGGCAGCTTCAGGCGGTAGTGGTGCCCGGCCACGTCGAGCGCGACGACGCCGCCAGGGGCCTGCAGGCCATCGAGGACATGGCTCGCCTCGTTATCCAGATAGAGATCGCGCAGCTCGGCGGCCAGGCGGTCCACGTTGGCCGGCAGACCGAAGCCGAGCCCGGTCTCCGACTGATCCTCGCGGAGGAACATGCCGTGGTAGCGGGCCGCGCGAAGGGCGGCGACCAGGTCACTGATGTGCTCGTAGTGCGGCGCGAACAGGACCTCGATGAGGCGCACCTCCCGCCCTGACAGCGTGCGGAAACCGCACACCGGACATTCCTCCATCCGGACCCGCGGAATGCGCACGACCGACCCCGACAGGGTGACGTCGTGCGGAACCTCGATGCCGACCAGAATCGCGTCCTCGCAACGCGGGCAGATTTCCGGGCGCTGGCGGTGGGCCGTGTCGACCGAGCCGGTAGAGCTGCCTTGGAGGTTGTCGCTCACGGCCGCCTCGTCATTCGTGGCCCCGTTCTTTTGCCTCGAGCAGCTCCTGGTGGGCGCGGTCCCGGGCGTGGAGACGCTCGGCAAGCATGACGGCGATGTTCCGGATCAGCTTGTAGGGCGCCGTGAGCTTCGCGTCGAGCAGTTCGTTGAAACGGTCCCGGTCGATCTCGATGAGCTTGCACCGGGTGGCGGCGACGACGGTCATCGATCGGGGCACGTGCAGCAGGAAGGCGATCTCCCCCAGCACCGATCCCCGGCCGATGCGGACGCTCCACGACCCGGGGCGGGTCAGCGTGCCACGCCTGGCCTCCACGACTCCGTCCAGCACCAGGTAGAAGTTCTCGCCCACGGCCCCCTGCCGGAGGATGACCTGCTCGGCGTCGAACTCGACCGTCCGTGCCGCCTTGAGGAGGAGGAAAACCTCCGAGGGGGACAGGCCCCGGAAGATCTCGAAGTCCTCCGCCTCGTCGCGCTCCGACTGGGTCACCTCGCGCGGGACCAGCCACTGCAGGTACCCGGTGCGCTGGTACTTGCGGATCCGGTCCGGCAGCACCTCGTTCCAGTACCGGCTGAAGGTAAAGTCGTCGTAGTTCTTCTTGAGCGTCGTGCCGGGATCGATGAGGACGAACGGGACGGGGTCGCGGAAGCGCGACCCCTCGCTCAGGACATAGATGTTGTTCGGGCTGATCGACACCTGGCAGTCCGGCCGCTTGCGGAACAGGTCCAACAGGCGGTTCAGGAACTTCTCGAGGTCGGTCAGGATCAGTTCCTGGGTCCGCGCGGTCAGCATCGGGAACCGCAGGTAGAGACTGGTGATCGATTCCCCCTCAACCAGATCCTTGACGCAGAACCGACCGGCCGGATCCATGTGGTGGATCCGGGGCACGACCACTCCCTCGGCGAGGAAGTAGTCGGTGGTCATCGCTTCCTCGAGCAACCGCTCGCGGCAGATCGGCTGGGGCTTGGCCACCTTGACGCAGAGCGGGCCGTGCGGGTGCGGGATCTCGAGCGAATCGGACACGAGGCGGTAGACCATGCCGCGGTCCCCTTCGCCGAGCGGGGGCAGGGCCAGGGTGAAGCGGGCCGGCCCGCAGGTCACCCCGACCTCTTTCTCGTCGTTCTCGGCCGCGCGCTGGACCGACTGGAAGAACAGCACCGCCTGCTCCTCGAGTTCGGGCGCATCGAGCGGTCGGGGATCGGGGGAATCAGGATTCATCAGCCACCTCACGGGTCCGCGCCCAGTCCGCCCTCTCGGACATCCAGCCGAACAGAAAGACCAGGCCGCCGACCATGGGGACCACACCGAGCCAGCCAAACAGCGTCCGCGGCGAGACCTTCGCCGTCACCACGAGGAAGTAGACCAACCCGATGGCCACCAGGCCGAACAGCCGGCTGCCGAAGCTGGTGGTCGACTTGGCCCGCCCCTGGATGGAGGCGTCGGCGTAGCGGTTGATGATGGCGTCCACGCCCACGGCCTGCGACGCCTGGCCGGCCCCTGTCATGGCGCCGACGATGCAGGCGAGCGTCACGTCTCCGACCAGGTTGAAGCCGAAGAAGGAGAGGCCAACCACGAACAGCGACAGCCCGGTGAGGAGAAACGTCGACCGGTAGGCGAACAGGACCGGGATGACGAGCAGCGTCGCGACCACCTTGCCTGCCGACTGGGCCGACTCGAAGTAGCCGTAGGACGAGAGGCCCTTCGTGAGGTTCGCCAGGTAGGCGATCGCCAGAACGGAGAACGAACCCTGCCCGATGGCCACCAGCGAGCGGCCGATGAGGAGCAGGCGCAGGGGCGCGCTGGCCCACGTGTACCGGAGGCCTTCCCGCTGGCTGGCCCACCACGACTGGCTCCGCACGTGCCGGTAGTTGATGGCGCTTTCGCCCGGGAGGCGGAGCCGGGCCACCAGCAGAAACGAGGTGAAGAAGAAGAACGGCCCGAAGCACACCGCCACGTCCGTGCCGAACCACGAGGCGATCAGGCTCGCCAGGGCGTAGCCCCCGATGTTGCTGATGTGGTTGGAGGCGTCGACGAACGACAGGACCCTGGTCCCCTCGCGGACCGGAACGCTCACCTTCACGACCTTGTCGGCCGCCGGCTT
>Ga0315273_10002013_pt1 | contig 23694 bp, 29 predicted proteins | sample YL17G02_0_MG_FD_205753 | JGI IMG/M metagenome (GOLD analysis project Ga0315273, IMG submission 205753) | Sediment microbial communities from Yellowstone Lake, YNP, Wyoming, USA - YL17G02_0 | ecosystem: Environmental > Aquatic > Freshwater > Lake > Sediment | place: USA: Wyoming | collected...
CGGATTTACTCTGAGTTATTTGAACCCATCCGGTATAAGCCCATCCGACTGCTTGAGATCGGACTCTTGCACATAGACGACCCCGCGCGTACGAGTGGGTTTCCCAAGTGCCCGTCTCTGCTTATGTGGGGTAAGTATTTCCCCAACGCCGAGATCTTCGGCTTCGACATTGAAGACTTCTCTGCGGTTACAATGCCACGGACTCGCATCTTCCAGGGTAACTCCTCGCACCGTGACGACCTGCACGCGTTTCTTGCAGAGAGTGGGGGCAGCTTCGATGTTATCATCGACGACGCCTCCCATGCCTCGCATCACCAACAGATCGCACTCGCCACACTATTTCCTGACGTAGTGCCCGGAGGTCTTTACATTATTGAAGATCTACATTGGCAGGATCCTACGCAGGAGCTTCCCGGGGTCACCAAGACCAAGACAATACTCCGCCGCCTGTCCGCCGAGATGGGGCTTGCCTGTCCCTATATCTCAGACCGCGAGGCTAACTATCTCACAAACCACACTGAGTATGTAGATATCTATGACAGCAAAAGCCCAGACTGTGGGGAAGCGTTAGCAATAATTCATAAGAGGTTGACATGAGCGTTTTGATTACTGGCTGCTACGGATTTATTGGGCATGCCACCGCGGTACGACTATGCGAGCAGGGTCACCAAGTTTTTGGCCTTGACAAGATACGCGATGCGATCAGCCCAAAGGCGGCCCGCATTGCGAACTTGCAGAGGTTCAGTAACTTCCACTTCCGCGAGATCAACCTGGCAAACTACGAAGAGCTCATGCAGTTCTTCAAGTCGAATAGCATCGACAGCATCGTGCATCTTGCCGGGCAGTATTCTGTCCCCATGACCACGGGCACGGTCAAGCAATTTGTCGAAGCTAACCTGGTTGGGTACATGAATCTCATGGAAGCTGCCCGCATCCATCATGTTCCCCGGGTAGTCTACGCCAGCTCGACGTTCGTGCAAGACGGGAAAGTCCCAAACTCGATGTATGGTGTGACCAAAGAGTTTGGTGAGCGCTGTGGTAGCGTGTACTGTCATAACGCGGGCATGGGGTTCATAGCAATTCGGTTCGGCTCGACGTACGGGCCAGACTGCCGCCCGGACATTGGGGCGTATCAACTCATCCGGAAGCTCTACGCAAAGCAACCAATCGACGTCACAGTCGGCGGGTTCAACTACAAAGTTGCGTTCCTGTTCTCCGAGGATGCGGTTGAGGTCGTACTACGCTGCTTAGAGAAGAAGCTCGACATCCCCTACTGTGTGGTCACGGCTGTGGCTGAAGACAACCTTGCGGACCTGAACGATCTTCTCACCGCGATGGAGAAGCACTCTGGCATCAAGGCAATTCGCAGTGGTGAGTTGCTGCCGCGCCAGGGGTTCCAGGTTCCCACTGAGAAGTGTGACCAACTCCGCGCGGTAATAGGGTATGCTCCACAAACTAAACTAGACGAAGGCATCCGAAAGTTTGTGGAATGGTACAAGACATCGGCGCACTGACAATCTTCACCTGGCTGTGGACTGGCTGGCGACCAATTTATAACCACACTCACGTCAACGCCATGGCCCGCATGCTTGGGGAGTTCCTCCCTATCCCGCACAAGGTGATCTGCGTAACAGATCAACCCGGGGGCATCGAGTGTGAGACTTACCCGCTGTGGGATATTCCTTTCGAAGTTATTGGTATCAACGCAAGACCATCAATGGGTCGGGTGCAGCCGCGCCAGGAGCGCGGCCTCGTCCATTTCCCAAACTCATACCGGCGGCTCAAGCTGTTCTCACCCTGGGCAGCGCAGGAGTTCCCGGGGAAGGTTATGTCCATTGATTTAGATGCGGTCATCACTCAGGACTTGTCGCCTCTAATTACGCCGCATGACTTCCGGATTAACCAGGGCGTGTGCTGTCCATATAACGGGGGCATGTGGATGCTCCGAACTGGGTCGCGTGTGCGCACCTGGGAGTGCTTCGACCAGCACGCCTTTAGAAAAACGACCCACCGCGGGTACGTCGGCTCCGATCAGGCCTGGATGGCCTATTCAATGCCTGGGGAAGCAACCTGGACCCGCAAAGAAGGTGTCTATCACTTCTCTACGGCAATTCCAGGGGAGGATCTGTCGGGGTGCCGGATAATGTTCAACGCCGGTGGGATCAAGCCGTGGCATCACCAGTTCGCGGCGAAGTTCCCAGCCATGCACGCCGCGTACATGCGGTTTCTATGATTACGTTTGTCACCTTCAAGTGGGGGTCACTCTATACATCGGAGCACGTCAACGCTCTCGCGTTCGGACTCTACGAGGGAATGCGAGGCGTCCCTTACCGATTGATTTGCGTAACAGATCAGCCCGAAGGCGTGGCGGTTGAGACGTTCCCATTGTGGGATGACTGTTCGCAGATGCTGAGCCCGCGTGGACCTGAGGCACCGAGCTGTTACCGCCGCCTCAAGCTCTTTGACCCTGCTACTACACGAGCCCTCGGCATCTCGGATGGTAAGCGGGTTGTGCAGATCGACTTAGACATGCTGGTAACCGGAGAAATCTGGCCCCTCTTCGAGCGCGCAGAACCATTCGTAGGATGGCACGCGAAAGGTTCGGTGCAGCAGCTCACGTACAACGGCTCTATGTGGATGTTCCCTGCCGGGACCCTCGGGTACTTGTGGGCTGAGTTCAATCAAAGTGATGGTCCACGCTTGGCAATGAACGCCGGGTTCTTCGGGTCCGATCAAGCCATCTTGTCACATCTCCTGGTAGGGAAGGGTAGAGCGCGTGCAGGGTGGGATCAAAGCGACGGGTGCTATGCCTTTCGCGATATTAGAGTTTCTCCATGCCAACCCCCGGACGCGCGACTCATTAGTTTCTATGGTCGTTGGAAGCCTTGGGACGCCGAGACTCACCGGCTTGCGCCTTGGGTCCGAGTGGCGTGGGAGAGAGTTAAACTAGAGTCTTGCAATACCGGGTTACTTGACCTAAATGCAAGTACTCAGGCGCAGGTACGCAGTACTCGCGTGCGGTAGCCTAACCCTTTCAACATAGGTGCAAAGATGCCGAAGCCTCACGCGCGGCGCGTCCGCGCTACGGACGCGACCGAAGTGTGGTGCGCGTACTCCGAAGAAAAGTTCGTCGTAACTGGCGATGGGCACTTCGAGGGGCGAGCTCTCACCTTTGCCGAGCCAGACGAAAACTTTGGCTACACGTTCGAGCCCGACGCCTTCGATGCCGCACTTGCAGAGCGCGAAGTGAAGGGCGTTAAAATGTTCCGGGAGCATGACGTCTCTCGTCCGATTGGAGCATGGCTAGAGATCTGGCGTGACGAGCATTGCCTTTACGTCAAGGGTAAGTTGACACTCGAGACTGCCGATGCCAAAGAGGTGAAGGCGCTCATGGAAGACGGAGCGCTGAACTGCCTGTCGATCGGCTTTCATATCTTGGCTGAGTCTGACAAGCACGTACTCGAAGCTGACATCGTTGAGATCTCAGTGGTAGCATTCCCCGCTGACCCATCTGCTACCCTTGGTAAGGATGGAAATGAGTTCAGCGATACACTCCGCAAGTATGCGGCCAATGGACAACTCCCCACGCGCGTGCGTTCGGTCTTGCCCAAGGAAGCACAAACACTCTACCGCAAGGCCTGGAACAAGTTTTGCGCGACCCATCCTGATGCGCCACACTCGCGCGCTCACTCGGTAGCATGGAGAGCGGTCACGCGTAAGTTCAGTGCCCCGCACAAGGAGGCTGGCATGTGGGTTAAGAAGTTGAAGTACGACGCTGGTGGTAACCCCTACCACGTCGCGCAAGGCGAGCACGGTGGTGAGTTCACGACTGGTCCCTATGGACCGGGAGCCGCAGGTGACACCGCCGAGGCTATCGCCGAATCTTTGCAGGACTTCGCTGAAGTCAGTGACGAGGGCAAGCTCCAGATCGTCAGCTATCAAGACGCCGGGGTGATGACTCGTGACTCCGGCTTCGTCGTCCGCAGCAAGGATGACACAATCTACGACTCGGAGCACGTCAACGAAATCGTCCGCGAGGCGGCTGAGGAGCGCGGCTACGACACTCACGACTATAAGGACGTGGGCATCCTCACCAACGACACTGGTTTTGTCGCCCGCAAAGCGAAGAAGGAGTTCCAGGTCACCGTGGTCAAATCAGCCCGCAATGAGCATCAGGTAACTATCGTGCAGACAAAGTTTGTCGGTATGCGTGGAGGGCTTGACGCCAGTTCCCGCCAGTTCACCGACTCCATCGTCCTTGACGGTATGCGTCGAACCGCTGACGGTTATCTTGCAGCTACCGCGCGGGTAGCTCGCACCGGTATCCAACTTTACTCCGGCCATGACTGTGGACGTCCAGAGATGGACGTCGTTCGCGTCTACCGGCCCGAGTCTGAAGTTTTCGCCCCTGAGGCGATCAAGAGTTTTGCCCACCGTCCCGTCACTGTCGATCACCCGAGCGAAATGGTTAACGCCGACAACTGGAAGGACTATGCGGTTGGGCAGACAGGGGACAAGGTGGAGTTCGGCAACGGATTTGTCCGCGTTCCCCTTGTCCTCATGGATGCAGCTTCGATCAAAGCAGTCGAAGCAGGTAAGCGTGAACTGTCCATGGGATACACAACTGATCTTAAATGGAAGCACGGCTTCACCAAAGACGGACAGGAATATGATGCGGTGCAAACCGACATCAGAGGTAACCACCTAGCGATTGTCGCCCGGGCTCGCGGTGGTTCTGAACTTCGCCTGGGTGACAGGAACGGCACAGAAGGAGATCCCGAAATGCCCGAGATTAAAACGCAAACTGTTGAACTCGACGGACTGCCAGTCGAGGTCACCGATGGCACCGCCCCATACCTCAAGAAGTTTGTTGCCCAGATGACCGAGAAACTCTCGAAGCTGGCAGCTGACATGACTGCGGCAGAGGCCAAGGCCGAAGAGGACAAGAAGAAGTACAAGGAAGATGCCGACGCCGCCCTGGCGACGAAGGATGCCGAACTCGAGACTGTCAAGAAGCAACTCGAGGACGCCAAGCTGACGCCAGAGAGCCTTGACAAGTTGGTGAAGGACCGCGCTGACATCATCAGCAAGGCCAAAGTCATCATCGGCGACTCACTCGTGACTGATGGCCGCGACAACGCGGACATCTGCAAGCAGGTTGTTGCCAAGCGTATTGGCGACATAGCCAAAGATTGGTCTGAGGATCAGGTCGCAGCCAGCTTCAATACGCTGGCAGCCGACAAGTCCAAGACCAAAGAGTTCGCAGCCGCACTGGCTGACAGCTCCGGCAAGAAGGATGCTCGTGAGGAAGCTTACGACAGCTACCAAACCAAGCTTCAGAATGCCTGGCGCAATACGCCGGCTGCGTAGCAGCTAGCAAATCAGAGACCAAGAGTCCGGCGAGTAAAGGAAACTCCTCAGAAACTTATCTCTCACGAAAGGACGACTTCAAAATGACTCAGACAACTTACGTTGAGCGGATCGTGAAAGGCGCAGCAGGCCAAGTAGCGAACGAAACGAACTGGGACGCCGACACAAAGAAGGTGGAGACTGCAGCCGGTATCGGCTTCGGTCTGGCCGTGTCGCGCGGTACCGATGATGATGGCGTCACCCTCGGTGGGGCGGCGTTCGTTGGTATTACGGTCAGGGATATTACACTCCTGAGTGGTAACGCTGACAAGTACAAGCAATATGAGCTCGCTGCGGTCTTGACCGAGGGCGAAATCTTTGCGAGTGCGTCCGAGAATGTGACTGATGGTGCGCAGGTGTTCTTCAACACCACGACCGGCGCGTTGGGTATTACCGGTGGTGGCAAGACTGCCATTACTGGTGCCTACTGGCAGACCACGACCAGCTCCGGCGTCATCGGCATTGTTCGCCTGACGAAGCAGTAATCGCAGAACTAAATCTAGGCCCGTCCAACCTGGTCTGGCCCAGCGCAGAAGGAGATTAAAATATGTCCCGCATGAATATGGCGGACGCCCAGCAACAGGCGCTGGGCTTCCTAACCGAGCAGGCCTCGTTCATTGAGGCCGAAGTTGTCAAGGTGCTTTACCCTGACATCCAGTACCCTGCCCTTGTCCCTGTCGATTCTTCGGCACCGGAGTGGGCCAAGTCCGTGACTTATTTCAGCATGGACATGACGGGGCGCGCGGATTGGTTCCATCATGAAGCCAAGGACATCCCGCTGGCAGACGTTGCCCGCGAGAAGTTCGAGACCGGCGTCAGGATGGCTGGTATCGGTTATCGGTACACTTTGGAAGAGTTGGGCCAGGCCATGATGGTTGGGCAGAACCTTTCCAGTGAGCGTGCAGCAGCTGCTCGCCGTTCGTATGAGGAATTCTTGGACGACAAGATTCTCAACGGCGACACTGGCATGAACTTCCTCGGCCTCATTAACAACACCGCAGTCACTTCGGTCCTCGCGGCTGAGACCGGTGGTGTTGCTGGACACACTGACTGGGCGAATAAGACCGGTGACCAGATCATCACCGATATCAATACCGCCCTGTCCGCAATCAACACGAACTCCTTGCAGATCGAGTTGGCGGACACGGTTCTCCTCCCTGTCGCGGAGATGAACCGCCTTGCAACCACGCGGCTCGCCTCGGCATCCGATATGTCGGTGTTCGAGTGGGTCATGCGGTACAACGTCTACACCGCGCAGACAGGGCAGCCCTTGATGATCCGCGCGGTGCGTGGTCTTGAGACAGCCGGCACGGCATCGAGCGGACGTATGATCGCTTACCGTCGTGACCCTGCGGTTCTCAAGGTTCACATTCCTATGCCTCACCGGTTTCTGCCCGTCTGGCAGACCGGCCCGATCACCTTTGACGTACCCGGTATCTTCCGCTTCGCGGGCCTCGAGATTCGGCGCCCCGGTGCGGTCCGTTATGTTGACGGCATCGTGACTAACCAGTACTCCTAAGCGAGTGCCGGAATAAAACAGTATTGAAGTGGGGGCCGGGCCAGAGCTCGGCCCCAAACTTCAGTTCAGGAGGAATTGTCATGGTTAAAGTTCTCGTGCGAAATACACACGCTACGGCACGCCGTGGTTTCTACGACAACAATAGTGTGTCAGTGGTTCTGCGGCCCGGTGAAGAGCGCGTAGTGGACATTAGGGAATCCCTCGTCAATGTCCTCACCCGCATGGATGGTGACGTCGTAGTTGTTAGCAAGATCGAGGATGCGCCGGAGCCGGCCCCTCGGACTTATCCAACGAACAAGTTGGGCCAGGCAGTGCTGCAAGCAAAGTCGGCGGTGCCTGACCCAGTACCGGTCCCTGCCACCTGGAGAAATCTAGGATGGAATGACATGCGAAAGCTAGCAATCCAGGTCTCGGGCCACCCGATCAAGAACCGGTTAGAGGCAGAGGCCGCACTCGAGGCCGTGGAGCACAGCGATGGCTTATACAATTCCGACCGTGGAACAGTTTCAGACTAGGTTTCCCGAGTTTGAGGACACCGAGGATGAAGTTGTTACCCAGGCCATTACTGATGCCGCGAGGCAGGTCGGTACGAACTGGATTGAGGCCGATTACCAAACCGGCATCCTTCTATGTGCCGCGCACCTTGTAGCAATCGGGTCTGCAGCGCAGGATTCAGGGGGCTTGCGGTCGTTCTCCATTGGAGCGATCTCAGTGACCTTTGCGGACTTTGACAAGGTCGCAAAACTTGAGACCACAAGCTACGGTCAGCAGTTTATTGCACTTCGATCAGTGAACGTGCGTGGACCCTTGGTGGTATAATGGGCCTCAACTACACCCGTATGCAGAAGATCGTAGACCGCCAGATCAAGAACTTTGGTGGTGGTGCGGACAATGCAACACTAAAGCGTGGAAGCGTATCGCGCTCTTGCTCCATTGTCATTCTGCAGTTCACTAATCAGGAGCGCGTTGGTAACCTTCTTCAATGGACTGACCAACGTGTGCTTGTATCAGCCAAGGATCTCACCACCCCACCCGACAATGAGTTGGACACCCTAGTCCATCTTGGAGTTGAGTATAGGATTGTGCAGCCGCCGACGGCACTTGCGCCTGACGGCGAAACAGTACTTTACTGGGAATTGGTAGTCAGGAAATGAGCACAAGCGACAAGCGCCGCCAGATCCTGGACCGGCTTTTCGTTTCACTATCAGCCATCCCTCAGCAGCTCGGCTACGCACAGCATAGTGCGTTCCGCAACCGGGGCGTGCTGAAGACGGATAAGTTGCCCGCTGTTGTACTACTTGATGGGTCTGAGTCGCATGACGTCCGAACCGAAAACCGTGGCCGGATGTTTATGAACGCGAACATAGTTACGATGACCCCCCAGATCTTTGTGCTCTTGGTCGCCCGCAACTTCCCGAGTAATGTCGCTGTGGGCGACGAGCTAAACGCGTTTAGAACAGCAGTAATCCGGGCAGTTGCAAACGATACACAACTTGCATCCCTCTGTGGCCCGAACGGAGGTGTGAGCTTGCGTAGGTGTGAGACCGACATGCAGACCGGGAGCACCCTTGAAGGTCAGCTACGTATGGACTTCGCGTTTAAGTACGTACTCGATCCTTACAAGCTGCCAGTGAATGACGTCACTTCCTAACTAAGGAGATTAAAACAATGCCCTCTCTATTCGCCCCAGATACCGATAACTATTTTGTCGGTAAAGGCGTGGTGATGTTCAAGCCGGATGGCGACGATCATTACCACTTCCTCGGCAACGTGACCGAGTTTGAGTTCTCTCCAACGCTTGAAACCCTCGACCATTTCTCGAGCATGGCTGGCGTGAAGTCCAAAGACAAAACCGTCGTTCTGCAGAAGGGTGGTGAACTCCGAATGGTCATGGAAGAGTTGACAGCGCGCAACCTCGCCATGTTCCTCCTGGGTGAAGTCGATCTGACCGACCCGGACTTCCCGACCATGGAGATCTTCGGTTCGACCCTCTTGAGTGGTGCGGTGAAATACATCGGCACCAACGAGATTGGCCCGCGGTGGAACTTCGAGTTCGCAAAGGTGGACTTTGTCCCCTCCGGATCCTTCAACCCAATCAGTGACGAGTGGGGCAACTTGGAGGTGACGGGTCAGATGGCTGAGGCAGATGGCACATTCGGCCAAGCTACACTCACGAACCTCAACGACGACGGTGTGCCGATCAACGTTGGTTTGCCGTTCTATACCAATGACGATGCAGACGTGAGCCCGAGCGCCGGGCTGGTGTCTGAGGGTGACACCCTCACCGGCGACAATGGCACGTGGTTGAACTTCGCAGCCGGTGGCGTTGCTGCCCTTAACTACACCTACCGCTGGTTGCGGGACGGTGTGGCGATCGGTGGTGCCACGACTGTCACCCACCTCGTGGTGGCTGGTGACGTCGGCAAGTTCCTGACCTTCGAAGTGACTGCAACCAATATCGTTGGTTCGGCCATTGCGACCAGCGAGCCTGACAGTGTGGACGTGACCACATAGTAGATTAGCCCCCCACCGGACTAGCCCGGAGTAACCGGGCCCCGGTGGGGTTATTTCTTCAAAAAACCGGAGGACGTTCTACCATGGTTGGATTGTTAGATATTGCCGAGCTCTCCGAAGAGGTTGAGATCAAGGGGAAGAAACTTGAAGTTCGCGGCATCTCTGCTCAGGGTATCGCAAACTTAATGTCCAAGTTTCCCGATCTTCGCAAGCTAGTGTCAGGCAAAGGGGATGAAGTTACCCCTGAGCAACTCATGGACCTAGCTCCGGGGGCCATTGCGATTGCTATTGCTGCAGCGTGTGGTTCACCAGGAGATCCCGCAGCAGAGAAGATTGCGGGCCAGCTTGGCGTCGCAGATCAGGTCAAGTTGCTAAACGTGGTCCTCAAGCTAACCTTCCCGGGTGGCTTCGGCCCTTTCGTCGCGGATCTGACCCACTTAGTAGACTCCGTAAGGCAGGTCGAGTAGGACGGAGAAGGGCGCGTCGCCCTTGGATGGGTTCTGGGTATGAGATGGCCCGGGCAATTGAACTATTGGTTGCAGCCGGGCACCCGCCAGACGTAGCGTGGAGCTACACACCTCGGCAACTGGCGGCTTGGGCGGAGCTCTCGACACGACGTAAGAGTGGAGAGTACTCCACGCAGCTGAGTCTCAACTCAATAGCCGCACACGCCGACGCAAAACTGCTGAAGTCAAGCACAAAGAAGCTGACAGATGAGAGTCGGTGACATCCTAGATCTTTGCTATTACCCACCCCGCCCGCGCGGTTGTGGATCCCGTGTGCTTGCACTTGGGGTGCGGTAGCATGGCTACTTTTTCAGTAAGGCTAGGAGAGGGAGTCAAGATCGGTAGGGAGTATAACCTGTCGATGAAGAAGCATCGGGGTGTGCGCCTGCTAGCACTCCGTGACTCCATGCACGAGATCGGGCAGACCTGTTTAGCAGAGGGGCGCGCGGACATCGCTGGCGCTGGTCGTTTTGGGCAACGGTGGAAGGACGGCTTGCAGGCTGCAGAAGACTTCGGTCCGGAGCGGTCAACACTGACGATCTTCCATACCATCTTCTATTGGACAGTGTTCGAGTTCGGTGCGGTAATCAAAGGCAAACCACTCTTGTGGATCCCTTTGAGTTTTGCAGTAGACGCAATAGGGGTCATGGCCCGCAACTTTCCCGGCGGTTTGTTTCGAGTTGATCGTAAGGCGGGCGGCGCTCCACTCCTCCTGTCGCGTGCGACTGGCGAACCCAAGTACTTCGGGAAAGAGCAGGTTACGATTCCTAAGAAGTTCCACCTCAGAGCAATTTGTGCCCGGGTACTAAAAGGGTTCAAGGCGCTTTACCTGTCAAAATTGGATTAGTCTAGATGGCGACTGAAGACACAGTAGTCACAAAGTTCGAAGTTGAAGGCCAGGATGACGTCACCAAGGCGTTTGAAGACGTTGGTGCGTCCGGTCAGAAGGCTTTCGAGGATGTGGCCGAAGCGTCGAAGAAACTTGACGACGCCACTGACCGCGTTGTCAACAACGTTGCCAAAATGGCTTCTGCCTTTAAGGCAGGAGTTGGTAAGGGTCTCAGTGACTTTGTCACCCCCATCACTTCACAACTCAACAAACTGACTGGTGGTTCCTTCTCCAAGATTGGGGAAAGCATCAGCAGCATCAGCAAGAACTTCGCGGCACTGGCTGGCGGTGCATTGCGGGTAGCACCGGCGTTGGCTAACCTTAGAAGCGCCTTTGCTGCCTCAGCTGAGGGTGCGGCTGGTGCGGTCGCTAGGACGGCTGCCCTTGGTACTGCTATTGGTGAGCTGGGTCCGGTTGTCGGTGCAGTAGGCGGAGTCCTCGGCGGGCTGGTCGGCGTCTTTGGAGCCGTAGCTGCTGCAGGCACCGCACTATCTATTAGCGTCGGTGAAGATGTCAGCGCCATGCGGAACCTGGCAATTGCTGCAGGTACTACCGCTAAGGAAATGGAGCGCCTGACGTTTGCGATTAAGCAGACCGGCGGCAACGCAGATGCCCTGCCACTTGCCTTTGCTAGACTCTCGCAAGCTCAGGCTGAGGCGGCATCTGGTGGTGGCGAAGTTTCGAAGAAGTTTGAGGAGTTGGGTATTAAGCTCCTAGACTCTGCCGGACGCGCCAGAGACGTTTCACAGGTATTCCTCGATCTTGCCGAAGTCATTGGCAAGATCAAAGATCCCGCTGACCGAGCGGCAAAGGCCGGTGACCTCCTTGGCGTGCGACTGGGTCGTCAGTTAGCCGCCTCCCTCGGAGTAGGGAAGGATGCACTTTCAGCATTAGGAGATGAGCAGGAGCGTCTCGCTGGTCTGACTGACGAGCAACGAGACGCTTTCGTCAAACAAGATGAAGCACTGGGTCAGTTAGGCGAGGCCTTCAAAGGTCTCAAGCAAAACCTCGCCACTTTATTTACCCCTTCCGTCATTGCAGGTGCCAAGGCCCTTACTGGAGCCATCGAAGCTCTTAACGGACTCCTGGGTCAGACTGGACCGAAGGCTAAAGAGGCGGGTGATGGAGTCAAGCAAGGTCTCGGCCTTACACAACAGCAAGTTAACGAACTTCAAGGCACCGTAAATAGTTTCAGCTTCGACAAGTTCATCGCGTCTGCAACTAAAGACCTAAGTGGACTCTCGGGTATTGCAAAGCTCGTGACTCAAGCCGCTGCAAGAGAGTTGAGTGGACTTGCAGGGCTTACCAACTTCAAGCCCGTCCTTGATCTACTCAGGGCACTTGGCAATGAGATAGTGCCCGCTGCCCATGCCGAAGGCGTAGAAGCGGGCGCAGCGTTGGGGACTGGTGCCCAAGAGGGTGCAAAGACAACCTTAGCGCAAGTGCCATTGGAGGCAACCAAGGCAGGCGACGAGACAAAGACCAATCTCGAGCAGGCCACGACCGGCGTCGACTTCCAGCCTATTGTGGATGCTGCAACCACTTCATTCCAGGCCATTGCAGATCAGTCAGGACAGATTGACTTTTCTACGACATTCCAAGGGGTCGTAAACGCCGCGCAACAATCGTTCTCACAGCTGCCCCAGATTGCAAGCAACGCTCTTCAAAGCGTGACTGCTGTAGTAACGCAAGCATCCATAGCCCTTGCTAGTATCTTTACCGGCCCAGTTGCTACCGCAACCGCACAACTGACCTCCCTCGGAACTGCGGGGAAGCTTGCGGGTGACGGGATCAAGACATCCATGAGTGGGGTTGCAGAGGTAATCAACGGCATTGCAGCAGCGGCGACAGGTGCGTCAGATGCCTTTAATGAGATGGCCCGATCCGCAGCGGCCGCTGCGGCAGCTGCTCGAGATGCGAACGCCGCAGCACAAGGTAACGCTGGTGGCGGTGCGGTCTTTGCAGGGGGTGGGCGTGTGTATGGAGCCGGTACCGGGACTTCCGATAGTATCCCGGCGTGGCTCTCGCATGGAGAATGGGTTATCAAAGCGGCTGCGGTTCGCAAGTACGGTCACGGAATCTTCGCTGCGCTAAACAGTATGAGATTATCGCCAAACATGATGCGGGGTTTGCTCCGAGGCTTCAAGATGGGTGGGATGGTGGATATGAGTTCCGGCTTAGGAGCTGGGACCCCACTGAAGCTGTCAGGTGGCGGTGCGGTGGACTCGGCTGGAGGTGTATCACGACAGACTATCAACCTCACTATTGGTGGGCAAACCTTCGCTGGTCTACTTGCCCCCAAAGAAGTGGCTGACAAGCTGACCCGCTTTGCACTGAACGAACAAGTAAAGTCTGGCGGTCGGAAGCCGAGCTGGTACTACGGCAGTCAGGGTTAAGGAGGAATAAATCGTGGCTATTGTTTACAGGACAGCTGGTGCATGGGGTGCAGGTCTAGGCGTCAACCTGAGCCCCGCCCAGGTAGATAACAATTTCTATGAGCTGGTAACCCGAGTTGTGGCCCTCGAGTCGAGCGGCATCCAACCAAACAACATTGCCAGTGTCACAGTCGTTGGTTCACAGATGACCATCTTTATGGAGGACGCTTCAACCTTTGGACCGTTCACCCTGCCAATTGCTATGCTCCATTGGCGCGGTGAGTGGGTGCCAGATGAGGATTATAACGAACTCGACATTGTTTGGGTTGCTTTCCAGGGCACCTACCTAGTTCTGAGGGATCACACCGCGGACCCCTATGACTTTGACCCGGCTGCGGTCGACGTCAGTAGCAACGCGCTATACTTTCAGCTGATGGGTATGCTGCCCTTTAACCTGGACGTGCCAGTAAGTATCTCGGGGATGCCCGCGGATGGAGCCAAGATCTTCCAGTACATCTTTTGCCAGGAGTGTCAGTACCCATCTTTTGGGGTCGGCTCGTATGGGCACAGTGGTGTAGTTCCTTCAGATTCCGATGTAACTATGGACGTTTGGAAGTGGTGGGCAAACCTGAATTACTTTGTCACCTTTGCTGCTGCAGGTAAGACCCTCACTCGAGCAGACGGCAGCTGGGTGGTCGATGGTTTTGCAGCTGGGCAGCGAGTTCGGGTCTACAACACCGCTAGCAATGACGGCGAGTACCTGATCGATACGGTGACTAATTTAGTAATCACCCTGGACGCTGGTGAGACATTGGTTGACGAGGGCCCGTTTGTTTCTAGCTACCTGTCCCAAGGCAGTCTGGTTGGCAATGTTACGGCGTTCCAAAATAGCACCTACAACTTTATCTTTACTGACTTGGTACCGATCAACATCGGGGATCATCTAGAGATCTTTGCACCGACGCCACAAGATTCGACCTTTGCCGACTTCACGTTCACTCTGCGCTTTGCAGAGCTGACAAACGGGTAGGTCAATGCCTGTAATCATAAACACCGACGAGCTGCGTATTACCAGCATGAACTTCCCGCCGTACTGTACGCGGCAGGCAATTCAGACACTCACCCCGATCCCCGCTGCCACGCAGTTGGCGCGAACCGCCAATGGAGTCTTACTGGACGTGTCAGACCCCGACTTGCTCTTCCGCAAGTTTGCGAGCAATATCTCCTGCACTGATTACCAGACGCCGGAGTTTACCTGGCCTGGGGTTGAAGTCACGGTCGATTGCTGTGCAGAGCTTGGCTACAAACCTGGGTCAGGGGTTCAGATCAGGACTGCAGTTGACGGCTCCATCCGCCATGACGGTGACTACATCTTCTACCGACCTCGGTTGATTATGCGGGTCCGCGCGTACGCAATATCTCGCGATGATTGGCAAGCCGTCACAGGCTGGACGCTCGATCTCGAGGAGAGCCGACTTCCGGTCGGCATTACTACATGACCTTTTACTTTGCATGGGTTGATCCTAGTACTGCGTTTAGTGCTGGGACGCACTCGGTTGAAGATGAGGACGTTTTTGCTTGGGAGATGACCCACAGCGAAGGCGATCTTGCCCAGCTCCGGGTGGACGTACGGAACCCTAGAATTAACCTCCTCGACCCGGGGCGCAAGTTGTGGGTTTGGTTCTCCATGAACGGCACGCCAATCTTCTATGGGCGGCTTGTGGCGTACCCCGACAACATCACTAAGGAAATTGTGACGCTGAACTTTGTCGCGCGTCCGGTCGATTACGTGGCACAGAAGGAAGCGCTTGCAGCTACCTTACGGGTGCTCCCATACTTCGACCCGATCTGGCTAAATGAGCAGCGGCTGGCAGACCCCGACGTTGTCCTTGAGGCACGCGCAGAGCTTTGGCACGTGAACCGTACCACTCACGTATTGACAACCTCAAACATCACGGTAGGTGAAGAGTCGACTGTAACCTTTGGGCCTGACGACCATTTCTATGACAACTTAACTATTGGGTTCGGTGCAGCTCCATTGCGGCGGTGCTCGGTTGAGGCGCAAGTCTCCTGGGACCAGCTAGCACAAGGGCGCATGAACATCACCCCGCAGCTGCTTGATGCGTTCAAGCAAGCAGGGTCCCCGAGTAAAGTTGTCTCGTCTTACACGGCACAAGGACTCGAGGGCGACTGGCCGCAGAAGGGGGCGAACTTCAATGGTGGGTGGGAGACAGGTCCCATCGTCCTACGCCGCCTAGATGGCATCTCGCGCCCCGCGCGGTATAAGAAGGTGTCGGTCGACAATATCTCCCAGACAACCGACGCCCCCGGAGATCAGGCAGCGGGTGTGCTGCAGACCCCCGGCTTCGCACAGTTCTTTGTCTGGGAGTTCAAGCCGACTTTCAACCTGGTTTACGACGTCTCACGCAAGCGTATTGAGAAGGTGACGTTCACCCTCGAGTCCGACGTGCAGAACTTGATTGTGGAGCCGGGTGAAGATGAGGTAGACTTGATTACCTTATCGACCAAAGCAGTAGGGGAAGTTGACCCCCTGGACCCGTACTCACTACCTCCAATCGAAGATGTCCGTCGCCGGTCCTACATTATGACCGACCGTGGGCAAGAGTCGGTCAAGTACCTGATCCTACTTGCACGTGCGCGACTCCTGGCCCGGGCGCGGGCTATCAACATCAGGTTCCAAACGACGCTCGCCAATGGCCTCGCTTTGACCTGTCGCAAGAGTTGTCACATCATTGACCCGCGGCTTCCGAGCGGTGAGGCGGTCGGCAAGATCATTGAGTACTCTTTGGCCGCGGATGGAGACGGTGCGCAGCGGACTGAGATCACTATCGGCTGCACGATTGGAACCGGGGACACTTTAGTTGAGGATCCCGGCACGCCGACCTACGTCACGGCTGGTTACGTGAACCTTGGGTACCAGCAGTACGTTGGTGCAACCTATCTGGTGGTTGGTAGTGAAGTGACCTATCAGGACTACAGTAATACGGTTATCGGGGACGACGGGATTGATTTCCTGAACTTCGGACCTACTGAAGCCATTGTGGACCTCTTCGTAGTCAATGGAGAGAGTCACCAAGCAGGGCTACTGTCAGTTCGCTATCAGGACATTCCTGCTGCAATCGAGAAGTTGAACACAGACTTTACCGAGGTAGAGTTAGACCTGGTGAACTTAAAGGGTGGACCCTTCGAGACTGATTTCCCGCTCGTGCTCAGCACGTTGCAAATCCCGAAGACCATTGACCTCTAATGGCTGAGAGCTTCATCCCATCTATCACGCCGGGTGCCACGCCCAACTTTGGGGGTGGTGGCTTTGGGGGTGGTGGCTTCGGCGATGGGGGCTTTAATGGACTCACCTCCGAGGGCACCAGTGGAGCAGGTATAGGCGCGTTTAAGGACATTATTCCCGTTACAATGGGATCGAATACGCCAATAGACAAACCGCAGCCACAACCTCCTGATCCTGAGATTGGGGCTCGGTGGGGCTCACCCTCGCAGTTCGTTCTACGAAATCAGAACGCCGACCCGACAGGCCAGGGCGATCCGTCGCCCCAACCTCTCTACGTGAAGAACTCCCCGACCGAGGAAGCCAAGACTCGGGTTGAGAGTTTCTCAGGACCTAAGAAAGAGATTGAGACATACCTGATCCATAACAAAGGGTGTGACACAGTTGGGTGCAGTGAGCAGATGACTGAGGGTGAGATCATCCGAGTGGCGTACTTGTCACTTGGTAAGGAGACACAGAAAGAGATTGCAGGCTTCACCGCGTATGCAGATGGGCACGTGGTTGAGCGGTACAAGGATACCATCTGGGACCGCTACGTAAAGATCGACAGCAGTGGGTTCCCCTGCCCGCGTCGGACTGGGAAGATTAGGATAGAGGGAGCAATTCCTCCGCCATGACCTCACTACTTTCACGCGCCCTCTCGGACTACATTCCTGTTACTTCACAGCCGAATGTAAAGCCCGACAAGTCTCGACAAGTCCCCGATCCTGACGTTGGTGCTCGATGGGGTAAGCCAGCTTCCTACGCATGGAGCGCAGTCGGACAGATGGCTAACTTTACTCTCAAAGACCCTTGGGTTGAGCTGATAGAAAACAACGACAACCCGCCACGCAGGACACGGATCCTCGAGTGTGGTGCCAGCTTTGCCACCCGGCGTTTGATTGTCGTCGGTTTCATCTCTGGTTCTTCTGGTGGCGGTAATGAGGGCGAGGGTGAGCCAGTGACCCATCCTGGTCAAAGGGTGGGTGGGGAAGACCACTCCCACCCGTTTGAGAATGAGCCGGATCCGAACGCGCAGTATGGCCCGGGGCTGTCAAATAACAATGGGTCCAAGCGCGGAACTATAAACGGAAGTGGCGGCACAGTGTTGGTGAATTAGGATGAGTGGTCTCGGTAACTTTGTCAGCACAGTGGTCCCGGTAGACTCGTTCTCTAGAGTGGTCCCGGACAAAGCCAGGACTATACCCGATCCTGACGTTGGTGCTCGATGGGGTAGGCCGGCTGTTTTGGACTTTCAGTTGCCTCCAAGCTTGGGTGGTGAAGAGCAGAAGCAACCTATCCCAGTAGTATTCGATGACGACGAGCTGATCGAACGAATTGGGCATGGATTTGCAGCGTCGGAAGATCCACCCACCAAGCCCTTCTTCCTTACTAAATACTTTGACTGCGGGTACATTGACGAGTACAAGGAAGAGACCAAAGACCTTGGAAACAACGTTACTGAGATTGACCCACATATCATTCACTGGCACGTGTTCTTCAAGATGGATTTTGTGCCGGAGATTGTAGTCGTTGACCAATACTCTATCTTCGACGTCAACGAAGATGTGACGACCCGCGATGAGTATATAGTGTTGGTAGATGCGTCGTGGAACTTTACCGAGCAGCTTCCTCCGAAGTATCTAGGCCAAGGAACCGGACCACAGCGCCGATGGAATTACTCCATGCAGGGCGCATCGCCGATTTAAGGAAATGAAGATTGAAGAGCTACAGAGAATGCGTGGAAGCGGGAAGAGTGGCTTTTCTCTCCGACCCAAGCTGCAACCGACCCAAGCTCCCGACAGAACTTCCGCCGGACCTACAGTCAGCGTGGGCCCTGGGCTGGCGGATGGAGGAGATCAAAGCCCGAGCGAACCAGAGCTGCCGCCGATCGAGATAACGGTCCCGGAGCTTTATGATGCTTGGCACAAAGCTAAGAGCGCCAGCGATGAGCGTGGGATGCGTATCATCGGCACTATCATGGCAGACATCCTAAGAAAGAGGTTCTCACCAAAGGATAAAAGTAGAGATGGCTGACAACAATGAGAAGGACCTTCCGGGCCTCCCAGAACAAGGGTGGTGGCTGGTCCGAGAGCTTGAGCGCTTAAGTACATCATTGGATGACTTGAAGCACCAGAACCGCGAGGATCACAACCGTGTGGTGACTGAACTATCACAGGTAAAGGAAGAGATTGGCGCGCTCAAGGTCAAGGCCTCTTTCTATGGAGCCATCTCCGGCCTGGGTGCAGGGCTCGCAATTTTCCTTGCTCAAATCCTTGGGCATGGTGGCGGTGGAGTCCCAAAGCCATGAGTTACCTGAATAGTAATCGCGAGCTGGTGATTGTCACAACCCTGCTTGTAGTAATTGCAGCAGGTATCGTCTTTCTCGGCGTGCGTAGCGAGCAGAACTTTGAAAAGCTCCGCCACCACGCAATGGAGATCGACGCAATCCATGGCCTTAAAGTTATCAGCCATGACGAGTTGCGGAATTGGTGCATTGAGACAGAGTTGTTGAATAAAGGTTGGAAGTGTGCCCCAATCCCCTACAACGAGTTTGATGACTACTACCCACGTGCGGTGTTCTAATGTTAGTTGCAGCCAAAGCAACCTATATTGTGCTCGTGGCATTTTGTGGCCTTGCGAGTGGCGACTGTGGCTTGGCTGTCCTGCACCCACTTAAGACTCCGACGTATAAGAATTTGGCTGCGTGCAAGGTGGCAGCAGATAAGCTTAGGCCCGACGTGCCGGAGCAGACCAAACTCTTGAGTCACTCACAGATCCCCGGCCCTTGGACTGTTGAGATCGCGTGTGGTACGCAAAAAGATTTTGACACCCTCACTAATTACCTAAGGGGTAGGCAAGCGGTGAGAAATCTACAGGCGGAGCACCCCGAAGAAGAGGACAGACCTGAGGCTCCGGGCGACCGGGACCCGTACCCAGACGGAGGGTAATAAAGTGATTAGAGCGTTTGTTGTTTACTGCATGGTCTTAAACCCGACCATGTGCCGCAACCTCGAGATTGTACCAGATGATGGGCATAAGATTGCATCGCAGATGGAGTGTCTGCTTGGAGGTGCGATCTTCGATGCTCAAACTCGTATCTCACAGCAGACGCCAGCGTCGCAGGATGCAGAGCTTCGGATCACATACGAGGGCATTGAGTGGCGCGTAAAATACATCATGTGCAAGCAGGAGGGAGATGACGACAATGGAGTGCACCAATGGGTCGAAGAACAAAAGCGAAGAGCCCTGCTAAGCAAACCTCAAACCGAGTAGGGCCGAAACTCGTCGCAGGTCTAAGGCTTAAGCCACATTGGCGGTCTATTGCTGCACGAGCGTGGTCTATTCGCTTCATGGCCATCGCTGCGATCTTATCGGGTTTTGAAGCCGCCTTCGGGATGGTTGGTCCATACCTGCCAGTGTCAAATGCCTGGCTTGCCGGACTCACCTTTCTACTAGTCGCGGCGGGGTGTGTCTCACGGCTAATTGCCCAACAAAATCTTCAAGAGGAGTGTTAGATGCCCGCAGGCGCAGCAAATAAAGGAACCCGCTTGACGGCAGCCGGCAAAGCCGGAGTCGCTGTCACTATTACCGCTGCCGGACTTCTGGCGATCTCCCAGATTGGAGGATTCGAGGGTTTGCGTCTTCTCGCTTACCGAGATGTAGTTGGCGTGTGGACTGCCTGCTACGGCGAGACAAAGGGTATCAAGCCCGGGATGCGCTTCACAAAGGACGAGTGCAACGTGATGTTTATTGGGGGGCTTGCCCGGCATGAGTCGGGGATGCGTTCCTGCCTACTCGAGCCCGACAAGCTCCCCGACAAAACCTACGTCTCGTTCTTGTCACTAACCTATAACATCGGAGTCGGCGGTTTTTGCAAGTCGAGTGTTGCGCGGGATGCGAACGCTGGGAAGCTTTACCGCGCGTGCGATGATCTTCTGCGCTTCAACAAAGCTGGTGGTCGCACTGTGCAGGGGCTCGTCACTCGCCGTAACATGGAGAGGAAGCTCTGCATTGAAGGGCTAAAAGATAAGGTCACGACCCTGCCTGGTTTGGACGCCATTCTCCCACCCTCTGACCCCGCGCCCACCCCGGCACCCACCCCACCCCCTGAACCGGTCCCTGCACCGGCTCCTACCCCTGCAAAGGACAGCTGGTCATGGAACCCGTCAACGTGGTGGAAGTATTAAAAGGAGGAACGTCATGCTTACAGCATTCTTTGGTACCATTCTCGGAGCCGTCAAGACTACCCTGATTCTCACCTTTGTCGGTGGACTTATTGGAGGGTTGTCAGCAATCCTAGGACGGTTCAGTATCTTCTACGCAATCGGCCTGGGTGCACTTATCACGGTCGGGTGCTTCGGTTCTGGCTATATGCAAGCCTTGGTCAATGCCCATCACCAGGCGGAGATCGCGCAGTTGGAAAGCGAGAAGGCCGCACTCAAGCACGATCTTGATGCAGTCAATGAAGTCCGTACTTTCGAGCAGAGCAAACTCGAGGAGCAGCAAAAGCGGCTTGACGAGCAGCAAAAGGCAATGGACGAGATCAACGCCACCATTGACAAGCACGCGGGCGATAACAAATGCACCGGCGCGTTTAAGGACGAGCTGGACTCTATCCGCAAACTTAAGTAGGAGACGTCCCAATGCGAATACTCATTCTCTTTCTCATCGCCGCCCTGACCTGGCCTCTTGCGGGCTGCGTTACGAACGGCACGTCGGGGCATAGTGTGAAGTTGCCCGAGGCTCCGGGATACTACGCAGCATGCTTCACTAAGCTCACCAATATCCCTGCAACAAACTTGACTAGGGATCGGGTGATTAAGTTGGTCGCAGAACTTCGGCGGTCGGAGTTGCGGCATAGTCAATGCGGAAAGGACCTCTTGGCATGGTACGCCACGGTCCGCACCGCTTACGGAAAGTAAGGAGCACCCAGTGGGAAAAGTTAAAGTGAAGAAGGTCAAGCGAATAAAAGGCGCGAGGCCAAAGTCCGAGCAGCCGAAGCCGAAGCGGAAGCCGCCGAGTTTCCTGTCGCGGGTCGTAGGAGTGTTCCTTGCCCGTGGCTAAGTTCTTGGCGGTTGTGGTCGTCTGTGGAATCTACGACGGGCACAACCGCGTCTGTCTTGAGTGGACAGATCAAGCATGGTTCGCAAGCCGCGCCCAGTGCATCGAGCGCGGCAAAGAGATTGCAAAGAAGGTGACGAGTCTGGGCTACTACGCCAGTCTCAAGTTGGAGAAGTCCCCTGTCCCGAGTTGCCGAGTCATTGGTGATAAGCCGCAGCCACATCCCGCGCCCCCGGCACCACCAGTAATCGAGCAGCACCCCGAACCAGCGCCGCCGCCCCCGACCTCCTCATGGTGGCGCTGGTAATCCTTCCAGTTGTCGGACCAGAGATCTAAGCCATAGGATGGAGTCGCGAGACTCCAGGACGTTTCCTCCCTAACTGGCTCCGGGGCCTTGACGGCTCCGGGGCCTTTTTTGTCTCTGCCGTACCCCGCTAGGGGAGGTATGGGGAGGGTTTTGGCACTATCCAGGGGTCCCAGGTAGGGGAAATGGCGGCTGGACCCCCAACCTCTTAAAACGCCACGTGAGCCCCTTTTGAATCCCTGGTTATTGTCACTACAGACGCGAACGATGCGGACTCAACAGATTGGTGATCTACGTACCAGACCTGCCGCTCCAAGGCCTCGGCGCGTGCAGCCAGGGCTTCGACGATGTCCCGCACTCCCTCGGAGCTAAGGTGTTGCGTCGGCTCGTCAAGGATCTCGAGGTTGGTGGCAACGCCAGCGTGATTGAGCAGGGTTTCGGATAGAGCCAGGGCACCGATCACCCGGAGCCGCTGCCCCTCACCCCCTGACCAGGACTCCCACTTTACCGGCTCTTTGATACCAGGGGAAAGAATCTCTACAGTGAGCCCGCGCTTTGTCGTGCCGGACTTTGTTTCTTTCTCGACGCTATAGCGAACTGCCCACCCGATCAGCCCTACGTCCTCGAGCACAGAGTTGGTATTCAGTTCCAGCTCTTGCAGAACTTCATCTATCACGTAGAGTTGGACATCTTTAAATCCCTTTACCCACCATGCAGCACGCGCGGCGCTGCGTGCGGTAGCTTTGACCGCAGCACCCAGCTCTTTGATCTGAGCCCGCACCTTCACCTGCGTTGCTTTAGCTTGCTTGATCTGTTCGCGGAAAGGATTGGCCTCCTCTCTCCGCTCATCCACGACTAGCCGAAGTTGCTCCTGGCGAGCTTTGAGCCCGGAGAGCTCGGGAAGGATAATGTCCATCTCTTGCTTGGCAGAGCGTGAGGCGCTTTGAAACTTATTGAACGCGGCGGTGAGTGCGTCAACTACCTGCTCCTGCTTCGCAACCTTCTTGTCGAGTGCGGCGATTTCCTTTGTGAGTTTGGCTCGGTGCTGCTCCGCGTTCGAGCCTTTGATCTTTTGTCCGCAGGATGGACAGATACCAGTCTCATTTGCCAGGGTTCCAGAAAGTTTGCGGTGCTCGAACTTGAGCTGTGACAGAGTGATCTTCTCCTGCTCCATAGCTAGGGCACCAAGCTCTGTCTCTGCACCATCGTAGATCAGTTCCAACTCGTCGTAACGAGTACCAGCCTGAGACACTCGTTTGTTAATTCCCGCCAACTCGAGTTCTGCTTTGTCCTGGCGAGTGCGCCGCTCCTCCTCCCATCTAGCCATTGACTCGCGGCTACTTTGTAGTTGGTCCTCTACCTGCTTGAGGGCTTGCTCGGTTCCTGCCATCTCACCTTCAAGCTCGGCGCGCTTCGCTGTCAACGCTCTAGCGCGGTCATTGGCAAGTGCTGAGCGAGTCTCCCAGCGTTCGAGGCCAAGCACGTCAGAAAAGAGTTGCATTTTATCGCGCGGTGCCAGGTCAAAGAATAGGGGGCGCCCCTGCCCAAGCAGGATGGTATGCGTGAAGGTTTCGAAGCTTATGCCTAGGAGTGCGTCAACTTGCTCCTGCCCCACCTCGGACCCGTCAATAAGTAAATGGTTTGGAAACGCGGTGCGGTCGATGCTATGCGGCTCGCCGTCGACCAGGACTTTAACGAGCACCCCCGTCTGCCCCTTACCAGAGCGGGGCTTAACGTCCGGGTTGCGAAGGCCTCCAACTGTCTTGCCGAACAAGCACCAAGTGAACGCATCCCACAAGGACGACTTGCCCGCTCCATTTGATCCCAGCCG
>Ga0315273_10002014_pt1 | contig 23686 bp, 19 predicted proteins | sample YL17G02_0_MG_FD_205753 | JGI IMG/M metagenome (GOLD analysis project Ga0315273, IMG submission 205753) | Sediment microbial communities from Yellowstone Lake, YNP, Wyoming, USA - YL17G02_0 | ecosystem: Environmental > Aquatic > Freshwater > Lake > Sediment | place: USA: Wyoming | collected...
TGAGTTCATGAAATAAAGAGCAGAGAGGGGGCAGGGGGTGAGTTCATGAAATAAAGAGCAGAGAGAAGGCAGGGGACAAAAAAAATGGAAGAAATATAGCTAAATTCAACTTTTTTGACAGCCCCATGTATTAAATTGAATATCTTGGGGGATGCGTTAGAAATACCACCAAAATATGTTATAAAACATATATTTTATTTTGATATTGAGTTGTTCAGAAAATCAGATAACTATTAAAAAATATTTTGCATATTATTGTATCTCATGAGAAAACTTCTATTGCTTTTATGTACCATATTATTAATCTCCTGTTCCAAATCACCTAAGTTCCAGTTATTGAATTCAAAGCAAACAGGAATTGATTTTAAGAACACAATAAGTGAGACTGACAGTTTTAATGTTATGAAGTATGAATATATATACAATGGTGCTGGTACAGGTATCGGGGATCTGAACAACGATGGATTACCGGACATCATATTCGCCGGAAACCAGGTTTCTCCGAGGATTTATCTGAATCAGGGCAATTTTAAATTTAAGGATATCACTTCTAATTTTGCAGGACTTACAAACGATCAGTGGTACAGCAGTGTGACAGTTGTGGATATCAACAGCGACGGATGGCTTGATGTTTATCTCACTTCTACGGCCAGTGATAATCCTCAAAAACGTAAAAACAGGTTATGGGTTAACAGTGGAACTAAAAATGAAATGGATCCTGCCTTCACGGAGATGGCAGAAAAGTATGGAATTGCCAATGATGATCAATCCGTCAATGCAGCATTCTTTGATTACGACCGGGATGGAAACCTTGACCTTTATGTTTTGAATAATGTTGTGAATGCGAGGATGAACACCGCCTATCGTCCGAAAATAGTTGACGGGAGTGCCCTCAACAATGACAAACTTTACCATAATAATGGGAACGGTACTTTCACTGATGTGACAAAACAGGCAGGGATTGTATATGAAGGATTTGGACTTGGCCTGGCTATTGGCGATGTGAACAAGGACGGATACCCGGATATATATGTTTCCAATGACTTCATTTCCAATGACTTATTTTATATAAATCAGGGTGACGGAACCTTCCGTAATGAAATCGGCAAATATATGTCCTACCAGTCAAAATCTTCAATGGGTAATGATATGGCTGATGTGAATAATGACGGGAATCCTGATATGCTCACACTCGATATGCTGCCTGAAACTTATTACAAGAAAAAGCAAACTATCAATGGTTTCAGCTACATGTTCTATCTTAATGATGAAAAATTTGGTTTTGAACACCAGTATTTAAGGAATATGCTCCATCTGCATAATGGATTTTTGAAAGGTGAAATGCTTCCTTTTAGCGAGGCAGGTCAGATGATGGGCATCTATCAGACCGACTGGAGCTGGTCACCCCTGATTGCCGATTATGACAATGACGGGGATAAAGACCTTATTGTTACAAATGGTTTTCCCAGAGATCTGACAGACAAAGACTGGACCCGTTTCAAAGTAAAGGCCGCCGGATCTTATGCATCTGATGAACTCCTCATGGACATGGCCCCGGCTGTAAAAATACCTAATGTTGCATTTGAAAATAAGGGTGATCTCCTTTTCGTTAAAAGAACTGATTGGCTACCCCAGATTCCTTCTTATTCTTATGGAGCTTCTTTCGTTGATCTCGATAACGACGGTGATCTTGATTATGTCGTAAATAATTTAAATGACGACGCTTTTATACTAAGGAATACAACAGTTGAAAAATCAAAGAAGCAAGCCAATTTTATAAAGATCAGGTTGGCAGGAAAGGAAGCCAATACAATGGCCATTGGTTCAAAGGTCGAATTATGGAACAAGGGGAAATACCAGTTTACCGAACACTTCCTGACAAGAGGATATGCCTCTTCCGTTGATCCGATCATTCACTTTGGTCTTTCACAGGACGTCTCAATTGATTCAATAAAAGTTACCTGGCCGGCAAGTGGTAATACCTCAATTTTGAAAAATGTAGAGGCCAATCAGACTGTTGAAATAAATGAAAGGAATTACAGTCCTACGTATGAGGATTCTAAAACTTTAGGAAAAAACGACATGTTATTTAATAAACGCGAAAATGTGGTAAATTATGTACACGAGCAAACAGATTATATTGATTTCGTCCTAAACCAGAGGATAATACCGCATAAATTTTCACAGATTGGACCGCGTATGGCCAAAGGTGATATTGATAACGATGGCCGTGAGGATCTGATCATTGGTTCTACAAATAAGTTGACAACTACGGTCCTTTTAAGAAAGGGCAACATATTTGAAGAAGCCAGATTTGACGGATTGACCACGCAGAAGGAATTTTCCGAAGCAGATCTTGCGATTCTGGATATTGATGGGGATGGCGATAATGATGTTGTTGCAGTCGCGGGTGGATATGAAAATAAACAGGAAAGTGAATACATACATTACCTGTATGAAAACCGGAATGGTTTTTTTATAAGAAGAACTCTTCCTATTCCACCATTTCCTGCTTCAGTTGTGCGTCCTTTCGACTTTGATCATGATGGTGATATAGATTTGTTTGTTGGTTCCAGGGTAAAAAAAGGAATGTTCCCGTATGCTAACCATTCCTGGCTTATTAATAATGATAAAGGCAAACTTTCAGTTGATTCAGCTTCACGTTTAAACCTTGGAATGGTAACCGATGCGATCTGGACTGATTATGACAAAGATGGTTGGGAAGATCTTTTTGTGGCAAAAGAATGGAATTCTCTGGTAATCCTGAAGAACATGAATGGAAAGGAGCTGGTTCCTCAAATCATACCCGCATTAGAAGATAAAAAAGGGATCTGGTACTCACTGGTTGCCGGGGATTTTGACCAGGATGGTGATGATGACTATATTGCAGCTAATCTTGGTGATAATCATCGATTCAACGTAAGTGATCAATATCCTTTAAATCTTTATGCAATTGACTTAGAAATGGATGGCACAATAGATCCGTTGATAACTGCATATTGGAACGATCAGAATGGTAAAATGAAAGAATATCCGATCAATTACCTCGATGAACTTTGGTCTCAGTCTAATTACTTTCAAGCGAAATTAAACGATTATGCCTCCTTTAGCTTCGTCAGTATTGATGATATCTTAGATGAAAACATATTGAAAAGATTAGAATTTAAACTAGATGTTAATACAACATCAAGTTATATTTTATGGAACGATAAAACCAATTTCAGATGGGAGAAGCTTCCAAGATCGTTGCAGGTTTCTCCCATTAAGAAGATGATAGTCCTGGATATTAATGGCGACAATTGGCCTGATGTATTGGTAGGCGGTAATGATTACACGTATGATATTGCAACAGGATACTATGACTCAAATAAAGGGATCGTCTTATTGAATAAAGGAAAAAATCAGGAAAAAGAGAAGTCCTCTTTTGAAGTGCTTCCTCCTTCTCAAAGTGGAATATTACTTCAGGGTATGTTGGAGTCGCTGCTTTATTTTAAAGGAGACACATCACTGGTCGTCGCAGGTTTCAACAGGGCAAAAGCAACTGTGTTTGAGCATATCAATGTTAAAAAGTGAAAATTCAATAACTGAACATGCAGAAGATAAAATTATTATTAGCACTAATCTTATTTTACATAAGGTTAACTTCAATTACTGCACAGGCGGTTACAGATACTGACGGTAACAGATATCCTGTAATTACAATTGGAAAACAGATCTGGATGGCAGAGAACTTGAAAACCACCAGATTCAATGATGGCGAAGCAATACCATTAGTAACAAATGATAATGCATGGAAAATTATTGAAACACCTGCGTATTGCTGGTTAAATAATGACATTGCAAACAAGGAAGTTTTTGGAGCTTTGTATAACTGGTATACAGTTAATACAAAAAAAATATGTCCCATAGGCTGGCATGTACCATCAAAAACAGAATGGGCATACATGATTATCTTTTTGGGAGATGAAAACATTGCAGGGGCAAAATTAAAGGAAGCAGGGATAGGTCATTGGAAAAATTCGATACTGATTTCGACCGACGAATTCGGCTTTACAGCTTTGCCGGGAGGCTTGCGTCTAATGGAAGGGAACTTCCCTGTATTTGCTGGCTCTTATGCAGTTTGGTGGTCTGTAACGGAATTCAGCAAAATTGCAGCCTGGAACAGAGGCCTTTTCTTCAGCAGCAGCAAAGTTTTCGGTGGTAATGATAATAAGAAAAATGGTTTTTCTGTCAGATGCATCAAAGATTGAGTGATCTCTTTTGTGATTTCACTGGCTCAATTTAATAAAGTCAGATCTTATTTTCTATCCTGACATCTCACTCTCGGTTCAGGCCATTAATCTCTCCTTTTAAAAGATTATCTGGCTTTCAAAAAAAAATTATATCTTTCAAACTTCGTTTGTATAATATTTTTATGATTATGAGAAGATGTGATTTTCTTTCACCAATCAAAGGTATTTTTACCTCTGCCTTCAATGGATAAAATTGTCATCAAGTTTCATCTCTATGAAAAGAATCTGGTTTATAATTATTTTACTCACACTTGTTTCCTTATTGGTAAATTCCTGCAGGAAATATTTTCTTGATGTTAAACCGACAGGTGGTTTGGATCAATTTGTGCTGGCAACCGAAAAAGGTATCGATGCCCTTCTGGTTGGAGCGTATTCAATGCTTGATGGAGTATCAGAAGCAGGTTACTTCGGATGGGAGTCAGCCTCTTCAAATTGGGTGTACGGCTCTATCCGGGGTTTGGAGGCAAATAAAGGGACCGATGCGGGTGATTCCTGGGAGGGCAATCCAATTATGACCTATAATGAGGAAGCCACAAATAATTATCTGAATACCAAATGGAGGGAAGTATATGAAGCTGTTTCCAGGTGCAATAGCGCTATCGCAGTAATCTATCAGGCATTGAAAGAAAACAACATCAGTCAGGCAAAGGCTGATTTGTTCCTTAAACAGGCCAGAACATTGCGCGGATGGTATCATTTTGAAGCATGGAGAATGTGGGAAATGGTACCCTACGTAGATGAAAACACTGATCCTGTTACCGTAACGAACACAGAGGATATCAGGTCAAAGATTATAGCCGACCTTACGGAAGGGACAACATTGCCTGATAACATGGGAGCAGTGGGTAAGTTCAATGGAACAGTTGCAAAAGTGATTCTGGCAATAGCAATTATGCAAATGAACGATGACTATGCCGGAGCACTGCCTCTGCTTCTGGAAGCCAGAATAGGAACAAAACCTGATGGTTCACCTATAGGACTTGCTCCAACCTATGGTGAGATCTTTGATCTGATTAACCGAAATGGCATTGAGGCTGTTTATACGGTACAGTATTCTGTAAATGACGGTTCCGGAGGATGGAATGGTGGTTATGGTGAGGTATTGAACTTCCCGTATAAAACCGGTGGTTCTCCAGCCGGTTGTTGTGGATTTTATCAGCCTACACAGGAATTTGTTAACTCATTCAGAACTTCTGGAGGATTACCTCTTCTAGACTATTCATATAACAATCAACCGGTTAAAAATGACCAGGGTATAGTTGTAAGTGCACCTTTCCAACCCGATGCCGGTCCACTTGATCCACGATTAGACTGGTCAGTTGGAAGAAGAGGAATTCCTTACTGGGATTGGGGAAAACATACCGGTGCTGACTGGATCCGTGATCAAACCTATGGCGGACCTTATAGTCCTAAAAAACAGGTTTACAAAAAATCACAGGAAGGCCAGTATACAGAAGTTGGTAACTGGACATCAGGGTGGACCGCAAATGGATATCGTATGATCCGTTACGCTGATCTTCTTCTGATGATCGCAGAATGTCAGATTGAAACCGGAGACCTTCCCGGTGCACGCACCAATATTAATCTGATACGGGCGAGAGCAGCAAATCCTGCAGGTTTTGTGATGGATGGCGCAGTAACTGCAGCCAACTACGTTATCAACCAGTATCCTTCTACAGGATATCCTTTCGACTCCCAGGCAGATGCCCGACTTGCTCTTTATATGGAAAGAAAACTTGAGCTCGGACAGGAAGGCCACAGGTATTTCGACGTCAACAGATGGGGAATTACCGTAACTGAACTCAACAGGGCTTTGGCTTATGAGAAGACAATGGTTTGGGGAAATTCATTGTATCGCAATGCAACGATCGGAACTGAAGATGTTACCTATCCCATACCTCAGCGCCAGATTGACCTGAGCAACGGGAACCTTGTTCAAAACAGATAACTGTTTATTTCTGTTCAATTCTTATCAGATCGCCTGCTTTGAATCTATACTTAACTACCTCTTTACAGACATTACAATCGCGCAATGGAGAATTTAGAGAGCGTGTTGAAACTTCCACGGTTATGACCCTGTCTTTTATTTCCAGTATTTTCATATTTGATTCGATAACCCTGTTCAGAGTGAGTTTGCCATTTGTTTTAATAAGAATCAGATATTCAGGAGTTTCCAGGTCCTGTCCGTTTATTGAGGCGATATAGACTATAGCATCTGCATCTTTGTCATCATCAATAAGTCCGATTTCTATTTTTGCAGGGTCAACGACATATCTTATCTGATAAGCAGCTGGAGTGACAAAATTAATCTGGTTATCAACTATTGTTACAATACCATCATTTGCAACCGTTTCTTTTGGCTCTTTAAATTTGTCTCTTGCGTATTTGATTGCAATATCCATTGCTTCCTTTCTGACTGAGCTTCCGGAACCAGCTTTGTTATCATTATGGGAACACGATAATAATAATGGCAGAATTATTATTCTGCACAAACTCATTTTCATATCAAAAGATTTATGTATGATTCAAAAATATAACAAATGATGGACCGGAAAAAATTATGCTGCAATTTTCTAACATGCAATGATAAGTATTTACCCCATCCCTGTCTTTCCCTTTTTATCAAATTAGCACATCCCGCAGACCTTTTTTGAAATCCGCCTCTCCCCAACCCCTCCCCCAGGATATGGGGCTGGGGGTGAGTTCGTGCGACAACCAGAGAGGGGATAATTTAAATTAGCTCAACTTTGGCATAAAGATTACTCGCCGATAACTCAACTGCTTTCTTAAGGTTTTCCGTAGCCGCATTAGTATCACCAAGTCCTTTATAGCCAAGACCTTTCAGTAAATATGCTTTTGATAACTGCACATTTTCGGCTTCGCGTTCCCCGAATTTTGCAAAAAAATCAATCTCAGAACCCTGGTTGATACGTTTGTCGCCTTCTTGAATAAGAGCATTAAAACATTCTAAAGCTTTTCCCTTATTTCCTAGTTTCTGATAGCTTAATCCCTGGTAATACAAGATATAATCAGACTCTGGAATAGACTGGTCTTTTGACAAGTTAAAATATGATTTTGCTTTTGCCTTTTTACCAAGAGCCTCATATGCTATCCCAATATGGTAATTTATCTGTGGATTTCTCATATCACCAGTATTGCCTTCTGAATCAGAATTATCCGGGGTCTCAATTATTGCAAGGAATTGACCCAGGGCAAGTTCATACTTTTTCTCCGCAAGATATTTTTTCCCGAGCAGCAGGTGGGCATCTACAGTAATATCCCTAACTCTTGAACTTCCTTCGCGAAAGTGAAAATTACTTTTGTTTAAATACTCCACAGCCCTTTCAGACTCTCCGGTCAGATTCAAAACAATAATCTCACGTACAAAAGAATCATCACGCTGTTTAACAATCTCATTTTTCCCCTCAAATAGTTTTGATCTTATTTCAATGGGAGTATTGTTCATTTCATAGAGAGGATCAAGTTCAGCGTAATAAATTGGATCATCCTTTTTAACATCAAATGCTTTCTCGTATGCGTTTATTGCTTTTGCCAGATCCTTAGAATACTGGTAATATCCCCATCCAAGGTTTCTCCATGCAATAGCCAGTGAAGGATCATGTTTTACAGCATATTCCCAGTTTTCAATTGCTTTCTGAGGTTGTTTGTCATAGAGTAAGTTACCAAGATAATAATAGGGCTTTGCATCATCCGGATGATATTTTGAGGCAAGATTCAGCACTTTTACATCTTCCAGTCGGTAAGGAAATCCATAATCAACTGACTGATCTGACGCTGCTTTGAAGAATTTTTCAGCATCGACCCTGTTACCATTCTTATCCTGAATGTATCCCAGGTAATAACTGACCATCTGATTTTTCCCCTTAAACCTGCGAAGGATATCTTCAGCTTCAATAAATAGTCCGTCATTAAGATATCCGACTGCAAGCTCAAGATAGTTCTGATCAAAATCTCTCATTTTTCTATTAAGATTTGCAAGGATTTCTTCGCTCTTCGGTATATTACCTGTTTTTATTGCAAGAAGATAACTTTCATTGGCTGCCCTGAAGTCGAGAGGATCGTTTTCAATAACAGCTGTAAGTGTTGCCCTGGCACCTTCAAAATCACTCAGCTTTCTCTGGACCGATGTTTTCAGATTAATGGCAGAGTTATTATTGGAATTGGTTGACAGCGATTCATTGACCTGACCGAGAGCTTTTTGAAAATCACCCTTTAAGCAGGATATTCTTGCGAGTTCAATGTACGCTGCTGAGTGATAAGCGTAATCCCATGTTGCCCGGTAAAGTGTGTCAATGGCTTCATCGTATAGTTCAAGCGCCTTAAGAGTTAAACCCTGCAGGTAAAGCGCTTCACAGTTTGATGGTCTGGTATAATCTTTTGTAAGTCTTTTTATTGCTTTGTTAAAGTAGCTTCTTGCAAGATTATATTCACCATTTCTGAGATGAACATTTCCGACAGCGACATTCGTTCGTATGTCTGAAGGATCACGTTTCAATGCCTCCTCAAAGTAATCCATTGCATTGAGTGTCGTATTATAGAACTGCCCGATACGGCTGCCTGCCAGATAGAGTTCTTCGATGGCCTGAATATCTTTTGGGAAGTCAGGTCTTTTAACAGTCTCTGGAAGCCTGCCACCCTCTTTTTTCTCAACAGGCTCGTATGAAACAAGTACTTCATTATTTTCTGAATTGACCATTTCTGTTGAGAGGTCAGTAGTATTAAATTGTCCATCTATTTTAATTGATTGGGTAAACGCAGTTGCAGGAGATATCTCCATTACCTTCTCAAAAATTACTTCACCTTTTCTTTTCAGGATAATCCTGGCCTTACTAACTTTTTGTGTTGAATAATATCCAAGGAAAACTTCATTGTCCCCTCGTTTCTCAAGATTCACCGATCCGTTGAGGTTAGCATATTTAAATCCCTGGATATCCTTTACAGGGAACCAGTATTGCTTAAATGTTTTTACTTCATAAGGCCTGATCCAGCTGTAATCAGGCTGATTATCAGAAAATGCACCTACCATTATTTCCACATAGGGTCCGTCATTTTCTGTTAATGCGGCTTCTGTAGCCTGGCCACGGACACCAGATCCCCATTCCCATAATTTTGAACCCTTCACGATATTATGATCACCTATATGAACTGTGCCGGTCTCCTTTCCATGATCATAACCTCCCATAAAGTCCTCTTTCAGATCATAGGCGAAGTATGAACTTGCATTGGGAGAGTTTTTCCACCAGCTCAGATCAACACCTTTTGTGTAATCCTCTCCGTTATATACCTCTGTTGATATTGGCCAGTTTGTGAAACTGTTTTTAGCATGGTATGTGGCATACTGAACACTGGGAGGGAAGATCGCCTGGTAATCCTTGTTAGTATGTGCTGCTACGTTTGCCCAATATAAAAAAGTATTTGTATAAGGAGTCGGGTTATGGATCTTTACCTCTGCCGAGTAATAAGATTTGCCAGGGTAGGCGGTTATCCCGATCGTCCATCTCATACGGTGACGTGGTTCAGTCTCACCAATCCAGATTGTCTTGCTTCCATCGCTATTCTCTTTAAGGTCATAGTCGACCGGAAGGAAAGTTGAAGCTCTGTGGTGATGAATGACACACCATTCAATTCCTCCTGAGACCCAGGCTCCCAGCATACCAATATTGGAGGGTTTCACTACATTATTTTTATATAGGAAGTTATACCCGTTGGTCTTGTCGGTACCATAGTAAAGTTTTCCGCCGATATCTGGTGTAACGCATAACTTAATATATTCGTTTTCAAGAATTATCGTCTTCCATGCCTTATCCTCTTTTTCATTGGCAATAACATCGTTCAGCCCATAAGGATAGATGTATTTTGAGGCGCCCTGGTAGTTCTCACCCTTAAAAAACATAGGGTTTTTGTCGGGAGGACTCACTTTATAGGTTGGGATGATCCATTCCTGTTCCGAAATTTTTACCTGCGCAATTAAGATTTCACTGTTTATCAGGATAATAAATAGAAGGGCCACAAAAGGTCCGGTCAGTTTGAGAGGTTTTAAGTTCATTTTTTTAATTTATTCTATAAAAGTATGAAAAGATTAGAATCGGGATGCATCGCTATTCAACATTTGCTCGAAAATGAACAAATTGCCTGTTTAATCGTTTTAAAATTATTGATTTTATGTATTGAGATGAAAATGGAGACTTAAGATTTAAATTTCTATTTCTATTTTAACCTTTTAATTTTATCAAAAGATATGAAAATTTCGATTATTGGAACAGGAGTTGTTGGTCAGACCATAGCTTCGAAACTTGTAGAATTGGGTCACGATGTGATGATGGGAACACGTAATGTAACAGAAAAATTAGCCAGTACTGCCAGGGACAGCTATGGAAATCCTTCCTTCAGTGAATGGCATAAAGCAAACAGTAAAGTGAAACTTGATTCATTTGCTAAGGCCGCCGCTTTCGGAGAAATTGTCATCAATGCAACACATGGGAGCAGCTCCATTGAAGCATTAAAACTATCGGATTCAAAAAATCTTGCTGAGAAAGTTCTCATTGACATCGCAAACCCGCTGGATTTCAGTAAAGGTATGCCGCCTGGTTTATTACCTGGACTTAATAACACAAATTCACTTGGGGAAGAGATACAGAAAACATTCCCTAAGGCCAGGGTTGTTAAAACACTGAATACAATGTGGTGCGGCTTAATGGTTAATCCGAATCTTATTGGTAGTGGAGATCATATTAATTATATTTCAGGGAATGATGCTGAAGCAAAGACAAAGGTTAGAAAACTCTTAAACCAGTTCGGATGGAGAGATGAAAATTTAATTGATCTTGGCGATATCAGTGGAGCCAGGGCAACCGAATCACTACTTCCGATTTGGCTAAGGGTAATGGGAGTTACACAGAACGGCGCATTCAATTTCAGGCTTGTGCGGTAATAAATATTTTTAAATCAAATATTCAAATAGATGAAATTATTATTATTAGGAATCACCGGAAGAACAGGCCGACTGACTGCTGAAGAGGCAATAAAAAGAGGTCATAAGGTTGTTGGTATAGCCCGCGATCTGAGAAAGGTAACTGTAAAAGGTGCGGAAATAGTTGAAGGTACACCTTATGAGTATGAAACAGTACGAAAAGCCATAATTGGTTGCGATGCATTAATAAGCACCCTCAACATTTTCCCTCAGTCACAAAGTCTCTTTGGAAAAATCAAATCACCACTCGACAGTATGTCAGGGAGTTTGAAAAACAGTATTAAGGCGATGGAAGAGAACGGCATTAAGAGGATTGTGTTAATGACAGCTCTCGGGGTTGGGGACTCAGCAAGTGAATTGCCCGGGCTATTCTCCTTCTTAGTAAGAATAAGCAACATTAAGTATGCCTATGCCGATCATAATGTACAGGAGAAAATTCTTGAGAATTCAAATCTCGACTGGACTATCGTGAGGCCTGTAGGGCTGACTGATAAGAACGACAACCTTTCAATACTTCATAATCTGAAAGGGGCGGGGAGGATTACTTCTACTATCAGCCGCAATGCAGTTGCACATTTCATGCTTGATTGTATTGAAAAGGAGCAGTTTATTAAACAAAAACCTGGGATTTCGAATGGTTAGAATCGCAATGCATCACTATTCAACCTGTATCCCTAATAACCCAATAACATTGCTTCTGTTTCACCACGTAGTTACAAAGTTTTGCACGGATTCCCCTATTCTGACATTTGACCCTTCTCCCCATCATCTTCCCGTTCCCAACCATAAGAGACCATCAATAATTAATTTATTCTGAGTTTCATTATTAAAAGTAAAGGATAGTTCTTTATTGGTTTTTTTCTCAAAATCCATGTCGTTATGACCCATATTTAAATACAGCATTTTATACTTTTTATTGGTCCAGACGACAGGGTAATAGCCACTATGCCATATTTCGTACAGTTTAGGTCCTGTACCAAGAGGAAAACTTGTTGTATCAATTGATAAAAGTATTTTAATATCAGGGTTATTCCGTATATCATTTTCCCATCTATACCATTCATTGGGTGAAGATATGAATGTTTCCGGCAGGTGTTTTGTTGATGGATGACTCCTGTCTTCCACACGCAAAACAGCTGATGTAGGCCGCCATGTGTTGCTTTTATATTCTCCTGCTCCCAGAAACTGGTTATGATACCAGTCCCAGTTCTGAGGAAATGCTGAAGGGGTGAGTGAAAATGCGGCAAAGTGGAATCCCATCCATGCGCCGCCAGTCTCCATATATTGTTTGAATGCAGCCCTCTGGACAGAAGAATCCGGCCGGGCATCTAAAAAAATTACCACCTGATATTTTGAAAGAAATCCGGTATTAAGATCGTTCCAGTTCTGTGTCGAATCATAAGTAAAGTTATATCTGGCAGCCATAAGAGTGAACCATTTGTTTGCCTCCCGGACAAAGCTAACATGTGCCTCTTCGTTTTCGTTTATAGCGGTGTAAAAGGCAATCACTTTGAATTTTGGAATCCTGCTTTGCTCTATACATGAAGAACCCAGGCAAAAACATAAAAGACAGAATACAATTGTCTGTAATTGTATCTTATTGATTTTATTAAATCTTATCATAATTTTTTAAGGATAATATTTGAAATAGTGTTTCTTACTATAATGCATTTGAATGCCCGAGTCAACAGGTTAAGTGAAGTTTCAGGAATTCCTCTTTATTTGGGACCAAAGCACTACCAGTGCTTTTAATTATTAATTCGATTACCCGCGCTGCTGAATTGGTTTTACCATTTGCTGAATTTTGAACTGTAAGTGAAACAGAAAAAAGACTAATGAACAACAATGAGAAAATTGTTAATAAAGCTTTCATAATCAAGTTAGGCTTAATTATTAAGGTTTGCATAAAAGTAGGAAAAATTAAGCAAAGTTTAGCGAACGAAGTGAGTATGACAGTTCGAAGTACATATTCTTTATCACTTTTCATAAGATTCTTCTTCGGACTTTCTATATTTACAGCCGGACCTCCATACTCAAAGCTTAAAACTAAAATTGCAAGTTTTCTGATGAGATAAACGGTTACTCGTTTCATATTCACCGTTCCGCATTTCGTGTTTACTTTTGTCTTTATACTTTTGTCTTTTGTCTTATGTTATCCCACTGTCATGTTCCATACGATAATCACACTCGCTTATATCATCCCTAATATTTATATCTTCCTGCGCATATGGCAACTCTTTATAAATAAGGGCTACAGACTTCATTATACACTTATTTATTTGCTGTTTGCTTCAATTTATCCAGTCAGTAATCTCTTATCTGAACGAGATACTGGTTTTCCAGCCTTTCTTACTATGATTGCGGATTATATACTGCCATTTTACCTCTACCTCTTCCTGTTTGTTCTTGCTTTTGATATTTTCCTGCTTTTTAATTGGATCTTTAAAGTATTAAGGATTGAAAAGATAAAGAGTACAAGGTTTAGATTAACTAGTCTGTCAGCTATTCTATTTTTTTCTGTGGCTGTGGTTGTTGCTGGTGTTATAAACTTCAACACAATCCGGACTTCAGAATACCGGATCGAAATTCCCGGGAAGTCATCTAAGATCAACCATCTGAAACTAGCATTTGTAGCTGATTTCCATTTGAAGGAGAAGACAAATATTCATTTTGTGGAGAGGTTTGCAAAGAGAATTGAGATCATAAAACCTGATATTATGGTGTTTGGAGGGGACATTGTTGAAGGCGACAGGGAAGATGAAAATATGAAAGTGTTTGAGAAATATCTCAGCGAGATCAAGACCAGATATGGTGTTTATTCTGTACTCGGCAACCACGAATATTATGCCGGACAAGATAAAGGAAGTTTTTTAGATAAAGCAGGCATAAAAGTTTTATGCGATACAATCGTTGTGATTGACAGTTCATTTAACCTGGGAGGCAGGTTAGATAACCATTTCAAGGCAAGAAAATTCATCGATGTTTTTATGAAATCTGTTACTGATTCGCTGCCCGTTATCCTTATCGATCATCGTCCTACAGAAATTGAACAGGTCATCAAAACCGCTGTGGATGTTCAGCTATCGGGACACACTCATGATGGTCAGATGTTTCCCATTAACCTGATTACCAGAAAGGTATATGAGCTAAGCTGGGGTTATAAAAAAATAGGAAATACACATTTTTTCGTAACCAGTGGAATACGATTGTGGGGACCTCCTGTACGTACATCAGGTAAATCGGAGATAATGGTGATTGACATTAACTTTACAAGGCAATGACTGAATGTTGCGGGATGAACTTTCGTTATTTCGTTTATTAGGGCATTTAATAATGGTCCGGTGAGTTTTACCGGGAATGCGTTTTTTACTTGCCATCAACCTGGAAGTGGCAATTAAACGTCTTTGAGCCAATAGAAATTTTAATAAATCACAACAATGACAACATTATACAATAAAAGGAGTATAAGAATCTCAGATACTTACGCCTCATGGTTTGATCATCCGGTTCCTGCAAGTGTATGTCTTGCCGAAATGGGATTGACGCGGGTAGCCCTGCAGACTGGTAAAGAATTACCATTAAAGGTTTACAGACAACCTTTTCATTCAGATTTTTATAATATCACTGTCATGCTGAATAATGGGCAGTTTCATATTTATGAATGCGGAAAATTTATACCATGGAGTCTTTTACCTGTCAATTCGATCCAGGTACGGGGTGAACATGAAACGGATTGCTATATGGAAACCTGTCGGCCTTTTTATATGTGATTTTTTTTGGAGAATCACTTTGAATAGCGATTCTGCTGAACAATTTGCCTTTCTTTTGGTTATAAAATGAGAAATCGATAATTATTTATATGAGCAAAACTGCATTAATTACAGGATCATCAAGCGGAATTGGATATGAACTGGCTAAAGTACATGCAAAAAATGGCGATAATCTCGTTCTGGTGGCTCTGAACAAAAATAACTTAGATGACTTAAAGAAGGATATTGAAGAGAAGCATAAGGTAAATGTTTATACAATTGAGAAGGATCTCACTCTTCCAAATGCTGTCAGTGAGGTTTATGAGGAGCTGAAACACCAAAAGATTTCAGTTGATTACCTGATTAACAACGCTGGTTTCGGCGATTTCGGACATTTTGCAGAAAGTGATTGGACCAAACAGGAGAAGATGATCAATCTTAATATTACTGCTCTTGCGCATTTTACCAGGTTGTTTTTACCCGATATGATAGTCAGGGGGAGCGGCAAAATAATGAATGTGGCATCAACTGCTTCTTTTCAGCCGGGTCCTACTATGTCGGTATATTTTGCCACCAAGGCCTTCGTTCTGAGTTTTTCTGAAGCTATTAATAATGAAGTAAGAGATAAAGGAATTACAGTTACAGCACTCTGCCCTGGCTCCACCGAAACCGGGTTTCATGCAGTAGTTATGGGAGACAGTAAGCTGCTTAAAGAGCGTAAGAAATCATCGCCCGGCGAGGTTGCTGAATATGGTTACCGGGCAATGATGAAGGGGAAAACCGTTGCAATTCATGGACTGAAGAATACAATTATGGCAACTTCGGTAAGGTTTTTTCCCCGGGCTCTTGTTGTGAAAGCCGCAAGAAAGATTCAGGAAAAGAAACATCATAAAGAAATCTAATTTTAAGATCATGCAAACAATTTTAGGAGCAAACGGAACTATTGGTTCAGTCCTCGCACTGGAGTTAAGGAGTTATACAGATAAGATCCGGTTGGTGAGCCGGAACCCACGGAAGGTAAATGAATCAGATGAGTTGTTCCCGGCAGATTTATCAGAAGAGGGAATAGTTGAAAAGGCTGTGGAAGGCTCTGATGTGGTATATCTGGTGGTGGGATTTGATTATAAGATCAAGGTCTGGGAGGAGAAATGGCCCAAACTTATGAGAGCTACAATAGACGCATGTATTAAACATAATGCCAGGCTGGTGTTTTTTGACAATGTTTATATGTATGATACAAATACTATTCCCCACATGACGGAAGAGTCGGCCATAAATCCTTCAAGTAAAAAAGGAGCTGTCAGGGAGCAGATTGCACAAATGATCTTCGATGAAGTGAAAGCCGGAATACTGGTAGCACTCATTGCCCGTTCTGCCGATTTTTATGGACCTGATAATGAAAAGAGCTTTGTAACTGAAATGGTTTACAAAAACATTAAAAAAGGGAAGAACTCCAACTGGTTTATTGATGCGGATAAAAAACACTCATTTACTTATACTCCCGATGCTGCAAGGGCTACCGCATTGCTTGGGAACACCGATGCTGCATACAACCAGGTATGGCATCTGCCCACCGATAAAAATACTCTTACAGGTAGGGAGTTCATCGGACTCTTTGCAAAAGAGATGAAATTCATAAGTAAAGTATCTGTAATGCCAATGTGGTTAATTAAAGTACTTGGACTATTTATTCCTATTATGAAGGAGATGCCTGAGATGATGTACCAGTATGACAGGGATTATTTTTTCGATTCCTCGAAATTTGAAAAGAGGTTTAACTTCAAAACCACAACATATCAGGAGGGGGTAAGACAAACTGTGGCTAGTGGTCAATGACTTCCGGGAACTCAGTATCCAGTACCCAGTACCCAGTACCCAGTACCCAGTACCTTGAGTATCTGCAGATTATAACTAAATTCCATAACACTCATTAATAAACACTACCTTCGCCGCCATTCAATCCGGGAGAAGAATTATTAATCCGGACTTTTTCACTTTAATAATTATACATGCATTTTGAATCGTTGAACATTATTGAACCAATTCTTAAATCTATTAAAGAAGAGGGTTACACAATACCAACACCAATCCAGGTACAAGCTATTCCAATTGTATTACAGGGAATTGATCTGATAGGTTGTGCACAAACCGGTACTGGAAAAACAGCTGCTTTTGCAGTACCTATTCTTCAGCTTTTAAGTAATAACAAAACATACGAAAAGAAGAAAAAAATAAGAAGTCTTATTGTTACCCCTACCAGGGAACTGGCAATACAGATCGAAGAGAGTTTTAAAGTATATGGTCGTTATACAGGATTAACCTGCACCGTTGTATTCGGAGGGGTGAATCAAAATCCGCAGACAAATGCATTACGGAATGGTGTAGATATACTTGTGGCAACACCCGGCAGGCTACTTGATCTTATGAACCAGGGATTTATATCATTAAAAGATATTGGAATTTTTGTTCTTGATGAAGCCGACAGGATGCTCGATATGGGATTCATTCACGATGTAAGAAGAATTATTGCTGCCCTCCCGCATAAGAGACAATCTCTCTTTTTCTCTGCAACTATGCCTCCGGAAATCGTGAAGCTGGCAGGTTCAATTGTTTATAAGCCTGTAAATGTTGAAGTTACACCATCTGCAACAACAGTAGACATAGTCAATCAGTTTGTCTATTTCATAGATAAGGGTAATAAGAATGCACTGTTAGTTGAATTATTAAAGGATAAAAACATAAAAACAGCGCTTGTTTTTACACGCACTAAATTCGGAGCCGATAAAGTTGTAAAGGTTCTTCATAAAAAAAATATCAGTGCCGAAGCAATTCATGGAAACAAAGCACAAAATGTACGGCAGCGGGCACTTTCAAATTTCAAATCACAGGCAACACGTGTACTGGTTGCAACTGATATTGCTGCAAGGGGCATTGATGTCGATGATCTTGAATATGTTATCAATTACGAGATGCCGAACATCTCCGAAACTTATGTACATCGAATCGGCAGAACTGGCAGGGCAGGGGCAAACGGCACAGCAATTTCATTCTGTGATGCAGATGAAAAAGCATACCTCTGGGATATCGAAAGGCTGATAACTAAAAAGATTCAGGTTGTTGATGATCATCCTTTTCCATTGATTGACCATAATCCTGTGAAAGCACCTAAACAGCAACGTGGAAATCATAATCATCCAAGATCCCATACACCAAAAATACTTCTTCCTGACCGCAGGAACGTGAGACGATAATATAGAGCCGCGATGCATCGCCTAACTTTACATCGTCTGAACAATTTCAAAGCTATATTTGTTTAATCAAAAAACAGAGTCATGAAAATACTAATCATAATTATTATTGTACTGTTAAGCATCCTTGTATTATTGTTATTTGTCGGAGTATTTCTCAAAAAGGAGTATATAGTCGCCAGGGAAGTTCTTGTGAATAAACCAAAAACTGCCGTTTTTGAGTATATCAAACTTCTTAAAAACCAGAATGATTTCAGTGTCTGGGCAACAATGTATCCCAATATGAAAAAGGAATTCAGAGGCACCGATGGAACAGCAGGATTTGTATCAGCATGGGAGAGTCAGGTAAAGAATGTTGGTAAGGGAGAACAGGAAATTTTAAAAGTAATTGAGGGTGAAAAAGTTGATTATGAGATACGTTTCATCAAGCCATTTGAGTCAACCAGTTTTGCATCAATGTCTGCACTCTCTGTAAATGAAAACTATACTAAAGTTCAGTGGGTTTTCAACGGAAAGATGAAGTATCCGATGAATCTGATGCTGCAATTCATGAATATGGAAAAGATGATTGGCAACGATTTGGAAAAAGGATTGCAGAACCTGAAGATAATTCTTGAAAAACAGTAATTCATAATTCACTCATTATTTCTCAAACCATTCCCTTTGTCGGGGATGTCTAAAAGTACCTATTTAACCTCTTTTAATTTATATTTCCCGTAATTGTTTGTATTTTGCATTGGCAAAAATGTAATGACTGCATCTTGCCTTGTAAATAGTATTTTGCAGATAATTGAATAAGACTATAAATCGCAAACAAATCCGGACCATGAAAAAATGTCTATTTAGTATTGTTGCTGTAATGGTTTCAGCAAATCTTAATGCCATTTCTGACATTAACATTCAGAAGGACGATCCGAAACTTCGGATGAACCAACTCAAAACAGAGGTGTCAGCCAATCTTACTCAAAATCTTTTGCCATACTGGTCATCCGGAATGGTTGATAACGTCAATGGTGGATTCTATGGACGGATTAGCGGAAGTGAACAGGTATTCCCGGATGAAGACAAAGGAGGAATACTGAATGCAAGGATCTTATGGACTTATTCATCTGCTTACCGTGTCCTGAAAGATACTGCATACTTACGACTGGCAACCCGGGCAAAAGATTATATTATGGCTCATTTTATTGACAAAGAGTTTGGTGGTGCCTATTTGAGTGTTAATTCAAAAGGAGAGCCATCAGATACCAGGAAACAGACCTATACCATGTCTTTTTTTATCTATGGCATGGCTGAATATTACCGTGCAACCGGCGATAAGGAGGCTCTGAAAACTGCAAAAGAGATATTTGAAGCGTTTGAAAAGTATGCACTTGATAAGGAATCAAACGGCTATTTCGAAGTCTTCAGCCGTGACTGGCAGCGTACCCATGACAGACTTATTGGTGAAACGACAATCAATGACGAAAAAACGATGAATACTCACCTTCATCTTATGGAATCTTACGCTAATCTTTACAGGGTGTGGCCTGATAAGAGAATGGCAGACCGTTTAAAGAATCTGGTTGAAATATTTCTGGATAAGATCATTGATAAAGAAACCTCCCATCTGATCTGTTTCATGGACAAAAACTGGAACAGCACCTCAAAGATTGATTCTTACGGTCATGATATTGAGGCTTCATGGCTCCTATATGAAGCGGCACACCTGCTGAATGATACTGCCCTGCTTGCCCGGGTAAAGGAAACGAGCATTAAGATAGCCAACGCTGCAGCAGAAGGACTTCAACCTGATGGCAGCCTGGTTTATGAAAAAGATCTTTCAACCGGACATGCTGCTACCGAGCGGAGCTGGTGGGTACAATCTGAGACCATTGTTGGTTATATGAATGCATTTGAACTGACAGGAAACGAGAAATATCTGGATAATGCAATTAATTGCTGGAACTATACCAAACAGCACCTGGTTGATAATAAGGCAGGTGGATGGTTCAGTTCTGTCTCGGAATCCGGAGTTGTTGGCAGGGGTGACAAAGCAGGATTCTGGATATGTCCTTATCATAATGGCCGTATGTGCATGGAAATCATTGAGAGAGTTTCGGGTCATTAATAAGACAATCCGGATAACATAATACCTTTAGATAAATGGAATCCGGTAGTTTATAAACCGCAAACTCCAACTGAAGGGGTGCAGCTAAGTGATGGTCTTCTTAGGAAAACTATGGAAAACAATATCGGCTATCTGATGTCATCTTTAACTCTCGATGAACTGACAAGGAATTTCTATTTGAAGGCAGGAAAACCTGTGCTGCCTTTGGAGGAGAGATTGAATAATTTTTGGTTTGTTGATTTTACCCGGACAAGAAGCAGGCCGGTTCCTGATGGGTGCCGGTAATACTTTGCGTTGGATTCAGGATACCGAATTAAGGAAAAGGAATTATCAGTAAATGGCGATAAACCTATTAATTCAAAGATCAGGATTCGTATCCCATCCTGGGCGACACATGAAATGTCCGTTATGGTAAATGGTAAAAAGATTGTAAGCGGCAAACCGGGAACATATGTAACATTAAACTTATAAAAAGCCTTAAAGCAGTCAACGGCAATCCGCTCCATTTTACTGTCAATGGGAACAACGAATTCGCATATATTACATATCTGGAGGTTCAGGATGAGTCATTTACATGCTTCCCTTAGACTAATTTACATGATATTAATGTTGGGATGGAAGCTCGATATGTTACGCTAAATGTAATGTTCGATAAAAAACAAGAATCAATAAAAAACGTATCTGTAATGAAAGGAATAATACTAAAATCAATTTGCAGTATAGTTTATTCTATCTGTTGTATTTTCACATTATCTGCCGCTCCCATAAGTAAACATCCAGACAATCCGCATTATTTCATCTTCAATGGGAAACCTTTGGTATTGATTACTACCGACCACCATTATGGAGCAGTGATTAATCTCGATTTTGACTATATTGCTTTTCTTAATACACTGCAGGAGTATGGGATGAATCTCACCCGGATTTATCCCGGAGGATATATTGAAATGAAGGATGCGTATATTGCAGGTAATCCTCTGGGACCTGTACCTGATCGCTTTATCTTGCCATGGGCGAAATCTACTGTAACAGGGGCAAGTCAGTTGATTGGCGGATACAAACTAGACCTTGATACCTGGAATTCTGATTATTTCACACGTCTTAAAGATTTTGTTTATCAGGCATCAATCCGTAATATTATCGTTGAAGTCGCTTTTTTCAACGGGATGTATGACGACCGTTGGATGGTCCAGCCATTATACCATTCCAATAATATTCAGAACGTGGGCAACTGCGATTTTCAGCAGTATACCACCCTGGCTGATGAAAATCTGGTAAAATACCAGAAGGAATATGTTAAAAAGATTGCGCATGAACTTTACCGGTTTGACAATCTGATATATGATATCTCAGATGAGCCGGAGATGCAGAAACAGGATTCCCGGGAATGGAACAGCATACTGCTGGACGCGCTTATCAGTGTCGACAATTACCGGCACTTATATGGTGAGACGGCACACAGTGCTTCACCTGATTTCTCAGGTGATAAACGCACTTCCTGGATTCCGACAGAATACATATCTCCCATGGAAATTACTCTGGACCAAGATTACGATGATAATAAACCAATAGTGAATGTAGAGACTGATTACTTTCCTTTCTGGTACGGTGCAAATCCGGTTGATGAGACGCGTGTGGAGGGATGGTATGGAATGGTTGGAGGTCTGGCAGGGTTGATACACTTAAACAGTGATTTTTCTACTCAGAATCCGACAGCAACCGGGACAGACACTCGTACTAAGATATTACCACAGAAACAGGTTTTAATGAGTTTTATGTATAGCTTAGACTTTATCAGGATGTCAAAATTTACTAGTTTTGGCGTTTTACATTCCGAAGCTCTGGTAAGCTCGATTGCCGAAACGGGAAAACAATATGCACTTTATCTTTTTCACGGTAGTCGAAAGATGGTGCAGTGGCCGCAGGGAGCAACCGTCGATCGCTTTAATGTTGATCCGGGATGGTTCCACGACTCGATTTACATCAATGTCCCCTCCGGCACTTTTAAGATAGAATGGCTCAATCCATCATCAGGGGCATTGATTGATACTTCTTATCAGACCTGGGAAGGCGGTAATCTTATTTTGCAAACACCACGTTATTACATAGATATAGCCTTGAGAATGAAGAGTCTGACGGATTCAAAAGAAATTAAAAAACCTTAACAATAATTCTGATTTTAAGAAAGATCATTTGCATTGGGCGTGGTTATTCTCAAATTTGTAGACCTTCTAAATCTTAAGTTACTCTTATATAACTACTTTTGTTCATGAATTTCTCCACCCTTCTCAATCTTCATGAACTCACCCCCTTCTTTTCCCCCTCGGCCACCCCTGCAGTCTGGCTCGTCGCTAAACTAGTCCCCCCGGGCTAGTTCTATACGCTCCGCCCTGTAAAGAGGGGGAAGGCTCTATCACACAGCGTCTTACACCCCCTCTTTGCGTAGCAGAGAGAGGGAGGGGGGTGAGTTCGTGGAAAAAGTTATTCTTTTTGGGGCCATATCATCCTATACTGAGGGACTAATCAATCCGACTTCCGACTTCCGACTCCAATACATTTGACACTGATTACAAATATTCTAAACCAATTCCATATTTTTGTTTAACTTTAATATGAATTATGAAATATGAATGAAGGAATGTTAGTCTAAAGGTATTGTATATATGCCTAAATAAGCGCATTAATGCCGAGATGCTTTTGTGACTGACGGGGCATTGGCATAATAACACTAATGATTTACACAACTATTCGTTATATTAAGAAGAGGAAATTTTGGAGGTTGGAAATAGATTATTTATGTTTTTCAAGACAAAATCTGATATTGAATCTGAGTAATCTGAGACCGCATGAAGACAATTATTGTAAAAAGAGCGTTACATCATGGAGTGAGCCGGCTCATCATTGAGAGGCCACGTCGGGAACACAGGCTTCCGAATATACTAAGCAGGAACGAAGTGAAGCAGATTATTGAAGTTTCGACAAATACCAAGCACAGGGTGATGTTAAGTCTTATTTATGCCTGCGGACTGAGAAGAAGTGAATTACTGAATCTTAAACCCGGTGATATTGACAGTGAGAGAGGGGTTTTGCTGATAAAGCAATCGAAAGGTAAGAAAGACATGATAGTGCCTGTATCGGAGAAATTAGTTGGAATTTTACTGGAATCGGGTACAGATTTGAGATTTATCCGGGAGCTATTGGGACACAGTAGTTCCAGGACAACTGAGCTATATACACATGTAAGTATTAAGAGTATACAGAATATAAAGAGTCCGTTTGATGATTTATAGTAAAGT
>Ga0315273_10002015_pt1 | contig 23685 bp, 20 predicted proteins | sample YL17G02_0_MG_FD_205753 | JGI IMG/M metagenome (GOLD analysis project Ga0315273, IMG submission 205753) | Sediment microbial communities from Yellowstone Lake, YNP, Wyoming, USA - YL17G02_0 | ecosystem: Environmental > Aquatic > Freshwater > Lake > Sediment | place: USA: Wyoming | collected...
AAGAAACCGATGAATGCCAGGATGCCCAGGGGCATTCCCAAGCCCCATTTGACCATATTTTGGGCAGAGAACCAAACTGGACGACGCGCCCATTGCAGTGAGGGTGGATAATCGATATCACCTGCGGCCTGGCCGCGTAGCTCTTTTATATTCGCAACCCATTGAGGGTTAGGACGCACACCGAAGAATCCGGGCCCATAAAAGGCATAGGGTTGGAAAATACGGAAAACAAGAATGCTGACACAAGCAGCAATTCCAAGGTAAATTACCGCTTTCACCAGCCATTGCATGCGTTCATGAGCAGGAGTTTTCAAAATAACCAATCCAAACGCCACCGGTAGCACGAATGCAACCGGGGCTGAACTTACCTTAGATGCCACTGCGCAGCCAAGGGCAATTCCGAAGGCGATGGAGAGACTAAAGTATGGATGCTTAACGATTGACTTAATGCGAGAGAAAAATGTTGGTGTTTGTGAGGCATCTTCCGCCTCGGGTGATAGGGTGCCCGGGTCCTCACCGCTACTCTTGAGGCCAGTCTTGGAATCACGCTCCACCAGGCTCACCCTGACAGCGAAATAGACCGCCAACAAGGTGAAGAAGTTGGAGAAAGTATCCATGGTGAAGAAGTGGGATTGCTGAATGTTCAGCACGGTAAAGGCGTAAAAAGCAGCCGCCAGCAAACCCACTGATTTATTAAATACCCGCGACCCAATTGCATAGACCAGAACAATCGCTAATAAATCAACCAGAGCAGAAATCACTCTTCCCACAACGGTCATTTCATTAAATCCTGAATGACCATAAATCCACTGCACCACATAGCGCGTGAGGAACATGGGCAGCGTGCCATACACATAAAATGAATGACCACGATTATTTGGGTTGAGGGGTGAGCAGGAAGCATCAAAATATCCCCCCCATTCTTTGCAATCGGGGTAGGCATCCCCAAAAGTCGCCCGATAAGGTGTATTTGAGGCACTCGGAGGAGTGCCTAGAGCTTCAGGAGGCGTCCCGATGGGCATAATATCCGAACCGACCCAAACCAGGAAACGCTCATCGGGGTGAAGGTATTGGAATTCACCCCACTGGATACCAATAAAGCGAAAAAACGCGCCAATGACAAGAATATACAACAACAGGATGTCGTAGACCCTAGGGCTCGCCCACTGCCTCTTTTTCTTCAGGCTGGGTTGGCTTGTTGAATAAGACATGACATCGTTCATAAAAGTCAACTTTTTCGTAGTCAGGTGGAAGCCACAGAGAAGCTATATCACTTCGTGAAGTTACCTATGGCAAAGATATTCCACTTGTTGCAGGAATTCCACCAGGGATGTTTGATGCTGGTGGCACCATGAAAATATAAAAATCCTTTCCAACTTGCGATTTATACGTCGAAAGATTACCTTGCGGGAAGATCTGGCGTAGCAAGTCCAGGTCTGGCGTGTCTTCAGGATAAACCAGGAACATCTTTGGGCGTGGGTCACTTAAGGTTGCAGATATTTGTTCAGGCGGGATAGCGTAATCACGGGTCGGGTCACCGGCATTCATGCCAACCAGGCGGGTATCCACCCAGTATGGGTATGGCACCACATATGCGGTTTCTGTGCTGCCGTACATTGCCCCAAAATCATGCACTACTCCCCCCATCTCAGAGGTATTCCAAGAAGAGAGCTCATAGGCACGCTGGTATTGATTGAATACCAGATCATAATTTCCCAACGCTGAGAATAAAACCAAGATGGCTGCAAGCCCCCAGGATAATGTGAAACCAGCTTTGGATGGCACGCGCTTCTCAATGGCAGACATCAACCCATCCAAGGATATGGCGACGATCAAAAATACCGGTACCATGGCACCGGCAGCGCGATTCAAGGCGGGATTCTCGTCTGGAAAGGCTAGAGAAAGGATGGAAGGTAACATCAACATAGGAACCGAAAGTAACAGGATTAAATCCTGCCAGGTGCGCTGCCTTATATAACGGACCAATATTAAGACCACGCCCAGAAAGTACAGCGTAGCTGAAATGACATCCAGGGCGGGACGGTTGGTGACCGAATGCACCCATATTTGCCCATCAGACCAGAAGTACATGGTGGAGGCATTCCACAGGTTTTTTAGGAAGATCACCAATGCAGGCCCAGGCAAGGGACGCTCAGTTGTCCAAAGGCGTGAGAAAGCCCGCAGGTCAAAAAGGGTAGGGTATTCAATGGCAAATCGCAATAAAGGCAAGAAAATTATCAGGGAAATCAAAACCAGCACCAACAAACCTGAAATTGTTTGCAGGCGCCTGCCTCTGGCTTGAGGATGCAATAAATACACCCCGATGATCACCAGGATGACAAGTGGAAGGATTCGGATGGGAGTATATCCATGTAATCCAATCCCAAAAAACAGACCTGCCAGGATGAAATCGTTGCGGTTGGAAGTGCGCAGCCCACGGATCAGGTAATAAAGCGTAGGTGCGACGAACAGCGGATAGAGTGGAAAACGCAACCCCACACGTGAGATGACATTCGGCCAGTAAGCCAACCCTGCAAATAACAGGGCGAATAGCCCCACACGTTTGTTACCATATTCCTTCCCCAGCAGATAGAGATACGGCAGAGTCAATAACCCTGCCAGGATTGTGCCGATCTTCAAGCTCAGGTATGTGTAGCCGGTGTGGAAAAGCTTAATGATAGTGGCCGTGAGGTACATCTGAAACGCTTCGCGCCCTGTATTACGCGGGAAGAAGATGCTCGTTTGCCCGTGTAGCACATCCCATACATCCAATAACTTTTCTGCATGGTCGCTGACCATCTCGGGCGGTACCTGTTCAATCCGATACACGCGAAAGAACACCACCAAAAGGACAGATGCCAATATCAACAACGTCCAGGCTGAGATGGATAGTTTCCAGGGAAGATGCAGGTGTTCTTTAAGCCATCTCAACCATCCAGTAAAAGGGTATTCTCCCTGCCAAAATGCCAGACAAGTGAATACGATTGCCAGGACCCACAAGGTGACATTAAGCGTGTTGAATTTGTTACCCCCCAGGGCGAGGAATGCGGCCAAGGCTAGGGGCAGGCTGATATATAGCCACCTGGCACGTACCCGGTAATCCTCAGGGTGGTCCTGTGCCTCAGGCAGTTCGGCGGGGTTCCATTCGCCTTTCCAGGCTGCCCAAACAAGGCAGCCAGCGGCAAATAAATATAGAATAACCCCCGGAATCCAGGTTCGGTTTTGGCGCGGCTGTAGGGAAATCTGAGCTATCAGGGCTATACCAAGCGCCACCAACGACCACCAGGGAAGGGAAAACTTTTTAGAAGGTTGTTCTAGTTCTGTAACAGGAGCACTATTTTCATCAATGCTGATGGGTTGTTCTTGAGGCTGCTCTTCTGTTACCTGTGAAACCTGAGTTGTTTCGACCACAGATGGAATCGCCAAGGGTTTCCCCCGCAAGAGGGATTTAACATAATCCAGAACCGATGGCTCTTGATTCATGATTTTTCCGCCAGGATTATCAGACTTTCACCCATATGGAGAGGAATAATACTCCATCCAAGAATAGCTTGCAAGCCCCCGGGTAAGCCAAAGAGCAGCTTTTGCAGGGCAGTCGGAACGAGAGGGATATATGGTGGGTCCCAAAAACCATCCGAGAATACCCGGCGAGGTTGCAACCCGTGGGCACGCAAGGATGCAAGCCATTCTTCTGGAGGCTTCATGCTGATGTGGGTGGGGTCCTTATAACCAATCCAGTTACCTTTTTTTCGCTTGCGCATAGGCGAGCTCAGGTTAGGTGTAGCGAGAACCAAACTGCCACCACTTTTCAATACTCGACTCATCTCTGCAATTGCCTGGGTAGGGTAACTCAAATGCTCAACCACATGTTTGGCAATCACAATGTCGAAGACCGCTTTCGGGAAGGCATATGGCACGTCACCTGTAAGTAGAATAAAATTTCCTTGAGGTACGTTCAGCCTGGCTTGAGCCAGTGCCCAGGGGTTGATGTCGCAACCAAAAACCTGGTAAGAATCTACCAACCATGACAGCAAATGTCCCATCCCACAACCCAGCTCCAGCACCCTTCCTTGGGAAGGTCCATACCGTCGAGCAAGCCTGGAATAATACCGGTTTGACCACCAGTATTGGCTGTAGCGGGTAAAGCCTACTCCTGCATACGGACCTGTAGAGAAGTATTCTTCATTGAATGTTTGGTTTTTGGGATCTGATTGGCTCATAGAGGTCAGCTACTTCTGGCAACATAAAAGGTGAAAGTACCTTGGGGGTCGGGTTGCGCGATTGTGTGCCTCCTGACGAACCGCTCCGTTAGAAATAAATTCCATCGCCATGGGGCGATGATCCAATGTTTGCTGATTGCATGAGGTAGAAGGGTAGGGGCACCAAAATAGTGACCCCATTCCATCACACGCATGGCTTGGGGAGAAAAATAATGCCACCATTTCTCGAGCCGAAAACCCGCACTTTCCAGCCACTTCTGCCAGACATCAGGCCAGACAATATTCTCGACATGCGACATGCGCTGGAACCATCTTGTATATGCCCGACCAGCTCCTGCCAGACCAAGCTTCCCAAGAAATGGCGGGATGGAAAGCTCAGTCAGGTAACGCGGGTTGGGCACACAGAACAGAAACAGCGCCCCGGGTTTTAACACCCGCCTTAACTCTGCCAATACAAACTCCACGTGTACAATGTGCTCCAGGACTGAATTACTGAGGGCGCTGGCAAAGTAGCCATCTGAGAATGGCATCCTGCCCCCATCAGCCTGTATGAGTGAGAAATAACCATCCCCTTGCGCGGCCTGGTGAATGGGACCAGCCCAAGGGTCCAACCCTACATCCAACTTTCGCTCAAATGTGGTCATGGCAAACTTGCCGTCTCCACAACCGAGGTCAAGCGTCGGCGCTTGCAGCTCGAACTCTTGATAAAATTGCGCTTCCACTGCGCGGAGCATGCCACGGAAATAAGGCAGGGTGCGCAGGTTCAGCCATAAGAAGTCTTTATCTTTCATGGTATTGGAAGTACATACGTACCATTATTAACATGATTCCATCTCTAGCGCTTTACCTTGCTAACCCTATGGTTTTTAATAACATCTTCAAAAAGCTGCTCATACTCTTCTGCGATGCGTTGAGGTGCGAAGCGTTTAATTGCATCATTTACATCACCTTGATAGCGTTCTGGGTGATCAAACACCTCAATAATTGCCTGTGCCAGGGCATGAGGATCCGCTGGAGGGACCACACGACCCATGCCAGTTAGCCTCACCGGCTGGCGTACGCCTGGCAGGTCTGAGGCGACTACCGGTGTGCCACAAGACATTGATTCCACCTGGACTATACCAAACGCCTCGGTGCTATTAATGCTGGGCAATACGGTCACTTCACACTTCTGGAAAAAAGCGGCCAGTTCAGCAGGAGGCAAATTCCCCAGGAAGGTCCAATGCTTGCCTAACTCTCGGATCTTTGGGGCGAGCTTTCGATAGTATTCCTCTTCACCCATCACATTCTGGTACTGACCCATATACAATACCCGGGCGGTGGGATGTTGCTTTAGAATTTCATGCATAGCCTCCACCAGGTATTCCACACCTTTCTCAGTGGCCAAGCGGGCGGCCATGCCAATGATGCGCTGCCCGCGTTCCAACTTCGCTTTGCGTAGAAACGCCTCCACATCTTCTTGGGCAGGAGGTATCAGCTCGACCGGGGGAAGGATCGCCCGGATTTTCGTCAAGTAGTGGCGCATGAAAGTAGATGCTTCGGCATAATCAAGTGAAATAGTCACCACAACACTCGCTAACCAAAAGGATATGTGATTTGCCAGGTATGATACCTGATTGGCGAGGGAGTTAATCAAACCCGCCGGCAGGCGTAAGTCGCACTGGTACGTAAGCACGACAGGTTTATTTAACAAACGGCTGATCAATGCAATATAAGCAGCATCCAGTTGAGGCAGGTGCAGGTGAACAACATCAGCTTGTTGAATGTTTACCCATGCCCAATAAAACATCGTTGGCATGAGCACACCCTTGCTGACATGCATAAATACATGAGGGCGGATGATCTGCACACCATCCAATACCTCCCGGGCCGGCAAACTGCGGTCATAACGCGAGGTCAAAACGGTCACTTGATGACCACGTTCAACCAGGGCACGTGCAAGCCTTTCAGCATAGATCGTCAGCCCGGAATAATGTGGATGGTAATAGGTGAGGGAGGTTAGAATGCGCATGGTAATGTCAATGACGAACCAGAACGGAATATTGTTTCATCAATTCTAGCTCTGGTTTTCTCCTTCAGATTTCATCTTCCCAAGCCGCGTATACATGCTGGAGAGGGATTCACCATCCTTGTATAAGGCGTAGCCTCCGATCAACCCGGTGATTATATAATTGAGAATATGCATTGAAATTGCAAAGGCAATGGTTGCGGAGGCCTCCAACCCAAAGACAACGAGGGCTCCCACCAAAACTGCCTCGTACACTCCAAGCGCCCCAGGAGAGGAGGGCGCTGCTATCCCGAGAGCCCCCACCCCAAGTGCAAAAACTGCCCAGAGCAAGTTTGGATGAGGGAAAAATGCCCGTAGAAATAAATAATACTGTAGTATTCCCACCAACCAGTTGAGCCCCTCCAAGCCTAATGCTTTCAGGAAAAGCCTGCCATCGGTCAATATTGCCAATCCATCAAAAAACGCAATCACGCGCCTACCTGCCAGCTTTTTCACCAGGCGGGAGCGTTCGCTAATCCGATCCACCCATATCAAGACAAGTCCACGGTTGCGTGCCATGATATAGATCGCCCCCAATCCTGCCAAGACTATGATTCCGACACCAATGGCGGCTTGTTTAGCCCAAGACACGCCTATTACAAAGGGCAGGGTGCATAAAAACAACCCGGCAGCAATTGCCAGGTCTAGAGAGCGCTCAATAATAATAGATGGGATAACCTGCCAAAAATCCAAAGCCGCTTTGCGACTCATTAGGAAGGCGCGTGCGATCTCTCCCAGTCGAAATGGCAGAATATTATTCAGCAGGTAACCTTCATTGATTGTGAGAAAGGAGTCGCGGAACGAAGCCTTGTTTTGTAACAATGTGCGCCAGACAAACCCGCGAATGACCAACCAAAGCAGCGAGGTGAGTATCCCAGCCAATACGAAGCGTAAATCTGCCTGGAGTAATGCCTGGATAAACTTTTTTAAATCCAGCATGGAAAAGACCACGACCAAAGCAACCAGGCTAACAATCAAGCCGGGTAGGATGCTTTTCCAATTATTCCTGGTTGAAGAAATAGCGATATTACTCCTCCCCAATGCGCAATACCGCCAGAAAAGCCTCCTGGGGAATTTCAACATTCCCAACCATCTTCATGCGCTTCTTACCGCGTTTTTGCTTTTCCAACAGCTTCTTCTTGCGTGAGATATCTCCCCCATAGCACTTGGCTAATACATCCTTGCGCATGGGCTTAATATTGGCGCGCGATATGACACGCCCGGCAGCATAAGCCTGGATAGGCACAAGGAATAACTGGCGGGGGATCAATTCTTTTAGCTTGGTAATGATAGCTTGCCCCTTGTGATAGGCATTATTCCGATGAACAATGGTCGCCAGGGCATCCAACGGTTCTTCATTAACAAGAATCTCGAGCTTGACCAGGTCATCCGGGCGATATTCTGCAAATTGGTAGTCCAGCGAAGCATAGCCACGGGTGCGTGATTTCAGTAAGTCAAAGAAGTCCACAATCAGCTCTGAGAGGGGGATCTGGAAATTAAGCTGAACCCGATTGGCAGCAGGGTAATCCTGCGAGGTAAACACTGCGCGCTTTTTCTTGGTCAGCTCCATGATCATCCCATAAAACTCGGTAGGGCTGAAGATCTCGATATTCATCCATGGTTCGCGAATCTGCTCAATGAGCATTTCATCTGGGAGGTCAGCTGGCGAGTCAATCAGGATCGTCTCACCCGTTTGGAGCACCACTTCATATTCCACGGATGGTGAGGTGACGATGATATCCAGGTTATATTCGCGTTCCAGGCGTTCCTGGATAATCTCCATATGGAACATACCCAGAAATCCACATCGGAATCCAAAGTTGAGCGCCTGGGATGTTTCAGGTTCAAAAACCAGGGAGGCGTCATTAAGCTGCAACTTTTCAAGCGCATCCTTCAGGTTAGCGTAATCCTCCCCTTCCACCGGATAAATCCCCGCAAAAACCATCGGCTTTACTTTGCGGTAACCTGGCAATGGCGCTGCGGCAGGGTTGGCTGTGCTTGTAATCGTATCACCCACGCGGCACTCGTGAACGGTTTTTAGCCCAGTGGCAATATAACCAACCTCACCTGCCACCAATGTGGGTACAGGGCGTAAATCTGGGGCAAAAATGCCGATCTCAACCGGCTTGATATCAAAACCGGTTGCCATTAAGTGCAGGGTGTCTGTGTGTTTGATGATCCCATCCATCAAACGGACGTACGCAACTACACCTTTGTATGAATCATAATGAGAGTCAAATATCAACGCTCTCACAGGGGCATTATCGTCCCCTTTTGGCAGAGGTACTTCCCTGACGATCATCTCCAGCACTGCTTCGATGTTGGTGCCTTCCTTGGCCGAAATGCGGATGATATCGCCTGGAGGTGTCCCTATCAAGCTGCTGACCTCCTGTGCCACTTCATCGGGTCTGGCGGAGGGTAGATCGATCTTGTTAATGATGGGGATAATTTCCAGGTCGGCTTCCAGGGCACTATAAAGATTGGCAAGGGTCTGGGCTTCAATCCCCTGGCTGGCATCAACCACCAGCAATGCACCCTCACAAGCCTCCAATGCCCGGCTGACTTCATACCCAAAATCCACATGCCCGGGTGTATCGATCAGATTCAATTCGTATTTTTCGCCATCTTTGGCCGTGTAGCTCATCCGCACGGCGGAAGCCTTGATGGTAACGCCCTTCTCACGCTCCAAATCCATGCTGTCTAATATCTGTTCAGTGGTGTCGCGGTCTGAAACAGTCCCAGTGAGGTGTAACAACCGGTCTGCCAGTGTGGACTTGCCGTGATCAATATGGGCGATTATGCAAAAGTTTCGAATATGTTCAGCGGTCATTGACGGGGCTTAGTATAACCGATTTTAACCTTGGGGAGGCAGTGTGGTTATGCAGGCCCGCCTGAGTGGATCTCCTGAAGCACCAAATCAACCAATCCATCAAGTGGATCAGTTTGCTTACCGGTATATTCGAGCCAGGTGAGGAATTCCACGTTGCCTTTTGGACCGATGAGGGGCGAGCGGATCAAGCCACGTATCCCATAACCCTGTAGAAGAGCGTAATTCAATACATCCATCAATACCTGGCGGTGGATGGCGGGGTCACGGATGACACCCTTGCCACGACCCACCTGTTGGCGCCCAGCTTCAAATTGAGGTTTGATCAGGGCAATAATTTTCCCCTTTGAGGCTTTGGAATTATTTATATCAATGAGAAACCAATTCTTTATCACCGGTAACAAAACCCGTAATGATATAAAGGATGCGTCTACAGTGATCATATCCACCGGCTCTGGTAACCTCTCAAGATAGCGTGCATTGGTACCCTCCATGACCACCACACGCCTGTCCCGGCGCAGCTTCCAATCCAGGATGCCTTGACCGACATCGATTGCATAGACCTTGGCTGCAGCGTGCTGGAGAAGACAATCCGTAAAGCCTCCAGTGGAAGAACCCACATCAGCGCAAATTTGTTCACTTACGCCCAGCTCAAATGCCTGTAAAGCAGCCTCGAGCTTCTCCCCTCCCCGAGAGACAAAGCGGGGACCGGGTTCCACTTCAAGGTGTACATCAGAGGCGACATTTGCTGCCGAGCGTAGCACGGTCTCACCATTCACGCGGATCTGTCCAGCCATCACCAGACGTTGAGCCAATGAACGGCTGTCTGCCAGACCGCGTTCTACCAGAAGCTGATCCAGACGGATTTTCTTCATATATATATCTTAATCGAGAATTTGGTTTCAGATATACTATTTTCACAATTCTCGACTTCCTGAATTGACGATTCTAGGATAAGCTACTATTATTAGTACATGTCAATAACCTGGTTACAACCACTCGTCAAAACTATGCGCCCGCGCCAGTGGGTAAAAAATGGGCTCTTATTCATTCCACTTATCTTTGATAAGCAGCTCACCAACTGGCCTGCACTGGCGCGTGTGGTGCTGGGTTTCGGGTTGTTTTGCTTATTATCCAGCCTTGTTTACATTATTAATGATCTGTTAGACATTGAGGCTGACCGGAAACACCCACAAAAAAGCTCGCGGCCGATTGCAGCGGGAAAGTTAAAAGTCTCGACTGCAAGGATTGCATGTGTTGCCCTTATACCGATCATCTTCATCCCGGCGATATGGCTCTCGCGTGAATTTGCACTGATTGGTTTGGTCTATCTGGTACTCAATCTGGCATATTCATTCTGGTTCAAACATGCCCCAATCCTAGACGTCATGATCCTGGCCAGTTTCTACGTCTTGCGTGTGGGGGCAGGCGTTGCGCTTATTGAAGTACACATGTTTTCGCCCTGGCTTTATGTCTTCACTACCTTTCTGGCACTCTTTCTGGGGATAGGTAAACGGCGCGCCGAGCTATATCTACTGGCTGATGAGGCAAACTCGCATCGCAAATCACTTGAAGGCTATACATTACCTTTGCTTGATCAGCTCATCCTCATCGTTTCCAGCAGTACCATCATCACTTATAGCCTGTATACATTTTCAGCCCCCAACTTACCGGCGAACCAAACCATGATGCTGACAATACCCTTCGTGATTTATGGTATTTTCCGTTATCACTATCTCGTCCAGGTAAAACATTGTGGCGGTGAACCAGAGGAAGTGCTTTTTACCGATCGCCCCCTTCAGCTAGCCATTTTATTGTGGGGGCTTTCAGTTTTGGTCATCTACTATCTGGCTCCCGTTGCCTGATTTAGGGAATGTGAAAATAGCCAATGCCCGCAACTTATGCAACTGCACCAGGTAAAATCATCCTCTTTGGGGAACATGCTGTTGTTTATGGGCGTCCGGCAATCGCTGTTCCCGTCCTTCAGGTGAGAGCGAAAGCCACTATTAATTTTGACCCGAGAAGTGCACCCGGGAAGGTTATACTCCGGGCACCTGATATCGGCCTGGACAGCACACTGTCTGATTTGCCTGAGGATCACCCTCTTGCGGCAGTGCTATGGAAAGCAGCATCAGCCATGAAGTTGAGCCATATCCCGACTTGCACTATCCAGGTTACTTCCAATATCCCGATTGCTGGTGGAATGGGCTCAGGTGCGGCTGTTTCAGTAGCAATCCTGCGAGCATTCTCAACCTCATTGGGCCACCCATTAAATGATGAACAGGTCTCTGAACTGGCATATGAGGTGGAGGTAATCCACCACGGCACTCCCTCCGGAATAGACAATAGTGTTATCACATATGCCAAGCCTGTGTACTATGTCAAAGGAAAAATGATAGAAACCCTGCAAGTTAAACACGCCTTCACCCTGGTGATCGGTGATAGTGGGGTTCAAAGCCCTACTGCAAATGTGGTGAGCGATGTTCGCCAAGCCTGGGAAAAGGCACGGGAGCAATTTGATGGTCTTTTTGATGCTATAGGAGCGATCACGGCTTCAGCCCGCGAAGCCGTTGAGGTAGGTAAAATCAATTCACTTGGGTCTTTGATGGATGAAAACCATGCTCTTTTGCGCAGAATCAGCGTGTCGTCTCCAGAACTCGATGGGCTTGTGGAGGCTGCACGCTCGGCAGGTGCGCTGGGAGCAAAGCTCTCGGGCGCAGGACGCGGAGGCAATATGATTGCCCTGGTCGCACCTGAAAGTTCTGAAAATGTCGCCAGGGCGCTGATTAATGCAGGAGCTATACGGACTATCCTGACGGAGATTCGTGCAACATGAGTCGAAAGCTTGTTTTCCTTAAACTTGGCGGATCTTTAATCACGGTTAAAAATCAGCCACATACAGCCAGGTTGGATGTATTAGAACGATTGGCAAATGAAATCGCGGTTGCCCGGTCACAAGACCGTGATTTACAAATTGTCCTTGGTCACGGTTCTGGTTCATTTGGGCATTTCCCGGCAAGTAAATATAAAACTCGCCAGGGCGTGAAAACTTCTGAAGAATGGGCCGGGTTTATTGAAGTCTGGCGCGAGGCAGCCGAGTTAAACCATCTGGTTTTAAAAGCCCTGGAAAAAGCCAATCTCCCTGCGCTTGCATTCCCTCCTTCGGCAATGGTCATTGCACATCAAGGAATGGTTTCCGCCTGGAATCTGGACACGCTGCTGCATGCGCTTGGTGAGGAACTACTCCCAGTGATCTATGGTGATGTCGTCTTCGACGCTGTGATTGGAGGCACCATCCTATCTACTGAAGACCTGTTTACATTCCTGGCGCAACATATTTCACCCGTTCAGATTCTATTCGCCGGGAACCAACCCGGCGTTTGGGCAGATTTTCCTGATAATACAAGCCTTCTGCCTGAGATCACACCAGGGAGCTTACGGCAGATTGAAACAGGACTAAGAGGTTCAGTTGCCACGGATGTAACCGGTGGCATGGCTGACAAAGTCCGGCAGGGATTGTCTTTGGTTGAGTCAATTCCCGGATTAAAAGCATCAATTTTTTCAGGGGAAATACCAGGGAACGTGCAACGGGCATTGCTTGGAGAAGCTGTTGGAACGACAATCCACCGCTAGAACAGGATGCTTGTCTAAAGAGACGAGTTATAATACTGTTTGGATTAATTAAACCAACTTAGTCCACTGAAAAGAGAGCTATGTTTTTCACCCGAAAAGAACTTGAAGTCATCGAAGACCAAAGCCTGGCACCTTACGGTATACGCAGTAAGAGTACGAAAGGGCGTAGTTTCCCGGAAGATGAACCTGAATACCGCACCACATACCAGCGTGACCGTGATCGTATCCTGCATACTACTGCATTCCGGCGCCTGGAGTACAAGACACAGGTTTTTATCAATTACGAAGGGGATTATTATCGAACACGGCTGACACACACGCTTGAGGTTTCCCAAATCGGACGCACAATTGCGCGTGCATTGGGTGCCAACCCAGACCTTACCGAAGCAATTTGCCTGGCACATGATTTGGGCCACCCGCCCTTTGGCCATAACGGTGAGATCACACTGGCACGCTTGATGAAAGATCACGGGGGCTTTGATCACAACCAGCAATCTCTACGGATCGTCACCGCCCTCGAGCAACGTTACCAAGATTTTCCCGGTCTCAACCTGACCTGGGAAGTACGCGAAGGGATCGTAAAACACGAATCGGAATATGATGTTGCAGATGCGCGTAATTTTGATGCGGATTTACGAGGTCACCTGGAAGCCCAAATTACGAATGCAGCTGATGAGCTTTCATATACTGCCCATGACCTGGATGATGGGTTGCGCTCTGGGATGATCAGCTCCCCCATGTTGGATGGAATCTCACTTTGGGAAATCCTGGTACAAAGCGTGGGGTGGCATGGACAGGTGCTGGATGATCTCTCTCGTCACAGGCTGGTACGGAACTTGATCGATATGGAGGTCAGCGACTTGATCCATGCGACTGACCAGCACTTACGGGAGAGCGGCGTGCGGTCTGTCCTTGAATTACAACGCCTGCCGTATAATGTGGTGAGTTTCAGTGAAGAAATGCACCGGCGAAACAGGGAGCTAAAAGATTTACTTTATAACAATCTTTATCGCCACCACCGGGTCGTCCGAATGGCTGTCAAGGCAGAGCGAATCATCAATGATCTTTTTCGAGCGTATCTACAAGAGCCAGCCATCCTTCCAGACCACGTACAGGAATTGACCAGAGAACGTGGCCTGGAACGAACCATCTGCGATTATATTGCTGGTATGACCGACCGGTTCGCAGTGGAAGAATATCAAAAACTGTTCGATCCGGTGATGAAACCGTAGAGGCATACATATGGCGCAGGAGACTTATTTAACCGCAGAAGGTGCAGCAAAGCTAAAAGTTGAGCTAGAAGAATTGAAGGGTCCAAAGCGGGATGAAATGGCTAAACGCTTGCGCTCTGCCATTCAAATGGGCGATCTGTCTGAGAATGCAGATTATCATAAGGCAAAAGAAGACCAGGGATTCCTGGAGGGGAGGATCCAGGAGTTAGAGTATCTCCTAAATAACGCAGTGATTATTGATCTTACCGAGCTATCAACCGATACCATTCAGGTGGGGTCATGCGTCACCGTCCAGGAAGGAGATTATCCTGCAGAAACTTATTGGCTGGTGGGTGCAAAAGAAGCAGACCCACGCAATGGGAAAATCTCAAACGAATCTCCTATCGGGCGGGTGTTATTAGGTAGCCATGTTGGAGACGAGGTGATTGCCAGCACACCGGGTGGGGAAATTAAATTAAAAATCCTCAAAATTGGATAGGGTATAAACAAAAAAGAGTGGATTGGTTTGTGCCAATCCACTCTTTTTATGAGGATGAATATTTACTGCTTCTGCCAGATGGCCAGCTCAAGCACCAGTGAGTCGAAGTAACTGCTCTCAGGTAACGCACCTTGCCCATAGGTCATATCCACCACGCGGGCAACCAGGCGTAGGGTGGCGGTTTCGAGTATGGTTTGCCCACCCGAATTAGCCTGGAACGGTTCTCCCTTGGCTTCAAGCCTTTGCAGGATGGCAGGATCGTTGAAAGCATGTGCACTCATCATCACTTTTGTTACTGTTTGAATGTCGTTTTTATCAAATAGCCAGACCTCGAAGGCAGTCACCTTTTTGGGCACTCCTATACCGATGGTTTCGGAGATTCCAACGCCACATTCACCCAGGAATTCGCCGGAGGGTGAATCAACGCTGAACGAGTCATCAAACAGGTCATCACCAGCCTTATAGGATGCCATAAATTGCGCCATTGGGGCTTGCTCACCAGGAGCAGGGTAATTGGTCCACTCAGCCGGGGGTTCAGTACCTGTGGAAGGGAGTTGTGTTTCGGGTTCGAGCCCACCTGCTTTTTTACGGCTTTGTAGAACGAAGAAAACCAAAAGACCCGCACCAACCAAAAGCGTTACCACGCACATTACGATTAACAGCGTAGTCAGGTTTGACTTCCCGGTTTTTGCTGGGGTAGTTGTGGGAGTAACTCCGGGTGCAGCCGTTGCAGGCTGGACCGGAGGGGTCGATGACACAACAGCCTCAAACTGTAAAATCGTGTTCGGATCAATACCTTGGGGGTTGGTTTTTACGCGAGCCAAAGTATCAGCAGCCGCATCACCCAGTGAATCGTACTCCACTTTTGCGGTTTCGGCATCACCAGTCGCACCATAAGATATTATCGCCATTTGCATCCACATATCCTGATAGCCTGGATGAAGCTCTGCGGGAGAGGCATCGTACCATTGGACTGGAAATAACCCCCAGCCGAGTACAACCAGGCCTATGACCAACCCCGCCAAAAAACTAAGTATTCCAATTACAAGTGGCCGTTTAAGATATTCACGGGTTTGTTCCATCTTGGTTTGGTCCATATTGGTTTGATCCATCTTTTTACTCCAGGCCTAGGATTCTATTCCAACAAACTAGGTTATTGAACAATGATTTAGTTAATATGTTGTGATTCTTCTTATTTTAGACGATACTGATTAAACATGCAACTATCTACGCCTATTAAATTTGCATGGTGCAAGAGTTGTACCAGTTGAAACCTTTAAAATAGGGGCACAGTGAAATTAATTACACAAAATATACTGCGCCCCTATCGGAGAGAGTGATCAGCCAAATGCTATTTTGGGGCAACCTCTTTATGGTTTTTCAACTACAGCGGCCTCATCGGCGGTCACCTGGTCGAGAGGGAACAAATTCTCGCATTGTAAGCACGCAGCTTGATTTTTATTGGCTACCACCAGTAAACCACCACAATCGGGGCAGGGACGGGCTAAAGGCAATTTCCAGGAGGTGAAATCACAATTGGGATAGTTGGCACATCCGTAGAACATGCGACCTTTGCGAGTTTTTCGCTGGACAATCTCACCTTGGTCTTTTGGGCACAGCACACCAATCTTTTCCAACCAAGCTTCCGTATGCCGGCAATCTGGGAAACCACTGCAACTGATGAATTTTCCGTAACGCCCGTAGCGGATGACCAGCTCATGCCCACATTCAGGACAGATACGCCCAATTGGCTCAGGTCCCATATTCAGCTCGGGCATATTCAGCTCAGCTTTGGCGACCTGTTCAGCAAATGGTCCATAAAACTCACGGATGGATTTAACCCAATCACGCTTTCCTTCCGCGATCAGGTCCAGGTCTTCTTCCATTTTTGCAGTAAATCCAAAATCAACAACTTCAGGGAAGTGTTCTGTTATGAGGTCGTTAACCAGAATGCCAGTTTCGGTGGGTGATAAGCGTTTTGCTTCACGCAAGACATACCCACGTTGCTGAATGGTACTCAGGATAGGTGCATATGTAGATGGACGGCCAATACCGTACTCTTCCAAGGTGCGCACCAAAGTGGCTTCTGTATAACGAGGTGGGGGTTGGGTAAAGTGTTGCTCTGGGATCAACCGCACCAATCGCTGGCTTTGTCCCTCGAGTATGCCTGCTGGGATGCGGGCATTTTCCTCCTCCTCTTCGGAAACCTGGTCTTCGTCTTTGGCTTCTTCATAAACCACAAGGAAGCCGGGAAATTTGACCGTGGAACCGGATGCACGCAGCATGTATTCATGCTGGTCGGATTTTGCAGTAACTTCTACCGATAGTGTGTCAAATACTGCAACTTCCATTTGAGAAGCGACGAAACGCTGCCACACTAGCTGGTACAAACGAAATTGATCTCGATTGAGGAACTCCTTGATGGTATCGGGCTGGCGGATTACTGAAGTAGGTCGGACAGCCTCATGGGCTTCCTGGGCACCTTTTGTCTTGGTTTGATATTTTGGAGGCTCAGCTGGCAGGAACTTCTCTCCATAACGTTCCACAATGAACTGGCGGGCTTCAGCCTGGGCAGTCTCGGCGACGTTCGTAGAATCGGTACGCATGTAGGTGATCAAACCAACCGCGCCTTCACCCAAGTCGATACCTTCATAGAGTTGTTGCGCCAAGGCCATAGTGCGCCGGGCAGTGTAACCCAAACGCCGCGAGGCCTCCTGTTGCATCGTGCTGGTGGTGAATGGCGCAGAAGGTTTTCGCCTACGCTCACCACGCTTAATCTTCGATATGGCATATGCAGCGCTTTCCATATCAATAAGGATTGGCTGGACTTCGATTTGCTTTCCCAAAACGGGATCTTCACCATCCATCTTTGCCAGCTTGGCGATAAAGGTCTCTTTGAGCTTTTCCGGGCGTAATTCGGCAGCAATAGACCAATATTCGACCGGGTTGAATGCGTCAATTTGGCGCTCGCGTTCAACCACAAGACGTAAGGCCACGGATTGAACACGACCGGCTGAAAGGCGACTGCGCACCTTACGCCACAATAGCGGGCTAAGGTTATAACCCACCAAACGATCCAGGATACGGCGTGCCTGCTGAGCGTCGACCAGGTCCATATCGATATCACGCGGGTGCGAGAAAGCCTCATTGATGGCAGGTTCGGTTATCTCGTGGAAAACCACCCGGCGTGTGCGCTTGGGCTCCATCTTGGCTGATTCAAGCAGGTGCCAGGCGATTGCCTCACCCTCACGGTCGGGGTCAGTCGCCAGATAAATCTCAGCATGCGTCTTTGCCAACGCCTGGAGCTCCTTGACCACCGGACGCTTTTCATTGGGTACGCGATACTTGGGAGCAAAATCATGCTCGACATCTACCGAAAGTTGTGAATGCAACAAGTCGCGCACATGACCAACCGAGGCTTTAACCGTGAAGCCTTTCCCTAAAAAACGACCCACTGTGCGTGCCTTGGCAGGTGATTCAACGATGACCAGTTTCCCTTTCCGGTTGTCACCTTTCTTCGGGGCGATCATCCCTTCGTGGGCTGGAGTGCTGCCCATTCGAAAGAGGGTGGTAGCACAAATTGGACAAGTGCCACGTGAAGCAGGTGTACCATTCGTCGTAAAGACTGGCTGTGGGTCAATTATCTCCCGTTTCATCCGACATTTAACACAATATGCTTCCAAAATAAACCTCCTGGTACTTTAACAAAATGAATTGCTAAGCTTCGATTTCAAGCTTGATAAGGTAAGTAACTTATACATCATAGACTTCGGAACGTTCTTTTACCGCCACATAATTCATCCCACCCACCTGACGCACCATTCCCTTTAATTCCATCATTGCCAATGTGGCAGAGACCGTTTCGATGGGCATATTTGCCTGGGAGCGGATATCATCCACATGCTTCGGCTCATGAGAGAGTAAATGGTATAAGCGTGCCTCGACTGGGTCGGTAGGCAGCGCTACTCGAACAGCTCGATGCTCGGTAATCAAAGTCAGGTTTAAAGCCTCAAGAACATCCTGTGGATCCAGGAGCGGTTGTGCGCCATCACGGATCAGACGATTGGTTCCCTGACTTTGAGGGGCATTAATATTACCTGGCACAGCAAATACATCCCGGCCTTGCTCGACTGCAAATGTGGCAGTGATCAGTGCACCACTAGTCATCCCAGCTTCAACGATGATAACTGCCATGGACAAACCCGAAATGATGCGATTGCGAGGCGGAAAATTCACACCATCCGGTTGTGTGCCCAGAGCGTAATCGCTGACCAAAGCACCATGTTCCATGATTTGGGCAGCCAAATGTCTGTTTTCGGGAGGGTAAACAATATCAACACCATTACCCAACACAGCCAGGGTTCGACCACCAGCATTGATGGCTGCCTGGTGGGCAATCGAATCCACCCCACGCGCCAAACCACTGACGATGGTTACTCCATTGTGTGCCAGTGTGGTGGCGACCTCTTCAGCCACCTGGCGGCCATAGGCTGTAACCCGTCGTGTGCCCACAATGGCAACCGACCATTCATCCTCAGGCAATATGGATCCCCGTATATACAAAACAGGTGGCGGTTGGTCTATTTCCTTTAAGTGTCGCGGGTAACCTTGGTCGTCCCAGGTGAGCACATCAACACCCAGAGACTGGAGGTGGTCCCAAATCTGGTCTAGTGACACCCCCTTGCGCACACGCTGGAAAGATTCAACGATTTTCTGGTTTAACCCGGCTTTAAGTAATGCCTCTGGCGAGGCATTCCAGGCGGCTTCAGGATTACCGAATTCATCCTGTAATGCTTTGAACCGAACCGGGCCTATTCCTTTGACCAGATTCAGCCCCACCCAATACATCTTGGGTTCGGTCAAGATTTATCCTCCTCCATAAGCAGCCCAGGAATAGGGTGTACAGTTATCTCACGCTTATTGAGATCAATTCCGTGGATAAAAGAATCTGCCATTGGAACCAGGATTTCGGGACCGGATTCTGGGAGGATAACCAATACATCACTGGCACCAGTTTCCAATATCTCAGTAACTGTTCCAATGAGCTCCCCTCCACTTGTAACGGCGCGCAATCCGATCACTTGGTGGTGATAATACTCGCCATCGGCTAAAGGTAGGCAGTCAACAGACTTCACATAAACAATCTGATTACGAAACCGGCTAACGTCTTCTGGAGAAGTATATCCCTCGAAGGTCATCAATAGCCCCTCCCGGTGTTGCCGGCGTTTTAACAACCGCAACTGTACGTTATCTTGCGAAAGGTATAAAATAACCCCCGGCTGAAGGCGTTCAGGAAAGTCAGTGAGTATTTCCATGAGCATTTCGCCGTGCAAACCATGTGCATGGCGCAGCTTACCAACGGCTAAGAATGCTGGCTCGCCGAGCTGTGGCGAGCCTGCAGCGTTCGTTTGGGTTGGATATGCCCGATCCCGACTCATTGTGGATCTTCAACATCCAGGTAAGCTTGTTTGCCCTGGCGGGAAGCAGATACATTCAGGAGCATACGTATAGCATTGGCAACTCTTCCCTGTCGGCCAATCACCCGCCCCATATCTTCCTTGGCAACCTTTAGCTTAAGATAAACTTTTCCAGCCCGTTGTTCTTGAGAGACCCGTACTTGCGTTGGGTCATCCACCAATGAAGTAGCGATGAACTCAATGAGTTCTTTCATAGATCACTCCTTGTTCCTGGCAGTATAAGCAACTTTCTTCGTCTGCACGGTATACCTGCACACGGTCAGTATGCACAATCGCCCAAGGATCGGCAGGTATTCTTAACTTAATGCACTACTTGCGCTGGCTGGTTTGAGGGTTTACTTGGCGTGATTCCTGAGCTGCTTTAGCCTCAGCCACAAGTGTCTCAAGTTGCTCACCAGCTTTTAAGCGTTCATAACGTCCTAACAAGCCACTGGTCTTGAACAGCCTGTTGACTGAATCACTGGGTTGAGCCCCTTTACTGATCCAATGATAAATGCGGTCTTCATGCAGCTCAATTGTCTCAGGTTCGGTGCGCGGGTTATAAAAGCCCAAGATTTCCAGGAAACGCCCATCCCGGGGATGCTCGATATCTGCAGCGACGATACGATAACTGGGCTGCTTCTTTGCTCCTACACGGCGTAAACGAATACGGACCATATTTAACTAATCTCCTTCTATCTAATAATATTGATCGGTCTTTCTGGGTCACATGCCCGGTGAATATGAGGGGAACGCGGAAGGGACGCGCACCACCGGTATAATTTCCCAGTCGAAATGGGATTGCCCCATCCCGTTATCCAAACAAGCGTGGTAATCCACGCGTGCCAGATTTCTTAATATTCTTGAACATACGCTGTGCATCGCGGTATTGTTTGATCAGGCGATTGACATCCTGAACCTCAGCTCCCGAACCGGTAGCAATACGGCGACGGCGGCTGGCATTTAAAACATCCGGTCGGCGTCGTTCATGAACTGTCATTGAGTTGATAATCGCCTCAGTCATTTTCAGCTGGTGTTCTGCATCCTTGGGGTCAATCTGCCGGGCTAACTGACCCATCCCACCGGGTAACATCTCCAACACCTGGGCAATCGGACCCATTTTCCGTACCTGCCTGAGCTGATTGGCAAAATCTTCCAAAGAGAAATCGCCAGCGAGCAACCTCTCAGCATCCTTTTGGGATTGCTGTTGGTCAAAGGCAGCCTCAGCCCTCTCAATCAGACCAAGGACATCACCCATACCCAGGATGCGGGAAGCCAGGCGACCAGGGTCATAGACTTCAAGAGCATCCAAAGCTTCACCAGTGCCGATGAACTTGATTGGCACACCAGTGACTGAGCGAATCGAAATTGCTGCACCGCCACGGGCATCTCCATCCATCTTGGTCAGGATTAAACCGGTGAGAGGAATAGCGTCCCTGAAACCTTTGGCAATATTCACTGCTTCCTGACCAATCATGGAGTCAACCACCAAAAGCGTCTCAACCGGATGGACTTTTTTGGCAATGGCAGTCAGTTCATCCATTAATGTGTTGTCAAGCTGTGAACGTCCCGCCGTATCCAGTATAAGAACTGTATTTCCACCTTTTTGACCTTTATCCAAGGCATGTGCTGCCAGGTCAGGTGGTTTAATACCGGCCTCTGAATATACGGGGACACCCAATTTCTCGCCCAGTGTTTCAAGTTGTTTAACAGCCGCCGGGCGATAGGGGTCAGCAGCTACCATCATCACCCGTTCCCCTTGGGCGCGTAGCTGGCGTGCCAGTTTCGCAGCTGCGGTAGTCTTTCCTGAGCCCTGCAGTCCTACCAGCATGATGACACATGGACGTGAACCACTCAGATTGAGCCGTTCAGGATTGCCAAGCGTATTAATCAATTCCTCGTTGACAATCTTGATAACCTGCTGCGCTGGGTTTAGGGCTTTTGATACCTCGATGCCGATTGCACGCTCACGTACACGGGAAATAAAATCCTTTACCACGCCATAGTTGACATCAGCTTCCAATAATGCCATCCGTACTTCGCGCATGGCAGTATCAACATCAGCCGCCGAGAGTTTTCCCCGGCGGCGTAACTGCGTGAATACATTATTCAGGCGTTCAGTCAAGTTCTCAAACACAGGACTGCATTTTAGCGTGTATGCGTGGAATGGTCAAGAGTAGATAATGAAGAGAGTCCAGCCCATGCCTGAGACCGGAAGTTACTTTGGTTATTATTGGGTTCGCAACTATGCAACTTTTAGCCCCTGGAAGGGTTGTATTATTACTAGAATTAGTAAACATTATCTGGTCGGATACAACCATCAGACCGACCCAAACTATATCCTCGCCAAGGAGACCTCCATGTCAAGAATTGCACTCGTAACAGATAGCACCTGTTCCATGCCAAAGGAATTAATCGATAAGTATAACATTTCTGTTGCTCCCCAGGTTATCATTTGGGGCAATGAGTTATATGAGGATGAGGTGAGCATCACGGCAGATGAATTCTACACCCGTCTAAAAAAAGCCAGTATTATGCCATCCACATCGCAGGCGACGATTGCAAAATTCCTCGAAATTTATAAAAACCTTCTCGAGCAAGACTATCAAATCCTGTCCATCCTGCTCTCTTCCAAATTATCAGGAACGGTCAACTCGGCTGTCCAAGCAAAGGCCATGCTGCCCCCTGACGCACCTGTGGAAATCATCGATTCAAATTCTACAGCCATGGCAATGGGTTTCCATGTTTTGACTGTAGCGCGTGCTATCGAGCAGGGAGCCAGCCTGCAAGATTGTATTGAGCTGGCTCAGAAAGCCTCTCAAAATACTGGGCTCTATTTTGCTGTGGATACGCTGGAGTTTCTACACCGGGGTGGAAGGATTGGGGGTGCAAGCCGTTTCCTTGGAACAGTTTTGAATTTCAAACCCATTCTTGAGCTACGCGATGGTAGGGTGGAAGCAGCTGAGCGGGTGCGAACACGCACAAAGTCGCTTAATCGGATCATTGAGCTTGTCGAGGAGAAAATTGGGGGACGTACACCCGTCCGCCTGGCATCCCTGCATGCAAGCGCACCCGAGGATGCCCGGATTGTGCTTGAGGAAGCCAGTAAAAAATTCAATCCAATTGAATCATTCTTATCGCAGGTTAGCCCGGCAATCGGAGCGAATATCGGTCCCGGGGTTGTTGGGTTAGTATACATGGCAGGTATGTAATTTTATAAGTTGAACCTAGACCGCGGGGATGGTTGCCCGCGGTCATTTATTTTAATTACCCAGTTGAATTGAGTGCCAGACCCGTAAAATTTCTCCGAGTGAAGAAAAGATTGATTGTCTCTGCTGGTACAATTACTTATAAACCACCACGATCAGGAGATGCCATGAAGAATTACCCAAGTATTGGCGTACAGGTCCCGCATGTATATTTGCCCCGCCTTGGGGTAGATCTGGGTAAATGGGCGGTGATTGCCTGCGATCAATTCACTTCACAACCTGAATACTGGCAAAAGGTCGAGGAAACGGTTGGGAGCACGCCTTCTACAATCAACCTGATCTTCCCTGAGGTCTATCTTGACAAGCCAGGGGCAGAAGAGCGCATCCGGCATATCCAACGAACCATGCAAGATTATTTGTCTGAGGGGTTATTGGTATCCTATGACGGGATGGTATATGTCGAACGGTTTACGGGGGGGAAAACTCGCAGGGGTCTGGTGCTGGCACTGGACCTGGAACAATATGACTATAACAAAGGCTCACATTCCCTCATCCGTGCGACGGAAGGGACGATCATTGAACG
>Ga0315273_10002016_pt1 | contig 23679 bp, 20 predicted proteins | sample YL17G02_0_MG_FD_205753 | JGI IMG/M metagenome (GOLD analysis project Ga0315273, IMG submission 205753) | Sediment microbial communities from Yellowstone Lake, YNP, Wyoming, USA - YL17G02_0 | ecosystem: Environmental > Aquatic > Freshwater > Lake > Sediment | place: USA: Wyoming | collected...
CAGCAGCCGTAGGTCGTACGGGCCGAGTCCGTTAACCGACGCGCGCTGAGTCACTTAACGACTGCCGCCTGGCTAACTTGGTAAACTGGGGCTAGGAGCGTGTCGGTGATTAGTAGGACACGCTCCTAGCGCAGCAGCCGCTCCAGCGCGCCGAGCAGGACGACGATGTTCTCGCGGCGCGACGAGTAGCCCATCAGGCCGATGCGCAGCGCCTTGCCCTTGAAGGCGCCCAGGCCGCCGGCGATCTCGATGTTGAACTCGTCGAGCAGCCCGCGGCGCAACGCCGCCTCGTCCACGCCCTCAGGGACCGACACGGTCGTGAGCGACGGAAGCCTGTGCGCTTCGGCGACGATGGGCTTCAGGCCGAGCGATTCGAGGCCCGCCCACAGCTCGCGGGCGTTCTTCGCGTGGCGCTCCCACCGTTGTTCGATGCCTTCCTCTTCGACGATCCGCAGCGCCTCCCGCAGCGCGAAGTTCATGCTGATCGGCGCCGTGTGGTGGTAGGTGCGGTCGCTGCCCCAGTACGACTCGATCATCGTGAGATCGAGGTACCAGTTGGGCACCTTCGTCGTGCGGGCGCGCAGCACGTCACGCGCACGTTGGCTGATGGTAAGCGGCGCCAGGCCGGGCGGGCAGCTGAGGCACTTCTGCGTCCCGCTGTACGCGATGTCGATGTCCCACGCGTCGATCTCGAGCGGCACGCCGCCCAGCGAGGTCACGCAGTCCACCAGCAGGAGCGCGCCGTGGCGATGGACGATGGCCCCGAGATCCTCGAGCGGCTGGCGTGCGCCCGTGGAGGTTTCGGCGTGCACAACCATCACCACCTTCGCCGGCTTCTTCTTCAACTCCGATTCGATCTCCGCCGGGTCGAACACCTCCCCCCACGGCCGTTCCAGCCTGCGCACCTCGCCGCCGTACCGGCCGGTCATGTCCACCAGGCGCTGGCCGAAGTAGCCGTTGACGCCGATGACGACCGAATCGCCGGGCTCGACGAAATTGCACACGGATGCTTCCATTCCGGCGCTGCCGGTGCCCGACACGGGGATCGTCAACAGGTTCTTCGTGCGGAAGGCGTAGCGCAGCAACTCCTGCACCTCGTTCATCAGCGCGATGAACAGCGGGTCCAGGTGCCCGACGAGCGGCTGCGACATCGCGCGCAGCACGCGCGGGTGGACCATGCTGGGGCCGGGGCCGAGCAGGATGCGCATCGGCGTGTTGAGATCGGGATAACGTGTCATAGGGCTCCTCGCGCAGGCGACGCAATGACCTGAACCCCCAGATCCTAGCACCACGGCGCCCAGTTGCGGGCGGCGTGATGCCCGCAGATCGCCCCACCTGTCGCGGAGCAGGACTTCAGTCCTGCTTCACAGGGCTGAAGCCCTGTGCCGCGCCTACCCTGCCCAACAGAGGATCTACAGTCGCCGAGGTCTTCTTGCTATGATCAGCCGTGCGGAGGTGGGCCGTGACAATTGCCGTTCGACGACTTGCGTGCGCGCTGCTGGGTTTCGGCGTCCTCCTTGCGCTGGGCGGCCATCCCGGCGCCCAGGCCCGCGCGCCGCGCAAGATCTTCATCTCGGTGGACATGGAAGGCATCGCCGGCGTCGTCCAGCCGGCGCAGCTCGGCCCGGACGGCTTCGAGTACGCGAAGGCCCGCGAATGGGCGACCGGCGAGGTGAAGGCCGCCATCGAGGGCGCTCGCGCCGCCGGCGCCACCGAGTTCGTCGTCTGCGACTCCCACGGCAACGCGCAGAACCTGCTCATCGACCAGTTGCCCGACGACGTCAGGATCGTGCGCGGGTTCCCGAGGCCGCTCGAGATGATGCAGGGCATCGACGCGACGTTCGACGCCGTCCTCCTCATCGGCTACCACGCCAGCGAGTGGAGCGTGGACGCGGTGCGCAGCCACACGATGTCGAGCGCCAAGCTGCTGGGCATCAAGCTGAACGGCCAGGAAGTGATGGAGGCGGTGTTCAACGCGGCCATCGCCGGCCACTTCGGCGTCCCGGTGGTGTTCATGTCCGGCGACCGCGTGGCCATCACCCAGCTCCAGAAGACGCTGCCCTCGGTCGAGGGCGTCGTGCTCAAGGAGCCGTACGGCTTCCACTCCGCGCTGACCGTCACCCCCGCGAAGGCACAGCAACTGGTCCGCGAGGGCGTGACCCGCGCGCTGAAGAAGGGCGGCGCCACGCCGTACCGGCTCAAGACGCCCATCGAGCTGGAGGTGGGATTCAAGCTGACGCCGGACGCGGAGAAAGCCGCCTACGTGCCCGGGCTGTCGCGGGTGGACGCACACACCGTGCGAGGCACCTTCGCCGACATCCTCGTCGTCACCCGGTTGATGCAGATCCTGACGAGCCTGTCATGATGCGCACCCGTTCGTTTTGGACCGCGCGCCTGCCGGAATCGCGCCAGATGCGGTACCCCGTCCACCGCGGTCACGTCGATCTCGACGTCGCCATCGTCGGCGGCGGCCTGCCGGGCTGCGCCGCGGCGTTCGTCTTCGCCTTGTCGAACATCCGCGCCGGGCTGTTCGAGGCGGACCGCCTCGCCCGCGAGGCCAGCGGGTCGGCGCCTGGCGTCATCCTGCCCGAACCCGCCGTGCCGCTGACGACGCTCCAGGCGACGCTCGGACGCCGCGGCGCCCGCATGGTCTGGGAGGCGACGCGGCTGTCGGCGCTGGACTTCGCCGCGCTGCTGCGTCGTCTCGGCATCCGATGCGACCTGGCGGCCGCCGAGACACTGGACTACCTGTCGGCGCACGAGCACGGCCGCGCGCTGGAACGCGAGCGCGATCTTCGCGCCGACCTGGGGGTCGACGCGCAATGGCTGGCCGGCCGGCGCGCCGCGGCGAAACTGCGCGCGGCGACGTCGGGCGCCATCAGGACGAAAGGCGCGTTCGTGTGCGACCCGTACGCCGCCGCCCTGGGGTTGGCGCGCGCGGCGGTCGCGCGCGGCGCACAGGTCTTCGAGCGCTCGCCGGTCACGAAGATCAGGGCGACGAAGGCCGGCGTGGAGATCGCGACCGCTCGCGGCACCGTCTCCGCCGCCCGCGTGATCGTCGCGACCGGCGAACCGACGCGTCTCTTCCAGCCACTCGCCCGGCGGTTCACGCGCCTGATCAGCTACCGCGTGCTCACCCCGCCGTTGCCTGCCGCGATCCGCCGGCTGTTGCCGGCCACGTCGGTCATCCTCCGCGAAGCGGCGTGTCCAGGCCACCTGCTGCGCTGGACGCGCGACAACCGCGTGCTGTTCGCCGGCATCGACGGGCAGCGGATCCCCGAGCGCTCGCGCCCGGGCGCGCTCGTGCAGCACTGCGCGCAGCTCATGTACGAGCTGTCGCTGCTGTATCCGGATGTCTCGGGCATCCAGCCGGAGTTCGGGTGGGACGCGCTCACCTGCGCCAGCGACGACGGCCTGCCCTACATCGGGCCGCATCGCCACTACCCGCACCACCTGTTCGCGCTCGGCGGCGGCCGCAGCGACGCGGGCGCGGCGTACCTGGCCGCGAAGATGCTGCTGCGCAGCTACACGGACACAGCCGAGAAGAGCGATGCCTTCTTCGGCTTCGGACGGTAGCAACTGGGGCAGGTGGGGCAGGTAGGGGAGCTGGGGCAGGTAGGGCGGCTGTCTGGACTCAGGCCCTGAGTCTTGAGCCTTGAGCCCTGAGCCTCCCTTCTTGCCGTATAGTTGAAGTGCATGCTCTCTCCCATCACAACCAGACGCGCTTGGTGTGCCGCGGCGGTGTCGCTGCTCGTGGCCGCGGCATTTTCCGGCATCGGCGCTCAGCCGCGAGGGCTGGCCGCCGACGAAGGCTACGTGGGCCTCGGCCTGGCGCTCCGCAAGCTGCAGACCGTCGCCATCTTCATGCAGGCCGTCGCCCACCCCGACGACGAGAACAACGGCCTGCACGTGTTGCTCAATCGCGGGCAGGGCGTCCGGACGACGCTCGTCACGCTCACGCGCGGCGATGGCGGACAGAACGAGATCGGCCCCGAGCTGGGTGACGCACTCGGCGTCCTGCGCACGAGCGAACTGCTGTCCCTCCATCGCTTCGACGGCACCGAGCAGTACTTCACCCGGGCGGTGGACTTCGGCTACTCGTTCGGCATCGAGGAGACCTTCGAGAAGTGGGGCCGGGAACAGATCGTCGGCGACATGGTCCGGCTGATACGGACGATCCGCCCCGACGACATCCTGACGATGAACCCGGAAGGCACCGGCGGCGGCCAGCACCACCAGGCCTCGGCGCGCATCGTCACCGAGGCGTTCCGCGCCGCGGCCGATCCCGGGCGGTTCCCCGAGCAACTGAAGGAGGGCCTGCGGCCGTGGCAGGCGAGGAAGCTGTTCTACATGCAGGGATTCGGCGGCGGCCGCGGTGGCGGCGCCAGCGCGACGCCCCCGAACACGCTGCGCGTGGACCACGAAGTGTGGGACCCGCTGCTCGGCAACACCTACGCGTACATCGGCAGCGAGTCGCGCAGCATGCACAAGTGCCAGGGGATGGGGCAACTGCTGGCGCTGCCACGCCCCTCCGCCGCGACCTACACACTCGCCGACAGCGAGGACAACGCGCGCGACAAGACCGGCTCTCTCTTCGAAGGCATCGACACGACGATCCCCGGCCTCTCGCAGTACGTGCGCGGCCCGGCGCCCGCGCCGTTGACGACCGCGCTCGCCTCCATTGCACAGTCGGCCAGCGCCGCCATGAAGGCCTTCGAAACGCAGGGCGTGGCGGCCACAGTGGCGCCCATCGTCGAGGGCCTGGGCCGCGTGCGCGCCGCGCGGGCGGGCCTCGCGCAGATGGGGCTGGACGAGTCCGCGCGGTTCGAGATCGACTACCGGCTGAAGACAAAGGAAGCCCAGTTAGAGGACGCCGCGCTGCTGGCCGAGGGGCTGCACATCGAGGTGCTCGCCGACGATGGGCAGGTGGTGGCGGGGCAGATGCTGACCACACGGGTCGTCATCGCGAACCGCGGCGCGGAACCCGTCGAGGTGAAGCGGGTGACGTTCGACGGCCTGACCGGCGATACCACGTGCGCCCCGGCCACGATTGCCGCCCGATCGATCTACCAGCCGCCGGGTGCGACCTCGCCCGAGTGCAGCGCGGCGTTGCGGGTGCCGGCCGATGCCCGTCTCACATCGCCGTACTGGAAGCGGCTGCCGGACGCCGAGCGGTATGAGTTCGAGCCGGATGCGCCGTTCGGCGCGCCGTTCCGGCCGACGCCGTTTCGGGCGCGCATCCAGCTGACAATCCACGGCGTGGACGTCGAGACGGCGCGGCCGGTGCAGTATCGCTACGAGGGGAACGTCTTCAGCGGCGAGAAGCGGATGGAGCTGCAGGTGGTGCCGGCGATGTCGGTTCGCATCACGCCGGACATCACCATCGTGCCGACCGTGCGGACGGGGCCCCCGGCCGGAACGCGTCCCGCCTCTGCGGGGAATCAGGCAGTGGCGCCCGACGAGCGCGAGGTGCGCGTGAGCGTCACCAACGGCAACCGGGGAGCGGGGGAGGCGGCCGTGTCGCTGCAGCTCCCGCAGGGCTGGCAGGCGGATCCCGCGCGCGCCACGATTGCTTTCGTACGCGAGGACGAGGCGCAGACGGTCCGGTTCAAGGTGAAGCCGCTGACGGGCACGCCGTCAGGCGCGTATCGCGTGAAGGCGATCGTGCAGGCGGGCGGCGCCACCTTCGATCGCGGGTACCAGGTCATCGAGTACCAGCACATCGAGCGCCGGCAGATGATCGTCGCGGCCGAGGCCACCATCAAGCTGATCGACGTGAAGGTGCGGCCCAACCTCACGATCGGCTACGTCATGGGTGTCGGCGACCAGGTGCCGCCGGCCCTGGAACAGCTCGGCGCGCGCGTCAGCCTGCTGAGCGCGGACGATCTGGCGTGGGGCAACCTCTCGCGCTACGACGCCATCGTCACCGGCGTGCGGGCGTACGAGCGGCGCGACGATCTCCGGGCGCACAACCAGCGACTGCTCGACTACGTGCAGAACGGCGGCACGCTCATCGTCCAGTACAACAAAACGGAGTTCAACCAGGCGCAGTACGGGCCGTACCCGGCGCGGGTCGGCTCGAGCCGCATCACCGACGAGCGGGCGCCGGTGCAGGTCCTGCAGCCGGACAACCCGATCTTCACGACGCCGAACGCCATCGGGCCGTCCGCCTGGCAGGGATGGGGGCAGGAGCGCGGCCTGTATTTCCTGGGCGAGAAGGATCCGCGCTACGTGGACCTGGTGCAGATGGAGGATCCGTTCCCGTACAACAGCGGCGTCAAGCGCGGCGCGCTGGTGGAGGCGACCTACGGGAAGGGACACTGGATCTACGTCGGTCTCGGGTTGTGGCGGCAACTGCCCGCCGGCACGGACGGCGCCTACCGGCTGTTCGCGAATCTGATCTCGCTTCGTTGACCGGCGCCGTTCGACAGGCTCACGGCGCCCCGAGCGACGTCGGAAGGCAGGAGCGCGGGCCTTCAGGCCCGCGAATGGGGCACGGTTCTTCCGCCCCCTTCGAGGGTTACATGCAGATTCGCAGGATCGTGTGCTGGGCGCTGGCCTGCGCGGCGCTGTTCGGCGCGGCCGGGAACGCCAGGGCGCAGTCCGAAGAGGTGGCGGTCGTGCGCGACGCCTCGGCCGTGTTCACCGAGATCATGACGGCGCCCGACAAGGGGATTTCGAAGGCCATTCTTGACAGGGCGGAAGCCATTGCCGTTTTTCCGAGCCTGTTGCGCGCCGCGTTCATCGTGGGCGGCCAGCACGGGCACGGCATCCTCAGCGTGCGCGACAAGAAGACCGGCGGCTGGTCGGCCCCTGCCTTCGTCACCATTACCGGCGGCAGCTTCGGGGCGCAGGTCGGCGGGCAGTCCATCGACCTCGTGCTCGTCATCCTCAACGAGCGCGGTTTGAACAACCTGCTGCGCAACGAGTTCAAGATCGGCGGCGAGGCCTCGGCGGTGGCCGGGCCCGTGGGCCGATCCGCCGAGGCGGCGACCGACGTGCAGATGCGCGCGCAGATCCTGAGCTACTCGCGCAGCCGCGGGCTGTTTGCCGGCATCGCGGTGAACGGGTCGTCGGTTCGTTCCGACGAGAACGCGAACCTGCGGGTGTACGGCGAGCGCTACACCACGCGCGACATCGCGGTGGACGGCAAGGGCGGCCACCCCGAGGCGATCGCGCTGTGGAAGGAGACGCTGGCGAATTACGTGAAATAGGGCGGGGCGCGGGCGGTGCGTGGCGCTGATGGCCAGCGCTGTCTGGCAAAGCTGAAGCCTCGCCCTGCGAGCGGCACCCTGCTACGTCAGCGCACGCGAACTGCGGGATGGACCTGTCGGCCCAGGAGCTTCAGCCCCTGGGCGGCGACGGCTTTGACCTCGGCTGCGGCGTCAGCACGTCCTTCAGCGCCGCCTCCACCTGTTCGAACTCGAACTGGAACCCGAGCGCCCGGGCGCGCTCGGGGATGACGCGTTGGCCGCCGAGCACCAGCGCCTCTCCCATCTCTCCGAGCAGCAGGCGCAGTGCGAGCGAGGGCGCGGGCAGCCACGCGGGGCGCCCGAGCGCGGCACCGAGCGCGCGGGCGAAGTCCGCGTTGGTCACCGGAACTGGCGCGGTCGCGTTGATCGGTCCCCTCACCGCCGCGTTGTCCGTCGCCCACAGGACGAGCGCCGCCCAGTCCTTGCGGTGGATCCACGACATGTACTGGCGCCCGGAGCCCAACGGGCCGCCGGCGAACAGCCGGAACGCCGTCAGCATCCGCGGGAGCGCGCCTCCCACGGCGTCGAGCACGATGCCGCTTCGGATCAACACGACGCGCGTCTCCGGGCCGGCCGCCTGGCCGGCGATGCGCTCCCATTCGGTGCACAACTCCGCCAGGAAGTCCGCTCCCGGCGTTGACGCTTCGGTCAGCACCTCGTCGTGGCGATCGCCGTAGTATCCGATCGCCGACGCGCTCACGAAGACGCCGGGCGGGTGGCCCGCGCCGGCGATGGCGGCGACGAGGCTGCGCGTCGCATCGAGGCGGCTGTCGCGCAGGCGTTGCTTCTGCGCGGGCGACCAGCGGCGCGCGGCCAGCGACTCGCCCGCCAGATTGACGACCGCGACGGCGCCGTCCACCTCGGCCACCCACGCGCCGGCGGTGCCGTCCGGCGTCCAGCCGACCAGCCGCACGCGCCCATGTCCCCGTGGGACCGGCGTCTCGCCGCTGTCTTGTGGGACCGGCGTCTCGCCGGTCAAGCGTGGCGTCCCGCTGGTCGCCGATGGTCGCCGCGTCAGCACGACGACGTCGTGGCCGCGGGCGACGAGCGCGTGCGAGAGCAGGCCGCCGAGCAGGCCGGTGCCGCCGGCCAGTACGATGCGGGTGGCGGGCATGGGTGCCTCCTGTCGTCACTATAGCGCGCCCGAGGGACAGAGCGCGTCTGATGGACTTGACACGCCGCCGGCGTCATAGTATTAACTAACCAGTTGGTTGATTACATGGCCACCGCGCGTCGCCGCCCCGCCCGCCGCCCAGGTCGCCCGCGCGACGCCGCCACTGCGTCAACCCACACCGCCGCTCCCGCCAGGTCCCGCCGCGGTGGCCGCCGCCCTGGCCGCCCCGCCGGCCTCACCCGCGAGGAGATCCTCACCGTCGCCAGCCGCGAGTTCGCCGGGCGCGGCTACGCCGCCGCCGGTGTCGATCGCATCGCCCGCGAGGCCGGCCTCAACAAGGCGATGATCTATTACCACTTCACGAGCAAGGCGGGCCTCTACCGCGCCATTCTGGCCGACCTGTTCCAGCACGTCGGCGACCACGCGCGCGCCATCGTCGCCAGCGATCGTCCGGCCGACGAGAAACTGGACGCCATGATCGCCGGCCTCGTCGCCGATGTCACCGCGCGGCCGCACCTGCCGCCCATCATGATGCGCGAGCTGGCGGAGGGCGGGCACCATCTCGATCCCGGGATGTTGCGCATGATGAGCGTCATCTTCCAGTCGGTGGCGGCCATCGTGGACCAGGGGCGTCGCGCCGGCCGGTTCGCGCCGGTGCACCCACTGCTCGCCTACTTCACGATCCTCGGTCCCGTCGTCACCTTTGTCGGGAGCGCGCCCGTGCGCAAGGCCATCGGGCAACTCCTGGCGATTCCCGGGTGGGACGTCAAGCCCGGCGAGCTGTGCGCGCACCAGCAGCGGGTGCTGCGCGGCCTGTTGGCGCCACTTCGTACGGAGAAGCACGCATGAACCGACATTCCCGCCGCCTGCGGCTCGTCGCGGCCGTCGCGCTCTGCGCGGCCGCGCTCGTGACCGCCTGCCAGAAGAAGCCGCCGTCGGACCGCGCGCGCGCGTCGGGCTACGTGGAAGCGACCGAGGTGCAGGTGTCGCCGCAGGTGGGCGGCCGCATCCTGGCGCTGCGCGTCAACGAGGGCGACCGCGTCGAGGTGGGCCAGGTGATCGCGGAGCTCGACACCACCGACGTCCGGCTCGTGCTCCGCCGCGCGCGGGCCGATCGCGACCAGGCGGACGCGCAACTGCGGCTGCTGCTGGCCGGCGCGCGCGCCGAGGACATCCGCCAGGCGCAGGCACTGCTGGCCGGCGCCGAGGCCGATGTGACGGCCGCGCGCGACGATCTCGCGGCGGCGCAGACCGACTTCCGGCGGTTCGACGCGCTGCTCAAGGCCAACTCCGGCTCCGAGAAGCAGCGCGACGATGCGGCCAGCCGGCGCGACATCGCCACGGCGCGGCTGCGCGGCGCCGACGAGCGCGTGCGGGCGGCGCGCGAAGCGGTGGCCAGGCTGGAAGCCGGCGCGCGGCCGCAGGAGATCCAGGCGGCGCGGGCGCGCGTCGCGGCCAGCGACGCCCAGATCGCCACGCTCGACCAGACCCTCGCCGACGCCACGCTCACGTCGCCGGTCTCCGGCGTCGTCACGCAGAAACTGGTGGACGCCGGCGAAACGATCGCGCCCCGCACGCCCGTCGTCACGATTACCGACCTCGACCACGCCTGGGCGAACGTGTACGTCGACGAGCCGCTCGTGCCCCGCGTGAAGCTCGGCCAGTCGGCCACCCTCTTCACGGACGCGGGCGGAGCCGGTCTCCCTGGTCAGATCACGTTCATCTCGGCCAGGGCGGAATTCACGCCGCGTAACGTGCAGACCGCCGAAGAGCGGTCGAAGCTGGTCTACCGGCTGAAGATCACCGTGGACAACCGCGAAGGCCGGCTGAAGGTGGGCATGCCGGTCGAAGCCGACATCCCGCTGGCCCCAGGCCGCTGATCATGACGACACCGCGCACATCGGTCGCCCTGTCGCTCCAGGACGTCACGCGGCGCTTCGGCGCCACCGAGGCGATCCGCCGCGTCAGCTTCGAGGTGGGGCGCGGCGAGATGTTCGGCCTCATCGGGCCGGACGGCGCGGGCAAGACGACGACGATCAGGCTGCTGTGCGGCCTCATCGCGCCCGACAGCGGCACGCTGCAGGTGCTGGGCCGCCACCCGGTGCGCGAGCACCTGGCGGTCACGCGCTCAGTCGGCTACTTCTCGCAACGCTTCAGCCTCTACGGCGACCTGAGCATCGACGAGAACATCGCGTTCTTCGCCGAGATCCACGGCGTGACCGGGTACCAGGAGCGGCGCACGCGCCTGCTCGACATGATGCAGCTCACGCCGTTTCGCGGCCGGCTGGCCGAGCGGCTGTCGGGCGGGATGAAGCAGAAACTGGCGCTGGCCTGCACGCTCGTTCACAAGCCGGACGTCATCCTGCTGGACGAGCCGACGACCGGCGTGGACCCGGTGTCGCGCCGCGAGTTCTGGAAGCTGCTGTCGGAGTTCCTGTCTCAGGGCATCACGATCGTCATGGCGACGCCGTACCTCGACGAGGCGGAACGGTGCTCGCGCGTGGCGCTGTTGCACGAGGGCCGGCTGCTCGCCGTCGACGCGCCCGAGCGGCTGCGGCGCGCGCATCCGGGGCAGGTGGTGGAGGTGCACGCCGAGCCGCAGGCCGCGGCCATCGCGGCGCTGGGATTGCAGGCAGGCGTCGAGGACGTGCAGGCGTTGGGCGAGCATCTGCACGTGCGGCTGTCGGCGGCCGAACCCGGCGCGCCCGAACGGCTGTCGGCGGCCCTGCGGCGTGCCGGCGTCGCGGTGTCTTCCGCTCGGACCGTGATGGCGTCGCTCGAGGACGTGTTCATCAACCAGGTGCTGCACGCGTCGTCGCGCGCGCAGGCCGAGAAAGGCGCCGGCGACATCCGGCACGACGTATGAGAAGGCTCACCATTCTCCTCATCGGTGTGCTCTGGATGCCGGCGTCCGTCCTCGCGCAGGGGACGAGCGCGTCGCTGCGGCTCACGCTGGACGAGGCGGTGTCGCGCGCGCAGCAGGCCAGCCACAGGGTCGGCGAGCTGCGGGCGCGCGAGGACGGCGCGCGCGCGGTGCGGGCCGGGCGCCAGGCCGCGGACCTGCCGCAGGTGTCCGTGCAGGCCGGCTACACGCGGACGAACCACGTGGACGAGTTCGGCATCGCGATGCCGAACAAGCCATTCCAGGCCATCTACCCGGACATCCCGAACAACTACCGCGCGCGGCTCGACCTGCAGTGGCCCATCTACACGTTCGGCCGCACGGCCGCGCTCGAACGCCTGGCGCAGGCCGAACTCGAGGCGAGCGGCAAGGACATCGAGTCGGCGCGCGCCGATCTCACGCTGGAAGTGACGCGCGCCTTCTGGGCGGTCGTCACCGCCGGCGAGTCGGTGCGTGTCCTCGAGGAGTCGCTGAAGCGGATGGACGCCGCCGTGCTCGACATGCAGAACCGGTTGAAGGTCGGGCTGATCCCGCCCAACGACGTTCTGTCGATGCAGGCGCAGCGATCGCGCCAGCAGATGCTGCTGATCCAGGCGCGCAACCAGCGGGACGTGGTGGTGGCCGACCTGGCGCGCCTGGTCGGCGCGCCGCCGGACACGCGCGTCGAGCCGGCGGCGGTGCTCGAGCAGGCGCCGGTCCCGCAGGCGACGGTGGATGCGCTGGTGGCTGAGGCGCGCCAGGCGCGCCCCGAGCGGCAGGCGCTGGTCAAGCGCGTGGCGGAGGCCGGCGAGCGGCGGCAGGCCGCGGAGGCGAACACGCGCCCGGTGATTGCCGTGGGCGCCGGGCTGGACTACGCGAGGCCCAACCCCCGCATCTTCCCGCGCATCGCCGACTGGCGGACGTCGTGGGATGCGAGCATCAACTTCAGCTGGCTGCTGTGGGACGGCGGCCGCGTGAAGGCCGACATCGCCGACGCGGCGGCCGGGGCGCGCGCGCTCGGCGAGCGGCTGGCCGAGTTCGATCGCGTGCTGGAAGTAGAGGTTCGCCAGCGCTGGCTCGACGTGCAGTCGGCGCGCGCGGCCATCGACGCGGCCACCGACGCGGTCACGGCGGCGACCGAGGCGCGCCGCGTGGTGAACGAGCGCTACCAGACGGGCGTGGCGACCAGCACCGACGTGCTCGATGCGCAGGTGGCGCTGCTCCAGGCCGAACTCGATCGCACGCAGGCGCAGGCCACCAGCCGCCTGGCCGACGCGCGCCTGGCCCGCGCCGTGGGGAAACAGGGCAGGTAGGGCGGGTGGGGGAGCTGGGGCAGGTGGGACTGTGGGACGGGCGTCTCGCCCGTCATTGGCAGGTAGGGGAGCTGGGGGAACCGGGGCGGGTAGGGGAACCGGGAATTTCGAATTCGGAATTCAAACACTCAATTCTGAATTCTGAATTCTGAATTCCATTCGGGAATCTCATGGAACCGATCGACGTCCGCGATCTCACCCGGCGATTCGGCCCGTTCGTGGCCGTGGACCACGTGTCGTTCGGCGTCCGCGCCGGCGAGATCTTCGGGTTCCTCGGCAGCAACGGCGCCGGCAAGTCCACCACCATCCGCATGCTGTGCGGCCTGCTGCGGCCCACCTCGGGCACCGCGATGGTGGGCGGCCTCGACGTTGCCCGCGATCCGGAAGGCGTCAAGCGCCGCATCGGGTACATGTCGCAGAAGTTCTCGCTCTACGAGATGCTGACCGTCGATCAGAACATCCGCTTCTATGGCGGTCTCTACGGCCTGCGCGGCGAGCGCTACGCGCGGCGCCGGCGGTTCGCGATCGAGATGGCCGGCCTCGAGGGCCGCGAGGCGATGCTGGCGCGCGACTTGCCCGGTGGCTGGCGGCAGCGCCTGGCGCTCGGCTGCGCGATCCTCCACGAGCCGCCCATCCTCTTCCTCGACGAGCCCACCGGCGGCGTCGATCCGCTGTCGCGGCGTCACTTCTGGCGCCTCATCAACCAGCTGTCCGCCTCGGGCGTCACGATCCTGGTGACCACGCACTACCTGGACGAGGCGGAGTACTGTCACCGGCTCGCGCTCATTCACGCCGGCAAGCTCGCGGCGCTCGGCACCACCAGCGAGCTGAAAGAGATCTTCGCCTCGCGCCCGATCGTCGAGGTGCAGGCCGCCGACCCGGTGGGCGCCATGCGCGCGCTCGACGCGATGCCGGAGGTGGAGAAGACGAGCCTCTTCGGCACATCGGTGCACGCGGTGCTGCGCGGCGCGAACGACGATGCGGCCTCGATGCAGGGCCGCCTGCAGGCCGGGGGCGTGGAGGTCCACGAGGTGGCCGCCGTGCAACCCTCCCTGGAGGACGTGTTCCTCGACGTGGTGGAGAAGGCGGGGCGGTCATGAGAAAGGCGCTCGCCGTCGGCCGGAAGGAGCTGCACCAGATCGTCCGCGATCGCCGGACGCTGGCGATCCTGCTCGTCGCCCCGGTGATGTTCCTGCTGCTCTATGGCTACGCGTTGAACTTCGACATCCGGAACATCACGCTGGGCGTCGAGGATCGCGACCAGACGCCCGAGAGCCGCGCGCTGATTGCGGGCTTCGTGAACTCCGGGTACTTCGACCTGACCGCCACCGTCCACTCCGCCGCGGAGCTGGTGCGCCTCATGGATCGCAACGAGATCCGCGCCGCGCTCGTGATTCCCGAGCACACGGCCCGCGCCATCACGAATGGCGCGGTTGCGCCCGTCCAGATCCTCATCAACGGCGACAACGCGAACACCGCCAGCGCCGTGATGGGCTACGCCCTCAACATCGTCCGGGGCGTCTCGGCCGCGCGGGCGCAGGAGCGAGGCGGCATCGCCGCGGCCCCGGCGGTGACCGCCGAGCCGCGCATCTGGTACAACCCCGAGCTCAAGAGCGCGTTGTTCCTGGTGCCGGGCCTCATCGCCTTCATCGGCATGATCACGGCCACCATTTCCACCGCCATGTCGATTGTGCGCGAAAAGGAGCGCGGCACGTGGGAGCAGGTGCGGATGGCGCCCATCGGCACGCCGGCCTACGTCGTCGGGAAGACCTTGCCGTACCTGGTGCTGTCGATCGGTTCGGCCATGGCCATCGTGCTGGTGTCGATGGCGCTGTTCGGCCTGCCGATGCGCGGCTCCTGGGTGGACTTGCTCCTGGCCGTCTCGCTGTTCCTGCTGGGGGCGCTCGGTACCGGCATGTTCATCTCGACCATTTCCGAGACGCAGCTCGTCGCGTTCCAGCTCGCGCTGCTCGCCTCGCTGCTGCCGACGTTCCTGCTGTCGGGGTTCATCTTCCCCATCTCGAACATGCCGCTCCCGATCCAGCTGGTCACCTACCTCGTACCGGCGCGGTACTTCCTGGTGGCGCTGCGGGGCATCGTCCTCAAGGGCCTCGGGCTGACCTTCTTCTGGCCGCAGGTACTGGCGCTGGTCGCCTACGCCACGGCCGTCCTGGCCCTCGCCTCGCTGCGACTGGCCAGGGAGCGGGGGTAGACGATGCGCCGCACGCTGGTCCTCATCTGGAAAGAACTGCTGGAACTGAGGCAGGACCCGATGCTGCTGCGGGTGCTCATCGTGGCGCCCGTCATCCAGCTCGGCATCCTGGGCTACGCGGCCACCACCGACGTAAAGAACGTGCCGGTGGTGGTTGCGGACGGGGATCGCACGGCGGCGAGCCGCGAGCTCGTCGAGCAATTCAATCGCTCGCCCTACTTCACGATCGCCGACGTCGTGACGACTGTCCGTGAGGTCGATCCGTATCTCGAGCGCGGCAGTGCGTGGATGGCGCTGGCCATCCCGGCCGGGTACGGCCAGGCCGTGGGCGCGGGAACGCCGACGAAGGTGCAACTGGTGGCCGACGGTACCGATTCGAACTCGACAACGGTGGCGCTCAGCTACGCGGCAACCCTGATCAGCACCTACTCCCAATCGCTGTCTGCCCGCAGCCCCCGGGTCTTCAGACCCGGGGCACCCGGTGCTACACCCGGGGCGTCCGGGGCCAAGGTCGGCGCCTTCAACCCGCAGATTCGCATCTGGTTCAACCCGCAGCTCGAGAGCCGGTTCTTCATGGTGCCGGGCATTCTTGCCTTGCTGCTGCTCGTCATCACGGCGGTGGTCGGATCGATGGGCATCGTCCGCGAGCGGGAACTCGGCACCCTCGAACAGCTGAACGTTACGCCGCTGGGCCGGTGGGAGTTGATCGCCGGGAAGTTGGTGCCCTACGGCATCATCGGCGCCATCGACGTGTTCATCGTGGTGGCGATTGCCGTCTTCTGGTTCGAGGTGCCGCTGCGCGGGAGTTTCTGGCTGCTGTTCGGGATGAGCCTGGTCTACCTCCTCAGCACGCTCGGCCTGGGCCTGTTCGTCTCGACCATCTCGAACACGCAGCAGCAGGCGATGATGACGGCGGCGTTCTTCGTCGTGATGCCGATGATCTACTTGTCGGGGTTCGTCTTTCCCATCGAGAACATGCCGGCGGTGATCCAGCCGATCACCTATCTCATCCCGCTCCGGTACTACCTCGTCATCGTCCGAGGCATCTTCCTGAAGGGTGTCGGCCTGGAGTCGTTCTGGCCCGAGGCGGTCGAGTTGCTCGGTTTCGGCGTGGCGATCCTGAGCCTGGCGGCCTTCCGCGCCCGCAAGCGCGCGTCGTGATGGGGCGCGCGTCGGCCCTCCGAGGTCGGCCGACGCGATCATGGCCGACCTGATGCCGGCTGGCCAGACGCTACGGTTCACATTGAACGTCCTTCAGATCGAGAAGCCGTCGGCCGTGCCGCACCGTCAAGATCGCGACCCGTGTCGGCTCGGCCTTGTAGATGCCCCGATACCTCTCGTGGATCAGCTCGCGAATCTCCTGACGACCCACCTTCGGCACGACGCGCCCCTTCTCGGGGAACATCGCGAGCGTGCGGACGGTGTCGAACAGCCCAGCCACCCGGGCTCGATCCGCCTGCGGTCGGTCGAGCGAAATGCAATCAACGATCTCTTCGACCCGGTCCAGAGCCAGCGGCGACCAGACGAGCCTCACCGCCGCATCCTCGCCAGGATCTCCTTGCGCGCCTTGGCATGGGACCGACCCTGTCGCTTCCGGATCTGGCTCTCAGCCGTTCGGATATCCCGCAGCAACTCCACCTGCTCGACCAAGGCCTCGTATGCGGCCACATCCACCAGGATCGCCGCACTGCGCCCGTACTGGGTCAACACGACCGGGCGCTTGGTTTCCTGGACCTGCTGAACAAAGGCGGACGCATTCGCCCGAAACTCAGAGCTCGTACGGCACGCAGGAACGCGCCGCACACCCTCGGCCTCGGGGACGTGCAGCGCCAGGAGCCCCGCGCCAGCCCCCCGGGCTCGGTCGCCACGGGATTCCCCAACTGCCCGGTCGCATCCCGCGTCTGATCGGAGGGGAGCCTGTCCCACCTCACTCACAGGCGAGGATCTACCATGCGCATCGTGCTCGCCGTTCTCATGGTGCTCGCCACAGGGCCGGGGCGGGTTGGTTCGGCCGTTCCAGCGGAGATCGTCCCTGGGCGAGCGTGTGTCGCCGCCGAGACGTCTCCGCAGACGCCGCAAGCCCCGGGGCGCGTCCAGCGCCCGCCCGCGCGCACGGGAACCTCGCGCATTCGCGGCCGCGTGGTCTCCGCCGACTCGGGCCGGCCGCTGCCGCGCGCCGTCGTGCAGGCGACCTCGTCCGACCTCGCCGACCCGCGCTCGGCGACGACCGATGCCCTCGGCAGGTACGACTTCCGCGACCTCCCCTCGGGCAAGTACCTGCTCTTCGCGACCAAGCCCACCTATGTGTCCGCGCCGTTGGGCGGCCGCGTGCCGAGCGACGCCGGGAAGACCGTCAAGCTCGGCGACGCCGAGACGGCGAGCAACGTCGATATCCGGCTCATTCGCGCCGCCGCCATCTCGGGGCGAGTCGTCGACGACAATGGCGAGCCCGTCCCGTACGTGGACGTGCAGGTGCTCCAGGCGCAGTTCGTGGGTGGCGCGCGGCGCCTCACGGTGATTCGGCCGATCGTGGCCTGCAAGACCGACGATCTCGGCCAGTATCGCGTCTTCGATCTCCAGGGCGGCACGTACTACCTTGCCGCGATCCCGTCGCAGGCGAGCGGAGCCGATGCCGGGGGCGGTGTCGGGCTGGCGCCGAGCTACTACCCCGGGATCGCCGATCCCGGGCAGGCGCAGGCCGTGCACGTGGAGCCCGGCCGGGATGAGCCGGCCACCGACATCACGCTCCAGTCCACGCGCATGGCCCGCGTCTCCGGCAGCGCGCTCGACCTGACAGGGCGCCCCGCCGTCGGCGGCTCGGTCACCGCCCTCCTGACAGCCGCAGGCACCGGTCTCGACCTGGGCAGCACGAGCGTTCGCCCCGACGGCAGCTTCACCTTTCCCAGCCTTCCACCGGGCGACTACGTCTTCACGCTGTTCACCCTTGCCAGTCTCGGTCGCTTCCAGCGGGACGTCGGCCGCGCCCGGTTGACCGTCGCCGGCATCGACATCGCCACCCTCACCATCCAGGCGAACTTCGGCGGCCGGTTCTCGGGGCAGATCGTCTTCGACGGAGGGACGGCGAACCGGTCGGTGCGAGGGATGACGGTGTCGCCGGTTGCCCTCGATCCGGCCGACCCGGCTCCGGGCGGCGCCACGGGCGACCGCCAGGTGCGGGCCGACGGGACCTTCGCGCTGACCGGCCTGTTCGGGCAGTTGCTGTTCCGCGTGGAGGGCCTGCCGGCCGGGTGGACGCTGAAGGCGATCACGGTCTACGGGCGCGACGTGACCGACCTGTCGACCTGGTTCGAGGGACGCGAGCAGATGACGGGCGTGCAGGTGGTGCTGACTGACAGGCCGACCAAGATCATCGGCAAGGTGATGAGCGATGACGGCACGCTCGCGGAAACCGCCTACGTCGTCGTGTTCTCCGCCGATCCCGCACGGTGGTCGATGCACTCACGCTATCGAGGATCCGCAGTCGTCCGCGACGGCGAGCCATTCACCATCGATGGCCTGCCATCTGGCGAGTACTATGCCGCCGCGTTCGCCGAGAACCCGATCGGCTTGGACGTGTCCGATCCCGAAGCCCTGGAACGGCTGCGCAGGGCGGCCGTCCGCTTCTCGCTCGAGGAGGGCGGCATGAAAAGCCTGACGCTCACTGTCCGGTAGCGGGTCCCCCCGAGGCGCTGGAGTTGTTGGTCTTCGGCGCGGATGATCCCGTCTGATTCCTGAGTTAGTGTGTCGCCGTCTGCCCACCCCTCCGGAAGCGCAACCGACGTGCAACCAGAATCGGAACAACAGGTCCCGGAACGAGAGCAAGCAATACCCTCACGGTGAGCCTCCTCTCTCGCCTGCGGTCAACGCGGAGTCCCGGACAGGGGGGGGCGGATCGTCGCGTGACGCGTGGTGAGCATGTCCAACGCGCGCCGAGCTCCCTCGTTCTTCGGATTGAGCCGAAGCACTTCGGTGAACTGGCGGATGGCCTCGTCGAACCTGCCGGTGCTGGCGAGCGCGCTCCCCAGGTACTGGTGGGCGAGTTCGAGATCGGGCTGCAGGCGGACGGCTTCGGTGAAGCGAGGGATGGCCTCGGCCATCCTGCCCTGGGCGACCAGCGCGAACCCGAGGTTGCTGTGCACGCTCGCGTTGTCGGGCTGGAGACGCAGCGCCTCGACGAGTTCCCGAACGGCCTCGTCGAGACGCGACGTCGCCATCAGCGCCAGCGCCAGGTTGTTGTGCGCGTCCGCTGAAGCGGGATCGAGGCGCAGGGCCTCCGTGTACTGGGCGATCGCGTCGGCCGGCTTGCCCTGGCTGTACAGCGCGAGCCCGAGATTGTTGTACACGTCGGCCGAGGCCGGATCGAGTCGAAGCGCCTCACGGTACTGGGCAATCGCCTCTACGGTCTTCCCCCGCGTCTTCAGGATCTGCCCCAGGTTGTTGCGAGGCGCTGCCGCGTCCGGGTCCAGCGCGATGGCCTCGCCGTAGTGGACGGCAGCCTCGTCGAGCCGCCCGCGCCTGGCGAACGCCGCTCCGAGGTTGTTGTGCGCCTCGGCGTTGGTCGGCGCGAGTTGGAGCGCCACCTGATACTGGGCGATCGCCTCGTCCAGGTGTCCTTCCGCGGCCAGGGCCAGCCCGAGGTTATTGCGCGCGTCCGGGAACGTGGGTGCCAGCCGGATGGACGCCGTGAAGTGAGTGACGGCTTCGCGCGCGCGGCCCTGGGTGCTCTGGAGCGCGCCCAGCGCGTTGTGCGCGTAGTAGTTGTCTGGAGCCACGTCGAGCGCGTGCTGCCAAAGCGCGAGGCTGTTCGTCCACACACCTGCCTGCGCGCGCGTGGCGAGGACCAGCGCCAGGAGCACGAGCACCGCAACGGAGGGAAGCGCGCTCCTCGAAGCACGCCAGCGCGCCAGGACGTCTGGCACGCCCCAGGCCACGACGATGAACAGCCCCGTGAGCGGCACGTAAGTGTAGCGGTCCGCCGTCGCCTGCATGCCGACCTGAATCAGGCCAATGACCGGCACCAGCGTGCCGAGATACCAGAACCATCCCACGGCGAGGTACGGACGCCTCCTGGTTGCCCGCACCACGAAGGCCGAAACGACAACCAACCCGGCGAGCGCGCCGAGCGCGGACCAGATCGGGATCGCCTGCGGATAGGGATAGAACGGCGTCAACCCGCTCGGCCAGAGCGCGCGGCCGATGTAGGCGACGTAGGCGACCAGGGCATTCGCCGCGCGGCCGGCCAGCGGAAACGTCGCGCGGTCGGGCACGGCGCCGCCGCGTTGTTGCACGAGAAACGTGACGAGACTCGACATCGCTGCCAGAGCGATCAAGGGGAGCTTCTCGCGCACCAGCGGGAGCCAGGCGCGCCACGACGCAGGCGATTCGGCGCGGCTCGAGCTTCCAGCACCGGCCGCCACGCGCCCGAGGGGCCAGATGTCCAGCAGCAGGAGCACGAACGGCAGCGTCACCAGCATCGGCTTCGCCATCAGCCCCAACGCAAAGAGCACGATCACCAGGCCGTACCGGTGCCATCGCGGTTGCCGCACGTATCCGACGTAGGCCCACAACGTCAGCATCCAGAAGGCCGTGCTCAGGACGTCCTTGCGTTCCGCGATCCAGGCCACCGACTCGACGTGGAGCGGATGCACGGCGAACAACGCGGCCACCAGCGCACTTCGGCCTCGCGCGCCGGTCGCGCGCGCCAGCACGAGGAACAGCAACAGCGCGTTGACGCAGTGCAGGGCTACGCTCGTGACATGGTGCGGGCCGGCCTGCACGCCGTACAGCTGCACGTCGAGCATGTGCGACAGCCACGTCAGCGGATGCCAGTTGGCGGCGCGGCCCGACGTGAAGGCCCACACCACGCCGGACCACGTCAGTCCGCCTTTGACGTGCGGGTTCTCGCTGACATACGTCGGGTCGTCCAGAGAGACGAAGTCGGCGTGCCGCAACGGGGCGTACGCCACCACGGTGATCGCGACGAGAGCGGCCAGGAGCAGGAGCGTCCCGCCGGATGCGAAGGGGCGCGCACCGGGCCCGGCACCTGGTGGTTGGCGGCTCGGAAAGGCCGGCGCGTCCGGGTGGTTGCCGCGCGGGGTCCCCGTCGCAGGACGGCGGGCCCTCCAGGTTCGACCTCCTCGCTTCATTCGTCACCCCGTGCGTTCGCCACCGGTCACGCCCTGCATTCGATGGTCCAGCTCTAAGAAAATAGCACGCTGCAGCCGTCTCAGGGATGTCGGGCGTGGCTCAGCGGCGGATACGCGCCTTGTGGGCGACTTCCGCTGGCTCAGACGCAACCCTTGCGGCGGTCGTGATTCCCGAGAGCACGGGCCGCGCCATCCCGAACCTCGACGTTGCGCCCACGCTATCGCCTGCACGGACCGCACCGCCGCCTGCACGCGCGGTCCGATTCCTGAAAGACCCCGAAGGCAGCCGCCCGGTCGTGGCAGAGTGGCGGGTGCCATGCGCATTCTTCCCGCTCTTCTCGTGCTGTTCGCCACCGCGGGCCTGGGGGCGCCCCGGCCGAGATCCACGACGCTGCCAGGGCCGGCGATCTGGCGAAGGTCCGCGCCATCGACAAAGACCCCAGCCTCGTCACGGCGTTGGACGCCCAGAGGATGAGCCCACTCCATTGGGCGGCCGCCGAGGGGCACGGCGATGTCGCCGTCTGCCTGCTCGACAAAGGAGCGCCGCCCGACCAGCAGGACGCTGCCGGGAGAACGCCGCTTTTGTAGTGCGCCATGCGATCCGGCTCCGTCGAAGTCGCCGCCCTGCTGCTCGGCAGAGGCGCGGACATCAACGCGCAGGACCGCGACCAGTGGACCGTCCTCATGCAGGCCGCGTTCCGGGGATCGCAAGGGTTGGTGGACTTCCTGCTGGCGAAGGGCACGTCGCTGCCGGCGACGACCGACCGGCGCATCTTCATGCTCCAGACCTTCGCGGCCAGCGGCGGGCTCGTCGACCTGATGAACCGCCTCGTTGCGACGGGTGCCAACTACACGTGGAAAGACGAGGCAGGCGGCACGCTGATGCACAAGGCCGCTGTCGGCAACGCCCCGAAGATCATCGAGACCCTGGCCAAGGCCGGACTCTCGGCGTCTGAGGCCAACGCCATCGGCTGGACGCCGCTCCACTACGCGGCGGAACAGGGACGACGGGCGGCGTCGAGACGCTGCTGGCCAGGGGGGCGCCGGTTGACGCGCGGACGAAAGACGCGAAGACCGCCTACAACCTGGCGCGCGAATGGGGGCGCACGGACGTGGCCGAGTTGCTCGCAGCCAGGAAGGCGGATCGGAGCGACCCGCGATTCCCGGTTCTGACCGGACCGTGCATGGGCCAGCCGCCGCCGGGTAGAACCCCGGTACCTTTTGCCCTGGGCATCGTGGCCGCCAGATACGAGTTCCACAGCAGCGTCGTCTTCACGCCGGACGGAAAAGAAGCCTGCTGGGCCGTCCAGAACTACGGGGGCAGCACGATGGCCAGCCTGGAATCGCGCCAGGAAAGCGGCCGCTGGACCCTGCCGCGGCTCGGGACTTTCGGGAAAATCGGCCGGAGCGACGACGTGCCCTTCATCTCGCCCGACGACTCCAGGCTCTTCATCGTGTCCAATCGGCCCCTGCCCGGAGGTGGGGAGGGTGGCAAGGAGAACATCTGGGTGATGGACAGGAAGGGGACCGGGTGGTCGGAGCCGCGGCCGTTGCCAGAGGTCATCAATTCGGTCTCGCTGCACTGGCAGGTTTCGGCGGGTCGGCAGGGGACCCTCTACTTTGGAGGCAGCATCGAGGGTCGCAACGTGGGGATCCACGACCCCTACCGGTCCAAGTTCGAGGACGGCACGTACGGTCCGCCCGAGAACCTCGGGCCCGCGATCAACGGGCCCGGGTTGCAGCACTCGCCGTTCATCGCCCCAGACGGCAGCTATCTCATCTTCTCGAAGTCCATTCGGCAATCGGAGCTCGATTGCCTGCACATCAGTTTCCGGAAGGCCGACGGCACGTGGACGAGGGTCCGCGAGCTGAACAGCGTGATGCGGTACAACACGCGAATCTACTGGGGCTGGTTCCGCCCGGTGCCGGCGGGAGAGCCGAAGCCGCCGGAAGACTACGGGATCTACGTGTCCGAGCGAACCTCGACCGGTTGGTCCGACGCGAAGTACGTCGGGCAGGGGATGTTCGTCACATCGCGCCGGGACGGGCAAATCTACCGTGCAGGTGCGGGTGCTGGACGCGCAGAACCGGGAGCAGACGCTGACGCTCGGCCGAGTGGTGCCGTTCAAGCAGCGGGCGCACCTCGGCCGCGCCGAGGTGCGCTCGTCGCGCGTCGGTCCGCGGATCGGCTACCTCTGGTTCGACGGGTGGGCGTTCGACCTGGCGACCAGGCTGGAGCCGCTGCTCGCCGATCTGCGCGACACCGATGGCCTCGTCATCGATCTGCGGCAGAACCGGGGCGGCATGAACCCGGGCGTCGATCGGCTGGCGAAGTTCCTGCTGGCGGACGCGGGCCTCGTGGCGGTTGAGACCGCGCGCACGGGCGAGCGGCGCGAGTGGCGTCACGAGGGGAGCGGCGAGGCGGCCTACCGCGGCAAAGTGGCCATTCTCGTCGACGAGGGTTCGGGCAGCGCGAGCGAGGTGTTTGCGGCGTTCCTGCAGGACCGCGGCCGGGCGGTCGTCCTCGGGCGGACGTCGTACGGCGGCGTTCTGAACAGCACCCAGGTCCCACTGCCGACCAAGGGCGTGCTGCAGTATCCCCACTCGGACATGAAAACGCCGAACGGCCGTCGGATCGAAGGGCGCGGCGTCGTTCCGGACATCCCGGTCGATCTGAAGCGAGCCGATCTCCTCGCGGGCAAGGACACAGTCCTCGAGAAGGCCATCGACGCGGTGGCCAAGCGGTAGGGTGGCCGCGTT
>Ga0315273_10002017_pt1 | contig 23671 bp, 21 predicted proteins | sample YL17G02_0_MG_FD_205753 | JGI IMG/M metagenome (GOLD analysis project Ga0315273, IMG submission 205753) | Sediment microbial communities from Yellowstone Lake, YNP, Wyoming, USA - YL17G02_0 | ecosystem: Environmental > Aquatic > Freshwater > Lake > Sediment | place: USA: Wyoming | collected...
CCCGTTCAGCAGCCGATTCGAGTAGTTGAAATACGCGCACACCTGGTTGACTTCCAGGATCTCGCCGTCGCTGCAACCCGCGGCGCGCAGTGCCGCCACGTCACCCGGATTCATCCTGCCCACGGCTTCGGTCAGTTTGCGCGTATAGCCCAGGATCGCGAGTTCCTTCCCGCCAAACTGCTTTTCCGGCTGACCCGAGGCGAGCGCCTCGTAGATGGCATCGGCTCGTGGCTTGTCCTGCAGGAGCTTGCGGACATTGGAAAAATGGTGCGTCAGGCTGTAGGCGCACTGGTTGATGATGCTCGTGTAACTCGCGATTATTTCGAGAAACCAGAACGGCAGCGCGTTGTCGGGACTGTGCAGCACGCTGCGGTAGAGCACGACATGCCCTTCCATGGTGCGGGGACGCAGGCTGTGCACCCGCATGACGTTGTCCACCGTTCCGTGGGGCGTCTTTACCCTGTCGTACATCTCCTTGAGGTAGCCGGTGGCCTTCTCGACCGGAATCATTTCGATGCTGGCACTCATCGGGGCATCTCCAGGAATGACATTCGACAGGTGACGGCTGTCCCGCGCGAGCCGCCATGGCTCGAGGTGCCCGCAACGGCCGGTCAGTGCGCCAGGATCTGGCTCAGGAACAGCTTGGTCCGTTCCGACCGCGGGGCGGCAAAGAACTCGGCCGGCGGCGAGCGCTCGACGATGCGGCCCGCGTCCATGAACACCATGGTGTCGGCGACCTTGCGCGCAAAGCCCATCTCGTGCGTCACGCAGATCATCGTCATGCCGGACTGCGCCAGATCGATCATCACGTCGAGCACTTCCTTGATCATTTCCGGATCGAGAGCCGACGTCGGCTCGTCGAACAGCATGATCTTCGGCTCCATGCAGAGCGAACGCGCGATTGCCACGCGCTGCTGTTGACCGCCGGAGAGCTGCCCCGGGAACTTCCGCGCCTGCTCGGGAATGCGCACGCGCTTCAGGTACTCCATGGCCTTCGCTTCGGCCTCCGCGCGCGGCGTGCGCCGGGCACGGATCTGCGGCAGCGCGCAATTCTCCAGCGCGGAAAGGTGCGGGAACAGGTTGAACTGCTGGAACACCATGCCGACTTCGCGGCGTATCGCCGCCACGTTCTTGGTGTCCTCGTCGAGTTCGATGTCGTCGACGACGATGGCGCCCTCGTCGTGCTGTTCCAGGCGATTGATGCAGCGGATCAGCGTCGACTTTCCCGAGCCCGACGGTCCGCACACGACCACTCGCTCACCCTTGCGCACCGACAGGTCGATGTCCTTCAGAACGTGAAATTCGCCGAACCATTTGTTGACGCCGCGCATTTCGATGATCGGCGCGTTCCCGGCCGCGGCATTTTCGGCCACCGGAGGCTCCCCGAAACACCGTCAGCTGGCGGGCAAGCTGGCGGCCCAGTCGCGGCCCTTGAACCAGTACGTGTGGCGCTGCTTCAGCCAGTCCTTGTTCTTGCCGATCCAGTCGTTGAAGTAGGCGACGGCGGCCGGATTGCCCTTGCGCAGCGCAAAGCCCTCGACGGTGGTCGTGACATTGTCGTTCGTCGGCTTGAACAGCTTGTCGGGGTTCTGCAGCGTGAAGAACGTCGGCTTCGGCTCGCTCGAGAGCGTCGCGTGGGCATTGCCGTTGATCACCTCCTGGAAAGCGATGGCATCGTCGTCGAACTGCCGAATCGTTGCCTTCGGCCACATCTCCTCGATCGTCTTGCACGCCGCCGTGCCGCGCCGACAGACGAGGGTGACCGTGGCATCGTTATAGCCTTGCGGGTACTTGAGACTCGACGCCAGCTGTTTTGACGCCGCGATGCCCAGGCCCGACTGCGAGTACGGCTCGGTGAAGTCGACCTGCTCCTGGCGCACGGGCGTGACGCTCAGGCCGCCGATGATGACATCGAACTTGGAGGCGATGAGCGACGGAATGATGCCGTCCCACGCGGTGGGCATCAACTCGAGCTCGACGCCCATGTCCTTGGCGAGCTTGGTCGAGACGTCGATCTCGAAGCCGACCCAGTTGCCTTGCTTGTCCCGCATGGCCCATGGCAGGAAGCTGCCGAACCCGACCTGCAGCTTGCCGCGCTTCTTGATGGTGTCGGTCAGGGTGTTCTGCTGGGCAAGGGCGGCGTCCGCCGCAAACAGCACGCCCACCGCCAACGCCAGCATGCCGAGCATTCTCCGGGTCACATTCATGTGTCGCTCCTGAATCGTCTGATGCGAGTTGATCGGGCCCACGACTCCAGTGTCATTTCCACGTCATTGCCGACGATAGCGCCGCTCCAGCCAGCGGACGGCCAGCGAGAGCGTAATCGTCACCACAAGATACATTGCCGCGGCCGTCAACCAGATCTCGAAGGCCATGAAGGTGTCCGAGACCATCGTGCGTGCCTGCGTCGTCAGATCGAACACCGCAATCACGCTGACGATTGCGGAATGCTTGACCAGGTTGACCAGCACGCCCGCCAGCGGCGGCAGCATCAGCGGGATGGCCTGGGGCAGGATCACATCACGGTACATGTCGCGCGTCAAGAGCCCGAGGCTGCGGCTCGCCTCCCATTGCCCCTTGTGGACGGCGATGATCCCGCCGCGAATGATCTCGGCCGCGAACGCCCCCTCGTAGAAGGCGAGACACAGGATGCCTGCCCAGAGGCGCGGAATCCCGAGAATGCGCCCGATGATGAAGTAGAAGATCAGAATCTGCACCAGGATGGGGGTGTTGCGGATGACCTCGATATAGATCCGCGCGATGGCGCGTCCGACGACCGTATTCGACAGCCGCAACAGGGCCGTCATCAGGCCGATCGCTATCGTCAGCAGCATGGCGATCCAGGCGATGTCGAGCGTGACGAACAGGCCCTTCATCAGGGGGCCCCAGATGACCTCGCCATCGACGACACGGTAGAGGAGGCGAGGGACCTTGGCCCATTGCCAGTCGTAAGCCATGCCCTGGGCGCCCCGGACCGTCATCCAGATCGCGGCGCCCGAGAGCACCGCGAACTGCGCGAATTCAAACCCGTTCGAGCGAAACCACGGCACGGAGCGTGCCGGCGGCGGCGCCCTGTCGATCACCAAAGGGCGCGCGGCCGCCGCGGTAGGCTCAACGGCGAGGGCCAAGATATCCGCCCGGGGGAGCGGCCAACAGGTCGATTGGCATCACGGCCTTATAGCAGAAAGGCAGGGTCGATGCCAAAATGCCGTGCCTATCCGTTATCCGTTGCGAGGACCGACATGGACGAACAACTGCGCATCGCCGCACTGGAGTACCACCGCCTGCCGACAGCAGGCAAGATTTCGGTCACGCCCACCAAAGGCCTCATCAACCAGCGCGACCTCGCGCTCGCGTATTCGCCCGGCGTGGCCGCGGCTTGCGACGCGATCGCCGCCGATCCGAACGAGGCGCGCGCGCTGACCTCACGCGGCAATCTCGTCGCGGTCATCACCAACGGCACGGCGGTGCTGGGCCTCGGCAACATCGGGCCGCTCGCCGGCAAGCCGGTGATGGAGGGCAAGGCCTGCCTCTTCAAGAAGTTCGGCGGCATCGACGTTTTCGACATCGAGATCGCGGAGAACGATCCGGAGGAGCTGGTCAAGACGATCGCCCGGCTCGAGCCGACGTTCGGCGGCATCAACCTCGAGGACATCAAGGCGCCCGATTGCTTCTACGTCGAGCGGAAGCTGCGCGAGCGGATGAAGATCCCGGTCTTCCACGACGACCAGCACGGCACGGCGATCGTCGCCGGGGCCTTCATGCTGAACGGGCTCAAGGTGGTAGGGAAGGACATCGCCAAGGTCAAGCTGGTGTGCTCGGGCGCCGGGGCCGCCGCGATCGCGTGCCTCGATCTGATGGTCGGCGTCGGATTGAAGCGCGAGAACGTCGTCGTTTGCGACCGCAAAGGCGTGATCTTCAACGGCCGCGAGACGCGGATGGAGGAGAACAAGGCGCGCTACGCCTGCAACACCAAAGCTCGCACGCTGGCGGACGCCATCGTCGGCGCCGACATCTTTCTGGGGCTGTCCGGCCCCAGGTTGCTGACGCAGGACATGGTCAAGGGCATGGCGCGCGATCCGCTGATCCTGGCGCTCGCGAATCCCGAGCCGGAGATCCTGCCCGAGCTCGCGAAGGCCGCGCGGCCCGACGCCATCCTCGCCACGGGCCGGTCCGACTACCCGAACCAGGTGAACAATGTCCTCTGCTTTCCGTTCATCTTCCGCGGGGCGCTCGACGTGGGCGCCACGACGATCACCGAAGCCATGAAACTCGCGTGCATGCGCGCCATCGCCGAACTCGCCCACGCCGAGCAGTCGGACATCGTGGCGCAGGCCTATGCCGGCGAGGATCTTACGTTCGGTCCCGAGTACCTGATCCCGAAGCCGTTCGACCCACGGCTGATGGTGATCGTGCCACCCGCGGTGGCCAAGGCCGCAATGGACAGCGGCGTGGCCACCCGGCCTATCGCCGATTTCGACGCCTATCGCGAGCGCCTGTCGCAGTTCATCTACCACTCGAGCCTCATCATGAAGCCCGTGTTCGCCGGCGCCAAGCACGCATCCAAGCGCGTCGCCTATGCCGAAGGCGAAGACGAATGCGTGCTGCGCGCGATCCAGATCGTGGTCGACGAAGGGCTGGCCAAGCCCGTGCTGATCGGCCGACCCGAGGTCATCGCAGCGCGCATCGAAAAGTTCGGGTTGCGTCTGCGTGCCGGCGTGGACTTCGAGCTCGTCAACATCAACAGCGACCCGCGCTACCGCGAGTGCTGGCAGCTCTACTACCAGCTCATGGGGCGCAAGGGCGTCTCGCCGGAGGAAGCGAAGGAGGCCGTGCTGCGCAAGCCGTCGGTGATCGGCGCGCTGCTGCTGCGGATCGGCGCGTGCGACGCGCTGGTATGCGGACCGGTCGGCAAGTACGAGGCGCATTTGCGCCACGTCGCGGACGTCATCGGCCGGTCGCCCGACGCACCCGTGTTCGCGGCGATGAACGGTCTTCTGCTGCCGAATCGCACGCTGTTCGTATGCGATACCTATGTCAACCGGAATCCGTCGGCCGAACAGCTGGCCGGGATCGCCCGGCTTGCCGCCGATGCGGTCCGGCGTTTCGGCCTCGTGCCCAAGGTTGCGCTGCTGTCGCACTCCAATTTCGGCGGCGACGATTCGAAGTCCGCGCGCAAGATGCGCGAGGCGCTGCGGCTTCTGATCGCGCGAGCACCGGAACTGGAAGTCGATGGGGAGATGCATGGGGACTCTGCGCTGTCGGAAGCCATCCGCCATCGCGTCCATCCGGACTCCACGCTCAAGGGCGAGGCCAATCTGCTGGTCATGCCCAATCTCGATGCCGCCAACATCGCGTTCAATCTGCTGAAGGTCGCGGGCGGCGACGGCGTGACCATCGGCCCGATTCTGCTCGGGGCGCAAAAGACGGTTCTGATCGCCACGCCCTCCGCCACCGTGCGGCGGCTCGTCAACCTCACCGCGCTTGCCGTGGTGGGTGCGGCGGGCGCAGGCGAATGACGGGCCGTCGGATTCATCTGGGCCGCCACTCGCGCTCGCGCGCGCGAAGAGCGCCCGGACGAACAGGCCAGTGAGGCGGAAGGACGGGCCGCGGCGAATGTCCGACAGTGTGCGTATCGCTGCCTTGCGCGGGGCGCTCGGACGCCTGCCGCGGGTACCGCTCGCGCATTTGCCGACCCCGCTCGAGCCCGCGCCGCGCCTTTCCAGCGCCTTGGGCGGGACCGCGATCTACGTGAAGCGGGACGATCTCACGGGTCTGGCGCTGGGTGGGAACAAGGCGCGCCAGCTCGAGTATCTCCTCGGCGAAGCGGTTCACGTGCGTGCGACGGCCGTCATCACGGGGGCCGGCGTCGATTCGAACCATTGCCGCCAGCTCGCCGCCGCGTGCGCCAGGCTCGGGCTGCGCGCCTGCCTCATCCTTCGCGGCGAGCGACCTGTTCGCATGGAGGGAAACCTCTTGCTGGATACGATCTTCGGAGCCGAATGCAGGTTCATCCCGACCGAGCGGTTCTACGACGAGTTCGAACCGGTCGCCAGTGGCTGGGCGGACGCGCTCTTAGCGCAGGGCGAACGGCCGTATGTCATCAACACCCTGGGGTCGGACACCCACTCGGTTGCCCTCGCCGCGCTTGGCTACGTCCAGGCGGCCCTCGAGCTGGAGGAACAGTTCGAGACGCTCGGCTGGCGACCGGACGTCGCGTACTTCTGCTCTGGCGCGGCGACTCAGGCCGGCCTCGCGCTGGCACGGAAGAGCCTTGACCTGCCGTATCGCCTGGTTGGCATCTCGGCGAGCGCGTTCATCCCCGATAAGCCGACGGTGATCGCCCAAGTGGCGACGCGAGCGGCACGGCTCCTCGACTTGGATCTCGCGCTTCACCCGGCCGAGATCCGCAACGAGGACGCCTATATCGGGAGCGGGTACGGCGCGCTCACCGCCGCGTCCGTGGCGGCTTTGCAACTGGCGGCCCAAACGGAAGGGTTGCTCCTGGATCCCACGTACACGGCGAAGGCGCTTGCAGGTCTCGTCGACCACATCCGGCGGGGACAGATCCGTCCACACGAGCGAGTGCTGTTCCTGCACACCGGCGGTGCTCCGGCGGTGTTCCTCTCCAGGAACGAGGCGATCGCCGGCGGCTTGGCGCGGGGGACGCGATCATGAAGCTCAAAGGCGGGCGGGCCTATTTCGGCCAGGCGGTCGGCATTCTGCTGTTCGACGGGCGGCGGTATCCGATGGCCCCCGGCGACGTGGGCAACGCCAGCACTTACGGTTTTCCCGTGCGGCTCAAGGTCGTTCCCGGCCTCATCGATTGCCCGTCGCCGCCCGCGGCGTGGGTGGGCGGAAAACCACCGCGGGAGGTCGAGCTCCTCGTCGCCGCGGCGCGCGAGCTCGAGGCCGACGGAGTGCGTGCCATCGTAACTTGCTGCGGCTTCTTCTCGGTGGTGCAGGACGCGCTCGCCCAGGCCGTGCGCGTCCCCGTCTTCACCTCGCCGTTGCTGCTGGTGCCCATCCTCCACCGCATGTTCGGCGGCCGCGAGATCGGCATCCTCACCGCGTCGAAGCGCCTTCTGGTCGAGGGTTATCTGCGCGCCGCCGGCATCGGGCCGGACCACCGCGTCGCCATCGCCGGGCTCGACGAGTCGAGCGAGTTCAACGCCACCCATATGGGAGGCACGCGCATCGAGATGGACGTGGCCAGGCTGCGCGATGAAGTCGTCGCGATCGCCGCGTCCCTCGCCCGCGACCGCCCCGACCTTGCCGCGATCGTGCTCGAATGCTCGTCGCTGCCGACCTTCGCGGCCGACATCCAGGCGGCGACCGGATTGCCGGTGTTCGACTATGTGGGTTTCGTCGAGTTCGTCTATCGCAGCGTCGTGCAGCGCCGCTACGACGGGTTCGTCTGACCGACCCTGTCGCGAACGGTCGATGGCGGGCCAGCGTTACCGCGACGGCGTGTGGTTTCCGAATCCCGGCCCGCGCACTGATCCCCGTATTCTACTGTCGTGAGTTCAGGATGTCGGTGTCCGTGGCGTGGCTGGTTTGGCGGGCGTGCGCGACATCCGCGTCTCGGTGACGCGGGTCAGAAATCGCTGGACGCTCTCGCGGATCGCTCGCTTGTTCGCCGGCGGAGCCGCCCCACGGCGACGGCCAAGCTACTGAAATTCGCCGTGTAGGGTGTAACATCAGGCTTGCCTGATTGAATATCTACACCGATGTCGCCAACCCATCCAGGCACCGAACGCCGCGAAATTTCTAGCGGCAGCCCATGGGAAGTTCGTTACGGCTACGCGCGCGCCGTTCGCATCGGCCACTTTTTCCAGACCTCACTCACGTCCCCCGCCGACGACGAAGGGCGAATCGTCTGTCACGGCGATGTGTACGGACAAACCAAGCAATCACTGGCCATCATCGGCCGCGCGCTGGGTCAAGCCGGCATGACCATTGCGGACGTCGTTGCAACGCGCGTCTACATGCTCGACACGTCGCGCTGGGAAGACGCAGCGCGCGCGCACGCCGAGGTCGTTACAGGTGTTCGCCCTGCTCTTTCATTCATCGGCGTGGCGAACTTCTTCGACCCCGCGATCCTGGTCGAAGTCGAGATCACGGCCTACCAACAAGCCAGCCCACCAACTTTGGACGGCGCAGCCCACCCCAATTTGGGCACGACGCATGGGCGATGACGTCGAGCGCAACGGCTGGGCCGCGAGGCTTTCGCGGTTACGAAAGGCGCGATGTTCCGGCACCTGATCCGGCATTGACGCATGTCGGTCCGAATACGCCGTGCGGCGAATGGCTGCGGCGCAGTTGGCAGCCGGTTGCCATGGCAATCGAGCTCTCGGACCTGCCCCTTCCGGTCAGGATCCTCGGCGAGGATCTCGTCGTGTTTCGGGACAAATCCGGACGGACCGGTCTCCTTCACCGCCACTGCTCGCACCGTGGCGCGAGCCTCGAGTACGGCATCATCATGGAACGGGGAATCGCCTGCTGCTATCACGGCTGGCACTACGACATCGATGGAACGCTCATCGACACGCCGACCGAGCCGACCGCGCGCATCAAGGACCGCGTCGTGCACGGTGCGTATCCCACGTTCGAGTTCGCAGGAATCGTTTTCGCGTACCTTGGCCCACCGGATCTGACCCCACCCTTTCCGGAGTTCGATACCCAAGCCATCGCAGATACGGAGGCCGTTCCATTCTCGTTGGTCACGCCGTGCAACTGGCTGCAGGTGTACGAGAACACGCAGGACCCCGTTCACGTCGTGTACTTGCATACGCGTATGACGGGAGCGCAGTTCGGCGATGCTTCGGGTGCGGAGCAGGAGATCGAGTATCGGGAGACGCCGATCGGCATGGTGAACGTACAGACACGGGTCTGGAAGGGGCACTACTGGACACGCGTTACCGACTCGATCCTGCCCAACGGCAATCAGACCGGTGCGATCTGGGAGGCGGCCGATCACAGGAAGGTCTTCCAACGCTCGGCAATGCTGCGCTGGATGGTGCCGATCGATGACACGCACACGATGACCATCGGCTGGCGGTATTTCCGCGCCGAACTCGATCCGCAAGGGCTCGGCGACGCGAGCAAAGTCGGCAAACAGTCGATCGATTTCATCGGCCAGACCGAAGAGGAGCGTTCCTACGAGGACCGCCAACGGGTACCGGGCGACTACGAAGTGCAGGTGTCGCAGCGTCCCATCGCGTTGCACGCCCTGGAGAATCTCGCGACATCGGATCGAGGTGTTGCGATGCTGAGGCGACTCATCCGGCGGGGCGTGCACGGACTTGCGAGCGAGTTGACGCCGCGGTCGTATGCGCCGGGCCGGGACGGGTGCATCGCCACGTATTGCCAGGACACGGTCTGGCCGGCGCCGGCCCAGGTCGGGGCCGATTCGCTCAGAACATTTGGGGCCGCGGTCGTCGAAACCCTGCTCGCGACGGCGCATGATCCGCAGGAGTCGCGCCGCGCTACTCTATCGACCATGCTCTCCGGCCGCTTTGGCGATGGAATCGAGCCTCGCTGTGCACCTCCGCTTCATCCGGATACGCCCGATCACCCCGCGACGAGAACTGGGCGATGAAACACTCATATCTGCATCGGCTTGTGTCCGGGGACATCGGCAGCCGTCCCGATCAATGGGTGAGAATCTGACTAAGGAATAGTTTCGTACGATCGCTCCGGGGCTTGCCGAAGAAATCCGCGGGAGGTGCGCTCTCGATGATGCAGCCCGCGTCCATGAAAACCATCGTGTCGGCAACGGTTCGCGCAAAGCCCATTTCATGGGTCACGCAAACCATCGTCATCCCTGAGTTCGCGAGATCGATCATCACGTCGAGAACTTCCTTGATCATCTCCGGGTCCAGCGCCGAGGTTGGTTCGTCGAAGAGCATCACCCGCGGTTTCATGCACAGAGAACGTGCGATGGCAACCCTTTGCTGCTGCCCGCCGGACAGGTGGCCCGGATACTTCTTTGCCTGCTCGGGGATGCGGACGCGCTCCAGGTACTCCATGGCGAGCATTTCAGCATCGCTCTTCGACATTCCGCGCGACCTGACCGGACCCAGCGTGCAGTTCTCGAGCACGGTCAGATGCGGAAACAGATTGAACTGCTGGAACACCATCCCGACCTCGCCACGAATCGCATCGACGTGGCGGCTGTACGGGTCGAGTTCGATGCCGTTCACGACGATCCGCCCTGCCTCATGCTCCTCCAGCCCATTGATGCATCGGATCAGCGTGGATTTTCCCGACCCCGACGGGCCGCAAACGACGATTCGCTCGCCCTGGCGCACGACTACGTTGATATCTTTGAGCACGTGGAACTCGTCGAACCATTTGTTCACGCCGTGCATCTCGATGACGGGTGCCTCATGCGCCGGGACCTTCTGTTGATTCCCCATTTTTCCCCTGCCGGCTCAGCGGCCGTGGGCCGCCGCTCGCCGTTCGAGCCGGCGCATCAGCAGCGCCAGGCTGTAGCAAATTACAAAATACATCAACCCGGTGACGATCCACACCTCGAAAAAACGGCGCTCCGAGATGGCGATCTCCATCGCCAAGAAACTGAGCTCCTGGATCGAGATCAGCGCCACCAGTGACGAGTCCTTGATCAGCGTGATGAGCTGGCCCGTCAGGGGCGGCACCACACGCTGCACGGCCTGTGGCAGAACGATGTACCAGGTGATCTGCAGCCGGCTCAGTCCGATCGTATAGCCGGCCTCGTATTGCCCCTTCGGGATTGATTCGATGCCGGCGCGCACGATTTCGGCGATGTAGGCGGCCATCATCAGCGACAGGCAGATCACACCGGATGCGAAGTTGGGGATCAGGGCGACGTCGCCGAACAAAACCTGCATCACCGAAAGCGTGCCCGGCGAGGCATGGGCCAGGAACCTGTCGATGCCAAGAATCGGCATCAGCTGGGTGCTGATGAAGAAATAGAACAGGAACAGGAACGGGACGGGGGGGATATTGCGAATGAAGCCGACATAGGCCCATCCGACGAGGCGGGGCAGCAGCCGGCGACTGGTCCGGGCGAACGCGAGAAGGACCCCGGCAACGGTCGAGAGGATCATTCCCCAGACCGCGATTCGTACCGTGGTAGCGAGCCCCTTGATCAGGAGATTTGCCACCCATTCGTTGGTCTTGGGGTCGCGGCGGAAAAAGTAACCGGGAATGGTGGACCAATCCCACTGATAGACGAGCACCGAGTTGACGCGGTATCCAACGTAGCCGATGACTGAGAGTACGGCGGTCAATACCGCGAAGTCGAGCGCGGTCGGTCCGCCGCGGCGTCTGCGTCGCGGCCCGGGTCGGCGCTCATCCACGGGAACGCACCCTGCGCTCGAGCCAGGCAACGAGCGCCGACAGGGAGATCGTCAGGCACAGGTACATGATCCCGATCACGAACCACACTTCGAAGCTCAGGAAGGTATCGCCGATCAGGTTGCGCGCCTCGGTGGTCAGTTCGAACACCGCGACGAAGCTAAGGACCGCCGAGTGCTTGATCAGGTTGATCAGCACGCCGGCCATCGGTGGCAGCATGATCGGCACTGCCTGAGGCAGGATGACGAATCGGTAATTATCGGAGGGCGACAGGCCCACCGCGGCGCCCGCCTCCCATTGCCCGCGGACTACCGACATGATGCCACCGCGGATTACCTCGGAAGCGAACGCGCCTTCGAAAAAGCCCAGGCAGATGATCCCGGCCCACAGCGGATTGTTGAAGCCGAGCAATGGCTGCAGCACGAAGTAGAAGATCGAGACCTGTACCAGCAGCGGCGTGTTGCGGACGATCTCGAGATACCCGACCGCCAGGGCCCGTCCGGCCAGCGAGTCGGACAGCCGCAGTATTGCTGTGACCAGCCCGATCACCAGGGTCAGCACCAGTCCCCAGGCGGCGATCTCGAGTGTGACGACGAGACCGTTGACCAGCGGCCCCCAGATGATCGCCCCATCCACCTTCCGGTAGAAGAACCCCGGCACGCGGTACCACTGCCAGCGATAGCCCATCGCATCGGCGCCGCGCCATGCGAACCACGCGATCAGGCCAAGCAACAGTACGAACTGGACGACGTCGAACCAGGCGGAGCGCCACCATGGAACGCTGTGGGTTCGCGACTGGGCGCGAGGAGCCCCAGCGTCACCCTCCGGGCTGGCTACCGAAGACATCCGCGCGCTTTTCCCGGGACAGCAAAGCGCCTACTCGACCAGTTTTTTCCAGTCGCGCGTTTTGAACCATTTGTCGTGGGTTTGCTGCAGCCAGCCGTCGAGTTCGTGATAGAGGATCCAGTTGTCGAGGAAGTTGAGCGCGTCAGGGTCGCCTTTCCTCACGGCGATCGAAGAGGCGGTCGGGTCCCAGGGCGCGATTCCGAACGGGTGGTACAGCACATTCGGATTGTCGAGGACGTAGTGCGTGGGTTTCGGTTCCGAGGTGAGGAAGCCGTGCGCATTGCCGTTCAGCACGTCCTGCAGCGCCTGGGCGTCATCGTCGAACTGGCGCAGTTTGGCTTGTGGAAACAGGCGCGCAACCGTTTCGCCGGGCGCCGTGCCGCGCTTGATCGTGAGGATGACTTTCGACTGGTTCCAGTCCTTGAGCGTCTTGAGGCCATCCTTCTCGGCCTTCGCCTTGTTGGCGGCCATGCCGACCTTCAGATACGCATAGGGCCGCGTGAAGTTCACCGAAAGGTTGCGCTTGGGTTTGAGCGCCATGCCGGTAATGACCAGATCGAACTTCTTCGCGACCAGGGCCGGAATGATTCCGTCGAATGCAGTCGGCTGGAACTCGACCTCGACACCCATGTCTTCGGCAAGCTTGCGGGCAACGTCGATCTCGAAACCGATCAGCTCGCCGCTCTTCGCGCGCATCGCCCAGGGGACGAAGGTCGACAGGCCGACGATGATCTTGCCCCGCTGCTGAATGTCTTCTATAACGCCGGCACTGGCACCTTGCAGACCGGTCAATGTCAGTGCCAGCACGAGCGCTGGAATCTTGACAGCCCATCGCACAAACCTGTTCATCAGTATCTCCTCCAAGCACGTTGAATCGACCGCTGCGGGCGCTCCGCCCGGCGAAAACCGCAGTCGGGTCGGGATCCCGGTCGCCGGCCCGATTGATGCCACTGCCGGCGCCAGAACTGGCGGTCGACGCCTACTCTAGCATGGCCGGAGGGCATTCCTGCCTGCTCGGGCGCGGCGCATCTGCCGCTTCACGCCCCTTACCTAGGCTTGAGCCTGCCAATGGCTTCCGCCAGCGGGATCATCCGAATCCATGCACTCATCAAAGAGCCTCCTATAGGTATGGCCGTTGGCGTGGCGCACGCGAAAAAAGACGCTTAACCATCGGTTCGAATACTTCGATCGGCGCACACTCGTAGTCCGGATCGGTGGCCGCCTGATCGTACTTGGCGACGAAAGTCGCTGTCCATTCGAAATGCGGATGGCCGCGCCAACGCGCGCGCGCGTCGCAATCGATACCAGGCAACTCCGTACAGTGGAAATTCTGAAATATCGTATGGTGCCGCAGCATCCACCCGTTGCGATCAGACACATAGGCCCCGAGCATAGCGGCCGCGAACTGGCCGTGCATGGTCGGGCAGGTGACGAAACCAATGTCATGCAACAGGCTCACCACGATGTCTTCCTCGTCGAGCCCATCGCGCATCGCCATGGTGGCCGACTGCAGGCAATGACGGTAGTTATTGACCATGTAGCCGAAGGTCGGGTCGTCACGGGTCTCGGTCAGCATGCGCAACACCTGACGCGCCTGCTCCTCGGCGTAGTACTGGTCGCGCTGGCGGTTGAGGATTTCCCAGTCGGATGCGTTGAATTCCTCGAGTGACACTTTCTCGATGTACTGCCACTCGTGCCGCAGCAAGGGACTGCGGCAGTCGGTCTTGGCGGCGGGTGCTTGCTTCATGGACGGGGATCCGTTGGATGGCGCGCTGGTCGTTCAGCGCTGGCTGCCCAGTTGCCCGGCTATCCATGTCTCGGTTGCGGGCCGCCACCGGGAAAGCGCCTTGACCACTGCCGGTTGTTGTTCGATTGCGGAAAGCCAGTGTTCCAGCCTTGGCGTCAGGGTCAGCGCGCGACCGGTCGCCGCAAGCAGCATGCGCGCCAGCGGCAGGGTGGTCGCAAAGCCGCAGTCCGCCAGGCTGAGCCACGGTGTCAGTGCAAAGGGTCCGGACCCGATGAATCGATCGAGCTTTGCCACGTGGCCGGCGATATCCTGAGCGCGCGCCCGTACCGCGGACTCGTCGCGCCGCTGCGGGTTGACGTGCGCGAACAGGCCGCGCACCGCCGGCTCGAGGTAAAGATCGTGAAAGCGCGAAACGAAGCGAATGCGTGCGCGAAGCTCCGGCTCTGGCGGCAACATGTGCGGCTCGGGGAACCGCTCTTCGAGATACTCGGCGATGACCTCCGACTCGGAAAGCACCAGATCGCCAACCGCGATTGCCGGGATCGTACCCATGGGCACGATCGCCCGGTAGGCCGCCGATCGATACCCACCGGGCGGCTCGCGCTCCTCATAGTTGATCCCCTTGATCTCGAGGGTGATACGGACCTTGGCGCTATAGCCCGACACCGGAAGCGCAAAGAGGACAATCGGTTGCATCGGAATCGAATCCCGTATCGGTACGGCTTGCCGAGTCAGCCGACAGGGCCGGCGAGGTTCGTCCAGCATCAACGGTCCGCTTCTCGCACTGCGTTCGCCCGGCCCGGAACGACTCGCTGTTCATGATAGCAGCACCTATATCCCCTCGATCTCCACCTGCATGCGCGTCCACTGCGCGGTCATCGAGGGCGTGTTCGCGTCCGCCAATCCGACCTCCCATCGGTTTTTCGGGCACCAACGAGCAGCAAGAAATCCGGGCAAACGCGCCACGAAGGGCGGTTGACCGGTGTTGACGGTTATTCGCGCCGCGCGTCGGCCGCGCGCATCAAGGTACTCTTGCCGAACAGGCTTTCGATCAGGTCTACCGCCAGCTCCGCCGTCTGGTTGCGCACATCGAGCGCCGGATTGAGCTCGACGACGTCGAGCGAAGCCAGGCGCCCGGTGTCGGCAATCATTTCCATGCAAAGCTGGGCTTCGCGGTAGGTTGGCCCGCCACGCACGGTGGTGCCGACGCCGGGAGCGATGTCGGGGTCGAGAAAGTCGACGTCAAGACTGACGTGCAAATGGGTGTTGGGGTCCAGCAGCGCCAGCGCGAGTTCCATGGTGTGGCGCATGCCCATCTCGTCGATGTAGCGCATGTCGAACACTTCGATGCCGATGTCGTGCACCAGGCGTTTTTCCCCGGCATCCACGCTGCGGATGCCGATCTGGCGAATGTCTTTGGGGTTGAGCGCCGGCACATGGCCACCGATCTCGACCAGTTCCCGGGGGCCATGGCCGCACAGGCAGGCCACCGGCATGCCGTGGATGTCGCCGCTGGGCGTGAGCGTCGCGGTGTTGAAGTCGGCATGGGCGTCGAACCACAACACACGCAATTTCCTGCCCTGGTCGCGGCAATGGCGCGCCACCGCGCTGATCGATCCTATGGCCAGGCAGTGGTCGCCACCGAGCACGATCGGCAGTCGCGCGGCAGAAAGTTCCGCGTGCATGGCGTCATGCAGCAAGCGGTTCCATTGCACCACTTGAGGCAGATGACGAAAGCCGTTCACCGCAGCCTGCCAGGGGTTGGCGGGTCCGGCCAGATTGCCGCAGTCCTTCACCTCGACGCCAAACCGCGCCACCGCCCCTGCGATACCGGCGACGCGCAGCGCCTCCGGCCCCATGCGCGCGCCCATGGTGCCCGCGCCGATGTCGGTGGGAACACCAATCAGACTGACGCCGCCTGCAGCGACCTGTAGTGGCGAGGCGATGCCCATCAGGCCAAGGCCATTTCTTCCGCGCTGGACGCCGCCGCGGCAGCGACAGGGTCCCGGACAGCAGCGTGCGCCAGCGGGCGAATCAAGCCAAACAGGTCCTTGGGGTCGGCCAGGTCCGGGATCAGGGCCAGCTTCTGGCCAATGCCAAAACGCCTGGCGCAATCGCGCATGAAGCGCAACGCAGAATAATCTTCCAGCGCGAAACCAACCGAGTCGAACACCGTAACCTGTTCCCGCGCGGCGCGTCCCGGAGATTGACCCTGCAGCACTTGCCACATTTCGGTCACGGCGAAGTCCGCGCCCATCTGCTGCAGGTCGCCTTCAATACGGGTTTGGGGCTCGTACTCCACGAACACGCTGGCGCCGCGCAACACGTCGGGGTGCAACTCGGTCTTGCCGGGACAGTCACCGCCGACGCCGTTGATATGCATTCCAGGCTCGATCATGTCGGGCGTGATGATGGTGGCGTTGGTTTTGTCGGCGGTCACGGTGGTCACTATATCGGCTCCGCGCACCGCCTCGGCAATGCTGGCGCAGCGTACCAGGCGCACTCCCGTGTGCTGCAGGTTGGCTATCAGCTTGGCGGTGGCTTGCCGGTCGCTGTCGAACAGGCGAATTTCCCGGATCCCCAGCAAGTGGTGAAACGCCAGTGCCTGGAACTCGCTTTGCGCGCCGTTGCCGATCAGGGCCATGCACACGCTGTCCGGCCGGGCCAGCGCCCGCGCCGCGACGGCGGACATGGCCGCGGTGCGAATGGCCGTCGTCAGCGTCAATTCGCTCAACAGCAGAGGCACGCCGGTGTCGACGTTGGCCAACGCGCCGAAGGCCATCACGGTGGGCAAACCCAAGCGGTTGTTCGAGGGGTGGCCGTTCACGTACTTGAAGGCGTAGGTTCTTGCATCTGCGATCGGCATCAGTTCGATCACGCCAATCTCGGAATGACTGGCAACGCGCGCATTCTTGTCGAAGTCCTGCCAGCGCAGATAGTCGGCGTGGATGTAATCAGCCATGCCACGCAGGGATTCGGCGATGCCTTGGCGGCGGACGATGGTGGCGACATCCCGGGCGCTCAGGAACTCGGTCTCGATCGAAGAAAAATGTTTCATGGCGCCGGCCTCCAATGGAATACCTGGAGTGTCCTTGCCTGTGCAGGCAATGTAAATCGTCAGTACGGCAAGCTTTTCGGCAGAAATGTATCATTGCGCCAACATTTAATGCGATAATGACACAATGGATGCCACCGATCACCAACTTCTTTCGCTTCTGCGGAAAGACGCGCGAACGAGTGTTGCCCATCTGGCCAGGAAGCTGGGTGTATCCCGTGGCACCGTCAGCAACCGCATCGCCAAGCTGGAGGACGCCGGCGTCATCGTGGGATATACGGTGCGGCTGCGCCCCGACGCGCAGCCCAACGAGATCAAGGCCTGGATGGGTGTCGCGGTGGAAGGCAATGAAACGCGCGCAGTGATTGCGAGCCTGCTGGGTGAGCCAGGGGTAGCGACATTGCACGACACCAATGGCCGCTGGGACCTGCTGGCGGAGTTGCGGGCGGCCAATCTGTCGGAGTTGTCCCAGGTGCTGGAGCGCATACGGCTGGTGCGCGGCATCAGCAGCACCGAGACCAGCATCCATCTGGAAACCTACCGCTTGTCATGAACGGACGGGATGTCCGAACGGCCACCGACGACTCGCACCGATGCAGCGCTACTCCTTTCTGACGCTCGCCCGCAATGCGCTTTCCTATCACGAGGGTTGGCAACGCGTGTGGCGCAGCCCGCCGCTCAAACCCGCTTACGACATCGTGATCGTCGGCGCCGGCGGGCATGGGTTGTCGACCGCCTATCACCTTGCCAAGGAGCATGCGGTGACCAACGTGGCGGTCATCGAGAAGGGTTGGCTCGGCGGCGGAAACACGGCGCGCAACACCCATACGATCCGGGCGAACTATCTGCGCGACGTCAGCATCCGCTTCCACGACGCCTCGCTGCGCCTGTACGAGAACATGACGCGCGAGCTGAACTACAACATCCTGTTCAGCCAGCGCAGCATGGTGGATCTCGTGCAGAGCTCGTCCAAGCTCCGCGATCTTAGGCGGCGATCCATGGCGATGGCGCTGCACGGGCCGACGTACAACATCGTCGACGTCGATGAAGTGCGGCGCCTCATTCCCGCCATGGGCGACCTCGAGGATGTACGGTTGCCGCCGCTCGCCGGGGTCGTGCATCCGGAAGCGGCCATGGCGCGGCATGATGCGGTGGCCTGGTCGTACGCGCGCGCCGCCGATTCGCGCGGCATCGAGATCCACCAGCAGACCGAGGTCACGGGCTTCCTTCGAGGCCCGGACGGTCGCGTTGCCGGAGTCAACACCACCCGTGGCGCGATCCGCGCCAACAAGGTCGCGCTCGCGACCGCCGGCAACACCAGTCATGTCGCCGCGCTGGCCGGTCTCAAGCTGCCGCTGGTGACGCGCAATCTGCAGGCGTTCGTCTCGGAGCCGATCAAGCCGGTCATCGACGTGATCGCGAATTTTCCCGACGTCGGGCTCTATGTCATGCAGTCGGACAAGGGTGAACTCGTCATCGGTGGCGGCACGGACCCGATCCCCTCCTATCGCCAGGGCTGCCACTTCCAGACCTTCGAGGACACGGTCGCCTCGCTGCTCGAGCTCTTCCCCCGATTCAAGAGCCTCAAGATGCTGCGCCAGTGGGGCGGCGCGGTCGAGTTCGCCTACGATGCAAGCCCGATCATTTCGCCGACACCCATCGGCGGCCTGTACGTCAGCACCGGCTGGTATGGCGGTTTCAAAGCCATTCCCGTCGGCGGGCTCACGTATGCGCATCTGCTGGCCACCGGCGCGCCGCATCCGCTGGCCGAGGCCTTTCTGCTCGACCGGTTCGCGGGGCTCAAGTTCCTGCTCGAAGCCGGTACCGTTGCCCAACGATAGCTCTCATCCCGATGCTGCTCATATCGTGCCCGTGGTGCGGCTCAAGACCCGAAACCGAGTTTGTCTGCACCGGCGAGGTACTCCCGGAGAGGCCCGCGGACCCGAACGCGATGAGCGATGCCGAATGGGTGGACTACGTGGTCATGCGGCGCAACCTGCGCGGTATGCACGACGAGCGCTGGTGGCACGTTCGCGGTTGCGGTAGCTGGCTCGCGCTGCGCCGCGATACGGTCACCCATCACATCAGGCCGGCCGACGGCACCGAAGGAAATAACGGATGAGCGCCGCCGGGCCGCCCCAAGGCGCGAATTGCTCCCCCTCGGGGGGCAGCGCAGCGGCGGCAGCCGCAAGCGTGGGGGTACACCAATGAGTCAGCCGGCACGACTCCCCACGGGCGGCGAGATCGATCGCGCCCGCCCGCGGGAGTTCCGCTTCGACGGCCGGCCGCTGACGGGGTTTGCCGGAGACACGGTGGCCTCCGCGCTCATCGCCAACGGCGTGCATCTGACGGGTCGCAGCTTCAAATTGCATCGGCCTCGCGGCATTGTCGGCGCAGGGTACGAGGATTCCGGCGCGCTGGTGCATCGGGTGCGGCCGCAGCCGGCGACCAATCTCCTGGCAACCGTGCTGCCCCTCGAGTCCGGCATGGAACTGACGAGCGTCAACGCCTGGCCAAGCGCGGCCTTCGATGTGGGCGCGATGACGCAATGGTTTTCGGCGCTGCTTCCCGCCGGTTTCTACTACAAGACCTTCATGCGGCCCGGCTGGCACTGGTTCGAACCGGCGGTGCGCAAGCTCGCCGGCCTTGGCCGGGTTCCCGAGCGCGATTCCTGGCAACCCGTGACGGAAAGCCGTTACGGACATTGCGATGTGCTGATCGCCGGCGGCGGTCCGGCGGGCCTGACTGCTGCGCTGATCGCCGGGCGGGCGGGGGCACGCGTGATCCTCGTCGACGACGGCCTGACGTTCGGCGGGCGGCTGGTCGGCGACGGCGCGTTGCGGGACGAACAGCCGGCAGCCCATTGGGTGGCCGGCGTTGTTGCCGAGCTCCTGGCAACGTCGAATGTGCGCGTGCTGCAGCGTTCGACGGTGTGGGGCTATCACGAGCACAACTATCTGACCGTCGTCGAGCGGGCGCCGCGAGACGCCCCGGATCTCGATTTCCGCAATTGGAAGATCCGCGCGAAGCAAGTGATCATCGCTGCCGGCGCGTTCGAGCGCCCGATCCCGTTCGCCGACAACGACCGGCCCGGCATCATGCTGGCCTCTGCCGTGCGCACCTATCTCAATCGCTTCGCGGTGTTGCCGGGCCGCACCGCGGTCGTGTTCACCAACACGGACTCCGGTCACGCGGCCGCCCACGATCTCGCCGCCGCCGGCGCGTCGGTCACCCTCGTCGATGCGCGCGCCGACCCAGGCCAGGGCCTCCTCGACGCGGCGAGCGCACGCGGCATCGTCTGCCACGTCGGAGCGCAGGTGCGCAAAGCCCGCGGTGCGCGGCACGTCTCGGCCGTCGATATCGTCGATCGCCACGGTCAATCGATGCGCCATGCCTGCGATCTGGTCGCGACCTCCGGCGGATGGAACCCCGCCATCCATCTCGCCACGCACAACCGCGAGTCACGCATCTCGTGGAGCGAGACGCTGGGCAGTTTCGTGGCGGAGCCGACCCATGGCAGCTTTCGGCTCGCAGGCGCCGCGAACGGTCATCTGGGCGCGATGGAATGTCTGCAAGAGGGCGCACGCGCCGGCCGTGCAGCCATCGAAGCTCTCGGCCGCAGCGCACCGCTGATCGATCTGCCGGCGATGCGCGACGAGCCCACGGGCGTCGGGCGTCCGGTCTGGGCCGTGCCCCCCCGCTCGAAGCGCGAGAAGGTGTTCATCGATTTTTCGGGCGACGTTACGACCGCGGATCTCGGCCTCGCCGTTCGCGAAGGCTTCGACTCCATCGAGCTCGTCAAGCGCTACACGACGGCGGGCATGGGGGTCGACCAGGGCAAGACGGGCAATGTCAACGTCATCGGCATCGTCGGCGGCCTGACGAATGCGGCCCCCGCAGCCATCGGCACGACGACCTTCCGGCCTCCGTTCGTGCCGGTCGAGTTCGGTGCAATCGCCGGCGCACGTTCCGGCGCGCGGCTCTATCCGTGGCGCCACACGCCGCTCACGGAATGGCATCTGGCGAACGGCGCGGTGATGGTCGAGGCGGGACTGCGGTGGCAGCGGCCGGGCTATTACCCGCGGGCGGGCGAAGGCTGGCTCGATGCGGCGACCCGCGAGGCCCGCACCGTGCGCGAATCGGTCGGCGTCTACGATGGCACGCCTCTGGGCAAGTTCCAGCTCAAGGGGCCGGGCGTGCCGGCGCTGCTCGATCTCCTCTACGTCAACGATTTCGCGGCTCTGAAACCGGGCCGCGGCAAGTACGGCGTGATGCTGACCGACGATGGATTGATCCTCGACGACGGCGTCACTTTTCGCCTGGATGCCGCACGCTGGCTCCTGCACTCGTCGACGGGGGCCGCCGATCGCGTCCATCAGCACATTGCGATGATCCTCAATGTCCATCGCCAGGATCTCGACGTGTCGGTCATTCCGGTGACATCGGGCTGGGCCAACGCGACGATCTGCGGCCCGAGGGCGCGCGACCTGCTGCGCGTTCTCGAGCCGGATTTCGAGGTGGATGGCGGGGTCTTCCCGTTCATGGCGGTCCGCGAGGGCAGAGTCGGCGGCCTGCCGGCGCGCGTGTTTCGGGTGAGCTGGACGGGAGAACTCAGCTACGAGATCAATACCCCGCCACGCCACGCCTCGGCCATGTGGGGGAAAATCATGGCGGCAGGCGCCCGGTTCGGCATCGCGCCGGTCGGCTCGGAAGCCAGCCACATTCTCAGAGTGGAGGCCGGCTACATTTCCACCGGGCATGAGGTCGACGGCACGTCGGACGTGCACGATCTCGGGCTTGGTGCCATGGTGTCGAAGACCAAGGCCGACTTCATCGGCAAGCGTTCGATGGAGTTGCGCCGTCGTCTCGATCCGGTCCGGCCGGAGCTCGTCGGCCTGCTGCCGGTCGATCCCGCCTGCATCGTCCCCGAGGGAGCGCCGATCACGCCGCGCGGCGCACCCGCCGATCAGGAAGGCTTCGTCTCCGCATGCGTCACCAGCGTGGCGCGAAACCGAAGCGTTGCACTCGGGCTCTTGCGCAACGGCCGCGCACGCGTCGGCGAAACTGTCCAGGCGCGGGTGCATGGCAGGATCATTCCCCTGGAGGTCGTCGCCCCGGTGTTCCACGACGCCGACCGCAGCCGGGTGAAGGCATGACCGGGAAGCGCTATGACGTCGCGCTGCGGCGGCTCGCGCCCCGCGCACGCTTTGAAGCCTGCGGAAAGCCCGAGGACCTTGCCGCCGCCCTCCACGCGGCAGGCCTGCCCGTTCCCGAGCGCCACAACTCGTCGATCGATGGCGAGGGGCAAGTCCGCATCGACTGGCTCGGTCCGCGACGCTTCGTGGTCGACGCACCGCTTGAACAGGAGGAAGCGGTAGGCAGTGCCCTCGCGGCGGCGTTCGCCGGATTTGCCAGCGCCGACGTGGTGTGCGTGTCGGACATGGTGGTGACTTTCGAAATCGCCGGAGCCGGCGCAGCCGACGTCCTTGCGCAGGGGACGCCGCTCGATATCAGTTCCGCGGCCTTTGCACCGGCGAGCGCCACGGGAACGGAGCTGTGGGGTGTGGCCGTCGTCGTCGAACGACCGATTGCCGACCCGGCGAGCTTGCGGGTCACGGTCGAGCGGTCCTGCGCCGGATATGTCGAAGGATGGCTCAGGACGGCGGCAGGCCTGGGCTCGGATCTCAAGCCCGGGGTGATGCTTGCTCAGCCGCGCAGATAGTCGCGCAGCGCTGCGGCGGCGGCGCGCATTTCCGGCTCGAGGCCTATCGTGACGCGAACCATGTTGCGATAGTCGGGCGAAGCGAACATGCGCGCGACGATGCCGCGCTCGAACAAGTGCCGGTAGGCGTCCTGTGCCGGCCGCGAAGGTTCGTCGAAGCGTATCAGCACGAAATTGGCCTGACTCGGGTAGACATGAAGGCCGAGGTCGGTCAGCTCGCGCGTAAACCAGCGCAGCACATCGCGGTTGTGGGCGAACACGCGTTCCCTGTGCGTCCGGTCGCCTACCGCCGCGATGCCGGCGGCAATGGCCGGCGCGCTCACCGGGAAGGTCATGCTGAGTCGCCGCATCACGTCCACGACCGCAGGCGGACCGTAGAGCCAGCCCAGGCGCATGCCGGCGAGCCCGAAGATTTTCGAGAAAGTGCGGGTCATCACCACGTTCTCTCCATCGTCGACCAGCGCCATGGGCAGCTCGTAGTCCGCCGCCGTCACGTACTCGGCATAGGCCGAATCGAGGACGAGCAACACGTTGCCCGGCAGGCCGGCGTGCAGCCGACGGATCTCCTGTCCGCCCAGAAACGTGCCCGTGGGATTGTCCGGGTTCGCCAGCATCACCATCCGTGTGCGGGGCGTGACGCAGGAGAGCATGGCGTCGACCGACGCGCGAAAGTCGGCGTCCGGCGCCGCCACCGGCTTTGCCGCCATCGCATGCGCATAGTTCGGAAATTTCAGATAGCCATGAACACAATGAATCAGCTCGTCGCCCGGATCCAGATATGCCCGCGCCAATCGTCCCAGCAGTTCGTCGGAGCCATGGCCGCACACGATGCGCTGCGGATCGAGGTCAAACGCAGCGCCGATCGCTTCCGCCAGGCTGGCCCCGCCTTCTTCCGGATAGCGCTCGATGGAGTCGAGCGCCGCACGCGCTGCCGCAAGAGCCTTCGGACTCGGCCCTA
>Ga0315273_10002018_pt1 | contig 23671 bp, 23 predicted proteins | sample YL17G02_0_MG_FD_205753 | JGI IMG/M metagenome (GOLD analysis project Ga0315273, IMG submission 205753) | Sediment microbial communities from Yellowstone Lake, YNP, Wyoming, USA - YL17G02_0 | ecosystem: Environmental > Aquatic > Freshwater > Lake > Sediment | place: USA: Wyoming | collected...
CAAAACAATGATAGAATGTTGTTGGTGTCTGCTAATGCTACAGCGGGATGTTTGAAGGATAAGGCTGGTATATCATCTTGGAATGATACTTATATGGCTATAGCCGCTTTAAGTGTTGGTATTATGCTTTTGGTGGTTTATATATGGGTTAAATATGAATTTCTTGGGTCTAGATTCGACGATCCTTTCGCTAAGTCTAAGAGTGTCTCTAAATAAGCTCTTTCCCGAGGCTTTTTCTAATAGAGTGTGTTGATCGAATAAAAAGGCTCTGATCCGTTTTCTGAGCCTAAAAAGAGGCGCTAAGTTTTAATTTTTAAGCTTCTAATGCCTATTTTATACTATACATAATTGATATGGTTTACAGGTATTAATGGCATTTTTTTCTGATAGGCAGAGGAGGGCTTTTTTTGCTAAGTATAGTAGATTTTCTAGAGATAGTTCGTTTGCTGAATTTAATAGGGAAACAAATAAGGAAATGTTTGATGGCATAAAGCATCGTCTAAAAGAAAAGTCTTTACGTGATTTTATCAAAGAAACTGATAAGGAGTTACGTGTCGGTATGCCTAAAAATTGTAAGGAAAACATATCATCTTTGTTTGACAATAGGGATTCTTATTTTTATAATGATATAGAACATAACAAGTTCAGTTCGCGATTTGCTAATCATTTTCCAGAGGATTTTATTGAAGGTAAATCTTCCGATAGTAATTCGGCTATTAAGATTACTGTTGATCCAGTTAAATACACTAACACTATTATCATAGAGGAAGCTATCAGAAATTACGATTCAAACAAATTATATTATGATAAATATGGTATATCATTGAGTGATTTGGTAGAAATTGAGCTTGCAAAAAATAATATGATGAAGGAATCTTCTGATGTTTCTATCGGACAAACAACGTAGGGGTTTTTTCTGGAATCTGCATAACAGGTTTTCTGCGTCTAATTCTGGTATCATAAGCGGGAGCGATAGGGTGAATGTCGCGATGCTTTCCAAGCTGGAGACTGATCCCAAGGAAATTGATAGATTGTGTGTTGACAATGATTGGGTCGTCTGCGACAAATATGATGGTGTCAGGACTTTTGCTGTCGTTAATGGCGATAAGGTAGAGCTCTTCAATCCAAGGAAGGACAGCGAGTATGCCTGGAAATTTTCAGGTATTTCGGGGGATCTTCTTAATATCTTTAAGGATCATCAGCCTGTCATTCTTGATGGCGAGATAAGATGTGTTAAGGGGAATAAGGATGATGTTCATAGTATCATAGGCATCATTAATACCGACGATCCGGAAAGGTTGAAGGAGAGTGTCAGGGCGTGTCCTCCGGAGTTTGTGATTTTTGATATGATGGAATTCGAGGATAGCGATATCAGCGGTTTGCCGTTGGAAGAACGGTTGGGAGTTCTGAACGAAGCTGTAGGTAAGGGGACTGGATCGGTTTCTCTGGCTAAGTGTGTCTACGATGACAAGGGGAAGTTTGTAGATGATACTCTCAAGGCAGAGAAGGAGGGTGTTGTGTTCAAGGATCTGGGTTCCGATTATGAGTTTGGCAAGCGTTCCAGTTCGTGGGTAAAATATAAGAAGAGCGATTCCGATACGTTTGTGGTTTATGGCATGGAACGCGGGAGCGGAAAGAATTCCGATAAGATGGGTGCTTTGCTTATAGGCAAGTTCGATGATGGGAAGTTTGTGGAAGCCGGAAAGGTCGGCACGGGTTTTTCAGAAGCTGAAAGAAAACGTCTCTGGGATAAATACGGTTCTGCCGGGGGCGATAGGGTTATCATTCCTGAAAACGTCAGGTTTGGAGTTGATGTTAAATTTCTTGAGCCGGATACTAAGGGCGGATTGAGGAATCCTACTGTCGAAAAGATAAGGGAGGACTTGGGTGTCTCTAGTATGATGTCAAAATCTTCTGATACTACCGGATCAAAGGAACGTATGGATGTGAAGCTTTGGGACGATAAATTGCGTATGACTTACGGGGGCGAGACCAAGATGATACCTATTCCAAGAGATCCTGTTTTCGAAAATGATAATCTCAGGAAAAATAATATGAAACAGTTGCAGGATGGTTTCAAGCTCACGGAATTTGATTTGATTCCAAGGGAAAAGAGATTGCTGATTGATTTATTTGAGAAAATATGAGATTCAAAAGCGATGCGCAACGGAGGGCTATATTTGCTAATCTAAACAGGTTTAGTGACGAACCCAAGGTTATAAAATTCGAGAAGGTTCCTGTTCACAGGATAAGATTCAAGGAGGGAATAGAGAAGGAGATGTCGAAAACTCCAGTTCCGGATTATTCCGAGGATACTTGGCAGAAAGAGGTGGTTGGTGTTCCCAAATTTAAGATCGATGAATACTATCGCAATATTTGGAATGAGTTAAAGCCTCAATTCGAGGGCAGGAATATATTGACAAGATGCGCTTATGATGGTGAGGAGGTTGTCAAGCGTCATCCTCCCGGTAAATCGTCATATGCCACTATTGATTCTCCAGAAAAATTGTCCGAGATGGTGCATGAACATTGTATTGAATACCTTCCTGAATCCTCGAAGAAGGGTGATCTAGGACGGGGTGACGTTGCTGTTCTTGATATAGACAATCTTAAGGATGTGCCTGAGAGGGATATGAAGAAGGTAACTGAGGCGGTATATGAGAAGATGGGCAAGGCTTTTGGTGGTAAGCCGTACATCATAAACACTCATGGCGGTTATCATGTGGGTGTCAAACTGGGCTCTCCTATGGCTTTCAAGACAATGAGAGACAAGACTGACAAAGAGGTCATAGAGCCTGTGGAGGCGGATTTTGCCGGGTTGGTTTCCGGGCATCGTGGCAAGGCTCCTATTTTCGCAGATAAGACTCCTATGAAGTTGCATGGCTCTAGTAAGGCGGTGGGAAGCCTCAATTTGCCAGATCTAACTATAACCGAGAAGATAGATATAGAGGATCTGGATTCGTTCAGGAGGCATCGTCTGAGGTGAAATCGTGTTTTTAAACTCCTTTTGCCAGTATTATAATGTAAATAATAACGGTTTGGGTTTTATTGAACTAGGGTTTTTATTGTAGGTTCTGATCTAAGATGAAGTTTAAATCTGATTCTCAGAGGAAAGCAATTTTTGCTAAGCTGGGTCGTTCCAGTTCAATATCAAATAGATTTTCATTGATACCGAAAGACAGTACGAGAGATTTGGTTGATGAGCAGAAGGCGTTGCTGTTTAGGATTAATCATCTTCCAGAGGATTCGTCGCGTGAAGATTCTATTATAATAGTGAGGCGTTTGGATGCGATTGATAGACAACTTCGTGACAGGGATGTGTTATCGCAAAGTTCCGGAAATGGTTTTGCTAATGCCATAGTCGGGATGTATCCCGATCGTGATAATTTTCATAGTGGCGTTGCCGGTAATAAGGTAGCCGATGCTATTGTCGGGATGTGGCCTGGAGAACCCAAGCAGGAAGTTGATCAGTTCGGCAACGTAATTCGCAGGCGTTCGGTGGGGGATTCGTTTTCGGATGCAATGATTAGAATGTGGCCTGGTTAGATTCATGTATTTTAAAAGCGATGCTCAGAGGAAGGCTGTATTTTCTAGACTTGCTCTAGAGAATCCTTTACATCAGAGATGTGATGGGATGACAAACGTCTTTTCCAGAGGCAGTCCGTTTTCCGTCAGTGCTTTGTCTGCAAAGCAGATAAAGGGCTGTAATAAGTTTTCCGATGACGATGGTGATTATTCAGGTGAGGAGAACCAGAAGGTGGCGGAGCTTAGCGTTCCTGTAGGAAGTTTCAGGGATATAAAGCCTTCGTCCGATCTCACTCTTCAGGAAATGAATATTGAAATGCACTATCCCAGGGCGTCTGCGGATGAGATTGAGGCTATACAGTCTGCAGCCAAGGATGCTGCGGAGGTCGCAAAGATAGAACAACAGGGATTGTCTGCATTGGCGCATGCCCCAAGCTATCTTTATGATCCCGAGATTCGGGAAAGTGTTTCTGGTTATTTGGGACCGTATATTGCTGAGCAAGCTCAAGAGGTAAAAACAGATGCAGCGAGAGAAATGATGATGCCTGTCTATGATTATAGGATGAATTTTTATAAAAAACAACCGGAGGATGCTGCCGCAAGAGCTGTTGCAGCTGCCGCAGAAGCTGTTGCGGCTTCCGCAAAAGAGGGTGCAGAAAAGCGTAGGCGTGCTATGTTCGATGAACCTAATTTGAGGAAAGCGTATGCTGATGCTGAATCTAAGGAGGGTTTCAATGAATTTGTTGGTTCGTTGACTCCAGAGGAACGTAAGGAATTTTATTTAAATACAATTAGATCAAGAGCTAACAGATCGTTTGAACCGGAGATAAGAGTATATAGGAAATGACGGTGAATTGTAATGAGATTCAAGACAGATGTTGAGAGGAGGGCAATGTTTGCAAATATGAATGGTATAGATCGTGAGAGCAAGTTCTCGTATGCTCCGGTGTATGTTCCGGCGGACATTCCCGCTATGGGGGTGGATGTTGCTGGTACTGCGGGCGCTACGGTCGTGGGGGCTGTTCCGTTGCTTACTACTCTAGGTATCGGTTATATAGGAGCCGATATGGCTCTTAAGACCAAGGATCGTCTGATGCGTCAGTATGAGGCTGAGAAGCATGAGAAAAGAAAGAAGAGAAACAATGAGTTGAAGCTAAAAAAGATCTTTGGGAGGTGGAACGAATGAAGAAATGTTGTATGACTAGGACGGATAAGATTCCAGTGGTTGAACATGATAAGAAATTCTTGAAGAGGATGTTTCAGCCTCCTGGGTGGTGAACTATGCAAAGAAGCAGAGAACAACAAAGGGCGATTTTTGCCAAGATGTTTGGCAAATATACGGGACATATGAAGGGTGTCATAAAGATTAAGGAACCTGGGGATTCTAGGTTTGCTTTTAGTCCAACAGTTCCTGAAATATTACGTGACTCGTATTTGGTAGACGCGTATGGGAGACCTAGGGGTACTATAGGCATTGGTCCTGATATGGGAATATTAGGAGGATCTATGTATGATTTTCCATCATATAGTAAACGTCCAAAAAAATAATGTTAGTTTAGGTGAATAGATGAAATCTGCAAATTTTAATTGGATGAAGTCGATGGAGTGCGAGAAGTCTCGTGCCGTTAGCAAGGCTATGAAAGCCACAGGAAAGCTATATACGAATATTGCATTGAAAGGCAAGACTAGGAAGGCATTCGAAGGATATAAGTAGGGTATTATGGGCGGATTCAGGGGATCTAACGGTTTGATGTATTCTGACAGTCAGAGAATGGCTATGTTCAGTAGATTAAACTGTTTTTCAGGTTCCTGTTATGTCGGGGATCCGTCGTTGCTTTCCGATGAAAGGTATAAGAAGCTTATTAAGACTAAGACGCCGATAGTGCATGGAAAGAAACGATATAAGCTGGCTCTCCCTACAAGGTTGACTAAGAATGAGTATGAGCGGCTTAAAGAAATGGGGGAGATTGGTGTGGAGACAGTGGATCCTAGGGAAGAGACGATAGAGACTTCGTCTGGTTTATATACCGTATATTACAATTCATTAGGCGTGCCTTATGTCATAGACAAGAAATTTCATGAAGCGTCTGGGGCTATTTCTTCTATTTATTCTCCTCCATTTAGACCGTTGACAATAGCTTCGGAGGAGTTCAATGCGGATACGGGTGTTTATCGTGCTGTGGGGTCTAAGCCCGGTTATTTCGAGACTGTTATCTTAAATACAAAATCTATTCCAAAGCATGTCGCTAAGGAGGGTGTTGGTGGAATAAAACGACTGGGGAAGCTTTTGGAAGAAAGCGAATATGCTGATCAATTTTTAAATATAGGAGGTGCTGAATTGGCAAAGGATGTGAAGCCTCTGAAGGATGCGGACGTCTCTGTCGAGGATGTCCAGGGTGCGGTAAGCCAATATGCCGGTGCTATTCCAGTGCCGCAGAAATGGGCTATAGAGAAGGATGCAAAAAAAGAGGAGATGATGGACCGCAAGTTCAAGGAGGCTTTGGGCGAGGTTGAGACAAAGACTGAAGTTGTCGATGAGACTGTCGAACCCTCCAGGCTGCGGGATTTTACGATAGAGAAGGTGGTTTCCGATGAGGAAATGCCGAAGATTGTTGTTGATGAATTGGGAGGTGCCGAAAAGAAAGATCCTAGGATTGAGCAGATAGTTTCAGAACCGGGTGGTTTTGTAGCACCTGCTTGGTATGAATTCACGCCAAGAGTCGATAGGACTTCCAGTCCGATAAAGGTTGTCATGCCAAAATTCAAAGAAGTTGCGATTGAATATTCACTATAAAAAATGAGAAGTTTTAGATCTAGGGGTGCTGACGAAAGAAAGGCTATGTTTGCCAATATGTTAAATAGCAGATATCATCCTATGATGCGTTTTGCAGAAAAGTCAAAGCCCGTTGCCGAGTCGGTTAAGGTTCCTTCTCCTCCTCTAGAGGTTCCTGAGTCTCCTATCAGTGGTGGATCTTATAAGGCTGACGTCTTGCCGTCTGGAGAAGATATTGATACGATTGGCATTCCAAATCCCGAAGATATAGAATTCGATTTGGTTTCTAATGTTGGCAAGTCTTCTGTAATTCCTCCAATTAAGGATGAGATTCCTCTTCCAGAGGTGGAACATGGATCGGTGGAGCCAGAGGTTTTTGATGGGGAGTTGAATGCTGGTGTTCCTCCGGTTGTTGGAAATATTCCTCCTCACGTTATTGAAATTCCTCCAATTCCTCCTCCCGTTATTGAAATTCCTCCAGAGGTTGAGCATGGCTCATCTAGTGGCAGAGTTCCTAAATTTGAGGATATAGAATTTGATTTGACAACCAATGCTGTTGAAGCTCCGCCTCCGATGTATGATGAACACTGGGATGATGACCCAGCGGATGATAGGGGATTGGATAAACCTCCTATTCCTAAGAGACAGGATGATTTTATTGAGAAAGTTGGTGCGGGTTTCTATTCAGGTCTTGAGAGTGGCAGAAAGCAATTGGGGGAGAATATAATTAAAAAATCCTCAGAGTTGGGGAGAGGATTGACTTCCGGAGAATTGGAGCTTGCGGCTCTCAAATATCCGCTTGCGGCTCTTAAATATCCCGGGAAGAAGTTAAAGTCAATGCATATTCCAGCGCATTTGAAGAGCTGGGGAAGACAGGCTGTTGCCGTGGCGCTTCCTGCCGCCGAGGCTTTTGGTGCGACTGCCGGAACCGGTGTCACGGAGGCATTGCGTGCCACGGGTAATTTGATAACCGATCCCAAGAGGGAGTTATATATTCCTCCGGGTTTTCAACGTGTATGGACTGGCGAGGGCGATAAATACAAGATGCTGCCCATATCAACACCGCAAATGCAGCCGGCACATTTCAATGCTGGTATGGGTATGTCTATGCCTATGGGTGTTTCCGCTGAACCGGCTGACATTGCCGGGGCTGCGAAAGGTTCTATGAATGCTCCTTTTTTCAGGCAGATTGATGATGTTGGCAAGTCTGCCGAGGTAAAGATGGGTACTTTAAAGGCTGGTAAGATAATGGAAAGATCGCGATCTGATGGCAGGGTTCTCTCTCCGATGGAGCGTATTTCAAGGATGGGTTTTAAGGAGGCAAGCGAGGCTTTTATGGCTGAAAGGGGCGGTGGAAGACCGCGTGAGTCGGCTAGGGAATCTTCTATGTATCAGCCCAAACCAAAGAGTGACAAGCAGATAATGAGTGAATCTATATTATCCATGCCTATGATGCAGGCTGCTGAGGGGTTTATGAAGCACGCTAAGGTGGAACTTTCAAGACCGTCTGCCCCGGTTTATGTTCAGCAAAGGCGGGTTGCTCCGACCGTGCCTGTCAGGGTGGATATTCCATTGTCGTCCGGTTCGGCTAGAGGGGTGATGGCATGACTTTTGCATCAGAGAAACAGAGGCGTTATGTGATGGCTCTTATGGATAAACTTGGAGGCGATGCCGATAGGATAAGAAAAAAGTCGGAATCTCCGCTTTCATTCAGATTGGATAAGGATACTAAGGAGGCTCATGATGCCAAGTATGAAAAGATGATTGGGCAGTTTGAAAAGGAATACAAGAAGATGGAGGATGATTTCAAGAGTGATGTTCTGCGTTCAATGGCGCATTTCAGCGAGAAGCGCGGTTCAGTTCCGCTTCTTCCCACTACGTTTGTCATAAGGGGGAGCAATCCAAAGCAGAGGCAGAAGGTTAAAAGGGCTTTGGATATGATAGGCGATGAGCTTACGATGAAGGATATTAATACCATTCATATAAGTCCCGACCAGGATGTTCCAATAGTGTTTATAGGGGAAAATGGCATTAGTCTTAGCGAGAGGTTTCTTGGTACCGATGGCGAGGTGGCGAAGACGATTCTCTCTACTGTTTATAGAAAGAATCATCCCGATCAGTCTGAGGGTTCCGAATATGCTTATGCTACCGAGGTCATAGATCCAAAGATAAAGGAGTTTATGAGAAAGGAGCTTGAGGAGAGGAATAGGAAGGAATTGGAAGTCTATCAGGTGGGCGTTGCCGAGCAGCCCAAGTTTGAGGTTGCCAGTTCCGAACAGATTCCTGGAAATACCGAGATAAAGCTTGTTGTTCCAGAGGAGGAGAAACTCATCGAGGGATCGTTGATGGGAGTTCCTACTACTGATCCAAAAGAATTGAATAGGATCATGCAGGAACAGATAGAGGGTTCTATATATTACGGGGGTGTAAATAAATGAAACAGATTATAGATGTAGATCTAATGGCTTATTTGGCTTTGAACGAGGCGGCTGGTATGACACAGGACAAGGCGATATCCGAGGATATAGCCTCCAAGATGGTTGTCCATTCCAAGAAGATAAGCGTCAATAATTCCGGTATCACGTTGAGGCTATAGATGCGTGGATTTCTAGGCAGTAATGGCAGGGTTTACTCTGACGCTCAAAGGAGGGCTATCTTTGCTGGCAGGTTTAGTGATGGCTCTTGTTCTATAAAACGAGCCGATATTGTTCATGATAAGATAAGGAATAGGTTTGCTCTTCCTTTGATTCCTCTTGCTGCTGGTACTGGTATGTCTCTTGCTGGTGCTAGTGCTGCTGGAACTGGTGTCGGTGCATCTATAGGTGCTGGTACAGGCGCCACTGTTGGTGCTACTGCTGGTTTTTTGGGTGGTCTTGGAAAGTCTTTTGAGAGTGGAGTGACTTCCGGTGCAAATGAGGGAGCTTCAAATCTTGGCAAAAAGGTGGTACAGAATATACCGGGTGTTGGTAAGATGTTATCTCCTGTTGAAGAGGGATTGGAGGGATCGGCTGCACGGGTTAAAAGGACTATCGCGCCGGGTTTTCAGGCTGCTGCCGATGTTTCTGGTGTTGTCTTAGGTGAGGCGGTGGCTGGAATTGGTGAGCCTTATATGCATTCGAATCCCGAGTGGTTGGATATTCCGGAGGAAGATGATGAGTTGCGTTGGTCTCATTCCAGCGGAGATGATGGTTATATGGATGTTGATGCAGTCAAGAAGTTGGTCAAGAAGCAATATCCTCATGCCGATGTGGATACCAAGATAAAGCTTCTGGAGCCGGGTAAATATACGCAGTTTGCCTTGAAGGAGAATCCAGGTAGGGAAAGAGAAGCGGTAACTAGCAATGGTTTTTACAGTCCGACAAAGGATACGGCTTATCTAGAAAAAGATCCTAACAAGTTAAATGCTCTTAGGGCTACTATACATGAACTTGTCCATGATATGTCTGACGACGGCGTCAATACGGATGGTTCGCAGGATAAGTATATGCTTAATGAGGGATATGCTGATTATGTGGCGAAGCGTATAATGACGGATGAGCTTAAACTGCCTGAAAAGGCTGTGAACAAGACTATAGGATATCCCAAGGAAGTAAAGCAGGTGGAGCATTTGGTGGCTTTGAATGGCAGGAAGAGGGTGGATAAGGCTTTTCTGGTGAATCATTCGCTGGAAGGATTGACGGATGGTTGGCGTCAGGAGACGCCGAAAACATGTTTATAAACTCACAATGCCAGATATATATACAATAGAGAAAATAATATTGGAAGTTTTTGTAGTTTTAATTTTGACCAATATTGTTAGCGCGGCTTGTTCCGATGTAAGGTATAATGAATTTGTTCATCGTGAGATATCAGCTGCTGGTCTGCCAATATCCGGTGCGAATTGTACTGCATATACTAACAACACGGAAGAGTATACAAATGTTACTGACGAGGATGGTTGGGTGTCGTTTTGTTATAATGCTTCCTCTTATTTGACTAATACCACATGCAGAAAACCATCGGCTTATTCTGCGGTTGTCACTAATCTCTCATGTCCCGATGCGGCTTATCTGGATGGGAGGGTTTCTATTCATTTGAAATTGACCAATAGTTTGGGCGAGCCTCTCGAAGCGCAGGATTGTTATGTCAGGGTTTTTAACGAGAGGGGGTTTCTTACCGAGGATTTGGGGACGAATCTGCTTTACAGCAATCAGACGTTCTTGGACGGCAACGGCAATTATATAAGGACTGCGGGTGTTCCGATAACTTCTTCTGTAGGGTCTTTCGATTATGGGTGGATTGCGAGATCCACCGGCAAGGATGGAGTGGCGCTCTATAGACCTTTCCAAAATTACACTATTAGGGCGGAATGCAATGGCAAGGCTGAAAATTGCACTTTTCAGGTTGTCAATCGCGAACCCGTGCATGTCGACGATGATGTGCAGTATCTGATGGACAATATGCAGATAATAGTATTGGGTATTGTGGTTGTTGTCCTAGGGTGGTTTTTCCTCATTCCCGCTTTCGGAAAGATATTTTCCGGCAAGGGGGAGGATTAGTTTTCATTCTAATAGAAAATAATTAAAAAGGAGTTAAAAAAACAAAATGGCATACACTAAAGTGTATACGACCACGAACATCAACGAGATGGTTGTGGACGTTTTTGGAACAGCCCTAAACGCGACAATAAGCTGGATCGACTTGCTGGTGCTTCTGGCAATAGTCGGTGTGGCTCTGTCGATAGTGATGGGTCTGCTGTTCAAGGTAAGCCGAGTTCTCGGTCTTGGATAGAAGGGCTGTGGGCGTTGAGTTCACAGTCAAAATAAATTTAAAATGCCCTACGAAAAAGATTACGCCGCGACGGATGTGAACGGCATGGTTGTGGATGTGTTCGGAACGGCGATCAGTTCCACGATAAGTTGGATCGATTTGTTGATCCTGCTTGTTGTGTGCGGATTGGTCATAAGCGTATCCATGGGTTTGTTGTTTAGGACGTCGCGTGTGCTTGGTTTCGGATGATGGGCTCAATAAATAATTAAGATATGAGGTAAAAAACCAAAAAATGGCATATACAAAAGTATATACGACCACGAACATCAATGAGATGGTTGTGGACGTTTTTGGAACAGCCTTGAATGCTACGATAAGCTGGATAGACCTTCTGGTCCTTTTGGCGATCGTTGGTATAGCCCTTTCGATTATAATGGGCATAATGTTCAAGGTATCGAGGGTTCTAGGTCTAGGTTAGATCTATGAATTCTCATATTAAATAATTAAAAGGTTTTGAAAAAAAATGGCATACACAAAAGTATACGTGACTGGAGATTTGAACAGTATGGTTGTCGATGTGTTTGGAACGGCGCTAAATGCCAGTATCCAATGGATCGACCTCCTGGTTCTGCTTGCTATCGTGGGCATAGGTCTTTCGATAGTGATGGGAATATTGTTCAAGGTCAGTCGCGTTCTAGGACTGGGTTAGGCATATTGCCTGTTCGATAAATAAATATTTTTTATAAAAAGAAAATGAAACAAACAAAGTATATGGCGGCTTTGGCTGCTCTGATGTTGATAGCCGGTTTTGCGGCTGCGGATCAGCAGTGGTCTCAGGTCAGCTGGTATACGGCGGTTTCGGTTGCGCATAGCATATCATATGGGGTTTATAATTCCACGCTTGCTTGCTCACAGACTGCTTTGTACTATGTTGAGCCTTCCCCCATAAACGGCGTTGCCAACAAACTGAATGCGTCTACTGACTCTGCTGGAACCTATGCGTGCCAAAATTTCACGCAAGGAGCCATTAAGGTCAACAACGACGGGTCTGTCGGGATAAATGTGAGCGCGGAATTCAACCAGATCACCACGGGTGTGAGAATGAAGATCGCGAAGGGACCAGACGGTTATCAGTCAACATGTGATGGCATATGTAATGCCACGTCATGTGGTCTGACGGCTGACTGCGTCCAGATCACAACCGGTCCTGCTCAGGTGGCGTATAATATTGCGCAGAACACATCTCAGGAATACTGGTTATACGCCGATTTCAATGGTGTAGCCGGGACTGCCGCGCCGACAAAGGGCAACATGACCACGACTGCCGTGCAGTCTGGGGCATAAACGGGAGATCTGATATTTGATTTTTAGTCGGATTTCTCGTAGGAAATAATAAATTTTTTAATTAAGACAAATGAAAGGAAAGAAATTTTTGGTGCTGTTGTCTATAATGGCATTGACGACAATGGTCGCTGCAGATCAGACGTGGAGCCAGGTTTTCTGGTATACTGCTGCATCCGTGGCGCACACCATAAGATATGCGATATACAACACGAGTGTTGCCTGTGATCAGACGCATCTCTTCTATGTGGACGGTATTACCGGATCCATGAAGAAGATCAATGCATCATCTGACAAGACTGGCGTTTATCATTGCCAGAACGATACGCAGGGAGCATTCACGATTGAGAACAGCGGATCGGTGCCTATAGCCATCAATGCGTCTTTCGATCAGGTGACGGCGGGTGTCACTATGAAGATTGGGAATGCTGATGGCGGGTGGCAGGGAGCTTGCACGGGCGTATGTAACGTCACTGCTTGCGACTTTACCAGCGATTGCGTTATGGTCAATGTGACCTCTGTTCAGATAGCCTATTCGATCCCTCAGAACGGATCGCAGGAATACTGGATGTGGGCGGACTTTAACAAGGTTGCCGGTACGGTAGAGCCAACCAAGGGCAATATGACTACCGACGCTGTACAGTCTGTATAGTCTTGTGGTTTTTAGTTAAATAAGTTCTTTTATATTTTGTGGCTTTTATGGTATTTTAGGGCGTATATAGCCCTTTCTGGCACAAGATATGATGACGGTGATTTTTCATTTATAAGTTTCATATTCCTAGTATTAACATAATATGGTCAGATATGTATTCTGTGTATTGACGTTATTTCTACTTCTAGGCTTCGTTTCAGCTTATGATGCGATATGTGATTTCAATGGTTCCGTTCATCTCAACAAGTCGGATCTTCTTCCCTATGCATCGGACCAGTCAGGGTGCATGTTGCAAAAGATGCAGGATGGTTCCGGTCTTTTGATAGTTAGTTTTTTTGTGTTGATAATATTGGTATTTGTATATAGTTTGGCTAAGAGGAAACTATGAAAGGGTTTATTGCGATTCTTGCGGTGATGGTGATGCTGGCTGGGCTAGCGTCTGCTGCGTGCGTCGGAACCGCTCCTCCGGCTTATACTGTCGTGTGGAATGTTTCGAGGAATACCAACTGTTCCGATATGAGCATAGTCCAGAATGTCATATATGTCAATAAGAATTCCACGCTCAGGTTTGTCAACGTCACGTTGAAATTCAACGGTTCTTGCACTGTGGCAACTTCATGTCCAAGAATAGTTGACAAGGGCGGATTGAAAGTCTACAATTCCACTTTCACATTTGCCAAGGGCGTGTCTGGTGGTTACACTAATGCATTTCATCTGATAGTTTTGAGAAACGGATCGTCCGCTACTTTCTCGAGGGTTTATCTGAACAGGACTGGGGCGTTTGCCAATAATTTCAATCCCGATTTCTGGGCTATAAAGGCAAAGGATGCGAAGCTTTCTGTAGATAAGGTTCGTTTTGCCAATGGGAGGGGAATCTATATATCGGGCAATTCCACGTCCAGGTCTAATATCACCAATGTGAATTTTACTAATACGTCCGGTGCAATATTTGTCAATGCGTCTCAGAGGCTCGTCATTTCGGATATAAGGGTGAATAAAAGTTACAATATCGGTGTTTATATATTTAATACTGTCGGATTCAATGTTTCTAGGGTTTCTTTGATGCGTGCCAAGAATGGATTTGTATTGGAGCGTGTCAGCAATTTTAACATAGATGGCTATAATGTGTCGTATTCATCGACGTCTATGAATGTCACTAATATGTCTAATTTCGTGATAAGGAATGTATATGTCAAGAAGGTGAATTATGGGTTGAGCGTGTCGGGATTCTCAAAAGCCGATATCAGGGGCATAACTGTAGACAGATCTAATTCTACTTCTTTGGATATAAGTTATGGCAGTTCTTTCAATGTTACCGGTGTTATTATCAATAAGACAATATACGACCATGGTATGGTCGTGTCTAATTCTGTGTTTGGCAATATAAGCAATTGTATCATATTGCAGTCTGGAATGGATGGCATGCGTGTATCGTTTTCAACTGGTCATGGCATCTATCATATGAATTCGTCTTATAACAATATGTCGGGGTTTTATTTATTGCATGTAAATTTGTCCAATAGTACATTTTTTGATGTGAGGGCTGTTGGAAATGCTATATTATCTGGCGGTGCGGAAGTCTATGAGAGTGCTGCTGGTTTAATTGTGAGAAGCACTACCACGTCGTTCGATTATGTTATTTTGAAAACCAATGGTGCATATAATCTTATTTATGATATTTATACGGAAATATCAGGTAAAACGAGATCCACGAATGATATAGGAAACGAGAAGGAATTGGTTCCCGTTGATACACAAGCCAATCTGTGGGCATGGGGTCATCCCGATGGGCAATCTGGTTGGACTGGTGGTACAGGTCCGGGATGGTACAATTCCAATCCGATGGCTGCATTGCCGACTTCTCCTTCGTTTCCGGTTGTGTTGTTGACATCCGATGACATACCAAATTTCAGTCCTGTGGGGGCTTTGCCAAGCGAGATTGCAGGTCTCTATACTGGCGACGGGCTCCAACATCCAATGAGTCTGGCTACGTTCGGTTTGAATTTGTTTTATGCTGTTAAGGAGAATACAATGGGCGATCCGCCGGTAGATCGAACTGATGGGGCAGGGAAATGGATGCTTGTGCAGCATAATATAAAGACCGATAATAAGAGGATTTATATGTTGAGCGATCAGGATATTACTGTTGTTTATGCTGTCATGAATTATAAGGAGTATGTTCTTGTTTTTGGGCGTAAAAAGACCGCTAATAGTTGCACAAACGGTCTGGCTCAGGTGTTTCTATTCAGGCCCGGGACGAGCGACGGAGTGAGCGAGCTGGAATTCGATAGGTGTTTGACTTGCGATTCGACTGGCAGGTTCCAAACTGAAGATGACCATAGTAGATGGAGTATTACGGATTTATGCTATTATTCTTCCGGTCTGTGTACCGCTCCGAAGAATTATGTCTATGATCTTAATAACGTTTCCGTGACTTATCAGGCTGGTGATATGTATTATGCCGGTGATGATTGCCGAAAAGAAGGTTACATTCGTGATAATTATGTTCCTATTTCACCGACCGGCATTGCGATAGGAGATAACGATTGGATATATCTTATCACTGGCGGTGTTTGGAACGGATATTCCTATGCTATGGCGATTGCGTTTGATGATTCGGGTACAATGAGGAATATGGGGCTTTCGGGTCCTGCTACTCATATTGCGTTTGCCGAGTTTTATTATTTCGAGGGCAGCGATAATAAGAGGGTTAATTATGGTGGAGTATATCATGATAATATTTGGCGTCCAGCGTGCAATTCTCTTGCCATGACTCAGAATTTCAAGAGTGCTGCTCAAAGACCCATCGGTGAGGATCCTTGTACTTTCACGGATACTTTTGGGGTTGTCACGAATCCGCCTTTGACGAGCGGGGGGAAGGAAGATTTTTATATGTCAAGAAATGGGTTGAGATGGGTTTCGAATGGTTCAACGGCTTCCTCTCACGATCATCCAATACTTGGTCCTCCGATGCCGCAATCGTTTATTTCTACTGTTGGTGATAAAATATTCATTTATAAAAATAAAAATATACAGACATATACTATTCCGGCGGATGCCGGAAATTGCGGCAGCGATCCAACTGAATGCGGCGAACAACCGGATGGTACTGTTAATGTCCTTCCTTGGACGCTTTATAAGGATACTGTGGTTAAGACGTATGATGGTGTGGATTTTAGTTTTGGTATTTATAATCCGGGTACTGATGCCAGAAATAGTGCCCATGGGAAAATATATATGGGGGCGGGGGACGCTTTTATAGCTAGAAGTTCTGTTACAGATTACACGTTTCAGTATTTTTCGTCTCTCGATGGCGGTACGCAGAATGCTGAATATAAGTGGATTACGCCGTATGTCACGTCTGCTCCGGATGCAGTATATATTACTGGGGATTCCACGACTCTATGGTCTGGAATAGTTCTTCAGAAGTATAGCGATACAAGCAAGTGGTTGGTTGTGGGGGCTAATATTCCCGATATATCATGCAATTATGATGATTCATTATGCGGTGCGCCGTTGATGAGTCGCGGAGGTCTGTGCAACGAGCTTGGTTCGCCCGCTGATGTTTTATGGCCTGTTTCGAAGGGTTTGAGGTGCAAGGGCAAGATAAGTGTGGGTGGAGTATGTGTTACGAGCGATCAGTGCATGTCTAATTATTGCACTAACGGTTTCTGTCGCGTTACTCATTATTGTGACATAGAAGCCACCAATATATGCATTCCAGTATTGCCTATAGGAAGCGGTTGTTCAAGGGATGCTGAATGCGAATCCGGTAATTGTATCAATGGTACATTTTTAAATTACACTGGTAAGGGCGCTGGTGCCGTGCCGAATCCGTTCTGGGGAAGAACTTGGACTGTCGGTGGCGTTCCTATGAAGTATGGTGTATGCGGACCTGCCGGTGCGCAATGTTATGTCGCTGGTTCCGGTGGCGGTTCAAAGAGTTTCATACATCAGGAGAGAAGGACTACCGGTCCCGGTTTCACGCCTGTCGGTCTTACTCAGGACAAGAGCAGTGGCGGGCATAATTCGTTTGCTGAGGATTTTTTGCCTGTATGGTATGGTGTGAAATATGGCGCTGAGGATGTTCTCGTCTATACGGTTCCTCCGCCTGTTGGCACTGGTGTCGGTTCATCATTGGATATTGTCATGTGTCCATGGGATAAGTCCGTGTTCGATGAGACAAAGCTTCCGTCCAGTTCGGTTAATGATGTCAATACCATTGCGTTCATACAGAATCAGACGTTTTGTGATGTTAATTCGTTCAAGTGCGTTAATTATGATCCATCCAAAACTCTGGATCCGTATGTTTTGAATAAGGATGATATAAACCCCACTAAGGTTATTTTAGCTTGGAGTACGAGTGAATTGTATGACAAATATAATTTATACGTTGGTACAGAGACCGGAAATGTCAGAGAGCGTTTAGAGAGCGGTCTTAAGACTCCGGTGCTTGGTGATCTGGCATGGTTTGGCAAGGGTGGCGATCCTGCGACAAGGGTTGTTGGAGATTGTTCCGAACCGATCGATACTTGTTCGTATTCTGTGGATTTAAGTAAACCTCCCATGAGCGATGTTAATATAGGGACTATTTATGCCAGGTTTATGGGTATTTCAAGTACCACTGGTTTGTTCTATCCAATTGGCGTTGCCGATAGTTCTAAAACCACTACGGGGAGTTATATCTCCGATTTTGAACGATTTAATAAGGGTCCTGATGGTAAATGGTCTTTAGTCGTGACAACTACTACAGTTACCACCACTACCGTTTCAAGTTCTACTACCACGACGCTATATGTTCCGACTTTAGCCGGGCATTTCTTCGTTTTGGTGAATGATAAGGATACAGAGGAACCGTTGCCGGATGTTTTGGTGACGGCAAAATTATATATTAAACAAAAGAATTCTTATGGTGAAATTGTAGAAGTGCTTGAACATACAAGTGCCGGGAGATCCGGTCTCGATGGCAGGAAGAAGGTGGATGTGTTGGATTGTTCTGGTAGGTGGGAAGTAACAGCCACCGACAAGCCGGGGTATGCTGATGCTGAAACAAGTGTGGAAATGAATATGAACGAGGCTGGTAAGGATAAGATCATTAAGATGATGAGGTCCGGTTCCACTAGCGGCGTGGATATGGAATGTCAGGCGTTGAATGGCGGAACTAATGATGCTGACAAGAGCAGGATGAAGTGTACCTTTAATAATATAGCGAATCTGGATGGGGTTAATTATGATGCCATATGGATAAATTATAAATCTTACAAGACGGGTTATGATGATTCTGTCGATTCAGAATATGATGTCAGGCTTTTAGGGACTACTATTTTTACGGATGGTCCGTTTCCGAAGGAGTATTCGGGGAGGGCAACGGTGCTTTTTGCGTTGAAGGGAGGTAATATATGTAATATGATCGATGGGGATCTGTTGAAATATGACAGAAACGAGATGCCTGTAAATCATTATTGGGAATTGCCTTGGAGGTTAGGAACTGATATATGGTATGTGCCTTCTTATGATCGTACTTTATACAATACGCATACTATAGTAGTATGTGCCGATAGTCTGCAGTGGGACAAAAAGGTTTCTGTGGATGTCTCGTTCTGGTTGTTGGATGCGCCTTCCCTAAGGCATGCAATAGGATCTGCTCTTCTTAAAGAGTGTTATGCAAATTCCGATTGCGATACTGGAGACGGTGGAGGTACGTGTGCAAACAATAAATGTTCCAATAAGCCCGGTTTTGAAGATGGTTATCCGAAGTCGGTGGTTGATAGTGCCGGTACTGGCAGATTGGCTGTAGCTCTGAAATGGACCAAACCGATCATCTGCAATCCTAATGTTCAGGGTTGTGAGCCGGTCACTGATCTGACTTATATTGTTACCAGGAAATCCATAAGCGGTCTAACGGGAGGCACTGTTCCAGTTTATACCGGGAAGCAGACTTCTGAGGTGTTGGATAGGTTTGATGAGTATTCAGATCAGACGCAGCTTATAGGCAAGACAGCAACATATGATGTTGTTGTAACATATAGTGGCGGCAAGAAGCAATCTGCCGTGGGGACTGTTGTTATAGATAAATGTTCCGTTGTGGTTGCGGACAGGTTCTGCAAAGCAGGATTTGGTTGCAAGGTTAATGGGCTGTGTTCTCCTATGACCACTCCGGATTGCGCGGCTACGTTATGTTCTTCGGATGGTGATTGTGATATCAATGGATGTGATACCACTTCTTATCATTGCAGCATACCTCCCGGCGGAACCGAGAATAGGTGTATTCCTACTTCTGCAAAATGCGAGGTGTGGGGTTCACCTACAGAAGATTGTTCAGCATCATTTTATTGTGGACAATTCCATGATATAAAGGGTTGGATTGAGCAGCAGACTTTATTTGCCGGTAAAAATTGGGGAGATATCGAGAGCCATTGTGTTAATCGGCTGATAGGTCCTTCGCGGGGAGGAAATTGGGAGGTCACACCGTGTTATGATGATAGGATGTGCGAGGCTGGTCTGACTTGCGAAGGGGAATTGTGGATCGACGATGGTGATCCTGTAGGGTGTATTTTTGATCCTTCATTCACTAATGTTGAGGAGAATAAGAACAGATGCAAAGATGTGAATAATGTGGTGCAGGGATATTGCTTCCCAGATAGTTATTGTCATATGGCAAGTGGGGGGAAGTGTAAGAGTGGCGGTCCGGCGCCAAAGTGCGATCCATTGCTTGCCGAGCCGAATCCAGCATGTCTGGATGGTCAATATTGCGATTCTGTCACTAAAGATTGCACCAACAGAAAGGATGTTGGTTTTGTATGCGATAACGTTAAAGAGTGCAAGGTGGATTTGATTTGTGAGATTGTGGACTCTAAGACCGTACTTAAGAAATGCATGAGTCCTAGTATTACGAAGTGCGATTACAGTGTTTGCAAGGATTTGCCAAAGAGGGGCAGTGAATGCGGATGCAGGGCTGGATATGTATGCATTCCGAACGATTGGTCAAAGCCAAACACATGGAGTGTTGCCACATGCAAGGTTGCCATACCTAACAATGTCAATTGCGGTTCCGGTAATAGTCTTGGTGTTCCTATAGAGTTCCTCAGACCGCGTTTGGGTCAGGGCGATGATGATAATGCCGATTGGCTGTGCGCTTCGCAGAATTGTCTGGGAGATTATTTTAATGATGTTGACGGCAAGATTACCGGGGCTGTATGCAAGCCAGCTAACGTGTTCTGCGATTCAAACACTGTTGCTATGGACACCACTTCAGATCCAGAGCGGTTCTGTCGTTGCACTGATAATTCTATTTTCGCCACTGAACCATGCGCCAATATAGATGGCATTTCTGTTAGGGGCGTTGCAGTGAGTTTGATCACGGAATTTACGAATGATGGCGGGAATCCGATGTGGTGTTACAGTGATACATTGACTGTCAGTGGCGCCAAACCAACTGGCGAGTCGGTGCCTAATTATAAATGTTATAGAAGGCTTTCTGATAATGCTGTTTGCGAGAAAGGTTATCAGTGCAAGAGTTTGGTGTGCACTAACAATAAATGCGGACTTAGTGCTGTTGATCCGAATCCGCCTCCAAATGGTCCATGTGAGATAACCAGTCTTTCAGGATCGTCTGCGGCTGTATGGAATACCAGGGAAAATCAGGATTCCGAGAGTTTGCCGTTCTGGGATGATAATTGCGGAAATAATATGTATTGCGAGCCATGCAATTATATTACCAGCAAGCTTTATGACAATGAGAATTTGGCATGTTCTATGGCTGTTATAAAGGCGGGCGATACTGGCAGATGCAGACCCGCCCAAGATTTGGGCGATTGGTGTTATTCCACCAGTCAATGCAATGGTGAAATCACGCAGTCAGGAAATGCGTTTTTAAATCTTTATTGCGGGGTGGATTCCACTCATCTGGCTACATGTTCATCGTCTCAAAATCCTCCGAATTGGTATTGCAGTCCGACGTCTCTTACTACATATAATAAAATATGTCTGCAGCATGCTGGGGGTGGGTGTATTCAGGATTCTATGGCGCCGGTTGGTTCCATATCCATGTACGAGGATGATACGTGTTATACCAAGGCAAAGATAGGGCTGGCTGCCAAAGATACGTTCTGTGACAGTACGTATACGTGTTCATATAGTTCCAGCGTTAAGAAATGTCAGGATTGGGATGCCGAAACAAGACCGCTAGCCATGGAGGTTGTTGGCAAATGTGCGATAAATACGTGCGCTAAGCACAGTGACGGTATGCCGTATGATGTGTCAACAGGATGCTGGAGGGATATGACGTATAGCAGTTCCTCTCATAATGTGGCTCCGGCTACAGTGCAGTTGGTTTATTGCGATTCCACTGGTCAATGCAGATGGAAGAAGGAATCTGGTGCTTCGTGTTCATATAATGCGGAATGCAATAGGAAATATATATGTCTGCCAAGCAAGAAATGCGGCATCCAGACAGGATGTAAGGTGGATGCTGATTGTATAAATCCCGAAATAAAGAAGTGTGTTGATGGAAATTGTTTCCTCAAGACTACCGAGTCGTTTACTGTGGTTGCTGACAATGGGTTAAGTAAGCCGATTGGGTCTCCATGTCCCACACCGTTTGATATTGTCATGAATTGTGCCGATCGCGACACGACTGTCACGGCATCCGGGACGCATAGTATGGCTGTGAAGTATGTCGTGCATGGAGGATTGGGGTTTTCATCAGGATCCGAGAAGTATTTGGGTAATAGCGAGACCGTACTCGCTTCGAAAATGACTGGGGATTTGTTCGATGATCTTTGCGATGACAGTCTGATTTCAAATAATGTGATCAAGAAGATGTATGATGTCTCGTTCTATCCTGTGATAAATGGTGTTAAGGGTGTTGAGGTGTCAAAGGCGATATTGGTTCTTGCAAGACCTCTTTCCGTGAAAATTACAAGATGCGGTCCCGGTGTTACAAATTTATTGTGTCCTGCTGTCATAAAGCCCACGGATGAGAGGAAGGCATTTGTGGTAGAAAGCAACAATACTCATTCGGCAATTTTCACACCCGATACAAGGAGAATATCATGCAATTATGCCACGGTATCTGGGAAACCGTATGTCGATCCCATGTATCCAAGGACTGATATTACCGTGTTTGGCAGTTATGGGTTTGCGGTGGCGAATGATTGGGTTGTTGCAAAATATTTCAAATGCACCGATGAATACGGAAGCGTGAAGTTTGGAACCACTCTAGTCAACCCTGCGGAATATATATTCGGTCTGAAATTCACACGACCGCAGCAGATATTCCTGCTGCTAATTATGCTGTTGGGCATACCGGTGCTCGTTCTGGTAGGATCTCGCGTTGGTAAGCGCTAAAGGGGCATTTAGCGTTGCTAGGGGGGGTTTTCAGCTGATTGGGGGAAAAACGATTTCGTATTTTTAAGCATTAACTACCCGTTATTATTATAGCTTGGTTTGGAAATGAAGGAGATGTCTTATTCTAGATTTTGTTCAATCAGGTATATTCTGTCCGCGATACTTATTCTCGTTTTGGCTAGTTCTGTCTCTGCTTGGGCTACAGGTCCGCTTGCGAATGACACTATTTCTGGTAATGTGGCATTATATAGTTTGAATGAGGGTAGCGGTAATTTGCTCGACACCAGTACTAACAAACAGAATGCCGTTCCGAGTGGCACTTTAATATATGGACAAAAGGGTGTTTTTGGAACATCTATAAATTTTAGCGGACGTGGTTATGCTGCGACAACTGCTACTGTCAATATACCAACTGGTGCCGGAGCTAGGACTGTCATGGGTTGGATGCGTTATCGTAAGGCTGTTCATTATGGTGATATGGTGGGTTGGGGAACTGTTGCAAATTATAAAATGAGCAGTTTTGCAACTGTCACCGATACTAATCCTAATACGATATTTTTTTGGGGATATAATGATGATTGTTTCAGTACTTCTACTTTAACAGAAGGTAGATGGTATCATGTGGCATATACATATAATGGTGCTACTGCTCTAAAAATTTATATAAACGGAACACTAGATAAAACTTGTACTCTATCTAATGTTCTTAATACTGTGGTAAGTACCGCAAAATTGAGAATCGGTGGATTGGGTGCTGTTGATCCATGGCATTATTCTATGAATGGTTCTTTGGATGATATTGCTGTATACAATACACTCAAAAGCGATGCTGAAATACTTGCTGTATATAGGCGCGGAAAGACATATTCAAGATTTTTGGCACCGTCGAATGGTACGTTGTTCGTATTAAAATCCGGTCAAAATTATAATCTGTCTTCAACTATTGATGTTGCCGATGGTATAAAAAATTGGACTTATATAAGGTCAAATGGGACTAAATGTATTTTATGGTCGAATAGAACCACAAAGGTCGGGTGTGATGGAGTAAAAGTTACTAATACCAGTATATATAATTACACTATGGTTGCCAACGAGACTAAAATCGGAGATAATCTGGTTGCAAGTTTTGTTGTATGCGGTGGGAATGCGTTAATTACTTGTTCTTCTTCTAGTGTGAGATTCACCGTTAATCAGGTTGTAATGTATAATGCACCGACACCTGTTAACAATACCAGATTTAATAGTTCTGTGTTGATTATAAATGTGTCAATAGTTGAGTCGAA